>JAABUQ010000069.1_pt1 | contig 187439 bp, 180 predicted proteins | sample 5560001 | NCBI WGS metagenome assembly JAABUQ01 (sample SAMN10711888, study PRJNA513371) | rock metagenome | isolation source: Antarctica rocks | place: Antarctica: Victoria Land, Finger Mt nord | collected 2015-12-18
TGTAGGGGCTTCACCAGTGAGACTATTTCCTGGTGAATCTGCTCCGGTGATTGTGAGGCATCAACCACTTTAATGCGTTCAGGATAGGTCCGTGCGAGCGTGAGGAATGCCTGCCGCAGTTGTTGGTGAAATAGTTCTGTTTCGGTATCGAAACGGGTTCGTTGCTCACGGAGGCCGCTTTGGTCATGGGCCACATCAGTACGCATCTGTACCTGTTTGGGGTCGAGATCGAGCAGAATAGTTAGATCGGGAACATGATCTTGCGTCGCTATCATCGAGAGTCGCTCCACGAGTTCGGCACCGACGCCACGCGCTACACCTTGATAGGCAATGCTGGAATCGAAGCAGCGATCAGTGAGCACAAGTGTTCCCTCTTGAAGAGCAGGAAGTATCAAGGTGGCAAAATGCTGTGCGCGATCAGCTTGAAATAAAAATGCTTCCGCGAGGGGCGTGATAACAATTTCAGGATGACTGAACAGAATTCGGCGTATCTCGATGCCAAGCGGCGTGCCGCCAGGCTCACGGGTATGAATATAGGCAATGCCACGCGACTCTAACCATTGTTCTAGCAGTTTCATCTGCGTGGTCTTGCCTGCACCGTCAAGCCCCTCGAATGAGATCAAACGCCCCTTGCTCACGCCCTGCACTCCTATCGCTGCCGATCTGTACGGTACTCGTCATAGTCCCAGTCGAACTGCGGCTTAGGAAGCATATCTTCAGGAGTCCAATCGGAATTCAGTTTCCCGTATTTGCCACGATACTCTTTGAGCGTCTCGCCAATAAACTCGAAGGTAAGCTGGCATATGCGGAAGCCGACAGGAGCCCAGATTGTCGTTTGTGTGTGGTTGCTTATTTCCATCGTCCAGCGACTGATGTAGCCAACATCTCCGACACCGGCGCAGCGACACACAGAGAGACCCGAACGAGCCACGGTGCTGCGCGAGTACATCTTGGCAAGGTAGCCATTGTGACCACCAATCACCTCTTGCGTGTGAGCGAGGATGGTTGTACCTGGACGAATGGCGATTTTACCGCTATGTGCCTTGCGAGGCTGGCCCCAGTAGTGACGGATTTCTTCAGGATTGTCCAGGTGCATCACCTCGACGTTTGCGTCACCCTGAAAATAGTAATCGCCTAGACGACAATCATATGAGTTCGTTCCCAGTTGGCGACGGTCGAACGGCTCGATGACGATGTTCCCGTTTTCCATCTCTTCCACAATACGTTTATCGGATAATAACATGTTTATGTAGTCTCCTCGTTGCAAGGTTTCTCATCATATCTGATGACAGACGGTTAATAATCCAACGTAACCCTTATTATAGCGTGTCTGCACAATAGAGCTTCTGTGTGACACTAGAAACAACGTGGAATGAGCAAAAAGTAATGTGAGTAAAACCTTCCATTCGTCTAAGCGGATGCATCAAGTTCCTTGATAAGGGAAGAAACAATCTCGTCGGGGTTGCTGCTGAATAGCACCCGGCTATCGGATTTTTTCCGTAGCTTTGCAAACCATTCAGGTAATTCATCGGCAAGACCCCCCGTTCCAGTCAAGACGCCAACGGGTTTTCCTTCATAAAGCAGATTCGTAAACTCATTCATCGTTCCCCACCCGCCAGAAATGAGAATTCCTGCATCAGCAGTAATCGTTGAAATTACATTTCTGTATTTGAGCCTTGCATTCCAATCTCGTGCAGCTGGAAGTTTTTCAGGTAAGAAGAAGAGTTGGTTATACTGTTGGGGAACGTAGAAGAGTTTGTTGTAGAGAGTGATATCATCATGCGGGTAGGCGCTCTTTTGCTCTTCTTCATTGAGTGCAGGAGAAAAGCCCCATACTTCTGCTCCGTTCTGCTTTGCTGCGAGGGCTACCGCGTATGGCATTCCACTACATGCTCCAGTGATGACGATACTATTTTTCTGAGCAAGTTCCGCTCCTAATTCCTGCGCTAGATGTACAGCATGCTCGCCTTCTGTGACGTTCGAGCCAAACACTCCTATTTTGTACTTCACTATGTGCATCATGTGCATCCTTTCAATTTGTTTTCCCTATGTTCCTTTGAGAATGTTACCATTTTCTCTTCATGATATACTAACTGCAAAAGAAACGAGAAGGAGACCTTTATTGCTTCATCTCCTTCAGGAGGTTTTTTAAATGGTAGCCCAAAGAGAACCACGGCTCCTGACCGTAGACGAGTGGCGCGAGCTAGAGCAGAGCAGCCGTGATGCTAAGCATGAGTACATTGATGGACGAGTCTACCTCATGTCAGGGGGAACTGCCAACCATGCCCGCATCGGCAGCAACGTGGTAAGAGCACTTGAGGACGCACTTGGTGATAGTCCATGCAACGTCTACAACTCAGACCTTAGTGTGCGACTTTCAGACACACGCTACACCTACCCCGATGCATCCGTGACGTGCGATGAGCGCGACCAGGGAGACATCGACACAGTGCAATCCCCACGTCTTATTGTTGAGGTGCTCTCGGACTCAACAGAAGCCTACAACCGGGGCAAAAAGTTTGCTCTCTACCGCCAGTGCCCAACCATCGAAGAGTATGTCCTCATCGCTACCGAGCACCAATCTGTTGAAGTGTTCCACCGCACACCCGAGGGATGGACAGCCTATCATGCCCGCGTCTACGGACCAGGAGATACCGTAGAACTTACAAGCATTGGCATCCAGTTCCCTCTCGCCGCACTCTACAGGCGTACTACAGTGAAAGAGTCGCTAGACGACCAGGATGGGCCGCAAGTGTAAAAACTGTTGAGCATCGGGAGCAGCTAACCTCAACTTGGCTGTGTTGCAAAGAACCTTAGCGGGAGGCACTAGACCTGACGTGATCTTCTCGTACCATCAAGTTGCTCTTTATTTAAGAATACTAACGCAGTATAACATTTTTAATAAATATTAAAGTGCCTCTTCTAGTTCTTCAGCATCCTCCTCAACAGGAAGAGTCCGCACGGCATCGACCTCAATCCACATACGATCTATCAGATATCGCGCCTCGCTCTCGTCGGTCAATGCGCTTTGAAAGGCGAAGAAGGCGCGATCATCGCTGTGGCGGTGTATCCAGCGGCTGATGATATTAATCTGGTCTACTTCTGCCTTGCCTACGATGCTGGGTGCATCTCCCAATTTGTCAGCGATCATCAGTAGTTCGTGCACGGTATTCTTCATTGCTTGCGGCTCATGTGGGATACTGCGTTGTTCCACAAGGCGACCATGACGGATGAGAAATATTTCGTTACACTCCTCGGTTGCAGATGGATACACGATGAACAGATTGTTGGCTTCAACGGCACCCGTGATGAGGCGTTGCCCAATCAGCACCTCGTCAGCGCTGCGGATGGCGTCGCGGAACCACGCGGCACGTTCAAAATTCAGGTTGTGCGCGGCCTCATGCATCTGGCGACACAGGCGTTCAAGCAGATCTTCACGTTCACCACCCAGGAAGGCACACACCTGGTCGATAACCTTGTTGTAATCCTCAGTATCTACACCGCCTTTACAAGGACCAGAGCAGCGATCAAGGTGCAAGCGCAAACAGGGGTCGGAGGGTTTGGCATGTGGCGGGAGGGCACGAATGCAGGTTCGCACAGGAAAGACTTTCTGCACCAGTTCGATGGTGAGATCAACGACGCGTCTACTACGGAATGGACCAAAATACCGCGCACCGTCAGCGGCTACCTCTTTGCTAGAGTAAACTCTGGGAAAGGGATGCTGCACATCTATCTTGATAAACGGGTATAGTTCATAGTTGCGTAACTGCACGTTGTAGGCAGGCTGTAACTCTTTGATCAGTTGCGACTCTTTTAAAAGAGCCTCAAGCTCAGAACCTAATACAATAGTTTCGATCTCTTTGACGCTTTGTAACAGACCATCCATCTTACGTGTATAGCCGAGGGGATGGCTATAGTAAGAAGCCAGGCGGTTTTTGAGGCACTTGGCCTTGCCAACATAGATCACCTGATCGTTGACATCCTTCATCAGGTAAACTCCAGGCTTATTGGGAAAGCTGCGTTTCCAGACCGGATTGAGGAAGAGGCTTCCCGTTGGACGCGTGGAAGGCAATGATGAAGACGCAAGCTTACCGTCAGCACGCCACCGCTCGTCCTTCCCAGATGGCGCGATTTGTGTGATATCACCGCTCCATGCAACAGGCAATTGCAGACGGCGGCGCAGTTGTCCAAAAGTGTGTATATTTTGTTGTCGCGCCAGTTCCAGGATACGCAGGAATACGGCAGCGGTGACAGAGGCATCACCGAGCGCTCGGTGACGGTTGGACGCGGGAATGTTCAGGTGGCTGGCGACTAGATCGAGCTTGAAGCGTTTGAGACTGGGACAGAAACGCCGAGCGAGCGGGATGGTATCGAGTCCATCGGGAGGAAAGGCGCGACCGAGGAGTTGCGCTTCATAGGCGAGAAAACCGATATCGAAGCCAACGTTGTGTCCGACAATAATGGCTCCATCGATGAATTGTATAAAATCAGGCATCACCTCTTTAGCAGTTGGCGCATCGCGAACCATCTCCGGAGTGATGCCTGTGAATTGCGTGATGAAGGGTGGGATACGCCGACAAGGGTTGACGAGGCTCTGAAATGAGTCAACGGCCTCACCGCCACACAGACGCACACCTGCAATCTCGATCACACGATCAGGGCCGGGGCGCAGTCCTGTCGTCTCAACATCAAGCACGACGAACTCAACGTCGCCAAGCAGTTGTTGTGTACTGTGCCATGCAGAGAGGGACCATTGCAGAGCACTGCCCACACCGATCTCGCCTGCCTCCTCAAAGAGCGAAGAGCTTCTCAACGCCTGCCGCAGCAGCAGGGTCCAGAGGCCGTGTTTGCCTGTATTGCCATGAGCACCAAAGAGGTGCTGTATGAGCGTTTCTTCCGATGTGGGCTGACCAAGACTCTCTAGCAAATCGTGGGCGCGTCGCAGCAGTGTACTCCGCTGTGGGCTACCTTCCTCCTGCACCATCGCAAAATTTCCCCTCTGTGCTCGCAGAAAAAATAATTAGATCATGTGTACGAGAATAACATGGATGAAGAGGTTTTGACAAGGCAACCGGATTTTTGTATACCCATAGGAATGGTAATATGTTACTATAACCCGGTACAACAAAGATCAGCACACGAGGAGCAAAGATATGGCAGAACAAGATGATCTCCCAGTAGAAGAGTCGGAGCAAGAAGACTTCCGAGAAAAGCCAGTCGTGTACGCAATTCCCGACATGGAGGATGCCATCGTTCGCGCCGACATCGTCTACAAGACTGTTGATTCTGGCGACCTATTGATGGACGTATACTATCCTTCCGACTATGAGGGAGAGACACGACTACCAGCTGTCATTTACGTGCATGGAGATGGGCCGCCTGAGTTTCTCAAAAACGCAAAGGATTGGGCAGGCTACGTCTCATGGGGCCAACTCGCTGCGGCATCAGGACTGATTGGAGTTACGTTTAACCATCGCTCATCAGAGATGCTTACTATGCTATACGAGGCCGCAAGAGATGTTGACGATCTCATTCAATATGTACGCGACAACAGCAAATCTCTGGGGATTGATGCGGACGCGTTGTGCATCTGGACCTGTTCAGCTGGATCACCCTTCGGTCTACGAACTGCGTTACGTAAAGAAGCCACGTATGTACGTTGCGCTGTTTCTTACTATGGAGTCGCGGACTTAAAAGCCTTCTACGAGGACGATAGCTTCCCCGAAGGCTCAGAAGAGCGAAAAGCATACGAGGATATGCTGCCTCCACTATCTGAAGAAGTCTTCGATGAGTTTTCCGCACCGACTCGCCTGAGCCAGAGAACAAATGAAATTCTACCTCTGTTAATCGTTCGTGCCGGTCTCGATTCTCCCGAATTGAACAAATCAATTGATCGACTCGTAGCGGCTGCGGTTGCTAAGAATGTAAGCCTCGATTTCATGAACCATGCTACAGGTCGTCATGCCTTTGACATCCTTGACGATAACGCACGCTCATATGAGATCATTCGGACGACGCTGGATTTCATGAAGACGCATTTGACGAGATGAAATTCCAAATTCACTCACGAAAGCGAGGCTTAAAACTTGTATACAGAAACTGGCAATATCACGCCTACCCCACCTTTCGACTTTGCTAAGTCGCTTAACTTCCTCGGTTCCTTTCCAGCAACACAAGGCGAACAAATCGTCACATCACAAGCACTTACCAAGGCAGTCTATAGCCAGGGACAAATTGTTGCTTTTCAACTTACATCTACTGGTACCAGTGATGCGCCTCAACTGGAATACACGCTCTTCTCACATCAACCAATAAATGACGAAGTGAAGAGTGTCGTTATTGGCCGAATAGATTTCTTTTTGAGCCTGAATGATGACCTGCGACCTTTCTACCAGATTGGACGCGAAGATAGTAATTTTGCGCCAATCGTTGAGGAGCTATACGGCTATCACCAGGTCAAGTTTTCGACGCCATTTGAGAATGCGTGTTGGGCTGTGTTGACGCAGCGCAATCCTCGGAATATGGCTCAAAGAATGAAGCAAAGTATCATAGAAACTTACGGAGGCAGTATTGACATACAAGGGAAAAGCTATTGGGCATTTCCTGAAGCGGTTCGACTGGTCCATGTAAGCGAAGGTGAACTTTTAGCGGTAGTTCGCAATGCACGCAAGGCCGAATACCTGGTTGCAGTCATCAAAGCGTTCAACGAGGTGGACGAGCAATTTCTGAGAACGGGGGATTACTATGAGGTAGAGACGTGGCTACGCAGCATTCGCGGCTTCGGCGAGTGGTCAGCATCGTTTGTCATGGTAAGAGGTCTAGGACGTATGGAGAACTTGCCGCTCACAGAGAAGCCCTTGCTTGATGCTGTGTCCAGGTTATACGGACACGGGGAAGCTTTGACCCGTACTCAGATTGCGCGAATTGCTGAGAAGTACGGGTCATATAAGGGTTATTGGGCACACTACTTGCGTGTAGGCTCATAGATGGGTTATAACCAATGAATATGAATATTCCTATTTATTATGTAGTATGAGGATACTTGATTGAATACTTATCGCATAGGCGTAATTGCAGACACTCACGTACCAGAGTTCTCACCGGGACTCCCCAGTCAAATTGAGCATCATTTCCAGGGAGTCGATATGATCTTACATGCTGGCGATATCACCGGACTAGGAGTGTTAGAAAAGTTAAGTTCAATAGCTCCAGTGATATCGGTTAAAGGAGATCATGATACTCTTGACCTGCCTATGAAGACGACTATTGATTAGGCGGTAAGCGCATAGGACTCATTCATGGTCGGCGATCTCGTTGGAAAGAGTTACCGAGCATTATCGCTAATGCATTATCTGGTGGTCGCCGCTTCTGGTGGGGAGGTTTCCAGCGGCAAGTGGTACAACTATTTGACGACGTGGATGCCGTTGTTTTCGGCCACTTCCACCGAGCCTATATAGCGATGTACAACAATGTACTTTTCTTTAATCCTGGTGCTGTGTATCAGCTTACACCAGCAAAAGCACAGAAAGAGCTGCGTACAACGCGCTCTCTCCTTCGTCGCATCTATCTATTTCGTCACGCCTATCTCTACAATAGAAAACATGATGTTCCGATGTTGCCAACAGTGGGACTGTTGACTATTGCGAATGGAGAGATCAAAGCCGAGGTACTTCCTATCTCCGAATAACAATTACGTATAGAAAAGATCAGCAAGCTCTTCTCGATGCTGGAAAACTCAACGTGAGTAACGTACCATATCGGTCAATCGTAGGATTACCTGAGCAGGGTTGGGCAAGACATGTGCCTTGGCAATCCAGTAGAGAGGGACACGGACCATTTCGAGAGGAAGTAAACGCGTTTCCTAATCTCTCCTAAATGTTGTCTTCATATTTGATGGAAACATTCCGTATGCCTTTGGTTTGCGGTAGCCAAAACGATCTTCGATCATTCGTAAGAGTGATATCATGAGGTTTCCGATTCGTCGTTTCATAGTATGGTCCTTCCTTCGGTATCACAAAGTGCTAGCACCTTTATTGGTATCTATACGAGTACATGCTCTATGCGTTGCACATTCTACCGCCAGAGAGTGAGGAATGGTTGGCATGACAATTGTAGATAAACAACCGCCTTGGCAGGTGCTCCTCATCGGTGGAAACTCTGGTGTCGGAAAGACGATTATTGCAAAACGCGTTGCACAACACTTTGGTTTGTCATGGTTGCAAGTTGACGATTTTCGTTTGACTCTTCAACGCGTCACTACGCCAGAGCAGCAACCAGCACTTCATTCTTTTGTCGTTGATGAACAGATATGGCATCTCTCGCCAGAGATGTTGTGTAAGCATCTGATCGAAGTGGGTCGGGTGGTTTCGCATGCACTTGAAATAGTCATAGCTAACCATGTTGCTACAAAGGCTCCTATTGTGTTAGAGGGTGATGGCATTCTTCCTGAAGTGGCTGCGCAACACACTTTTGCTAACCTGGACGCGGGTAATCAGGTTCGCTCAGTCTTTTTGTTCGAGGCAGACAAAGACATCATTTTTAAGAGTATGCTTGAGCGAGGCCGTAGCTTTGAGCGACTATCAGCCGCAGAGCAGCAAACGCAAGTACAGACAAGTTGGCTCTATGGGCAGTGGCTTCGAGAGGAGGCGCAACGCTATGGCCTATCCGCACTAGAAGCACGTCCCTGGACAACTCTTGCGGAACGCGTTATAACGGTAATCAAATGAGAGGAAACTTTCCAACTAGCAGAAATATGTGTTTTCGTTGCCGCATCATTTCTGATACGTTATAATGCAGAGAATAATAAGATAGACCCACTAATGTGCAGTGAGAGGGAATACGTTTACTTATGGAGAAAGCCACACAAGTTGCGTCACTAGAGCAACTGAACGGCGAAGACGACGAAGACAGTCTTGAGATGCCACAGGAGCAGCAGAGAGAGGTCATGGATCTGCCTTTGCTGCCTGTTCGTAACACGGTCTTATTACCTAATGTCGTTGTACCCTTATTGGTATCACGTGACCAATCACTTAGAGCTATCGAAGAGGCGATGAGCAAAGACCACCTGTTGTTCATGGTCACACAATTACATGAACATATGGAAAATCCTGGTCCTGACGACCTCTACGACGTTGGCGTAGAGGGGTTTATCGACCGCGTGCTCAAAATGCCCGATGGGACAACGAGTATCCTTGTTCGTGGGCAACGACGCTTGCAGCGCATTGCATACACCCAAGAACTGCCGTACATACGCGCTCTAACCGAGGTGATTTCTGATAAGGGAGAGTCAACACTAGCCCTTGAAGCCCTTAGACGTGCAGTTCTCGCACTCTTTGAGAAATGCGTCAAACTCAACGTCACATTGACGGAGGAAGCCTATATTACGGCGATGAACATTGATCAAGCAGGATTGATGGCTGATTTTATTGTCTCTTCCCTTGATCTGCCTATTCCTCTGCGCCAAAGCGTCCTGGAAGCATTTAACGTTGAGCAGCGGCTGCAAAAGGTAAGCATTCTTCTCTCGAAAGAACTCGACATCTTAGAGTTGGAAAGCCACATTCATAATCAGGTACAGCAAGAGGTCGATAAGACGCAGCGAGAATACTTTCTACGCGAACAACTCAAGGCTATTCAACGCGAACTAGGCGAGGGCGACCCCGCGATGCGTGATAGCCTGGATTTGCGTGAGAAGATACTTGCCAGTGGCATGCCCGACGAGGTACGAATACGGGCAAACAAGGAGCTTGAGCGTCTCAACACCATGCCCTCAATCGCTCCGGATGCCGCAATGTTACGTACCTATCTGGACTGGCTAATAAACGTGCCCTGGAATAAGGCATCACGCGATCGCCTGGATATCAAAGAGGCATCGCGTATCCTGGAAGAAAATCACTTCGGTTTGGAAAAGGTAAAGGAGCGCATTCTGGAGTACATCGCTGTGCGCAAGCTCTCCAATACAATGCGTAGCCCCATCCTCTGTTTCGTGGGACCTCCTGGTGTTGGTAAAACCTCGCTTGGTCGCTCCATCGCCCAGGCGTTAAATCGCAAGTTTGTACGCCTATCGCTTGGTGGTGTGCATGACGAGGCGGAAATTCGCGGTCATCGCCGCACCTATGTAGGAGCACTACCCGGACGCATCGTTCAGACGATGAAAACAGCGGGAACAGTCAACCCTTTATTTCTTTTGGACGAGGTAGATAAGGTCGGATCAGACTTTCGAGGTGACCCTTCATCGGCATTGTTGGAGGTCCTCGACCCTGAACAGAACTCGACTTTTTCCGATCATTACTTAGAAGTTCCCTACGACCTCTCACAAGTGATCTTCCTGACGACGGCCAATGTGCTTCATCCCATTCCTGCGGCGCTGAGAGACCGTTTGGAGATCATTGAGCTGCCTGGGTATACAGAAGACGAGAAGATGCACATCGCACGTCGTTTTCTCATACCCAAACAGATGGGCGAACACGGTTTGAAGGAAGCAAAGATCGAGATAGAGGACGCTGCGGTACACCGTCTCATTCGTGAATATACCTTTGAGGCAGGAGTACGCAACCTGGAGCGTGAGATAGCTTCCGTAATGCGCAAAGTCGCACGCAAGGTTGTGGAGGGTCGGCGCACAAAAACGAAAGTAACGGCAGACAAAATTCCTGATTATCTCGGCCCACAACGTCACTATTATGGCACAGCAGAAGAGATGGACGAGGCAGGGGTAGCAACGGGCGTGGCATGGACGAGTGCGGGAGGCGACCTCATCACCGTTGAGGCAACACTATTGGAAGGCCGAGGCCAGCTGATGTTGACGGGACAATTGGGCGATGTGATGAAAGAATCGGCACAGGCCGCTCTTTCCTACGCACGGTCACGAGCGGAACAATTTGGGATTGAGAAACGTTTTTATGAGAAGTATGATATTCATCTACACCTCCCAGCCGGATCGATTCCTAAAGATGGGCCATCGGCGGGTATTACGATGGCAACCGCATTAATTTCAGCACTGACGAAACGCGCAACACGGCGTGATGTCGCTATGACGGGCGAGATTACACTACGTGGACGCGTCCTTCCCGTTGGTGGTTTGAAGGAGAAGATATTGGCGGCACATAGAGCAGGTATAAAGACGTTCATTCTTCCGAAACGCAATATGAAAGACCTGGATGATGTGCCGAGAGAGGTCATTCAAAGCTTGAAATTTATTCTTGTCGAACGCATGGATGATGTTATCGCTGTTGCTCTACGTCACACGCCTTCGTCTCACACTCAGGGGAGTAAGGAAGCTTCCTCGAAGCAACAGAGACGACAAGGTCGGCAGCGCCAAAGAAAGACGAATGAGCTTTTACAAAGCTAGTCACCTGGGGGTTGAAAGGAAATTTTATGATTTTTTGTGGTCAATGTGGTTCTCAATTAGCCCCTGGTGCAACACGCTGTCCACGTTGCGGAGCAGTGACAGACGCATCTACATCGGACGTAGTAGTTGACGCTTTTCACGGCGATGATCCAACGGTAGAATCACACCCATATGCACAACAGCCTCAAGCATCGCCCTCTCCTGAAGCACCATACACAGCCAGGCCACATACGCCAGGTGAGCAGCCGCCATTGGTGTTGCATTCAGACAATAGAGGCTACGATTATGGAACTCAGGGAGCCAACGAGCCGACGAGCATAATGAAAGCCTCCGACTATAGGGCGGCTCAGGCCGAGCCTTTAGATTACCATACAGGGGCATCAAATCAAGGTTATCCAAATGATGGTAAGTATCCAGCATACAGTGCACCTGACTATCAAAGTGCTGGTAACTATGCACCTCAACAGAACGAATATGCGAGTTTTGTTCCACCAGGAGGGGCAGCGTATCAACTAGGTAGCTATCAACCTGTGCAACAACCAAGAAGGAGGGGACGAGTTGTGCCTCTGCTCGTCGTCTTGTTCGGATTGATTGTCTTGCTCGGAGGGCTGGCAGTCTTCGCACAGCATCATACAAATCTTCTTGGAGGAACTGCTGGCTCTAGTGGCTCTAATGGAAGCACCACAACAAACGCTACGCCTACAGATCAGGCAAAGGCAGTTGTCCAGCAATACTACACCGATGTGAATAACAAGGACTACCAAAGTGCCTATGACCTCTGGAAATGGGGTACAAGTGGTCCAACATTAGAGAGATTTGAGAGAGGATATGCTAATACAGTGAGGGATGATCTCACTATCAACGACGCTACTCAGTTGAACGATGGAACCGTAAAAGTCTCTATGACCATTGTCGCAACAGAGAAAGTCGGGAAAAAAACAAGGCCCCGTACGTATAGCGGATACTACATTCTGGGTCAGGACAGCGGTACCTGGAAGATTTTCAGAGGGTATCTCGGCTAGCATAGCATACATGTTTTTCCTCTGTCTGTAGAATGAAAAGAGAATATACTCTTCAAGCAAACAGAGGAGAAACATCAATTATGCCAGATACAATTCCGCAGCGGCGACCAATTCTTATCATCAGAGATCGACCGCGTCAATCGCTCAACAACACACCTCATTCTAATCAGAAGGGGCCACGACTTCTGACAGCACTATTCTCGGTTCTGGCCCTGTTAGCACTAGTCCACTTTCTGATAGTAATGCGTACAGGAGGTGCCCCTGCAACTCAGTCCCCCACTACCTGCACAAGCCTTATACGTAATACTGATTATACGAAATACGTGCAGTTCCAACCGAGTTCTCAGCAAATGGGAGCAATACAGTATATAGATCAGTTGATGGGAGGCCAGCCAGCGGCACTCGTGCAAGTAATAAGCACAGACACCCAACATACACTCGATGTGTATGTGTATGGATGTGCGATGCAACAACATACTCCCACGCTCACACTGCTCTTTAAGCAACAAGGTCTGGTGCAGGGAATGGTCAATGTGAGTAAAGCAAATACACTGCTGATTGGTTCACGAGATGTAACACTTTCACAGCAAGCGACTGCGGTTGTACAGCCAATGCAGCAAAGTATCTATCAAGAGTATCACTGGCAGAATGGCACATTTGTACAGACTCTCTTTCCAGGACTGTATCCTGTCACCAGCCGCAGTGAAGCTGAGGCTCTACAAGACCAGGTCAACAACGGCGCATCGATTCCCTGGACAGATCCACAGGCAACAGCGGAACAGATGGCGAAAGATATACTCCAGTGGTCAACAAGTGATCCTCAAGACAAGGTACTAGATAACGATGGCGCAACCGCTCACGTTTTACTGGTACAGAAAAGCCCACATGTCGAGGTAACGGTAACACTCAAGCGGCTTATTCAGCAGAATAACACAGGTCTCTGGTTCATCACAGGAGCGCAGACACAGGGTATTACGCTGGATTCATCATCCTTGACTGTTCCTGTCACATCGCCTATCTCAGTACGAGGAACAGTGACAACAACAGACGGCGGAGCTACAGCTACGCTCTTCGATCATACACTCTCAAGTATGGCGTCGTTGAATAGCGCGACGCTTAACGTAAAGGCCGATGGATCATACGCAGGAAATATCATTTATACGAACAACAAGCAGAATCAACAAGGGTTGTTGTTGATAAAGAACGTCCCTCTCAGTGGCAGTTCAGAACCTGCACAACTCATGCTCGCAGGTATTGTCATAGGGTAATTCCAGTATCTATAGTCGTCGTCGGTCCTGCGGACCAACAATGGAGAGAATAGGGGACGTGCAAATGAGCACGTCTTATGCTACAATACATGCCATGAACGACCTTATACATCAGATTGAACGCCTTCAAAGACGCACCCAGAAAACAATGGTGCGTCTTTGACCTGGCAACGAAAAAAACACAAATTTCCAAACTCGAAGAAGAAAGCATAGCTGAAGACTTCTGGTCCGATAATCGCAAAGCGCAGGCGCAGATGCAACAACTCAACGCTCTGCGCGAAGAGGTGACGACGTGGGAAGGAATCGCTACGCAGCTCAACGACCTGCTGGGACTAGCTCAATTACTGGATGAGGAGCCAGACGAAGAGATGCAGGCCGAGGTTGTACAGTCAGTTACTTCCCTTGAACAAGAGGTTGAAAAGCTACAATTCGCGTTGATGCTGAACGGAGAACATGATGAGGGTAACGCCATCATGAGCATCCATGCAGGTAGCGGTGGCGTTGATGCTCAGGACTGGGCAGAGATGCTACTGCGTATGTACTTACGCTGGGCCGAGCATCATCGTTTCCGCACCGATATCTATGACTATAGCGAGGGCGAAGAAGCTGGGGTAAAAAGTACTACCGTCGAAGTTACTGGACGTTATGCCTACGGGTATCTACGCTCAGAAGGTGGCGCACATCGCCTGATTCGGCTCTCCCCCTTCGATGCGGCACATCGCCGCCATACCTCGTTCGCGAAGGTAGAGGTGATGCCCGATATCGAGAATTCGATTGAGATCAATATTCGCCCTGAAGATATCGAGGTCGATACCTACCGCTCAACTGGTGCAGGTGGGCAACATGTGAACAAGACCGATTCAGCGGTACGTATGCGCCATATCCCCACGGGGATTGTCGTCACCTGTCAGAACGAACGTTCACAGATTCAGAACCGCGAGGTCGCGCTCAAGTTACTGAAGGCCCGCCTTTATGAGCGAGAGCAGAAGAGGCAGGAAGAGGAAACGGCAAAACTTAGAGGCGAGCATGTCCAGGCCGATTTTGGAAACCAGATACGTTCTGTGACTATCCACCCGTATAATATCGTCAAAGATCACCGCACGGGCTATGAATCGGGCGACACAACTGGCTATCTTGCAGGAAATGTCGATCCATTCATTCAGGCATACTTACAAGAACAGGCAGGCGGCGTAACAACAGAAGAATAACGAACGCAGACAGACATATGGCGCGCTGCCCTCAATAAGCAGCGCGCCATATGTCTGTCTGCGTCCAAAGCTTTATGCGTGCAGCAGATCGTGCATTCCACTCTCGTAACGCTCGGGGTAGCGCAGTTTGCGCAGTGCCTTGACCTCAATCTGGCGAATACGCTCACGCGTCAGTTTGAAGAGCACACTTACCTCGTCGAGTGTGTGAGAATGTCCATCCTTTAAGCCGTAGCGCATCTCAAGGATAGTACGCTCACGGTCGTTAAGCACCTTCATAGCTTGCTCAATATAGGTGCGCTGCATCTGGTGCGCTACCTGATCAACGGGGTTTTTCATCGTGACATCTTCGAGAGTGTCGGCAAGATGGTATTGCTCATCCTCAGCCACTGGCGCATCCAGAGAGACAGGCTGATCCGCTACGTTCAGCAGCTCGACCACACGCTCCTTCGGAAGCCCTAGCTCAACAGCAATCTGCTCTGGAAGTGCCTCTAGCCCCTCTTCCTGATAGATACGACGGGCGACACGTTTGATCTTATAGATTTGTTCTACCACATGCACCGGAATGTGGATGGTGCGTGAGTGTTCAGCAATAGCACGACTGATGGCCTGCCGAATCCACCATGTAGCATAAGTACTGAAGCGAAAGCCACGCTTGTAGTCAAATTTTTGCGCCGCACGCATGAGACCAAGGTTTCCCTCTTGAATGAGGTCTAACAGTGGTAGTCCCTGGTTTGAATAACGCTTAGCGATGCTGACAACGAGGCGCAAATTTGCTTCAATCAACTTCTGGTGTGCAGACGAGTCTCCACGTGCGATGCACTCAGCCAGTGATAGCTCCTGGCTTGCTATGAGCAGTGGATAAGTGCCAATCTCTTTCAGGTATTGCTTTACAGCGTCGTCGATAACACCATGCTGGATCTCCTGCTCATCCTCCTCAAGTTCGTCATCGAGTTCTTCGTCAAAACCGTAATCAAATTCGATATCAGTACTTAATTCATCCTTTTCGTACGATGAGTATGATTTTGTGCGGGGCTTCTTACTAACGGCAATGCGTGCTTCATCAGTCGTATTCAGTGCGCGGAGAGATGCGGTGGATGTCTTTGTTACTTTTGCTACCATGATAAATGCTCCTTTTCTATTTCGCCAGTCAGAGATACTAAGCTGCAAATACAAGAGATTAATAATTTCTTCATACAATGTGTTCCTGTAATTCTTCACTGCAACAATCGTGCCAAAGGGCAGGACAAGCATCGTGTATCAGCTTCATTCATCTCGACTCAGCGAATATGGCACTATACCAATCGGCGTTTAGGCATAATTCTTAAATAGAGAAGGTTGTTACTAGAAGCAGGATGAGGCCGAATAGCCAGATTTTCCTGTATGGAGAGATGAAGATATTTCCATAGTTGAGGAATTTTACACAGTAGTTTTTCTCACATTGATAATGGAACGCATGTCTACTCGCCTTAGCCCTTTTTAAAATGCTTGATGGGTATTGTGCCACCTGTTATGCTGGATACGTAGAACAATTCTAACCACTATCGTTTCTGTTTGGTCTATTTTGTAGGTAATGGGATGAAGCCCTCTTAGAGAATCACAATGAAGATTTCTTCATATATATGCTGACAGAGCAAGGGAGTTGTGGTATGATAGGAAGGGCATGGATTAATAACCCTGCTGTGGGGATGCGGATGCAGCGGCGGAGGCTCCCCCTCGGCTTACATTCTCGCTAAGCCTCGCTTGACGATCTTATAGGCAAGCGATTAGATCCTCCAGAGAGAAGGAAGGAGGCGATTTCGTGGAAAACGCTTTTCCCCGGTGTCGCAAATGTAGTGAAGGTGATCTGGTTCCGCTTTCGGATTTCGGCAGCCAGGGAGCTTCTATCGAGTACAAGGCTTGGGTCTGCACCAATCCCTCTTGCCTGTACAATATTAAAATCCGTAATGGTGATATTATTATCAATGAACCCATTAGTGATGGTTCACTCCACTCGTACCGCAGCGGTCGCCAATAAGAGTGGGGCGCGGCATCAGACAGCACACTTGTGAGCGGTTTCAGCCGCTCGCAGAGTGCGAAGCAGAAGGCAAGAGACCAAGTTGTATCCCTTCTTGCTTTTGCCTTGTATTTTTCGTAGAGGGACATTCACGGCACAACGGCGTGTTAGTGATATAGTACCCTCTTCTTTTCGTGTTGAGAGCAGATAAGCATATACTCTGTTAAAGAACGTAACCAGATAATTAAGGAGTCGATGTGTTCAACCGATTCTTTGGGCGAAAACAAGAACCAGAAGAAGAGCCTAAGAAAGATACAGATTCTACGGTAGAACAGCCTTCTGAGCAACGCTTTGGTTTTTTAAACCGCACGCGACAAATATTCAGAAGAATGGAAGACACTGTTGAGCAAAGCGACACGATCACCGACAACATGTGGGATGATCTAGAGGAGCAACTTCTCGCCGCTGATGTCGGACCAAGCACGAGCATGTGGCTCATGGAGCGTCTGCGCGAGCGTGCGGAAGAAGAGCATATGCGTACAGGAGCCCAGGTGCAGCGCGCTCTTCGTGAAGAGCTTGCTGGGCTGCTTGGCAAATCATCTCCTCTTCGCTTCTCCAAGCAATCTCCGCTTACCGTTATCCTTGTCATCGGCGTCAACGGCTCTGGCAAGACAACTAGCATTGCAAAGATGGCGTACCGCCTGAGCAGAGAGGGTCACAAAGTTATTCTTGCCGCAGGTGACACCTTCCGCGCGGCAGCCATTGACCAGCTTGAAGAGTGGGCAAGGCGTATAGAGGTACCTGTGATTCGACAGAATCCAGGCTCTGATGCAGGCGCGGTCGTCTACGACGCGATTCAGGCGGCTCGTACAAGGGGCAGTGACGTTTTGATCGTCGATACTGCAGGCCGTCTACATACCAAGTACAACTTGATGGAAGAATTAAAGAAAATTAATAAAGTTATTCAGAAATTCATTCCGGACGGTCCGCACGAGTTGCTCATGGTCATCGATGCAACGACGGGCCAGAACGCCCTCTTGCAGGCCCGCCAATTCGCCGCCGATGTTGGATTAACAGGAGTTATCGTCACCAAGCTAGATAGTACCGCCAAGGGTGGTTTCGCCTTCGCAGTCGCCGATGATCTAGGTGTACCTATCAAGTTCATCGGAACAGGCGAGAAGGTTGAAGACCTGGAACCTTTTGATCCGCAAAGTTTCGTGGCTGCGCTCTTCACGTAAGACTAACGGGAGGTATCGGATGGTCAAGGAAGCATCTGTTCCATCTACGGGTCAGACATCTTCTAACGAAACAAAGCTCGGCTTACCAGCGATGGGAAACTTAGCGACCAAGTGCCCTAAATGTAAAGAGATTCTTTATGGGCGTGACCTGGACAAAAATCTCAAGGTCTGTCCAAGGTGTGACTACCATTTCAAGCTAACAGCATACGAGCGTATTGACCTCTTAGTAGATACAGACAGCTTCGCCGAGGTGGATGCAGACATTGTTTCAGTCGACCCACTCCACTTCGTGAGCCGCTCCCAGGCATATGCTACCAAGCTGGACAAGGAGAGAGAGAAAGCGGGACTAAATGAGGGTGTAGTGATTGGTCATGCCACGATTGAGACCAGGCCTCTTGCGCTCGCCATCATGGATTTTCGCTTTATCGGCGGCAGCATGGGATCAGCAGTCGGTGAGAAGATCACGCGCGCTATTGAGCTAGGCATCGAGCAGCGTATGCCGGTTCTCATCTCCTCGGCGTCCGGTGGTGCTCGTATGCAAGAAGGTCTCTATGCGCTCATGCAGATGGCAAAAACCTCAGCCGCTCTTGCCAAGCTAGGAGAAGCTCAGCTTCCCTACTTCAGTCTATTGACGGACCCCACTACAGGCGGCGTATCAGCAAGTTTTGCGATGCTTGGCGATGTTATTCTTGCCGAACCTGGAGCATTAGTCTGCTTTACGGGTCCAAGAGTCATTGAGCAGTTTATGCATATCAAACTTCCTGAAGGCACTGTAAACTCTGAATTCGTGCTTCAGCATGGGATGATTGACGCTGTCGTGCACAGGCGCGAGTTACGACAAATACTGGTGCGACTTCTCCAGTTTTACTCGCAAAGACATAAAAAACTGTAAGCAAGATAGAGGGGATAGATATGGCTTACGACTTGGAGTTTGAGAAACCGTTAGCAGAACTAGAAAAGAAGATTAACGGACTGCAACGCAAGGGTGATCGCCTGAAACCAGATGAACATAGACAGCTACAGGAAGCAGAGCACGAGTTGCGTCGTCGCACTGAAGAGATCTATAAAAATCTTACAGCATGGCAAACAGTGTCAGTGGCACGTCACAAAGACCGTCCTTATTTGGCGGATTACATTCAGCTCATGTGCAATGATTTTTTCGAGCTACATGGTGATCGGTCATTTAGCGACGATCATGCTATTATAGCTGGTCTAGCCCAATTGGAGGGGGATGTTGTTATGCTGATCGGCCATCAAAAGGGGCGTGACCTCAAGGAGAAGCAATTTCGCAACCTCGGTATGCCACATCCAGAAGGCTATCGTAAAGCTCATCGCTTAATGCAGCAGGCTGAAAAATTTGGCTTCCCCGTTATTTGTTTGCTTGACACCTCAGGAGCATCTATCGCGTTAGGAGATGAAGAGCGCGGCCAATCTGAATCTATCGCCGCTAACCTCTATTTAATGTCTCGCCTGCGTGTACCTATCATTGCGGTCGTGATTGGCGAGGGTGGCAGTGGCGGAGCACTAGCAATAAGTATTGCCGACCGTATATTGATGTTGGAGCATACTATCTACAGCGTTGCTTCTCCAGAAGCTGCTGCATCAATTTTATGGCGAGATGCTTCTTTTGCTCAACAGGCTGCGGAGGCAATGCGTATCAGCGCACAAGACCTCAAAGCCATTAACATTGTCGATGAACTCGTTCCAGAACCACTCGGCGGCGCGCATCATGATCATCAAACAGCAGCGAAGAACCTCAAGGCTGTCCTGCTCAAACAATTGGCGGACCTCAAACAGTTCTCCACCGAGGACCTTCTGGAGAAACGCTACCAGAAGTTTAGAGCTATAGGAAAGTTCGGCAGGATAGAAGCAGAAATCTCTCAGGTATAAACTATTGACTTTCAGCCACTGATACGCTATCATGATCGCTACAAACACAGGCCGATGTGGCGGAACGGTATACGCGTCTGTCTCAAAAACAGATCCTGAGAGGGTTGAGGGTTCGAATCCCTCCATCGGCATTACTCTTCCATACTCGTCTACCGTTGTCTACCCTGTGCTCAAAATAGCCTTTCATCGTCTACCGAGACCACTCTTTTTGTAATGCTTCAAGATCAGGATAGAGACGGCTTACATCACCGTTTCGGTCGTTAATAAACCCGTCCAGTGACATTGTCATGCCTAAAAGAACTTTTCCCATGTTATTTATTTTTTCTCATCCTTTCCTGCTCTTCCCGTCGGCAAATGATAGTCCCTTAGCATCAAGAGCGCGGCGGAGATGATTGAGCGCATTTGGGCCTATCCCATGTAGCTTCTTGACCTCGGCTTCGCTGAGTTTGGTTAACTGCTCAAGTCGCACAAAGCCAGCCCCAACAAGTGCTCGTCGAGCGGGTGCGGACAGTTCAATCGGGAGGTCACTTTCCTGTTGTGTCATAATATTTTTCTCTTCCTTCCCACTGGTTGATAGAAAAAACTACCCCATTCCTATACCAACACAGACATATAAGAATGGGATGAGTCCAGATCTTTTCAGGTTGATTTATGCGTTGTCAGCTTGGAACATCCAATTTATTCCATACTTGTCTGTAAGTTCACCATAGGTTCCAAAGAATGCTTCTGTTAAAGGTTGACCAACGGTTCCTCCTTCGGAAAGTTTTGCAAAGAACTGTTGTAGTTCTTCTTTGGTACCACCGTTGATACAAAGAGTAACGGTATTCCCCCGTATCAATTCTCCCGGCATTATCATATCTGATGCCATTAAAACCATTCCGTCTGTTTTTAACATAGAGTGCAGAACGTTGTCTTTTTTGTCCGGCATATCGGAAGCCATAGGAGACTCTCCAACCGTCATAATAGAGAGTTCTCCTCCTAAACATGCTTTGTAAAATTCCATTGCTTCACGCGCATTGCCAGTAAACGTTACATAAGGATTGAGTTGTGCCATCGTAGTGTTTCTCCTTCGTTGAATGAGATGGTTACGTGAAGTATCGCAGAGCTAAAGTAAGCGAGACGATCAACCATCACTGTTTTAACAGGATTGCTTTGTAGGACTCTTTCAGGTCTATAGACCTATTCTCATCAACGGCCAGAAAAGCGGAATTGGTCTTGATGCTACCATACCATTTGGGAAGCAAGTTTATCAAATAATACCTGACGAGCCTTCTTGCCACATTGACATTTTATGTTACCTTTGGGTATAGTTACCATATGCAAATGAAACTTGAACTCGTCGCGGTTCCCGTATCAGACGTTGACCGCGCAAAAGCTTTCTATACTGAAAAGATAGGTTTTAATGCGGATCATGATCACAAGGTCAATGATCAGATTCGTTTTGTCCAGCTCACGCCTCCCGGTTCTGCCTGCTCGATAGTCATTGGGCTTGGGGTTACAGATATGCCGCCTGGATCGCAAAAAGGTTTACAGATGGTGGTAGCGGATGTGAAAGAAGTACGTGACGAACTGATCAAACGAGGCGCTGAAGTCAGTGAGATCGAAGTCATGCCCTGGGGTTCTTTTGTCTTTTTTAGCGATCCCGATGGGAATCGCTGGTCATTACAGCAGTTGCCCGTTCGCCAATAGCTTCAACAACTACGACACTCTGCCCAGGCTGTTCGCAACCAGTTTCTTCAAGTAAAGCCCTATCAACATCTTACTTGATATCACCTTCCAAAAAAGCGTTGGGTAAATGTAGCAATAAAAAGGAAGCTTCACGAGTGATCTATGGGCAGATTATGCGGGATACTTCTTCCTTTCTGCAATGGGGTCGAACGAACAGTGCTTGACAGACTTGCTCATCTCTGACTATACTTCAATGAGAGATGAGTCAGTTAACCAACTAAATTTTCGGAGACCCTTCATGACCACTACGTCGAAACGAGACCGTCTCGTTGAGGCTGCTAAGACGATGTTTTACCAGCAAGGCGTGACGCGCTCGACCTTAGCGGATATCGCGCAACAGGCACAGGTGCCGCTGGGCAACGTCTACTATCACTTCCGTACAAAGGATGCATTGATAGAGGCCGTTATTCAGGCGCATGTGCAGGAGCTTGAGACGACGTTCGCTGGCTGGGAACAACACTCTGCCGATCCGCGTGAGCGTCTGCTGAGGTTGCTCGTTACGAGTCATGATGAAGGGAATATGCTTGCTCGCTATGGTTGTCCACATGGTAGCCTGTGCCAGGAACTCGATAAAGACGACAACCAGTTGATGAGGATCGCTTCCCGCTTATTTCAGGTCTACCTGGATTGGGCGGAGGCACAATTTCGTCAACTTGGCAAAAACGAGCAGGAGGCCAACGATTTAGCGGTTGACCTGATTTCATCACTACAAGGCATTTACCTGTTGACCAATAGCTTTCGTTCGCCAGAACTACTAGAACGGAAACTACAACGATTGGAAATGGGGGTTCGCGCTCTTTAACACGCAGCGCAATCCGAAATTTTTAACGAGTCGTATAGTCAGTCAACTAACTGAAAATAAAGGAGTAAAATATGAGCATGGCAAATGGTCAGCAATTCCCCCCTATCACAGCTTCACGCGTCGGCGGCGGTGAGATGACGATTCCCCAGAATACAGAGGGCAAATGGACGGTGCTGTTGTTCTATCGCGGACACTGGTGCCCTTATTGCCGCCAGCAACTGATAGACTTTCAACGCTCCCTAGAACAACTCCACGAGATAGGGGCCGAGGTCGTCGCACTCTCAGTTGATCCCATTGAGAAGGCACAAGAGACGGTTGAGAAACACAATCTTACCTTTCCGGTTCTCTACGGCCTCGATGCCTATGAGATCGCGCAAAAAATTGGTGCCAACGTAAACGAAGACCCGCTGTACCTGCAAGCCACAGGCTTTGTGTTGCAACCCGATGGCAAAATCGCTGTCTCGGTCTATTCCAGCGGCGCGATTGGTCGCCTCGTTGCTACCGACACCATCAATTTCATCAAATACCTGCAACAGCAAGCGAAATAACAAACCAGTCGTGGGCAGACTCGTCAGAGTCTACCTACGACTGGTTCGAGCGACTACGCACTTTACTGGGGGAAGAGGCTGTTGCTGTTCTGGATACACTACCAGAGGTTGGTTCTTGCATCGCTCGCTATGTGGCTATGGGCGGCCTTGCTCATCCAGATGTTTTTATTGACGAGGAAGGCATACGCAAGACGCTAGTCGCGGGCATGGAGCTACGCGCGATAAAATCAACAAAAGAGCTGCTACAGCTCACGCAAGATTATGCTCCTTATCGCACGTTCGCATGCTACTACACCTATATGAGGATGTACGCATGAGCGAACGAAAGGATTGAAAAATGAACGAATTACAGGGAAAAGTTGCATTAGTTACAGGTGGTGGACGTGGTATTGGGCGTGCAATCGCGCTCGAACTGGCGCAGGTAGGCTGTGATGTCGCTGTGCTAGCACGTACACATGGAGAGATCGAGCAGGTTGCTGCCGAAATAGAGGCAACAGGGCGACATAGCTTCGCGATCAGCAATGACCTCTCGGATGGCAAAGCTATAGCTCACGCCTTCGCGGATATCACGAATGCGCTTGGCCCGATTGATATCCTGGTGAACAACGCGGGTGTCGCCGAGCCAATTGGATCAATCCAAACGGTTGATGCTGAGAAATGGGCTGAAGCTGTTGAGATTAATCTGATTGGAACGTTTCGCTGGATGCGTTCCTGCATACCCACGATGCTTGAACGCGGTTGGGGACGTATTATCAACATTTCTACTGGTGCCGCTACTGGAACAGGTATGGAGAACGGGAGTGCTTACTCGGCAAGCAAGGCAGCGGTTGAGATGCTGACCCTCAATGTCGCGGCTGAGCTACTGGGTAGAGGCGTCACTGTGAACGCAGTGCGCCCTGGCACCGTTGATACTGCCATGCAGATACACATTCGCGGCTTGCCAGCCGAACAAGTGGGGCAACAAATACACGACCGCTTCAAGAGCCTTCATGAGCAGGGCAAATTGCTTGAGCCATCTCAACCCGCGCGTCTCGTCGCTAATTTGTTACAGGGAAATAGTACGGGTGAGATTGTCAGCATCTATGACCAACGCGGACAAGAACTGCAGAAGAAATAAAAATGTGCGCAACAAAAAGCAATGGTCATGACCATTGCTTTTTGTCGCGCATATTTTTATTTCTTCAACGTTTGCACGTTGCGTGCCGTGGGACCAGACGCATTCTCCACGACCTCGAACCGAACCGGAGTGCCCGCTTTGATGGTGCGATAACCTTGTCCTGGAATGGCAGTAAAGTTGAAGAAGACCTCTTCGTCCGAACCGTCACGCACGATCATCCCGTTGCCAGCATTGCTATCGAACCAGAGTACTTGGCCTTGAGCAACGGGTAGGCCGCTCGCGCCAATCGGCGGTGTGCCATGCTCCCATGTCTGCTGTGGAATGCGAACTCGTGTGACTTCGGGTGTGGTATAGGCTTCGTAGGAGTAGTCCGCACGCTGCTGCATAATGGTGCGTAGATCGTGACGCAGCTCTTCAAGCGTGGGACGCCCGACAAAGAACCAACCATCATAGATGGCATGAATGCTCAGGTCAGGGCGTAGCACGAACGTATACGGCTGCGGACGATAGGCGTACTCGCCCTCGGTCTCGTCGAGAATGTGAATCTGCTTTATGATTGTGCGCTGCTCGTCAGCTAGAAAAGGCCATTGTGCATTGAGTCCGGCGCGAAACGCGGCATGGATCAGTGGCGGATCCACACCGACTGACAGCAGCTTGCCGTAGTTGACCGCAAGTTCGTGTTGAAACTGCACCAGTTGTCGCAACTGTTCCTGGTCACGCGGGCAAAAGAAGCCGCGCATGAATAGCAAGATGAGCGGGTAGCCATCGTGAAAGCCGACCTTCTCATCGAACAAGCTCGGCTTTGTCAATGTTGATAGGCGTATTGGAATACCGAGTGAATCCGGTAATTCAAAGTCTGGAAACTGATCATTCACCTGTAACATCGTTGTCATGCTCTCTCCTCACCAGCACGCCACACCCATTCGGAATATCCGTTACCTTTGGCTCAGGCACATCCTCCAAAAGCATCGAATTTGGCTTTCCAGGGTAGACTGCAATTGCTTTCATAAAAATCCTCTTGTATTCGTACTTTCTCCCATTCCATCATTCTCCATCCCATCAATGAGTATCGTCTTGCTTTGCAGCGATTTGTTACACATTGAGGCAAGACGACTATAAAAGATTGCTTCTCATGAGGTATAGTCCAGGGTAATCTTTGCTCTGTAACAAAAAGAGGAAAACCGAGACTACATTCCTAGAAAGTTCTGCTTGTTTATTCTGCATCATCAATCCATAAAAGGCACAATATTACTACTAAGATTGTTGTGAGGATAGTATGCCCAATGTCTCGTTTTTTGGATTGCTTCTCGTCGCAGTGGTCGCTTTTGTGGCTCCACTCCTCCTTGGCCTCAGTCCAGCACGTCGTCTTCCATCTGTTGTTCTTGAGATTGTTGCTGGGATTCTCATTGGTCCCTCTGTACTCGGCTGGGTCAGGGTCGATCTCCCGATTCAAATTCTCTCCCTCCTTGGATTAGCCTTTCTGCTCTTTCTTGCAGGTTTGGAGGTTGAGCTTGAGCGACTAAAAGGTCGTCTCCTGCTGTTCGTCAGTATAGGTTTTCTGCTTTCGCTCGGTCTGGCTCTGCTTGTGGGTTTCGCACTCTTCCTGAGCGGTCAAGTACTCTCACCACTCTTTATTGCCATTGTCCTTGTTGCAACCGCATTAGGCGTGATTGTTCCCTTGCTCAAGGACGCAGGTGAAAGTGACTCGAGTTTTGGATAACTCGTCATCGCGGGAGCCATGTTCGCCGAGTTCGGCTCGATCATCCTCCTCTCACTCTTCTTCTCGCGTGAAGCAACAAGCACAGGCACAAAACTCGTCTTGCTCACAGGCTTCATCCTCTTAGCCGCTGCATTCGCCTTCGTGATTCTGCGCTTGGAACGCTTCATGCGTCTTGCGGCAGTACTCCAGAGACTTCAAGACACGACCGCGCAGATTCGTGTACGTGGTGCTTTTATGCTCTTAGTCGCGTTCGTCGCACTAGCCGGAGCACTCGGACTTGAAACAATCCTCGGAGCCTTTATCGCGGGTGTCATTCTCAGGCTCGTCGATCAAGACCGTATGATGACACACCCACAGTTTCGCCAAAAGCTTGAGGCAATTGGCTTCGGCGTTTTCATCCCCGTATTTTTTGTGTCGAGTGGCCTTAACTTTAATCTTGCCGCGCTCCTTGCTAGTCCCTTCACTGTCTTACGCGTACCGATCTTCCTGCTCGCATTGCTCCTCGTCCGGGGTGTACCGGCCCTGCTATATCGCCCTCTCGTTGGGGGGCGTCGTTCGGTTGTTGCAGGGCTACTGCAAGCAACGTCGCTTTCGTTTATCGTCGCGGCAACACAGATTGGACTGGAATTACATTTGATTACGAAAGCGACTGGTGCCGCTCTCGTTGCCGCAGGACTTTTGTCTGTCCTCATCTTTCCCATCGTTGCACTCACGCTCTTACGCCAAAGCAGGGATACGATGGCGCTTGCTCCAGAACCAGTGAGAGAAAGTAAGTAAGTCCACACGGGCAGTGTCTTGTGCCTGCCCGTGTGGACTTATACATCGCCCTAGACTCTTCTTGCTAATCATCAACACCTGTGCTATCCTACGTTATAGCAAGTCCTAGTGGTCAACCTAGCTCGACCAATGCAGTTATAGGATAACCGAACAGCAATCAGCATATAAGGTGGGTAGCAATGAGCGACACGTATCAGCCAGGTGGCCTAACTAACATGTTCGCAGCTTCAGAAGTAGGCAACATAGCTGATCTAGCCTCGATGGTTGTAGCGGACGACCTACATATCATAGAGCGACTACGCATAGGCGACGAAGTCGTTTTTGCATTACTCCTTGACCAATACTCCCCATTGATGATACGTCTTGCCATGATTTATGTAATGAATCGAGCGATAGCAGAAGAGGTCGTGCAAGATACATGGGTAGGTGTCCTGCGAGGTCTAAATCGGTTTGAAGGACGCTCCTCTCTCAAAACATGGATATTCCACATCCTTATTAATATTGCGAAGACACGCTGCCAACGAGAAGGACGTAGCATCCCTTTTTCTTCATTGTCAAATACAGAGATGGAGTCTGGTGAACCAACCGTTGCTCCCGATAGATTCCGTCCTGCTGGTGCTCCCTACGAAGGTCATTGGGTATCCTTTCCTTCCGATTGGGGTGAAAATCCAGAGGATCGCCTCCTTTCGCAAGAAACACAAGCCTGTATTCACAAAGCAATCGAGGAGTTGTTGCCACGTCAAAAAGTGGTCATTACCTTACGTGACATCGAAGGATGGACGGCTCAGGAGGTCTGTGGTCTCCTTGGGATCACTGAGGCAAACCAGAGAGTATTACTTCATCGCGCACGAGCGTATGTACGACGTGCGTTAGAACACTACTTTGACGAGGAGGAAGTGTAGTATGATAGACACCAATGAACTTCCCTGCAAAGAAGTAGTCGAACTTGTCACCGATTATTTAGAACAAGCACTGCTTCCAGAAATGCGAGCAAGAGTTGATGAGCACCTGGCAGAGTGCCCTGGTTGCACAATCTACTATGAGCAGGTGCGGCAAACTGTTGTCGCACTACGCCAATTGACTGCTGAGCCGATGTTCCCCACAACCAGAGAAGAGCTTCTTCAGAAATTTCGACAACTGCGACAAGAGTAATTTGAAACCCTCTTGACGCCGTTAGAACCCGCGTTAAATGAATTACTTGGTCCTAATAGGGCAAATCCTGTCACTACTATACACCGCTCACGCCGCTTATACGTCTATAGTAGTGACAGGGTTTGCCCCTGTCATGCTCCCTTTCTTTGTAACAAATCTGTGTGTAGTGAGACAGTATTCCATATGCATGAATAAGAGTATAAAGAATAGGTACATACACATGATGTCACACAAACACACAGAAGCAACTTCCCGCGTCTCGAAGACGTACTTACCCATTCAGGACTATGGAGTAATTGGTGATCTTCATACCGTCGCATTAGTGGGCAAAAACGGCTCGATTGATTGGTGCTGCATACCTCGCTTTGACGCTCCAAGCGTCTTCGGAGCACTTCTCGATGCTGAAAAAGGCGGCTTTTTTCGCATCGCTCCCCCTAAAACATCTGATATGGAACAAAAACAACTGTATCTCCCAGATACAAATATCCTGATTACGCGTTTTCTAACCAATGATGGTGTTGGCGAGATTACTGATTTCATGCCCATCAAACGAGCCGATAGCACAGTTCATCAGCATCACATTACACGCGCTGTCCATGTGATGCGAGGGTCACTTTCCTTTGAACTCATATGCCGACCCGCATTCAACTACGCACGAGATACGCATGATGTGTACCTCTCAGAGAACGGAGCCGTCTTTCGTAGTGAAACGCTTTGTTTGGGGTTGACCTCTTCTGTTCCTCTTGAAAAAGATGGTCGAGGAGGGGTACAGGCTACATTTACCTTGCAAGAGGGTCAATCGGTCTACTTCCTCTTAGAAAGTACAAAAGATCACGATATTACGCCTCATTCTCATTCATTGAGTTACTACCAGTCCTTGTTTCTCGCAACAAAAAATTATTGGCAAAACTGGCTTGCTCACTGTAAGTATCAGGGAAGATGGCGAGAGACAGTACACCGTTCAGCCCTGGCTTTAAAACTGCTCACGTATGCCCCAACCGGAGCAATTGTCGCAGCACCAACGACAAGTCTGCCAGAGGTAATTGGGAGCACCCGCAACTGGGACTATCGCTATACGTGGTTGCGCGACGCCTCCTTCACACTCTACAGCTTACTCATTCTTGGGTTCACGCAAGAAGCCGAGGCTTTTATGGGCTGGCTTGATGCACGCTGTCACGAACTAGAGCCAAACGGCGCCCTCCAACCCATGTATACCATCGATGGTGGACACGACCTGACTGAGATTACCCTCGACCACCTGGAAGGCTACCGTAAAAGTGGACCAGTACGTATCGGCAATGATGCCTACAAACAGCAGCAACTTGATGTGTACGGTGAACTGATGGACTCGATTTTCATCTTTGATCGTCACAAGGACATCTCGTATGAACTATGGAAGAATGTGCGCCGTCTCCTGGATTGGCTCAGTACGCATTGGCAAAACACGGATGAGGGTATCTGGGAGGTTCGTGGTGGTCAACGGGCGTTTGTTCACTCGCGCGTCATGGGTTGGGTTGCCTTTGATCGTGCCCTACGTATTGCCCGTCATCGTGGCCTGCCCGCGCCTCTGGATGAATGGGAAAAAATCAGCGCACAGATTTACGAGGAAGTCATGGAACACGGCTGGAATGAGAAGGTGGAAAGCTTTGTACAATACTACGGCAGCGACGCGATTGATGCTAGTGCGCTACTGATCGTGCTGACGAAGTTTACTGGCCCAACTGATCCACGCATGCTACGCACGCTTGATCGTATTCAAAAGGAGTTGATCAGCGACTCTCATGTGTACCGCTACAATCCTATGTTAGCAGCAGACGATGGCTTTGGAGGTCAGGAAGGCACCTTTAGCATCTGTAGTTTCTGGTTCGCTGAAGCATTAGCACGTGCAGGTTGTCTGGAGGAGGCACGTCTGATCTTGGAGAAAATGTTGACCTATACGAATCACGTAGGTTTGTACGCTGAGGAAATTGGGTCTACTGGTGAGGCACTTGGCAACTTCCCCCAGGCGTTTACCCATCTCTCGCTCATCAGTGCCTGTTACAATATGGATCGGGCGTTAAACAGAGTGCAGGAGTAGCGGAATTTTCATGAAGAGTGCGGCTTAGGAACCCCAAGGTTGCCTACGATGAGTACTATGGAGATATCTCCAAGATGATGCAAGCTCTGGCTAAGGTGATAAACCGTAACCTTAAGGATTTGGAAGCTGCTGGCTGCAAGTATGCGCAGATTGATGAACCCCTCTTTGCCATTGCGTCCGATGAGGAGGTGCAAGCGGCGGTTGATGCCATCAACCTTGCTTTGGCTTTTTTCTTGCTATCCCAATATGATCGGCAACAACACACCTAGCCCTAACACAAACAACCAAAGTGCAGGGGCGGAAGTACCGACAGGGCGGCGCAAGCGTTCCTCGCGCATGGCAATACGCTTATCAAGCAGTTCCCACTTGGTATGACGACGTTCAAACCAGAGAAACACCAGTCCTGTTGCTGCACCGTAAATTAAATGGCCTAGTAGTGAAGGAAGGAGGAGGTCAGTAGCCTGCATCGTCCAGGTAACTGGGCGACCCAACAAAATGGGCATTACTGTTAATGGGCCAATGAACCACCATGCCAAGCCATAAAGCATACCCCAAGCAACGCTTGAGCCTGCATTGGGCGATTCATGCTCGAAGAAGAGACCGTAACTCATACCGATGAGTGAACTGATCACAAGGTGTACAACGAAGCCGAGTACTGGCGATGAGCCACCAACAAGCGCTGCTACGCGTGGTAGCACGCCAGTAGCAACCATGATAACGCTAAATAGGAGTCCTCCCAAGATGCTCGCTGCCGCTCCCCTGCCAAGCGAACGGATGGTGCGAGTGCCTGATCCCTCTACCTCGTGATTGATAGGATCGGACTCGATAAAGAAGCCTACCCAGAACCGATTCAAGAAACCGTACACTAACCCCAACAAGATACCATAGACAGCGTGACCAATGAGTGAACCAAAAAGTACGCCACCATTCTGATACGACCAATTGACACTATGATGCAACAAAATGGGCTGAAGTGTGAGTGGCCCTAGAAACCACCAGAAAAGGCCGTAGGCCAATCCCCAGCATAGGCTCGATCCATAACCACGTACATCGCGTTGAAAGAGCAAGCCGAAACTTGCCCCGATAATGGCCGCAATAATATAGTGAAGTATTACTCCTACAGATGAAGAGTCGGAACCGATAATACCCGCGATAATTATGAACGCATTGTTTTGCACAAACCAGGCACTGAAGGCCCAACCGCCAACAAGTCCAGCTAGTCCACCAACAAAGATTGCACGAGCGATGGTAAAATACATCGTTTTGTCAGGCATACGTTGATTGTTCCACAGACCCAGAAGCAAACCAAGTGGCAAGCCAAAGAAAAGGACATATGCGACGAGTTCTGGGAAGTGCGTCCTTGCCACATCTAACATGCCCATATGTGCCGTAGTTTGTAGTAGTGGAAATAGACCGGCAGGAAGAACAAGCCACAGGAGCAGTGCATAACCGAGTCCCCACAGCAATCCTGAGCCCGAATGAAGAGCATGTGATGAATTCAACAGCAATGCGAAGAAAAGTCCGTAGATGCCTCCTAGCAAAATACTACCAGGTAGGGTGAGCGAAGCCGATGGTACCAATGCGACTAAAGCTCCTCCCAAACATCCAACAAACATACACACGATTATTTTGCTTGTAAGAGCGAAACGCATATCTACCTCTGTTCATTCCTATGAGCAGTTCTCATCTCTCGATTAGCATCACCACTAGCCATGGTCTCTGCTATGTGATGCTTGCTTTGATACTCGTCCATGTCAATCGTCTGCACAATATCACGTGGGAAGAACAATTCGACGATCCAATCGCTCAGCACGCGTATTTGACGCTCCAATCCCGGCAACTTAGCAAGGTAGATGCCACGCCACATAAGCCATGCGAGAAAGCCAGAGAAACGAAAGCCTTTGATTTCAGCACACGCGGTTTGATAGCCAACAACACAGAGTATGCCCAGTGCGTCAAAATGAAATGCTTTGAGTGGTCGTCCGCGCACACTAGCATAAATATTGTATGCGACTGTATGTGCCTCGCGTATCGCGAATTGAGCAGTTGGAGGGCATGCTCGGTCTGTCTTAGCATCGGGTACAGAGGCACAATCACCCAAAGCCCAGATGCCAGAATGACCCGGTACCGCTAGTGTCTTCTCCACGAGAAGCGCACCACGCTTATCATGTTCAGCAGATAGTGCTTGTGTCAGTGGGTTAGGTGCGACACCTGCTGTCCAGACCAGTGTCCCTGCACGAATCTCTTCCTTTGATGCAAGGACAACAACTCCTTCTCGCGCATCGACTAAGCGGGTATTGAGCTTGAAGATCACGCCACGCGCTCTCATACGTTCAAGCGCATACGCTGCTAATGATTCGCTGAGTTCTGGTAAAATGCGATCTCGTGAGTGAACCACGATGATTTTCACTTCATCAAGAGGAATGCTAGGGTAGTAGGGCAATGTACCATGCACGAAGTCATTGAGTGCGCCTGCCAGTTCTGCGCCTGCAAAACCTGCTCCCGCTATCACAAAGGTGAGCAGAGCCTGACGTTGTAAAGGATCAGATTCACGATCCGCGCGTTCTAGTACATCAATGAGATGAGCACGAATAGAGATAGCATCGGTTAGCGTTTTGAAATCAAAGGCATTGGCTTCAACGCCTTTGAGTCCTAGATAATTTGAGACACTACCCACCGCAAGCACAAGATGGTCAAAAGGAAATACACGCGTTTGGGAAGTGTGTCTGTCTGATGCGAGCACAATCCGTTTTTGTTCTGTCTCGACGCGTTCAACATGTCCATGCACAACTTGAGTACGATGTAGACTTGTCCGTAACGGACTACTAATATGTGTTGGTTCCAGGCTTCCACCTGCAACTTCTGTAAGCATAGGGGTAAACAGGAGCGCATTGGTGTCGCTTACAAGCGTAAGAGACACGGAGGGATCGGCACCAAATAAACGTTCAAGGTTTTCGGCAGTTGTAACTCCCGCAAAGCCTCCACCGACGATGACAACGCGCGTCTTAATTCTTCGCTCAGGTAAGGGGAGTTGATACTCCAGCCCCAGACGCCAATGAGCAAGATCACTTAAAGCTTGTATAAGCAGTCCTATGCTTACACCATATAATATCCAGCCTACCAGCGCAGGAAATAAAACCCGCATCTCCCCTACCGTCCACTGTGGTGATTGACCAGAGAGTAAGGGGAGAAGAATAATACTCACGCTTCCCCAAAGTACTACTCCACTAGCTCCTGCTGTCATAATGCTATCGATATAAGACAGTGGAGTCGGACGAAAGGCCAGGGCGTAACTGACCCCTATCACAACACCTAGCACTATCCCTAAGCCTCCAGCATGCACCGTAATTATCAGGATTGCACTGCTAGGTCCTCCTGCCAATAAACCGATGATGCCGCGCCGCAAATACTTATTCATGTACTATCCTACTTAATTACATGTATGCTATGAACAATAGTAGTGACTATATGAGCCAGATGCGAGAAAGACTTCTTAAAAGAAAGAAGTGTTCGATTATCACCACGCATATATAGAGGGAAATTTGCAGGTTACTAGGTTCAGAATTATTTTATCGAGCATTTCAAGCTGTTCCTGTCCAAACCTCGCCAACAGTGTGTGGCTCTTCGCCACTTTCTGGGAGCCAAAAATGTTATGACCCCGTAATGGGGCGTGCTCTCACCTCATCACCATTCTATGAATGAGAAGGCGTGATCTGGATTTTCGAGCAACCTTCAGAAAGGTGTAATGTTTTCTCTCTTTCAGAGACCATACGCCAGTGTGAAAAAATTTGGTCCTTCCACCAGGAAGGAGAGATAAAGGAGAACCCAATGAAAACCGTGTTTCACTTTGGCGAGCGTAACGCCGGGCAAGAAGCGATTCGGACAGGAAGCGTGCTGGCCAGCAGAACGGCCACGACCTCGTTCCCGAACTCGCGGCTTTCTCGCCTCAGGTGAGAAAAGTGCTGAAGGTATCTTGTAGCCAACCCCGGCTTCGCATTGGAGACACGCGCCTGTGCTACCAGGTGCCTTCAGCAAACCTGTTATCATGCCCATTCTATTAGGCCATGCTCCTTCATGGACCATGCAGGCTGCCGATGGGCTCTTGCCCTCCTTACTGGGCTATGTGATCTATGACGCTGCGACGGGCCTGGTGTTTTTCTGGTTCGAAAGCCATCACGCGAAATGGTTGCTCCTCGATAAACGTGTCGCGGCGCGTGAAGCGTATCTCCGTCGTCCCCCTGGAACGCCTGCCCCAGCACTCTGGCTCGTGGTGCTCGGCCTGGGGCTTGTGCTCCCAATTGCCCTGGGGTAGGATACACAGAGATATCTGCTGTTCACGAGGGAAAAGATATGGGAGTTCTTGCGGCTATTCAGGCTGCACCAATCTACGGAGACGCGATGGCCACGGCCAGGCGCGCGACTGAGCGTATTGCGGAGGCGGCGCAAAAAGGGGCGTGGCTGGCCGTCTTTCCTGAATCCTATATTCCAGGCTATCCCGACTGGATCTGGCGCATTCCCGCCAGAGCTTCAAGCCCCAGCGCCGAGCCGTTCTTTTCCTTCCAGCGGCGGTTTTTCGAGCAGGCGATTACGCTTCCTGGTCCCGAAGTCGATCTGCTGACCGAGGCTTGCCGTGAGCACCGGATGACGGTCGCAATCGGTGTGACCGAACGCCCTGCTCACGGTGGCACACTGTATAATACCTTGCTCTATCTCGGTCCTGATGGATCTCTTCTTGGACGACACCGGAAACTTGTTCCGACGTTTGCCGAGCGGATGGTCTGGGGACCGGGGGATGGAAGCACACTCAGAACGATTCAGACCGAGCAGGGAATCATCAGTGGCCTGCTCTGCTGGGAAAACTATATGCCAATGGCTCGGATGGCGCTTTATGCCCAGGCGGAGCAAATTCACCTGGCCCCCACGCAGGATAGCGGTGAACGCTGGCTTGCCTCGATGCGCCACATCGCGACAGAGGGCCGGATGTGGGTCGTGAGCGTTGGGACATTCCTGCGCGAGAGCGATCTGCCGCGTGATCTGGCAGCCTTGGGCGTCTATACTCCCGGTGAGCTTATCCATCCAGGCGACAGCGTCATCGTCGATCCGTTGGGTACGATTGTCGCTGGTCCTGCTCATGGTGAAGAACGTATCCTCCTGGCCGATGCATCGCCAGCAGAGGCCCTGCTGGCCCGGCGCGGCTTCGATGTGGTTGGGCACTACGGGCGAACCGACATTTTTGGGTTAATGGTCAGGGGCGAGGTGCTTCCTCTCGCGAACGAAGATGCTTTTCCCTGGCCAGAATAATTTTCTTCCCTTCTTAGCGAGTTTCGCATTTTTCATCCTCAAATACTTCCCTCCATTCATAGCTCATACTCTTTGCTCCGATCGATTCGTTGCACTCGAGGAGCCCTACAAGGAAGGGAGAGCAGAGCCCCTGCGCTCTGGTTGTCGTGCTTGGGTCAGAGATCATAATGGTCTTCGAGACAGGGTTGTAACGAATCATCATTTCCCGAGACTAGAGTTCCGGGTACACAAACGCAGATGGTGAATGGATGAGAAGAAAACGTCGATGTCGACGCTGCTTCTTTGGAAAAATGCTGGTTGCCGTGTGCGTACCGCTTTCTCCCTGGATGATCATGCAGTTTGTGGTCATTCAGAATCGGGAAAGTTCACTGCGAGAAAGAGAGGACGGACCATGCAAATGCAAGGAGTCGCTGATGAAGTTCACACCTTCCACGCTCTCTACGAGCGGTATCGTCGACCAATCCACTCGTATGCCTTCCGTATACTCAACAGTCAAGAAGATGCTAATGATGTGACCCAGGAGGTATTTGTGCGTGTTTTCAAGGCTTGGGATGGGTTGCGCAATCGTGAGAAGCTTTCTACCTGGCTGTACCGTCTTGCCACCAACCTTTCTATCGATCTTCTCCGGCGGCGCAAGCGTCTTTCCTGGCAGCCACTGATCCGGTGCCGGGCGGGAGACCAACAAAGCGAGGGTGGAGTTGAGGATGGCGCTTCTTCCCTACTTCGCGACAGCGGAGGCATTCCCGCAATCTTTGAACGTGAGCATATCCGCTTGGCTTTCGCCAGCATGCCGAAGGAGTATGCGATTGTTCTGATACTCAACGCCGCTCAGGGCGTGCCGTATCAGGAAGTGGGAGCCATTGTTGGAATCTCGCCAACTGCCGCCGCAACGCGTATTTCTCGGGCAAAAAAAATGTTCAGGGAACACTATCAACGGATCGATCAGGCCCTTTGAGATTCGGAGGGGAGCAGGATGGAGCAACTGCCAATGGCGGACCGTTACCTCTCCTTCCATTGTCGAAACACCTGTAACAACTCTTCCTTGGTTTCGGGGAACACGGATTCGTGTGCCAGATTCCGTAACATCCCAATGGTCATGCGCATCTGTTCCAAATAATGCCGACAACCGGGACAGTCAGCGAGATGTGCCTCGAATTGCGCGCGCGTTTCTGGCAATAATGCCCCTTCAAGGTAATCGGTGATAAGCTCCACAACCTCCTGACAGGCCAGCCCACGTGTGGTGGGTGTGTCTGTCCCTTGTTTGTTCGGTGAAAGGCGGGCGCGAAGCTTTCTGAGCCAGATCTCCATCTTGTTTCCCCTCTCAGATTCACTCTTGCTCCTCAAAATACCGCTCAAGTGCCCGCCGAACTTTCGATCGTGCTCGGTGAAGCAGTACTCGCTGATTCGTCTCGGAAAGACCAAGAACGTTACAGATTTCTTCTGCTGTCCACCCTTCAAGATCATGCAGGGTGATGACAGCGCGTTGGCTGGGGGGTAATGCCTCCGTCGCAGACAGGACACAGGCCAGGGTTTCCTGTGAACATAGCTCTCCCAACTTTTGGTTTGCGCCACTCATTCATGGTGTCGCTCATCTCGTCATGGTTAAAACGCAAGATTAGTCCTACCTATGATATACTCATGCAGGGAAGAACAACGCTCATGATGACACATCGCCTTGTTGCAATGGAGAGGTCGTTCGCTCGGTAGGACTCTCGCGACTATGTCGCTGCAGTGCAGCAACTCAGTACTCCAGAGGAGGATAATGGAAATCAGGATGAGCGCAAAGAGCGAGCAGAGTTGGCTCTGAAATATGGCTTCGCAGAAGGAGATACACCTGCGCTGCCCAACATGCATGAGTCCGCAGCGCATATCGTCGGCGGAACGCTAGTTGCCTTGAGTGCCGTCATGGGGCTACCAGAGGGCGGAACTTTCACGTCAGAAGATGAGCGTCCACTGCATGTTGGTTAGGGTGACCATGTCGAGGATGTTCTCTTCGTTAGCCACCGAGACCACGCCCTCGGGTATGCCAATCCCCAGGTTGACGACCGCATTAATCTTAAGGAACATGGTGGCGTCCCTAAACTGCTCCCAGGTTCACCGTTTCGGACGGTTGCCGCAGGGCCATTGAATCCCAGTTGACCCAGCGTTCCATGATCTTCCCGTCTGCGATACGCAGAATGGTGATCCCATTTATCGTCACCGATTTCCCGCCCGGGGCGATGCCTCTGAACTCATGCTGGTGCGTGGCATCCATTTTCCAGCGAATGACCACCTTATCTCCCTCGGCGAACAGATCCTCTATCTTCCAGTGTCCATCGGGGAAGGCGTCATGGGCTCCTTGTACAGCCCGCTTGGCACCAGCAAAGCTTGAATCCATCCTCTCGGGTAAACTATGATCGACGAAATCAGCAGCAAGCAGTTCGTCAAGCAGCGCGAGTTCCCCCTTCCCCCACACCTCTTCCTGATAGCGACGAGCAAGAGCCTTCTTCTTTTCTACTGACATCACTCATCCTCCTCATGGTAGGTCACTACTCATAGGGACTGTTTCTCTATGTAAAAAAGTATAGTTGACCGAAGGACAAAATGAGGACCGATAGTTCCTCGGTTTTAAGGGAACGGTTCCCCTTTTTTGGGGAACGTGCTCAGCGGGTACAGTTCTCGTTTGGCATCTCCCGTGAAGCATTGATCGTTTATCATACACGGCGTGCTAATCGAATAGTATTGTCGCATGGGTTGTGTATCGTGGACTGTTTCGATAAGCTTCGTAGGTACTAATTTTATGCTCACGAACCATCCGTTCGATCTCGTCCCTGGAGCTATGCCGCTCAATCATGTCAAGCAGCTGAGTATGTTCCTCGGTAGAGGCCCAGCTACGTTGCGGGATATAGCTAAAATCAGTATGACCCCTCACCTCTAAGCGGTCCCACGTTTCGCGCAACAGTTCAACCATGTAACTATTCTGACAACGGTCATAGATGTAAAAGTGGAACTGTTTATTGATATCCCTGAATGCAGGTATATCAGCAGATTTTAGTGCATTGTACATACTGGTATTGATCTCTCGCAGGTATTGTATGCCCTCCGTACCCAGATGCGTTGCCGCAAGAGCAGTTGCGTAGCCCTCGAGGAGAGCAAGCACGGTCATCTCTTCCTCATACTTGCTTGCATCGACCGCGGCCACTTGTGCACCAGCATTCGGACGATATTCCACCCAACCTTCTGCTTCTAGTCGCCGGATCGCCTCTCGAATCGGAACCGGGCTGATGCCTAGCTCACGGGCCTTTTATCCTTTAGAGGGATTACTACCTGTTGGTCAGGCTCTCAGCGTGAATACGACCTATCGGGTCATCTCGCTGGTAGTAAGAAACTCAGCCAACGAGAACCCGATTCTGCTGCAAAGGCTGTTGACCGAACCCCAGATGCGCCTCCTCCTCGCACTGCTGGAATCCCCACGCTACTCTCCGCATGAAGTTCTCCTTGCAAGCCTCTTCTGTTCATACCAGGGGCTTCTTGCCGGGCTCTTTTCCTCCGGCGGAACTGCTAGAGAAGAGTGGCTGGCTACCATAGAAGAGAGACGCATACACATGCAGCGTGCACGCGAGTTGGGGACCTGGAAAAGGGAGTTGAAGCAGCTCTACAACGCGCTCTCTAAGCTGCGCTCCAAACTACGTCCGTGCGGTTTAGATATCGCAGTCTCCATCTCGGGGTTAGCTTATACACTCATCTCGCTCCCCCGTCCTTCCACAACGAGGCGAGAATAGATAGCATAATTCATCTTTTCCTCTCCTGTACTAGGCTTTCTGCAACATGCTTGTCCTCAATCTATCCTCCCATGCAGTCCTTATGGTACTCTCCCGTCTGAAGCGTACTGAGAAGGCTAGCATACACTGGTTTGCTCCTGAAGGAGGGAAAGAGCCATAAGCGCATAGGCTGAAGACGATATGGAGATGGCAATCTCTAACCCAAACGGGTGGAGTTTGGAGCGAAGCTCCGAGAGTGCTTTGTAGAGCGGCTTCAATACCTTTTTCCACGCACCCAGTTCCTGGGCACGCTCGAGGAGGAGGCGCTGCTCCTCGATGGTAGCGAGCCACTCTTCTTTGGCAATGCTCTCAGTTGAAAAGAGCCCAGCAAGCAGTCTTTGGTAGGAGTAAAAGAGGCTGGCTCGAAGTATCTCATGCGGACAATAGTGTGGGAAGTCCAACAGCGGAAGCAGTAGGCGCATATTGGGTTCGGTCACTGACCTTTCCAACAGGATTGGGTTGCCATTCACACGGGTCACGGATACAAGTGAGACGATCAGGTAAGTCGTATTCACGCTGAGAATCTGCCCAGCAGGTAGCAAGCCTTCTAAAGGAAAAAGATGTAGATCTCTTTCCCGCAGAGTAGTGATACTTTGCACCGTCATTGTTTTTCCCCAGGATTTTTCTAGACATCCCTCAAAGTGCCAAGGACGATTCCTCAGGATATCAAATATTGTCCACACCCGTGGATGAAAAACGCATAAAATACTAACAGTACTATCGAACAAGCTTCTACTCGCACCCAGGACCGTTTGGTGGAAACCTCGACGGAGATATTCCGATCTAATCCTAGCTGCATCTCAGGAGACTCACCTCTTTCGTCCTGCTCTCTATCCATATAGAATACGATCAATGCGGACGCGCCATCACAGTGTACCCGCAGCATGAAGTCTTGAAGGACTTGATTGCCGCACGCCTCAAGCAGGGGGAACCCATTCTGTTCAACGTCAAGGACGTCCAGTTGTACGATATATCTTCTCGTCAGCCACGCATACGATTTGTCCACGAGCATGAGCAGAGTGAGTTGCAGTGTGATTTCATTGCGGGATGCGATGGCTTTCATGGCGTGTCGTGGGCGTCCATTCCAGAGGCAGTCCAAACACGTCTTTAGCCGGACTATCCCTTTGGCTGGCTCGGCACCTTGATCCAGGCGCCCCCATCTTCCGACGAATTGATTTATGCCTACTCCAATCGTGGCTTCGCCCTGGTCAGCACGCGCTCACCGGACCTGCAACGCATGTACATCCAGTGCGACCCGAATGATGATATTGCCAATTGGTCAGATGAGATGATACTAGAAGAGCTGCAGGCACGCTTAGCGACCACAGGCCACTGGCAGTTGCGCATGGGGCCCATCCACCAGAAAAGCATTGTTGCAATGCGCAGCTTCGTCATCGAACCGATGCAGTATGGTCGGCTGTTTCTGGCAGGGGATGCCGCCCATATCGTGCCTCCGACCGGAGCCAAAGGGCTCAATCTGGCCGTGGCGGATGTGCGTCATCTGGCGCGCGCGCTCACTCAGTTCTACAAAGAGAAGCAAACGGATCTGTTAGAGGCATACTCAGCGACGTGTGTACGGCGCGTCTGGCGCGCAGAGCATTTTTCCTGGTGGATGACCTCCATGCTGCATCGCTTCCCTGATGACGACGCCTTTTACCAGCGTCTGCAGCACGCACAGCTTGACTACACGGTACGTTCACGTGTAGCAGCTACCAGTCTCGCAGAAAATTATGTCGGCTTGCCTTTTGATTGGTAGTCCTCCTTCCCTTGTGAAAGGACATACCTTAATAAGCTTATGAGTGTTCGCGTTGTGAGTATCTCTAGTGTTTGATCGTAAGGGTATACCTTGCTTTGTAACTATCCATATCGCGAGATGATCTCCCCTTTGAGAATTGTTCTCTGGAATAGGGGAACTGTTCTCACAAAGCAGAGGGACTTTTAGCCCTAAATTTGCTCTTTGGTCAGCTACACTCTTAGGTAAGGAAAGAAATACTCCTCCCCCTCTTGCTGAGGAACCAGGCATACAGACACAGTGCATCCGTTTGGGTGTTGGAAAAGAGACTTATGGAGCCAAATACAGTCCACTCTTTCAGTAACCCTTCTATAGAGAAGAGGAGTGCAACACCTTTCTCTTGTTCAGGAAACACGTTGAGTAAGAACCAGTTATGGAGTACGACATGAGTCAGAGCGAAGGCGAGCGTCAGCTCCCCGAATTACAAATGGATCCAGCAGAGTTAGAGCAGTTACGTCAGCAGTATGTAGAACTGATCGGGTTTGTCCCACCACGCATTCAGGCGCGTACTGATATGCTTGCCCGGGTAGACCCAGAACTGTTGTCGATGCAAGAAGCAATTCGGGCGCATGCGATGTATCCGAAATGCTTTGACACGAAAACGGCCCAACTGATGCTCTTTGGCATGCTCCTGGTTCAGTTATCCGACGCGGCCCATCTGCATGCACGAGCCGCCTATCGTGCAGGAGCTAGCTGGGAGGAACTCAACGCCGTCGTCGGGCTGGCCTTCCTGTTCCGCGGCCTCTCGGCGGCGAATCGGGGAGCACAGATTCTTCAAGAGCTTGCTAAAAATCCTGATTGAGCTATGAGTCGCTCAAGATGGTTCGATCAGCATATTTTCTCGGGAGAAACGTGTGGTTTGCGATGGATAAAGCTGTGCGTTTATGGTCTTTGCAGCACGAAGTGTTGTTGGTCTAGCATCTCCCTATGGAGAGAGGAGGTCATTCCATGACAGAGAGTCCAGAACCTATGCATGATGTCGCTCACCTGGGACATTTTGAAATATTCACTCCTAAACCTGATGAGAGCCTCTGGTTCTTCAGAGAAATCCTCGGAATGGAAGAAACGGATCGCCAGGGCCAGTCCGTGTACATGCGAGCCTGGGGAGATTACGAGCATTGTACCCTCAAGCTCACTGAAGCCAAACAAGCTGGTTTAGGGCATGTGGGCTGGCGTACCTGGAGCCCACAGGCACTCGATCGCCGGGTGCAGGCACTCGAGGCAGTTGGTCGTGGGAAAGGGTGGATTGAAGGGGATATCGGGCATGGCCGCGCCTATCAGTTCGAGGACCCCGATGGACACCTGATGGAACTCTATTACGATGTGGAAAAGTATGTGGCTCACCCAAACTTACATCCGAAACTCATCAACCAGCCGCCTGGTGGGCTATGTCCTCGGTGCCCTGGGCTTGACTGCGATAGCCGATCGCTTTGGGCGGCGCAATACCATGATGCTGACTCTGGCGATCACAGCCATTGGCGCGCTGTATAGCGCACTGAGTAATGACATCACCAATTTTAATATTTCGCGCTTCGTCACTGGCATCGGCATTGGCGCGGATCTGGCGGTCGTGAACACCTATATCGGCGAGATGGCTCCCAGCGGAGGACGCGCCAAATTCACCTCGTTGATTAATTCGGCACTCGGTGCCTTCCTGGGCATCTGGCTTGGCTTGCTGTTGACGACGCCGCCGACTTCGTTCCCATTGGGCCTTCCTTTCGCGCTCGCTGGACCATCCTTCGAGATTGGCTGGCGGCTGATGTACTTTATTGCGACGATCCTATGCATTCTTGGCATCATCCTGCGTCTCCTCCTCCCTGAGTCATCGCGCTGGCTGGTTTCGACTGCTCAGGTTGAGAAAGCCGATGCGATCGTCAGGGGCATGGAAGAACGGGCCTCACGCAAGCAAACGCTGTCCGAGGTGACAAAAGAAGCCTATGTACATAAAGAAAAGCAAATGGGCTATAGCGAGATTTTCAGCAATCCCCTCTATCTACGACGTATGCTGCTTCTGCTCGTCATGTGGTTGCTGGCCTATGTAACGGTCTATTCGATTGCCGCGGGCTTTACGTCGGTCCTCACCTCGCTGAACTATCCACCACCAGAGGCTGGTCTGATCGCTGCCATAGGAGTCTTTGGCTTCATTGCCTGCGCGATCTTTGCCTATTACTTTGGCGAGCGCCTGGAGCGCAAGTACTGGCTTCCGATTATGGCGGTGGTCACACTCATTGGCGGTATCCTGGTTGCGGTGGCAGGACAACCTGTACCACACCAGATTCCGTGGGGGGCCTTCATCGGCTCAATTATCCTCTTCTTTGGCTTTAATGGCTGGGTGCCCATGACCTATGCCTGGTCTGCGGAGAGCTTCCCAACGCGTGCGCGGGTGACTGGCTTTGGCATGGTGGATGGCATTGGACATGTCGGAGGGGGCATTGGCTTAGTGGCTATCACACCGATTCTGCCGCAGATAGGGGCAGTCTTTTCGTTCTTGCTGATCGGGGGCTTCCTGATCATTGCCGCGATTATCGCACAGTTTGGGGTAAATACACGTGGGAAACAGTTTGAGGATGTCTCACCGTAAAGCACGAGACTGGCGAAGGATTTGATTTTCCAGCCTTTGGTGGTGGGTGGGACGTCAGTGCTGAGAAGGGTAATTGCCTTAGTTGCCCTTACTCAAAGCCTGATGGTACTTCATGAGTGATATGTAGAAATAGCTGTCCTGATGAGCAGCAATAGAAAGAGAAGCAAGTTTATGACACAAGCAAAAGCATCACCCGAAATGGGGAAATCTATTCGTACAGGCGGAGTAACTACGAACTATCACGAAGCGTGCCGCTGCACGCCTGTGATCCTCATTCATGGCTCTGGACCGGGTGTGTCGTCATGGGCCAACTGGCAGTTTGCCATCCCCTATCTCGCAGAAAAGCTCCATGTCTTCGCCTACGACCAGATCGGCTTCGGCTATACCGATCCTGCTCCTAACCAGCACTATAGCCTCGGGTTGTGGACGGAGCACCTGCTCAACTTCATGCAAACCGTGGGGATCAAGCAAGCACACCTCGTCGGCAACTCGATGGGAGCCTCGGTCGCACTTGCCGCTGCCGTGACCCATCCCGAAATGGTTGATCGCCTGGTGCTCATGGGCGCGATGGGCGTTCGCTTCCAGCTCAAGAAGGAAGAGGGATTAGATGCTGTCTGGGCCTATACGCCGAGTGTCGCCAAGATGAGACGCTTGATCGATATCTTTGCCTATGACCCAGGAAAGTTCCCGACAGACCAACTTGCTGAAATGCGCTATGAAGCAAGTATCCGGCCAGGCGCACAAGAGGCGTTCTCCAGGATGTTCCCTGAGCCCCGCCAGGAGCAAGTCTATGCCCTGGCGGCCTACGAAGATCGCCTGAGCGAAATTCAGGCTCCCGCCTTCATTGTTCATGGGCGCGACGATCGCGTGATTCCACTGGAAACTGGTCTCAAGCTGTTGCAGGTGCTCGGCAACGCGCAGTTGCATGTGTTCGCTCACTGTGGTCACTGGACGCAGCTCGAACCAAGGGATGCATTTAATCGCATTGTACGGGATTTCTTAACGCAAGAAGCGTGAGCTATGGATCCGATGATTGAGGAGAGTGCGAACGCGCTGTATCGTGCCGAGCGCAGTTGTGTGCCAATTGCGCCCCTGAGCGAGCGGGACCCCTCGCTGACTCCTGCCCCGTCCTACGCGATTCAAAGCGCATGGCTCGATTTATTACGCAAGCCATGCGCGCAGGTCGTTGGGCAGAAGATTGGGCTCACTAGCAAAGCCATGCAGCAGCAACATGGCATCAATGAACCCGACTCTGGCTTCCTGCTCAATACCATGGTCGTTCCCTCGGGCAGTGCCCTGCCCCGCAGCGCATTTCTTGTGCCGCGCATCGACCCCGAGATTGCCTTCTGGCTGGCCGAAGACCTTCATGGACCGGGAGTGACGGCCCAACAGATGGTGGCAGCGACACAAGGAGTGAGTGCTGCCTTGGAACTGGTGGACAGCCGAATCGAGAACTGGCGCATCAAGCGCGTCGATACCATCGCTGATAATGCCTCGTCAGCGCGGTTAATTGTCAGTCAGCGCTTCGTCTCACCGCAAGCGCTCGATTTGGCATTGGAAGGGGTTGAACTTTGGTGTGACGGTGAGCGCGTTGGTTCAGGAACAGGAGCTGCTGTGCTTGGGCATCCGGCAGTAGCGGCTGCGTGGCTTGCCAATCAACTGGCAGAGTTCGGCGTGAGCCTGCTCAAGGGGCAAGCCGTGCTCCCTGGTGCCATGTATGCGGCTGTGACCGTGGCACCAGGGAAGACCTATCGGGCTGCCTATACAAATCTAGGCGAGGTGTCAGTCAGTTTCGAGTGAAAGGGAAGGAGGTATCACCATCCGTCTGGTCACCTTTCTTGAGAAACCAGTGGACGATTGGCAAAACGTTCGATACCTTCGGGCCGATTGGTCCGGCATTAGTGACTGCCGATGAAACTGCCGATCCTTATGCACCCCTGGATTAACAAGTATTACATTCTGGACATGCAGCCACAGAACAGCCTCATCAAGTTCCTGTTGCTATACTGGAATGCTGATGGGACGAGGATGACCCGTGTTGCCCACTCCTTCTCCCTACGGAACACGTATCTGGAGAACAACTTGATCAAGTCCCGATTCTGTTGTGACGTCCTAACATTGGAGACCATAGTGAAGAATGAGCCTCCCGCTTCCAAGGATGATCGTATCACCGTCACTTGGCGCAGCGTGATTGTCTGCATGTTACTGACGGCTGTGGGCTTCAATTTACGTTCGGTGATTCTGGCAGTACCTCCCGTTCTGCCACTGATTCAACATGATTTAGAACTCTCCTACACCGCAACGGGACTTTTAACCGCGTTGCCTGTGCTGATATTGGGAAGTGCGGCATGGCCATCGGGACTGCTTGTAGAGCGCATTGGCGGACGGGCAAGTGTATCGATTGGCCTGGCATTCCTGGGTGCTGGCACGCTCCTGCGTACCTTGTCGCCTACAGCCCTCTCGCTCTTCCTCTTCACACTGCTTCTGAGCTTTGGTATCGCACTGGCTCAAACAGCGGTTCCTGTGCTCGCTCACCAGTGGTTTCCGGCGCATATTGGCCTTGTCGTTGCGTTGTTTAGCAATGGGCTGATCATTGGTGAAGCAGTGGCGGCAGGGGTTACTGTTCCTATCATGGTACGATTTCTCGGGAGAGATGCCTGGGTTGCCACATTCGTATTGTGGGGTATCCCTGTAGTCGTGCTGTTCGCGCTCTGGCTCTGGCTTGCTCCGCCTACGTCTGTAAAGAGGTCCATGCATGAATCCTCTATAGGGAATGCCACAGGATCAACGACATCGCGCAGCGTGCCACCCGCTCAGCAGGTGCATGTCAATGCTCTGCATTTAGGGATTATGCTCGGCGCAGGCAGCCTCGTCTATTTCGGCATGAACGGCTGGATTGCCTCATATAACCAGGCCATTCACCACGGGGACCTGACACCACTGGCCCTGACCACGCTCAATACTGCACAATTACCATCCAGCTTGGCGGTCATATTCTTTGCTCAGCGTCTCGCTGGTCGTCGGTCGCCTTTTGTTGCTGCGGGTGCTCTTTGCGCCATCGCAATCGCTGGATGGATATTCACCCCTGCCGTACTAGAACCTTTCTGGGCAGCACTCCTCGGTGGAAGTTCAGCTTTAGCATTTACACTCGGGATTGCGCTTCCCCCTTTACTCGCAAGGCCCGGTGAGGTAGCGCGTCTCACCGGCATCACGATCTCGCTCACGTATGGTGTTGCCTTTGTGGGACCTTTCGTTGGCGGTTGGCTATGGGACCTCTTTCATCTGCCCGCCCTGGCCTTTCTGCCAGTAGCGATCGCGAGTATCTTGCTCGTCATACTAGGCGCACTCCTTCCCTCACGCACTAGGTTCGGCCTTGAAGCGTATACCAATTAGTCTCTCAGGGTATTATCAACTTGGAAAGACAACCGATTTGGATGAGGTGTTTCTCACCATCAACGGCAAGCGGCACTCCTTGTGGCGCGCTGTCGATCAACATGGCAATGTGCTGCATATCTTGCTGCAGAGCCGACGCTATACCAAGGCGGCTAAGAAGTTCTTCCGCTAGCTGCTCAAAGGGCTGGAGTACGTGCCACGAGTCATCATCACTGCTACGCTGGCGAGTTACGCGACTGCCAAACGAGAGATCCTCCCTGGCGGGGAACATCGACAAACACCTTTCCTTTACAAAAGGAGTTAACCTTAGTGAGAGGCAGATAGAGGACATTTGAAAAAAACGCACTTTTACTAAGAAGAGGATTGACAAATTGTAGAACTGAGTGTAAAGTATATATATCTTGCAGAGGTACATTTACCGGCGCAAGAAGTTAACCGAATAAGCAACGCAAAGTTAGAAAAAGCTCCGCACGATAGAAAAAACAATGCTGAGAAATACGAATAAGCAACGCAAAGTTAGAAAAAGCTCCACACGATAGAAGAAGCTACGCTGAGAAATACGAATAAGCAACAACCGCCCCGAAGAAGCTCCACACGATAGAAGAAGCTACGCTGAGAAATACGAATAAGCAACGCAAAGTTAGAAAAAGCTCCGCCCCCAACGAATAAGCAACGAACCTCAACGATTGAGCCATAAAGACTTTACTAACTCATGCCCTGTGGGTACGAGTGTCCTCTGGTTCTGTACCAGAATAGTTCTGTATGAGGTTTACTACACCATGATAGATCAACATATCCAGAAGATTAAAGGAACCAGGGAGCCCAAGTCAAACGCTGAGAAGGTAAAACTGCTCCTTGTTATCATCGCCACCTTTTTGGTATTACTCGGAGCATTTCTTGCTTTACTCACTTTTTGGGTTACCAAAAACGTCTGGGTAATACCTGGCTTTGCATGGATGTTTCGCCCATTCTACTCTATCATTGCATTTTACTTTCCGAAACCACCTGCAGGAAACGTAAGAAAGTAAGTAAGTAGGAAGCATCCGGGCTCGTTGCTCCGTCATCAGCAAAAGTCCTGGATGTTTTCTTATGGATGAGGATATAGAGCTACCACTTCCTTGATAAGTGGTAGCTCTGTCATTACACCCCCTTCACTCATAAACTACGATGTCCTTTTTATGTCATAGGTGGTTTTTGTTCGTTTTCTTGTGTTACATTTTTCATAGCCATGCGTTCTATTAAGTAGACTGCTTGGATGCTCATAGTTAATAACTGGGTCGTTCTTATTGCTTTGTTTAGTTACGTGCGGTTATAACTACCCCCCTCGTAGTATTCAAGCAGGACCTTTCCTCTTATGAAACTTCATATTATATTCCCCCCATAGTAATATTGTAGCGCCATCAGGTATAATCAGCACTGTGATTCCACGATAGTGCGAATGTTTGCTTTGGATGCATGTAAAGGAGACACTTCTATGTCAAGATTGACGGATAAAGAGCGAGAAAAGCTGCCAGAGAGCGCCTTTGCCTTTCCCAAAGAACGTAAGGAGCCGCTTGTGGACGCCCGACATGTTCAGGATGCTATAGCGCGCTTCGACCAGGTGCATGATGTGACGAATGCGGAGCGTGATGAAGCATGGAAGCGTATTCAGTTGGCTGCGAAGAAGTTTGATGTCGAGTTACAGGAAAAAGATTGGCACAAACTCTTTACACGCAATGGTCGCCAGGTGCCGAAAGAGTCTTGAGGTACCCTGATTTTAAAGAGAACAGGGGGGCGCTTTGTATACAAAGCGCCCCCCTGTTCTCTTTAAAATCAGGACAGGAAATCCTGCTTTTCTTGACAAGATGTTTATGCAAGGATATACTCAATATATTGAATGACCAACCACCCATTTATATTTTACAGCAAAGTCGTTAGGTTGAATGTATCATTATCAGATTAGGAGCATCCATGCCCAAAGTTGTAGATGAGCAGATGCGAGAGGCCACTCGCCATCGCATTATGCGTGAGGCGGCAAGCGAATTTGCGCGTCTGGGTTTCGATCAGGCGAATATCAACACAATTGCGGAGCAGGCGGGAATTGGTAAAGGTACTATTTACCTCTATTTCGAGAACAAACGTGAACTGTTCCTTGCTATGTTACGACATATCGCGCAAGCACAATTGGCAACTATTCGGACGGCACTGGTGGCTGAGGGAACATTGCAACAACGCTTAGAACGCTTATTTCAAACCTTTACACACATGGCGGAGGAAGAGAGCCACGACTTTAATGTGTATATGAGCGCACTCTACGGTGTTAACCGTGCGTTCCAGGCGGAGGCAACCAGGCTGCTACGCGATTATGTTGCGGTCATTGCGTTGATGCTACAAGAGAGTCAGGTTCGCGGTGAAATTCAATGTAACAATATTGACGCAACCGCTTTAATGGTGCTCTCGTTAACTGAGTCATATGTCCTCTCAGCGCGCGTGTTAGGACAATCAGAGCAAGAGATTGCTCTACAGGCAGGGAATGTTGCCCGTCTGCTTCTACATGGCATTGGCCCTTTATAAGGTCAATACCATATCTTTTTTATAGTTTTGTTGGATGGCTGCCCACCCATTGAGGATGATATTTATGAAGTTTACAGTTCTTGTTCCTTTTCTACGGCGTCTTTTTCATATACGCCGTGCGAAGCATAGCTTTGAAAGCCCACGCTACTTGCTCAAGTGGCTTCTGATTAGTACTCTCATTGGCATTGTTGCAGGAGTTGGAGCTATCGCCTTTTACGCTGCGATCCACTTTGCTACAGGAATATTTCTCGGGCAAATAGTTGGATATTTCCCACCTGATCCAGCAGGAGAGGGGGGAAGAGGTGTAATGTCTTTCTGGTCTGCCGCTCACCCCTGGTTGTTACCCATCGTGACAACCCTCGGGGGTCTGATCGCGGGCATTATTGTGTTTAGCTTGGCTCCAGAAGCCGAAGGACATGGAACTGATGCAGCTATAGCAGCTTTTCATCAAGGGAAGACGATTCGCGCGCGTATACCTATTGTTAAGTTGATCGCCTCGGCAATTACGATAGGTACTGGCGGCTCGGCTGGACGAGAAGGACCGGCGGCGCAAATTAGTGCGGGTTTTGGTTCCATCCTGGCAACAGTGCTGCGGCTGGATGTACAAGATCGCCGTATAGCGTTAGCAACGGGTATGGGCGCGGGTATTGGAGCGATCTTCCGCGCCCCTCTTGGTGGAGCAATTCTCGCAGCTGAAATTCTCTATAAGAACGATCTTGAGATTGAGGCCATCATTCCAGCACTTATCGCCTCCATTGTGGGTTATAGTGTGTTCGGAGCATGGTCGGGTTGGAACCCTATCTTTGCACCCCCTGCCAATCTTGCCTTCACCTCTCCATCTCAGTTACTCTATTACATCTTGCTTGGCGGGATCTGTGGATTAATGGGGCTGCTCTACTCACGTGGCTTCTATGGAATAACGCATCTCTTTCATCGACTACATCTACCTCGATGGATCAAGCCGGGTATCGGTGGCTTGCTTGTTGGTTTGATCGGACTGGTGTTACCACAGGCATTAGGTATGGGTTATGGTTGGGTGCAGGTAAGCATGGGTTCTGGCTTATTGTCATTGCCACTCTGGGTGATTTTAGTATTGCCTTTTGCAAAAATTCTGACAACCGGCCTCTCTATCGGCTCTGGAGGCTCAGGTGGTATCTTTGGTCCAGGAATGGTCATCGGTGGTATGGTGGGAGCCGTGGTATGGCGATTGTGCTATCATGTGCTGCCTGGCATTCCTGATACCCCTGGCCCGTTTGTTATCGTAGGCATGATGGCCTTGTTTGGTGGCATTGCCCATGCTCCACTTGCTGTTATGTTGATGGTTGCTGAAATGACAGGGAATCTTTCAATGCTTGCTCCCGCCATGCTCGCGGTTGGAGTCTCTTCGATCATTGTCGGCAAGGGTACGATTTATACCAGTCAGGTAGATACGCGTGCCGATTCGCCTGCACATCGATTACAACTCTCCTTTCCTCTACTCTCGACACTTGCAGTCCGCCAGGCAATGCAACCGCTCTCGCTGCATTTTTCGTTGAAACAGACGGTTACCGAGGCGGAAAAGCTTCTTGCCGATTATGTCGAGAGCGGTGCACCAGTTCTTGATGAGCAAGGTAACTTACAGGGTGTGCTAACGCTCTTTGATATCCAGCAAGTACCACTCGCGGAACGGCAGAAGCAATCTATCACTTCGATAGTAAACCATGATGTCTTAACTGTATACCCTGACGATACTTTGGATGAGGCTCTCGAACAATTGACCGCTCATCGTGTCAGTTGGGCACCAGTTGTGGATGTTGAGGGACTATCTGGTGATGTATGCGTAATTGGAGTGCTATCTGCGAAAAATATTGTTCAGCTCTACCGAGAGACTCTGGCAAAAGACTCACGGCGCATGCGCGGTCTGGTGGAAGGAACCGTAATGGTAGAGGCAAAGATCGAGCCTGGTATGCGTTTGGTTGGAATTCCCTTGCGAGAGGCACAGTTGCCAGCAGAATGCCTCGTGGTCTCTATCCGTCGAGATGGTGAGCTACTCTTCCCACGTGGTAGTGCAGCTATCCTCGCTGGAGACGCCGTGACGTTTCTGGTAAGTCCACGAGGAGAAGAACACTTGCAGCAATACCTGGAGGCACGAACAAAGAGTGCGGAGCCTATCCCACTAGGTTGATCGTGCCCACGTCAAAAGATGGCAGATATGATATGATAGCAAGATAGGTGAGGAGGCGAATGTCTCAAGCTAGAATATAAACAGGCTTGGGACATTTTCGTTTTGGCGTCCCTTTATTTTTAGAGTAATGTTGATAGTAGAAGGAGCGGTATATGGCACAAAAAATAGCGTATCTTGATTGTCATTCTGGTATAAGCGGGGATATGTTTCTTGGTGCGATGCTTGATGCGGGTCTCTCTCTCGACGTTTTGAGGGATGCTTTGGCGGCCTTGCCGATAGATGGCTATCACCTCAACCTAGAACAGTTTCATGATAAAGGTATACGTGGTTCGTATCTGAATGTAGTGATGACAGAGCAGACGCAGCCAACACGTCACCTCTCGGATATAATTGCACTCCTGCATGCCTCGACGCTCACGCCCTCGGTACGTGATACTACCCTTGCTATCTTTCAATCGCTTGGCGAGGCAGAGGCAGCGGTACACGGCGTGTCTATCGAGGACATACATTTTCACGAAGTTGGCGCGGTTGATGCTATTGTTGATATCACGGGAGCGGCTATCTCTCTTGATGCATTAGGCATCACCCAACTCTATGCATCACCTCTCCCGTTGACACGAGGACACCTGCGAATGGCACACGGCCTCATGCCCGTACCTGCACCCGCCACATTAGAGATTTTGCGACGGGTGAAGGCACCCTGGGTACCATGCCCCGTTGAGGGAGAACTGGTCACTCCCACGGGAGCAGCCATTCTTGCGACCCTGGCGCGTTTCGAGACACCCGCTATCACCATAGAACAGGTCGGCTACGGCTTCGGACAAAAGCAGATGCCCTGGCCTAACTGCTTACGTGCCTGCCTTGGCTATGAGTATGGACGTATAGGTTCGGATGAGAGAAGGGTAGTAGAGCATACTCACTCGCACAATCATCACGATCACCAGGATCGTGGTCACGAGCATCACTACAATCATCACGAAATTTCCGGTACACACGACGTTTTTGCTTCTTGAACAAGTCTCTACTCTAATTATGCACGAGATACATGAAGGTTGTGAACAAGGCAACGAATTCTAAGGTAAAAAATAGGGACAAATCCCTATAGGCATCTTATGTGAGATGCTGTATGGTAAGAGTATACTCTGGTCATGCGGGAGGTATCTATCATAATGATTAATATCTTTTCAATAGACTCTCCACTGTTCAAGAAGGATGAGAACATCTTATGAGTTTAAAACATCGTAGTATACGATTACTGCTCGCGACAGCATTTAGCCTTGGGTTGCTCTTTATCATTGTTGGAGTTGTCTCTGCTCATACTACTCTTCCAAATCACGCGAAAGTGGACGGTTCAGATCCGAAGGGAGGCTCGATCATTTCAACCCCTCCCACAACAGTCACCGTACACACTGCTGAGAATATGAAGCCTGGTGCTCAGTTCAGCAACCTCTTCGTCTATGGGCCAGGGGGTGAGTTGATCAGCCAGGGAGATGCCAAGGTATCCCTGCACAATCCACAGCAGATGTCGGTTGCCATCAAGCCTGAAAAAAATGGAATCTACGTCGTCCGCTGGATTACGGTATCTGCGGCTGATGGCGATCCCGATCAGGGAGCTTTCACTTTTACAGTAAATCCCAATACTTCGACAACATCTGCCCCCGCAAAGCAAACCGCGACACCCGCTCCAACAACATCAGGAACACCTGTTTGGGTTCCTATCCTTGTTGGCATCATCGCCCTTCTTGCAGGTTTAGGAGCTGGTGTAGCATTTGGACGTCGCGCTACTCCCACTACTGTGGCTACATCTCCAAACAGGACAGTACCTGAGCCGCAGAGAACTCCTACGCAACGTCCCTAGTTTTTTCTCTACAATGAGACGACTAGAGACAAAGATTGTAAAGCAGGTTTCTTCAAGAGAAGAGATAGTGTAGGTGCCTGGTGGCCTCTACACTATCTCTTCTCTATGAAGAACTTTTTGTAGAGGTATAGTAAACCTTGTAGCTACTTGATGTTGAGCTTCACATCTTCGCCACCGCTATCTTTACCACCTGTAGCTAAGCCTTTTGCGGCAACATAGAGGCGACCCATGATACCAGATGGCGCATCCCAGTATTCCGCGCTATCAACCGTAACCTTTAGCAGAGCCAGATCGGGATCTTCCAGACCATTAGGGAACCATGCTTTGAGGAGGGGCTTCCACAGGTCCTGCATCTTCTGGCGGTCACGTACCAACTGTGCCGTCCCTGAAACAGAGACAAATAGATTGTCGCCAGGTTTGGCATAGCTAAGATTGACCTGCTGGTGCGACTCCACATCATCTACTTTGGGGGCGCTGGCGTGAGTAAAGAACCAGAGGTCGCCGTCAAACTCCATATCCTGCGTTGCCATTGGACGACTGCGCAGCACACCATTCGGCTCAGCAGTAGCCATCATGGCTATGCGAATACCTTTGATTTTGTCGTTGAGTAGTTTTGCATCGTTATCTTTGTAATCACTCATTCTACATGTAATTCCTTTCTCAATGGTACAGCCGTTTGCAGAGCGGCATATCCTGCTCATTCTCACAAACTCTACACATCTTAGACGTATCTCTCCCACCAATCGTATACAATTCTTCCTCAGAAAGCCACTTCTACTGACTCCTCATGTCGAACAATTGGTAAAGAGAAAAGAACAGCATGTATTATCGCCAGGAAAGGATAGGAGCAAGTTGCAAAACGGCAATGCTCAACGGCTTATTTAAAGAATACATGTCGCAAGAATGGAATACTTACAATCCGAAGGCATACAGGTTTCCATCTGTACTACCTTCATATAACATGCCGTTGGATATGCTAGCTGCGGCCCAGAAGCTTGAGCCGCCAGTAGTAGTGTCATGGAAGACAAAAAGTTTCTTCCCCGTGCTTGCATTCATCACAAACATACTGGGGCCTGCTCCAACTACTACTAAACCTCGTACAGCTATCACAGCCGCGAGCACATCCTTACCTACACACACCGCCCAAAGAACTGCACCAGTAGCCGGATTTAAGGACTGTGTACTTCCCGGACAGCTCTTACCGTTGATAGTTGTAGAGCCTGTTGCTACGTAAAGGTTTGTGCCATCCCACGCACTTGACGAAATGCTCCCCTGACCTGTATCCGGCGACCCTCCCGGTTGGGCCAGTTGCTTCTGCCACTTTGGTCCTGCGCCAATATTGGTCCTATCGAAGGCATAATAAATACCATTCTTGTTTATTATTCCTAGCATATTGTATGAGGCACCTCCAATCCTCGTTTGGAAGAGCGTCGGTGTATCCCCGAAGTCATAATTGTTTGTCAGGGTTAATCCCGGTACCTGCCAGGAACTCACTAATGAGAGGTCTGACGTGCGAAGTTCTATCACAGCGGAAGTCATCGGCTCAGAAATCGAGCATCGGCCCAGATCGCCGGTAGCAACATAAAGCATTCCGGTGGCATCGTCTATTGCAGGCGACCCCCATATTCCTCCTCCCATACAACCGTTCGGCACGGTATTGAAGATATGTTGTATCGCCCCAGTACTGGTATCCACCTGGACCATCCGCCCCTGAACTTCTGGACAGTCATTATATGACGATAGGCCAATATAAACACTCCCATTGAAGACAACGGGTGAGCTGTACACAAAGTATGGAGATGCAGCCAGTGGAGTATGCCAGATGACTGTCCCGTCATTGGCATTGATGGCGTAAAGTTGGACGTTACCTCCACCCACAAAAATTACAGGAGTTGTTACGCCTCGAATTGATAGCGAAGCAAACGCTGCTGTACTAAGCACTCCATGAGGATGATTGGTGCAGCCAGGCTCCTGGCCCAGGTTCGCGGCCCAGGCATCTTTCCCGGTTGATGGATTCGTTGCATGTTCCAAACCATCCCATGTACCCCAGTAAATGAAGCCGTTGGCTACCACCGGCTCAGTAGTCATTAGTGCTCCTGCCTGGCTATGCCAATGCATCTTCAGATCAGGGGCCGTGGTTGGATTGATGATTGTTTCATTAGCGTTGAAGCCATCACGTGCATCATTTCCAAGATACATAGGCCAGTCACCAGTCGCAGCATGAGCAACTTGTCTGGGAAAATGAACAACTACCATTCCCACCATTGCACATACTACCATAAGACTGGCAAGAGGCATCCAATAATGCTTCGCTCCTTGCAACGTATTACATACTACACGTATCATTGTACTATGCATCCTTTCTGTAAGTATTATCTTAATTATCGCATAAATTTACTTATAAACACATAGATTCGCGTTGTAAACAGGTTAAGTACTGCACATTATGGTTGTAGTATTGCAACTGGTTGCCTTGCTACTCACGCCAGATAGTGAGCGTTGTTTCACTCTGCTCATCGAGAGTTGCAAATTCTGGGTATGCTGGAGAGCATGCAACGAGGAGCTGACCAGGAATGGTTGTCGAGGGGAATATCTCATCCGCAAGACCAGAGAGGAGGCGTCTCTCGCTGGACGCTATCATGATACGTTGTTCGGTAGAAATACTTAGCGTACGGGGCATAGCTGGTAGCTTCTCCCACTGCATGACGCTGTCTCTGACGCCACTGTCCCACGCAACTACACGGTTATCTCGAAAGGCGGCGGCGAGGAGCAAGCCCTCGGGCGACCATGCCAGGCTATTTACTTTTTGTCCAGGCATGGTCACTTGCCATGGTGAAGCCTGACTATCTATGTTCCAACAGAGAATGGCACCGTTACTCGCGCCTGCTGCCAGCAGCGAGCCATCGGACGACCAGCGCAACACGTCGGCACCGCTACTGCGCATAGGTGCTGTTGGTATTCTTCGCGGTGTCGGTAGTTGTCGTGCAGCAAGGGCCTCAGATGGTAGTGAATAGAGTAGAATAGCTGTGTCGACCCACACAGCCAGTTGCCCACGCACTGACCAGTCCAAGCCATCTACAGCTCGTGTATCTATGGAAAGAATGAGTGGTAGTTCCGCTCCTGTAAACACATTCCAGAAATGTATCTCGCCCTGTGAGCCTATAGCAAGTATGCTCCCATCTGGCGACCAACAGATACTTGATGCATGAGTAGTAGCCGAAATTTGAACCGCACTCACGCTGCCATCCCGACCAATGTAAAGGGGTGAGTTCCCATAAAGGGTACATGCGAGGAGGTTTCCATCTGGCGACCAGCTCAATAGCTTTGGGCGTGCTGGAAGCATATAACGGCTCGGTCCCTTCAATGCAAGAGGGCGAAATAATATATTCTCGGGGGGCAAGAATCTGCTGTTCGTCTTGCGAGATTTTTCGGGAAGCGGTTCGTCCAGTACTTGACGTTCGCCCTTCTCCGTAATGTCGATGGAAATAGCAATATTTTCAGAGAGTTGGACAGCAGGTGGGATGTGAGGAGAGACGATTACTTCAGCTTTGTCGAGATAGATAGTATCAAGGGCTGCTACATCGAGACGCTCAGTTTTCATGTTTGCGCTTGTCTGCGTCAGCTTCGTCATGGCTCTCTCTAACGCTTCGGCGAAGGCCATGATGGTTGGGAAGCGCCGCGACGGAGATTTTTCCAATGCACGTGAAATGACATCATCGACCTCAGACACCGGCATACGTTGAGGATTCAACTGGCTTGGCAGTTGAGGCGGCTCATAGAGGTGAGCATAGATGTATTCTTCATTGGTTGCGGCTTGTATCGGTAGTTTTCCTGTCAGAAGCAAACAAGCCATAATCGCTAGAGCGTACTGGTCTGAGGCTGGTGTGACTTTTTTCTCGGTTTGCTCTGGTGCCATAAACGCGAAAGTGCCCAGGACCTCGCTCGCCGTCATACTCGGTGTTTTTTGCCAGCGAGCGATGCCAAAATCGCAGAGGTAGAGATGAACAACCCGCTGGGGACTCTGTATCGAACGAACCAGGAAGTTCGCAGGTTTGACATCTTCATGCACAATATGCGGAATGCGTGTATGCAGGTACCACAGGCTCTCAGCCGCTTGTCGAATTACATCAGCAGTCTGAGAAAGTGACCAGCATTCCCACGGTGGCGATGTTGTGATGAGTTCAGCAAGAGAGCCTTCTTCAATATATGGTGAGACAAAAAATGGCACGATTCGACCATTATAGAGCGTATCACCGAAGTCGATAACGGGCAATATATGAGGATGACGCAGACTGCGAGCAATATCAATCTCACGGATAAAACGTTCGTTAGCCTTCAGGTTACGCCTGTCATCCTCAGTAATGGCTGTCATGATCTTGAGCGCAACTGATCGCTGAGTGGCAGTATCAAGTGCTAACCATACAACGCTCATGAGCCCTTGACCTAGTAACCTCTGCCGTTGGTATCGCTCCACAACCATCTTTGTTATGGAGTATTGAACGTGTTAAGCTGTTTAGAGAGCTGCTGATTTTGATTGCGCAATGTCTGGATCTCCTGTAATGCACGGTTTAATCTGTCGCTCAGTACATTTTTGTCTTTTGTCGCCTGTTCAAGGTTCGTGCGTAGCGCATCCTTTTCTTTTGTTGTCTGATACAATTCGTCGCCACGCCCCTCGTGTTCAAGACGCATCTTTTCCAATTCGTCTTCCAGCGTGTGTATCTTTGTCTGATCTGTCACAATGCGGCCAGTCAATTCAAGCATCTCTTTGCGGCGTGACTCGCGCTCACCCTGTAACTCGCTTTGAAGTTGTGTTATCTGTGGCTCGTATCGCCAGCCGAGCAGCACATTGAATAACTCACGAGCGGGACTACCCTCTTTACTAGCACTACGCAGTTCCTGTATTTTACGCTCGTTCCATTGTCCACCCGCAAGGAGTCCCCCAAGAGCGCGATGCGACAGAACAAGTTGTTGAGGAAATGAGATGCTGGTCTTAGAGGAGGAGAGGCCATATGAGCTAATACTCTGTGCATAGTTGGCAACCGCATCCGGCGTCCCCGTCATGCCAAGGATAGCAGCCAGGTCTGCGCGTAGTTCTAACGATGTATCGGAATCGTTGAACACCTCTAGCAGTGCCTCTTGTGTCTCTGGCCCAAACAACAAAAGGACGTAGGCAAGTTGCTTGCGATGCTGCGGCTCGTCATCGAGAGCCTGAATGAGATGATCCAGTATTGCCTGCTCGCCTAACAAGAGGAGCAGAGAAAGAATACGCAGATTCGTAGTTTCCGCGCCAGCCATATCGTGCAATTGTACGTAGGCGAGCAGTTCAGGGACCATCTCTCGGTCGGCATAATGTCGCACAGACTCGTCACGGATACGCTCTAACATCAGGGCCACTGCCATTGCGATATCTTCCGATTTGTCGCTACTAAGTAGTATCACCAATTCATCTTTGATGACACTGGTCGGCATACTATGAAAGACTTCTAGCGCGGCTTCACGTCGTTCGGGATTGCTCTTGTCGTTGAGTGTCGTCCAGACAAAAGAGAGAGCCGGAACGCCTATCTTTCCAAGAATATGCTTTGCGGACCTGGCGATAAGTGGATTCTGGTCAACGATGAGTGCACCCACTCCAGGAACGACCATCTCGCCAACCTTGACAAGAGCATCTTCAGCCCCACGTCGTCGTTCGTCTACGTACAGCGCCTTCAACAGGCTATCGAGTACCACTCTGCGCTGAGGACCTTTGCGCGCCAGGCGTACAAGGGCATCGGCGGCATCGTTCATGAGGTGTGCATCTTCTAGTCCCTCTAACAAAACAGGCACGCTGACATTGGCAAGCTCATTAGTCAGTACTTCCAACAGGAACTCATGTGCTCGCGCTGGCGGTGGTGGAGCGAAAAGATGCACAATCTCACGCAGAACAGCTTGTTCATCCTGGCTATGACGCACCAATTCAACAACGATATTTTCAGCATGTTCCCGTGCCATATTTCTCTGATCTTCTAGCCCCGATATCAATGACCTGAGTATTCTCGGTCCAAACAGTGGCAGTATGGCGGCGGCAGCATCCGCGCGTTGTTCACGCTCACCAAGTAATTCTACGAGTGGTGAGATGGCCGCGTCAGGGTAATTGAGCAACAGCGATCTGACCACGCGTAGGAGCATAGGTTGATTTAACGCGTCCAGGAGAGCGGGAACGACGACGGCCCCTGGCATAGCGTTAAGGGCCTGTTGTATGTAGCCACGCACACGTTCATCTCTATACAACAGGTGCTGTACCAGTCCATGTGCGGCATCGGGTCCTTGCCTCTTAAAGACCGTTATAATGTGTTGTGCCTGCGCATCGCTACACAGTGGCAATGCGTTAATCAAAGCATCACCGGGGAAGGGAACCATACCCAGTAGAGCACGTTGTACCCGTTGGACTAGTGGAGTCTCTTGTGGCACAGTAAGAGAGTCAATTAGCCCATCAAGGGCAACGTATCCTAGCTGGCTTAATGTGTTTATAGCCTCTTCATACACTTGTGGACGCGCGTCTGCCAGCACAACAAGCAGCGCAGGTACGATATTCTTGTCCGAGAACTGGCCGAGCGCACGGATAACGGCAATAATGAGGAGTGGCTCTAGCTGCGGTGTCTGCAAAAGGGTCATAAGCGCGGAAAGAGAGCGCGAGTCGTGAAGACGCTCAAGGACATGTACTAGAAGGCGTGTACGATCTGGTACAACGTCAAGTAAGATATCTGTTATCGGCATAACAACCTGATCGCCGACAATGATAAGAAGTTGCGCAGCTCTATCGGCGACAAGTTCGCTTGGGTGAGTAAGGACAAGGTCTATTAGGCCAGGAATGCTTTCTGGTACGTAGACAAGCAGAGCATCCACAACATGCTGTTGCAATGTTGGCGATTGTCCTTCTAACAAACGTAGAAGGTGTGGTAGTGCGTTAAGGTCGCGTACCGTCTTCAGAATGTCGATCACCCGCACACGCACCATCTCCTGTGGAGTTTGCTGCAACAGTTCCAACAGGCGCGGCGTAGCTGGAATACCGATCTCTTGTAGGGCCTGCACCGTGTTCTGTACCGCGACATCATTTTGAGAGGGGAGATAGCGTACAAGAGCCTCGATTACTCGTTCAGACCGATTATCACGTCTACTTCCGTCTATCGTTGGTTGAAATAGTTTAGCTTGCTGTACCAGGAGCGTTTTAGCTTGTTGCTGCACCTCCGGCTCTGACTGATAGTTCGAGGTGAGAACAGGAACGATGCTTTCCAGGACGCGCTGATATTGCATAATGGTTATTTGATGCCTGGGGTCTTGCTCATTGAGGAATCGCTCAAGAATAGTGAGCATCGCCTGGTGGATGCGCTTCGTGAAAGGTCCTGGCTGACGACTTTCTAGCTCCTGGAGGATACGAGTCAGCGTAATCTCTGGTCCCAGACGCACCAGCGCGCTTGCGGCTCGGTTAACGATGAACGGCTCTGCATCGCTGAGACGGGCAAACAGTGGCTCGACGGCGCGTAGGTCTGCGGTGCCTCCAAGAATATTAATTGCGGCAGCCCGCAGACGCGTTGTTCGCTCGGGAGTTGGTTGGCTTAATTCGGCGGCATGACCGACCACGGCACTCCCAAAGTGGCCTAATACTTGAGTTAAACGTTTAACTTGTGCTTCATAGGCGACATTATCAACGGTATCTTGTAGCTGCGTAAAGAGCAGTTCTGGCACAATTGTCTGATCGAGCAGAATCAAAAGTTCATCGACACCTTCGACCATAATAAGAGGAAGAAGTGAACGATAGACCTCCTGTCCACCCTCTTCCGCACAGCGCGTGAAGAGTTGCGCCAGTTCCTCTCGCGCTGCTTTATTGCGGACAGCGATAGAAAGAGACTCGGCTACACGTGGCGGCAGGACAATGGTTCGCTGTACCTCCGCCTGAGGAGGTGTCCAGAGCACACCGACACACACAAGGCTCAATGCCAACGCCTGAAGTACGTAGGCCGGGTTGCTCCGTCCAAGGTTTCCAAAGCGCTCAGCGAGTACAAGTGGCTGATCGAGTAGTCCAGCCCAAATAGCAACTGACTCGCTCCAACGCCCAACATTCTCTAACAGGTCTTCTCGAATGGGCAAGGATGACGGATACTGCTTGCTGTCAGAAGTATAGAAATACTCAGCAACGAAATACTCGGCGATTAATTCATGACGGAAGCTTAGAACACCGCTTGGGCTCATCTCAATGAGCCCAGAACTCAGGGCAAATTGTAACATTTGTGGCAGGTCATCGTACGGTTCCGATGCTAGTTCTTCTTCTGTTACAAAGGGAGCCTGCGCTGGATGCTCATCGAGCCAGAACTGTAGCTCATCGGCGAGTTCCTCGATGGTTGCTCCAATACGAATATCCTCTCCTGCCGGAGTGGCGACACGAAGTTGAATAGCATTACGGTCATTAGCCCAACGCGCTGCGCAGGCGACTTCACACAGGAAACGGATCACCTCGTGCTCAGTGGGTGCTCCCTTACTCCACCGTGGTTGCTCTTGCTCACGTAGAATCAATTGCTTGACATACTCGCGCAGCAGCCGACCCCGTGTGTCGATTTGCTTGCCGCGCTCAACACCAATCTTGTCGATGATACCCATAAGCGTAAAGAGCATCATAGGGTTAGTACAGTGGTAGCGCAAACGACTGCGATCAATCACCTGCATGATCTGTCCAGCAGTGTGACGCCAGTGGTTGTCCTGCCGCTCTACGTATCGTTCGACGAACTCGTTGATCTGATCTGTTTGAAGCGGGTAGACAGTGGCACGAGACGCCTGTCCCTCGTTGACCAGCTCAATAAGGTCCTGCTGCTCACGGTAGTCCACCTCCCGACAGGTCATGACTAACCTGTTCTGTGTATCACGCATCAGGCGTACTAATTCGTGACTTACGCGAGAAAGATAGTTGCTATCCACCTCGTTCAGACCATCACACAAGAGCAAGAGACGCCCCTGCTGCGAGAGTTGTTGCAGATAAGGGCGCAAGGAATTCATACCAGGAAGATCGCTCTCATAAAGAAAGTCGAGCAGGGTCATTTGCTGCGTAGTATCTTCGGAGTCAAAATCATCGTTTTCAGAAATAGGTTGTAAGTTCGTTTTGAGAAAGAGGCTATAGTTCTTCATAGGAACGTATACAGGAACTTTTTCTCGCCTGAGTACCAGCTTCCAGGGATGCTCTGATGCTAGGTATTGATAGACGCGAAGTGCCGTTGTCTTACCCGCACCAGGAACACCGAGTATTAGCTCGTCAGTATTCTGTTGCTGAACAAGATCGAGGATAGCGACACGTTCTTCTATCACAGGCGCGGTCTTATCTCGCTGATCAATCTCCGGTGTTTTACGAATATTGGTCAGGGCTGTAAGTGGTGTGTACAACTGGTGATACTGCTCTTGAACCGTACGCACCTCTTGCAGATACCTGATAAAGGCTAATGGTTTCGTACTCAGGAACACAGCGAGTGAAATTGCAGCCAACTCGATTATTGGTACCAGAAGGGACTGCGGGGCATGCGATGGAAGGGCAACCAATCCCGCAGAGGAATCGCTACCCAGTACATGAAAAGGGTTTACCAGCCATAAGATACCAACTTCCAGCAAAGTGAGCATGAGCGTTCCAACCAGGCCAATGAGCAGGCAGAAAAGGAGACGCGATACAAGAGGCGTTGCACCTTTTTGCACAGCAGTCGAAGTCGTAAGTTGCTGGACCTGTCTCATTACGCAATCACCTTTTCACCCAGCTCTAACTCTAGTCACCTTTCTCTGAAGTAGCAGGGTATAGTATAACGTACTCTTCTGATCTGAACAAGCAGTAGTGTGTCCCCTCGCGACTCAAAACCAGCGTTCGGAAAATCCTTGCCATAGTCGTGAAAAGTAACATAAAGCATAGCATTTTCTCACAAAATATGCTTTACTTGAAGGGAGAGAAACCCCGTGCTGGCAAGCCTTCTGCCAGAGGTTAACTTACACACTTACTATCGTATGTATTCGTTACAGCTCATGTATATGGAACGTTCGTATTAGTAGGATTGCGTGACTTTATTTCTTGTGTACCGCTCATTCTAACTTATAGGACCTCTTACTCTCTGAAAGGGCTTATGTATGACGTTGACCAGTTCCTGGTCATCTGACGAGCAACGACGCTGCGCTGATGAACAAGACGATACCCAGAAACTACACGATTCCAGCGGCTCTCGCCAAACCAGAACCCTTGCGAGAAAGCTCATCGAGGCGACGGATACGATCGAAATGCAGAATGTCTCAAAAGAGTCGATTGAGACAGTTGACACGACAAAGACAGCCAGCATTGCAGAAGAATCGCCCACTACAAGGCTTGAGATGCAGAAAATCAAAATTCCGGCTTCTCTCTCTTATGCAAGCTACATCCAGACAATCGACACAGACAAAGCGCCTCGTATACCACAGACGAGCAACGTTTCATCGCAGCCGCCCCCTACGAAGCAACCAGGGCAGATAACACGGAAGTTTGCGATCTTGCTCATCGCGCTGCTTTGCATCGTTGTTTTCCAGGCTATTAACGTAGGTCCATCTCAATTTTTAGGCGCACGTGGGTGGGCCTATGTACTTGGCAGTCCCGCAAGTGCAGGTGATCCAAATTTGTTAAAGGGCATCGGCAAGCAATTCTCCTTGACACCTGGTACGACAGCACAAGCAACACATCATCTCACACCACAGCAATATATTGATTTGATTGTACAGAGAATGACGCTCGATCAGAAGTTGGGGCAAATGATGATTGTCCAATTTACTGGGCCAACTTATTCGCTCGACCTGAGCACAATGATTAATCAATATGGCGTTGGGGCCGTACTCATTTTCGCCGCCAATCAGAACATAGAGAGCAGAGATCAACTAAAGGGACTTATTAAGCAGATGCAGAGCAATAGCCCTGTTCCTCTGGCAGTGGCGATTGACCAGGAAGGTGGCTACGTAGATCGCCTGGCAAAGCTAGATGGGCCACGACCAGCAGTTTCAGTTATCGGTGCAACCAACGACCCAAATCAGGCAATGACAGCAGGTACTCAGGATGCACAGGACCTCACGTACTACGGCATTAATCTTAACCTGGCACCAGTCGTCGATGTGACCAACGTGTATAATCCGCAACTCGATCACCGCACTTACGGAAACACCGCCGCACTCGTGACGAAGATGGCAGGAGCATACTTACAGGGTCTACAGAAGAGCGGTAAGGTACTTGGGACACTGAAACATTTTCCAGGGCTGGGCGATGTAAGCACCGACCCACATAGTGGCGTACCATATCTGAATCGTTCCCAAAGTGATTTAGAGCAGATAGATTGGACACCATATCGCGCGCTCATTCAGCAAAGCAATGTTCACACAATCATGGTAACACATGAAATCGTCAAAGCGCTAGACAGCAGCAAGCCATCTTCACTCTCCTACAAAGTGGTCACAGGCATTCTGCGCAGCGAGTTGGGTTTCCAGGGAGTGATTATGACCGATAGCCTGACGATGGAAGGCATTAGCGCCTACTATAACGAGGCTCAGGCGGCAGCTTTATCAGTCGAGGCGGGTTCAGACCTGTTAATGGGTGCAGATACGCCCAGCAGAGTAGCCACGATGATGGAAGGCATTAAGCAGGCGGTGAACGACGGCACGATTAGTCAGCAGCGTATAGACGACTCGGTACACCGCATATTAATGATGAAATATGAGATGGGTCTGCTGCCCATCCCCACGAATTAAGAGGATACTGGCAATGCATCATTCCAACACAACGCAAACACCACAAGGGAAGATGTGGAATGTGCTGCTGCTCGGTATGGTTGTCCTGGAGACGCTCCTGGTATCATCAGCGCTCGTCCCTGCACAATTGTGGACACGCATCCTATCGCAGTCGAGCAGTGCAGCACTCGATGGACCCTTCCCGCCAGGAATCGCGCCCGTGGTTACAGCTCTGATCTATCTCACGCCAACTCTTATCGGGTTTCTCTGTCGGAGTTGGCAGCGTGCGTTGTTGTATGCGACACTACCAGCGTGGATTGGGCTAGGACTTTTTGTTATTGCCGCAACATTCAAAGTTGGCGCGTTTTATCTGGTGTCGAGTGACCATGTAACGGCAAATGTGAGCGTACTAGAGTTGTTCGCCGCACTAGGAGCTATTGGCTGGTTAGGCCGCTCCCTCTTTAAATTATGATAAAAATATAACAGTAGAGTGTAGAATATAATATATGTCTAAAATAATACTGCGTCCACTGCGACTGATACGCTTTAACACGGCTCCCGTGAAGCATGGGGAGAGGGTGGAGATGAGAGAATCACGAGCCAATAAAGAAATAGATGTCGTACCTGAGAGGACAGAACCTATCCAGGAGAATATGCTACCAAATATGGTAGGGGCTGTAGAGACTGCGGAGATAGAGGAGGCCGGAGAACCGCTCGGTGAGGTGGGAGCACAACATCTGCTGAAGCGTTCGCCCAACGGCTACCTGCTGAACCAAATCTACGGGTTATGGTTCTATCTCTCGTGGTTCATCTTAATGACAATCATTACCCGCAAGGTCTCCACTGAGCAGTATGGAGTGTTGGCTGTCCTCCTGACAGCATCTAACACCATTCTTTATATTGTAGCGTTTGGTCTGGAAGATGCTATCACTACCTATGTTCCCCGTATCTTCGCGGAACAGGGATTAGCCGCGGCGGGCTCTTTGATACGCCGCCTACTCCTGCTCCGGATCGCTGTTCTGATACTCAGTACATGTGCGCTGCTCTTTAGCCTGCCCTTGCTAGCGAACCTGATAGCAGTTCTTCCCATCAACGGCGCAAAAGAGGTAGCCGCAGGTTTACGTGATCCATTATTGCTTACACACAACGTCCCCATAGCTATTTATGTGTTAGGTAGCAGCATAGGTGGTCTCCTGTCCGCAGTTTGTGCTGCCTTCATGCGCATGCGCATCGTACTTGTAGTTAGTGGTCTGACACAGTTAGCACTCCTGGTCATCGGCTTTCTTGTACTACAGCTAGGCTGGGGCGTAGACGGAGTACTCTGGGCTCTAGCTATCAGTTCACTTGCAAATGCCATCGCCTTTACGCTCTGGCTGGCACCGACGTTAATCGTACGTGGCGCGCAGTACAAACAGCCGCTAGGACCAGTAGTAAAGTTAGGCATCTCTGCGTGGCAGACAAACCTTGTAAACGGAGCCCTGCTCAAACAGACCTTGATTATTCTCCTGGGCTATTTCGCCATCTCGCTCACACAAAGAGGCTTCTTCAACCTCTCGTTCCAACTCGCCGACGCGGCCAATACACTGCTTGTCATGGGCTTTATTGGAGTCGGCAGTTCAGCACTTGCGGCAGCAGCCATCGGCAAAAACTACGACAGGCTATCCCGTTCCTGGGAAGCTCTTATTAAGGTTGAGACACTGCTTACGGCACCAGTGCTGGTGTTCTGCCTCTTCAACGCGCAAAACATTGTAGCCATCCTGTACACCAAAGACTTCGCCGCCGTGGGGCCGTTGCTAGCAATATTTTTGTTTTTCAACACTATCGTGCGCGTGCTCGGCACAACCATTCACCAATCCACGCTTTACGTCATGAATAAGTCCCGCCTCGTCGTCCTCAGCCAATGGGCGGGAATGCTCGCCGTCGTCGTCCTCGGCATAGCTCTGATTCCTCGCTACGGTCCCGCCGGAGCACTGGTAGCCGATGGTATCGCAAAGTCTCTTACAGGTGCCTTACTGTTAGCATTCCTATGGCACGACCTGCCGCGAAAGTATCCTCTAGGGTTCACACTGCGCTTTTTGCTAGCCCTGACGATTGCAGCATTGCCAGGTATCGTCTGGCATCCGACCAACCGCATTTTGTTCGGATTATCGGGTGTGATATTTTTGGTGCTGTGCGCCGGGCTGCTGCTGGTGATTAAGCCCTTGAATGCAGAAGATATGGAAATGATTCAGGGAGTGAGTCCCAAAGTGGTAAGATATTTGAGGTGGTTCGCGCGAGGATGAGCAGATGATGAGGTTGAACTGCCATCTCTTGCTGTCCGTTTTTCTATTGCAGATGCCTATGAAGGCATAATTTTTGAACAAGACATTTCCCTTTATCTTATACGTCTTCTATCAATTCAGACGTAGGAACCTCTAATGCCTGCGATCTTATTGAGCGTGATTGTATTCAATCCGTGGTAGGGGTCTCTCCAAATGGTTTGGATGGTCTTGTAGTTCACATCCGCTATGCGAGAGAGTTTCGACATGGAAATCCCCTTGTCCTGTGCAACCTCTCGTACTCGCAATCTTAGCATGGAACAGCCCCTCTATGTGTGATAGGTAGAGTATAGGCCAGGTGATGTTGCTATTGACAATAAGGAATATTTGGTAGTGCAATTCCGGTACCCATTTTCCACCACTATCACGTATCGACAAGTGAGGGCAATTATGCAGATCACACATCTGAAGATCGCTTGGATGAAAATTCACCTTATGGGCGGTGTGAAAACAAACATCGTCACAAGCGTTAAGATTACAGGCCGTGCCCCCTACCCCCATCTTTGGACGCGATAAATCGGGTCCCTACGACGTGACGCTATATATCATCTGAATGCGTGATATACATATACTATATGAACGAAAATGTTCACCTTTTGCCCAAGCTATGGTATTATGGCAATAGCGGCATTGCTACCGTGCCCGACAAGATACAATCCCCGATAACGATAAGTTGTGAGAGCTTATTTATGCCAAAGATGTCGAAGAGAGCACCAGAATCACTCGATCCTACATTAGTTATTCAAGCGTATGCGCAGGGCGTTTTTCCAATGGCAGATCAGTGGGGGCGGCTTCGCTGGTACGCGCCCGATCCTCGCGCTATTTTGGAGCACAATAATCTGCATGTTTCTCGTTCGCTGCGTTCGACTATTCGTAAGGGCACATACGATGTGCGGATAGATACGGCCTTCGAACAGGTGATACGCTGCTGTGCAGATCGCGGAACGGACGAGGGGACGTGGATTAACGAAGAGTTCATAAAGACATATACATTTCTGCATTGTGCGGGAATGGCCCACAGTGTGGAGGCGTGGCGAGATGGTGAGCTTGTCGGTGGGCTGTATGGCGTGGCAATAGGTGGAGCATTCATGGGCGAGAGCATGTTTTCGCGCGCAACCGATGCATCAAAGGTATGCCTTGTAGCATTGGTCGAGCACTTGAAGAGGCGGGGCTATGTGCTGCATGATACGCAGTTTCTCACGTCGCATCTGGAAACATTGGGCGTGACAGAGATTCCACGCTGGCTGTACGAAAAGCGATTGAAGGAAGCCTTGAGGCTGCGCTGTGCATGGGGTGGTTAAAAATAATAGAGTGTGATGGCAGCAATGATGGAATGTCCATCATTGCTGCCATCACACTCTATTATTTTTATGCCTCAGATGTTTCCTCTACCTCATCCTCCTCATATTCTTCTTCACCCTCCTCCTGTCGTTGCTGGTCGGCTAGTTTCGTTTGGTTTTCGATTTGACCAAGCCAGCGAAAGAAGAGGGGCGACATTACCACCAGATCAACCAATCCAGGAACGAGCAGGAGTGCGCCGCCAGCAGCTTGATCCGCGAAAGTAGAGATGCCTAACTGTGGTGGCACAGCGTAGTACGGATAGATAGCGACTCCTGTAAATACGAGCACAAAGGCAAAGATGTCTACGGGCTGCCCATCGAAGAAGGCATAGAGCATCTGCAACGGATAACTCATGCGTCTCAGTTCACGAACTGATCCCAGCAAAGGCCACCAGTTGAGCAAAGCTGCCATGAAGATGGAGAGTATCTCTACGTGATAAAGTACACCATTTGTTAGAGCAATATGGAATATTCGCGGCGTGTGCCATAATAAGAAAATGAGATTGAAGGCAATAGAGGCTACGAGAGGACGTGTAATTGCTCGCAGGATACCGCCTATCACAGGTAGCTCTATCAAGGGACGTAGCAGTGATGCTGGGCAGCCGAACAGGATGAGCGGGGCACACAGCGTCGTCAAAATGACGAGTTGAGCCATGTGTACCGAGAAAAGCTGCGTCCTGGCAATGGTATCAACAGGTGTAAGCAAAACCAGGGCAGAGATGATGATAGCTGAGAAGAACATGATAATGTGCTTCGTCTTAATCGGTGTGTCCTGTTCGTCCTTTACCATACACTTACGTGTTCGCCACAAACCGAGAAGGTAGAGCAGAGATAAGATGAGCAGCAAAACGATTACGCCTGGATTCCAGGGCCAGATAAGAGAAAGACCATCTAGCATATAATAACTCCATGCAAGAGATAGAGATAATGTTTGTGTTCACAGCTTAGTATAATGCAGAAGGATAGAGCGTGCAAATATGGGTAAACATGATAGCAAGGAACCAGGGCGACCACAAGGGATCGCCCTGGTTCCTGGTTGTATCTGGTTGTATCTTGTACTCGTCCTGCCTTCTGCGGTTGCTCTGCCCAACTGCACAATTATTCCTAAGAAGGAGGAATCTTCATGCGTATCGTTATCGCACCACAATCACTCAAGGGAAGTCTCACTGCTGCTCAAGCGGGAGCGGCTATAGCTCAGGGTGTGCGCGTTGTTTATCCAGAGGCGGGAATCGAGGTCGTGCCCGTGGCGGACGGTGGTGAGGGGACGGTACAGGCACTGGTGGATGCAACGAAAGGACGCCTGGTAGAGCAGACGGTGACAGGTCCGCTGAGCACGCCAGTAAAAGCTTTTTTTGGGATACTGGGCGATGGCAAGACTGCGGCACTTGAGATGGCTGCATGCGCTGGCTTGCCGCTAGTTCCACCGGCACAGCGCGATCCACGCATTACAACGACGTATGGAGTGGGCGAGTTGATTCGTGCCGCGTTAGATCAAGGCTGCCGTCACTTTATCGTTGGGATTGGTGGAAGCGCGACAAATGATGGTGGAGCAGGAATGGCACAGGCTCTGGGCGCGTCGCTCAACACGGCAGAAGGAAAAGAGATTGAGCGAGGTGGAGTGCCCCTGGCGACGCTTACACATATTTCTACAGAGAAGATGGACACCCGCTTACAGGAATGTACATTTGAGGTGGCGTGTGATGTAACAAATCCCTTATGCGGCCCAACAGGTGCCTCGGCAATCTATGGTCCCCAAAAAGGGGCGACACCAGAAATGGTTGCCGTGTTGGATAAAGCACTGGAGCATTATGCACAGATCATCGAGCAAGACCTTAATACGTCGGTAAGAGAGGTTCCTGGAGCCGGTGCAGCAGGAGGTCTGGGCGCGGGTATGATAGCATTTTTAGGCGCGACCTTACGTCCAGGAGCACAAATTGTGCTTGAAGCGGCACATCTGGATGAGCAACTCAAGGGGACAGACCTGCTGATTACAGCAGAGGGACAACTCGATGGACAGACGGCCTATGGCAAAACTGTTGGAGCAGTCGCGCAGATGGCAAAACGCTATAACATACCTGTCTTAGCACTAGCCGGAAGTTTGGGCGAAGGCTATCAAGCCGTGTACGATTTGGGAGTTGACGCCATTGCCGTATTGCCTTCGGGTCCTATGACACTAGAGCATTCAATGGAGCACGCGGCAGAGTTGATAAGTGATGCAGCAGAACGTTCGCTCAGAATGTTAAGAATGGGGACGACGATAAGACATCTGTAAAGAGCCAGGTATTCTTTCGAGTGAAACAATCGAGTAGCTTGAGAAAGAGGGTATTTATTAGCTTTCGTTTCCGAAATTTTCTGGTCAAAAAGAATGTTGTAGCTATGAAGGGGTCTCCAACGTATATATAGTTATCAAGTAGACCAACGGAGGTCTCAGATACTTAATCTCGTTCCCATAGTCCGTTTGGTTATTCAACAGGGAGCATGAATCATGCCAGAACATTTTTTCGCAACCGAAGGCACAGATACCCAGCGCCTACTGTCGATGGGCTTTTCTGATAGCGAAACCGAGAGGCTTATCCATATGAAGGATCACGTCTCTGATCAGGTCGAATATCGGGAGATGATCGCTGAGAGTCGCCGCCTCAATTTCGTGCGCTGGCTCATTGAACATGATCGTTTAAGTAGGTAGCTAATGGAGTCAGTACACTACTGACTCATGTATATATAAGGGACAGAAGACGGAAACGTCCTCTGTCCCTTTTTACATATGTGGTGTAGATTTGAGGAAGCCGTAAGCCGAATTCTGTGCCTGTATCGCCTCTCGACGGTACAGGTGACAATCATCTATCTGGGTCGTTGGTTGCCCAACGCCTCAAGCAACCAACCCGAAGGTTAACAAACGAGCAGCCTGCAAGCATGCCCTCGCGGACATGCTATCCCTTCTGTTTGGTCTTGCTCCGAATGGGGTTTACCCAGCCAGCCGATCACTCGGCTGCTGGTGAGCTCTTACCTCACCATTTCGCCCTTACCCGACTTAATGAGCAACTGCGAGAATTACCCTTATACATTGCGTCGGGCGGTATGTTTCTGTGGCACTTTCCTTAAGGTCGCCCTCACTGGACGTTATCCAGCATTCTGCTCTATGGAGTTCGGACTTTCCTCGGACGTAGAGTCCGCGATTGCCTGTCTTCCTCAAATCTACCTCAATAAGAGTAACACATCGACCTGATAGAAACAATCCCTAGCTGATGTTTGCGCTCTCACCCAAAACGCGCTACAATGTCGGCACAGATTATAAAAACTTGTTTAGTGGTGCATTCATCAAGTAAATAGTATCCCGTAGAGGCCCAATTGATTGCGCCCACGGACGAGCGAAGCACTGTCCGTTCCCCGTTCATGAAGCGGATGCACCATTTAGAGCGTTACAGCATGACCACAGGCAGATAGATTCGCCTGGCATCACTCGCCAGTTGCGTATCGGGTGGACTGTTCGTGGCTATTGATCCATCGCCGTGGTCAGAACTCGCGGTGCTTGCACCTGATGCGAAGTTCTGGCGCATTGGCGAGGGAACGCGACAGGTAGCAGATGACAAACACATGTTGTTGGAGGTCTTTTAATGTCCGAGCAGCTAGAGGAGGTCCTTGGAGTTTCTTTCCAGGACCCCAAACTGTTGCATCTTGCCCTTACCCATCGCTCCTATATTTACGAGACACCAGGGGCGGAACTCGCATCAAACGAGCGGTTAGAGTTCCTGGGCGACTCAATCCTTGCCTTAATCAGTGCGGATTTTCTCTATCGCACCTTTCCCAGCTTGACCGAGGGCGAATTGACCGATGTGCGTGCCGTGCTCGTGCGAACAGAGACGCTGGCGAACTTCGCACGGGACCTCAACATAGGCAATTACCTGATTATGGGTAAGGGAGAGCACAACACGAATGAAAGCCCGCGCGTCCTCGCATCGTCATTTGAAGCGGTGTTAGGAGCAATCTACCTCGATCAAGGCTTAGAGAAGGCGCGGCAATTCCTGACGCCTAAACTAGAGCCCATCGCCAAGAATATTGTGAAGAAACGCCTGTTTAAGGACAACAAGTCGTTGTTTCAAGAGCTAGCACAGGCGAACGTGAGTATCACGCCTTCCTATCGGCTTGTGGGTCAAGAGGGACCATCACATAACCGAGAATTTACGATTGAGGTGATGTTAGGCGATCTGGTGGCAGGAAGAGGGCAGGGCCGCAACAAACAGACAGCAGAGCAAGAGGCGGCACGGAATGCCTTGCAGAGTCGAGGCTGGATTTAATGCATCGTGTTGATGATTAAGAGTGTAGGAAGGTAGGGAAGATGCATGCGACAGGAGCAGAGACCAACAGCGAGACCAGAACAGACGTTACGGGTAAGCGCGAGGCTTATCACATCCAGCACCATTTTACACCTCTCTTCAGATGAACTAGAGCGCGCGGTCAATCAAGAGCAGATCGACAATCCAGCCATCGAAGTGACGGAACAACGCGTCTGCCTGCTCTGCGGCACACGTCTATACGGGCAGACATGCGTAGCATGTGGGAAGGTGGCACAACCCATACAAAAAGGTGGCGAGACGCTCACAAACTATGAGATCGCGGAACCACAATGGGCCTACCAACAGCAAACGTTCTACGACATAGACAATTACGGCTTTGCAGAGATCGATAGTGATGATGAGTACGATCCTCTTGCACGTATTCCAACGGGCGAGACGCTGGCGGAGACGCTTCTGCAACAATTAGAAGCCCTGGTTTCACCTGATGACGCTCTTATTGCCGAACAACTGGTGGGCAACCTTAACGAGCGTGGTTATCTGGAGATCAGCACCCAGGAGATCGCTGACTATCTCGAAGTGCCAGTTGAGCGTGTTGAATATGTGCTAAGCCAGCTACACACGCTGGAACCGCTTGGTATTGGCGCGCGAACATTGCGCGAGTGCCTGCTCATTCAACTGCATGCTCTAAGTGAGCAAGAGGCTCCCCCCCCACTTACATATACACTCATCGACCACTACCTTGATGCTCTCGGACGTAATCAGTTTCACGAGATAGCACGCGAACTGAAGCAACCAGAGCAAGAGATACGACAGGCAAGTCTATATATTCGTACAATGCTCCACCCATTTCCAGCACATATTTATCGAGACGATATGCAATACACGCGCATGGGAAGCGGTGCTACGTATGTGAGGCCCGACGTGGTTATCCGCCAGGAGGATGCAGGCTGTGAGGTAGAGCTGATCGAAGAGAAACGTTATAACTTCCGCATCGGGACGGCTTACCCATCTTTGACAGAAGGGGAGACGAAAGCAAATGACGAAGTACAACTTTATATGCACTCTCAAAGTGATCGTGCTAAGTTCTTTGTCGATTGTGTTCAGCGGCGCTGGCGTACCTTGAGACGCGTCATGGATATTGTTGTAGATTACCAGCGCGAGTTCTTAGAGAAGGGAGTGCGTTACCTGCGCCCTCTCACCAGAGTAGAGGTTGCCACACGCTTAGGATTAGACGAGGGAACAGTAAGTAGGGCCACGGCGAACAAGTATGCACTCCTGCCCAACGGTCGGCTCATTCCATTGTCAGATTTTTTCGATGGCTCGCTCAGCGTGAAAGATAGATTAAAAGAACTCATTCAATCCGAGGATCCGAAACATCGCTTGAGTGACGAGGAGCTTGCGCGTCTCCTCACAGTGCAAGACATCTCTATAGCGCGTCGCACTGTGACCAAGTACCGCGAAGAGATGGGCATAGGCTCGTCACGTGAAAGAGGATGAAAAGCCAGGGTGAGACAGGAGAAAAGGATGCAACACTCTTATAATCGGCTTAAACATCTCCTCGCAGGGCTGTACCTCATGCTTTTAGCTGTCTTCCTATTTTCAGCCTGTGCCCCTTTCGGAGGAGATGGGGGAAATGGAAGTAAATCGACAGGCACAAAGAACACTGCTAGCACGGTTTCCCAGTCTCCTACAGGGGCAATACAGTTGGGAACGCAACCTTGCCCCGATACTGTAAAAGACCCGGCATCATGGAATGCTCACGTGTCTCCTGCTGCCAACCAAAAGGTAGAGCATGTGAGTTGTGGCTACCTGATGGGCACTCCTTCTCTTCAAGCTGTAGTGATGGTACGTCACAAAGACGCCAGTAGTACTGGAGATATCTTTGTATACAATCATATTACAAGTACCAGTCCGAACTCGATCTTTACCCTAAAAGGACTCCTGCACGGTGATGCGAAAATCAGCGCTTACAACACGTTACTCACTGCCCAGGAAGACCCGAATTCGCTGTTCAATAAAGGCCAAACGACGCAATGGACGGTGGACCTTGCCCGTGAATATAAGTGGTCTGATCAGACAGGAACGTTCGCCCAGGTCGTCTTCTCAGGCATTTTCCCCGATACAAGCCGCTACCAGGCAGAATTCGAGCAGGATCAGGTCAATACAGGTCGGGGATTTCAGCAGTGGAGATTGGATACTGTCAAAACCACACAAAACTTTGTGCAATCATTGCTCAAATGGCCTTTAGACACACCCACATCAATAGTAAGTGGAGGCGGTGCACAGGACATAAAGGCAATCATGCAGGCAAAAAACGCCTCTTCTGGCAGTACAGCCTCCATTTCACTTGGTCGTCTCGAAAGAAATGCCAACGGCGGCATCTGGGAGGTAACAGATGTCAAAACCAACGCTATGTCCCTCACAACACCTCAAACCACACAGCCTCTCACCAGTCCGATCACGGTCGAGGGAAGCGGTACGGCAGTTGGAGGAACCATAGGAACAGTTACAATATTAGATCATCAATACACCGATATTGGTCACTCCCAGGTACGAGGAACGAACACCGCTGGACAAACATCCTTCAAAAGTCAGATATCCTACACTCCAAGTTTTCATGCTGGCGCACAGGAGGGGATCATCGCTCTCTATGCGTATAGCGATAACTCAATTGTGGGGGTAGTGATGGTGAAGGAACTTTTAGGTGCCTGACTTTACTACCTGTACGAGAATCCTTTGTTGTTATCCTTTCAGTACAGGCATAGCATTCTCTGGCTCCGCATAAATGGTGCGCTCTCGATCATAGATCACCATGCCAGGACCTCCTCCCTTCATGTGTCTCACGTGTTTTTGTAATGTGTAGTCTACAGGCACATTTGTACTGCCTCGTGCTTGACTATAGTACGCCGCCATATTTGCGGCTTGCTCAATAGTGCTACGTGGAATGTCACGTCCAGCGGCTTTGATGATGACGTGGGAGCCGGGAACGCCGCGTGCATGTAACCAGATGTCGTTCGCGGTTGCCTGGTGAAACGTAACCTCTTCGTTCTGGCGGCTGTTTTTTCCTATCAGCAGTGTGAAACCATCACGGCTCTGCATATGAATTGGTACACCACCACCAGGGCCAGCAGGTTTACCTTTGGCCTGCTTACTCCCCTTTCCCTTTTTAGCGGCTTTCTGCGCTTTCTTGTCCAGCACAATATTTTTGCCGCGTATGTAGCCAGCAGCCTGTACCTCGGCTTTGACCAGCGTAACCTCGGCGGGCGTCTCCGCAAGCACGAGATCAGCTAAGAGTTGTTCCAGGGTTGCTAGCTCAACATGGTTTTGCTCGATCTGGTCGGGGACGAGCGTGAGGGCGCGGCGCAGTTTGTGATATTTATTGAAGAAACGGTTAGCATTCCTCACCGCGTCGAAGCGAGGATCGAGCGGAATGGTTACAAGAGAACTCCCCTCACTACTTGAATCATCAAAATAGTTTTGTACAGCAGCATTGCTCTGCCCCTGCTGCACTTCGTATTGATGCACCAGGAGAAGTTCACCGTACAAGCGATACTGGTTAGCCTCTTCCGATGTTGCAAGCTCACTCCGGAGCATTTCGGCCTTGCGCTTGCAACGCTCAATTTGTGTCTGTAGCAGTTTACGGATTGGAGCGCGTATGCCTTCCATTGCATCATACCATTCGGCACGCGCATAGTAGTCGTCAAGGATGACATTGATGGAGGGCGACTTGCGAATGCGTATCCCTGGTAACTGAGCATACTGCTCTAGCGCGTAAACCGAAAAGGCTATAAGAGTTTTTTGTAGCGCATCTGAGTTGTTATCGCTGGATTTCGTGCGTTCAACAAGTTGCGGATTCCACTTGTGGGTATCGTATATAGATGTGAGGTCACGCGTATTCCAGGCCAGTTCTTCCCAGACAGCGTCAGTGTTCCGGACTAGCGTTGTCTCTGTGTCTTCTGTAGTGCGATACACGATTTCTCTTGCTAGAAGTGGACTGAAACCAAGCATATGCCTTGTGAGCAGTTGCCAAACCTTTGGCTGCTCTGGCGTTTTTGATGAGCGTTTACGTGTTTTCTCTGGCGGCGTCTGTGCCTCGCTATTGATGCTATCGATATCATTGGCAGCACACATCGACAGTTGCGCGGCTGTAACGGCGGTTGGCTCCAGGCGTGGAAGCGATTGGCTCGCAAAGGTACGATGTTGTGGTGGAGGTGGCACGTATTGTACACCAGCAGCGATGGTGCGGTAACGATTTACGTCTGCCCCTACACGCTTTATGCTACCCAGGATGAGACCTTGCTCATCGCAGAGGATGATGTTGCTGATACGTCCCATGATTTCGATAATGAGCCTGAAACGAACGCGCTCTTCCGTGTCTGGATTGGCGCGATAACCCGCGACGATTTCTACGACACGTTCCCAGCGCGGCTGGGTAATCGACTCGATGCGCGCCCCTTCCAGGTGTTTGCGCAGCAGCATGACAAATGGTGGAGGTTCACTGGCAACCTTCGGCGGCTTGAGGGCGGTGATATGCACTCGTGCAAGTTGTGGGTGAGAAGAGAGGTAGAGCCAACGGTTGTTTCCACCTTGCTCGGGTCCACCTGGGGCATAACATTGCAGAGCGAGGGCATGTTCAGTAGGCTGAATGATAGTATCGATACGTGCGTTCGTGAGCAACAAGCGCAGTTCATCGACGACCGCCGCAAGAGTTATAGCATCTACATGCATGAGTATATCCTATCTATTATCCTGGCGGGAGTAAGCCCCCGCCAGGTCTATCTAGCCAGGTCTATCCAGTCAAAGCATTCGGCAAGGCTAATAATCTGTGTTGTACAATGGTAGTAAGAGTATTTTCTATACAAGACTGTAGCGACGCGGCTTACGTATATTCTCAATCTACAGGTAGACAACGCGAATTTGCGAGTAGGGGTAAGGATAAGGTGTGCCGCATGTTATACATTTGTTGATGGACAGTATAGCAAAACGTAAGCTATTCGTACACTAGTCCTCTCACATTCAACGAATAGGAAGAAGAGCATGCACGTTGAGACAGGGCCAAAAACACAATACGTACCACACAAGAATTCGCAAGTCGCCGAAGAGCAGCCGTCCCTGAAACAGGGACTTCTTTTTGTGCTTTCGGCACCGTCAGGGACAGGAAAGGATACTGTCATTAACAAACTGAGAACGCGTGGCATAGATTTTCACGTCGTCTCCTCTGTCACTACTCGTGCCCCTCGTCCAGGAGAGAGCGAGGGAAATCCCTACTATTTCGTAAGTGAAGAGACCTTTAAGCAAATGATCGCCCATGATGAACTCCTTGAGCATGCTCAGGTGCATGGAAACTGGTATGGACAACCACTGCAACAAGTGAAGGACAATCTGAGAGTAGGACGCGATGTGCTACTCAAGATTGATGTACAAGGGGCAGAAACGGTACGGAAGAAGGTTCCAGAGGCCATTTTTGTCTTTCTGATGCCCAGTTCCGTGGAAGAATTGGTGGAACGTTTAACAAACCGTCACACTGAGACGGAAGCAGAACGAGAGCGGCGGTTGATAGATGCACAAACAGAACTGGCAAAATGGGACCAGTACGATTATGTAGTGGTGAACCGACAGGGTCACATTGAGGAGGCAGTTGAGCACTTGAAAGCCATCATGCTAGCTGAGCATTGCCGTACTCATCCCCGTTACATAAAGATCTAGCAGCATTAAGGAGAAACAAACATATGCTACAAGAACAACGTTTCGAACCATCGAATATGAAAGAGCGTAACATAGCGATGGAGCTTATTCGCGTCACAGAGGCAGCCGCATTGAGTGCAGGACGGTGGATGGGTAAGGGCAACAAAGAGATGGTCGATCAGGCCGCAGTTGATGCCATGCGCCAGGCCCTTGACGGTGTGGATATACATGGAGTGGTTGTGATTGGAGAGGGAGAGAAGGACGAGGCACCCATGCTCTACGTTGGTGAGCAGGTGGGACGCGGTCAGGAGCCGGAGGTTGACGTGGCGGTCGATCCGGTCGATGGAACACGGTTACTTGCGCTTGGGCTGTCAGGAGCACTTGCGGTCGTAGCAACCTCTGAGAGAGGAACAATGTATTCTGCACCGCCAGGGGTATACTACATGGAAAAGATCGCGGTTGGGCCCGCTTTTAGGCATGTCATCGACATCAATGCTCCCGTTGGGGTGAATCTGGACCGTATTGCCCGCGTACGTGATGCTCATATTGACGACCTGACCGTGGTTGTGCTAGATCGTCCACGCCACCAGGACATCATTAAACAGGTACGTGAGGTTGGCGCTCGTATTCGCTTGATTAGCGATGGCGATGTGGCGGCGGCAATTCAGGCAGCGATGGAGGATTACACAGGAGTTGATGTGCTAATCGGCATTGGTGGTGCGCCAGAGGCGGTGCTGGCGGCAGCAGCTATCAAATGTATTGGCGGCGAGATTCAATGCAAAATTTGGCCCCGTACCGACCAGGAGCGAGAAAAGCTCACAAGTGATGGGATTGATCTTAATCAGGTATTTAGAACTGAAGACTTGGTAAAGGGCAATGACGTTTCGTTCGCCGCAACAGGCATCACCAGTGGTGAACTAATGAAAGGCGTGCAATATTTTGGCTGGGGCGCACGTACATCGTCAATTATGATGCGCTCACGTTCCGGTACAGTTCGCTACATTGAGGCACGACACAAGTGGCGCAGTAAAACACTCATGTAGTTAAGAATCTCTATCCTTATTAGAGGAAAAGAGCAGCCCTGAACCCGTAGGGGTTGCCCCTACGGGTTCAGAGTTTTGCAATTACCGCGTCCGCAACCTGAGAAGTGCCAACGGCAGTAGGATCATCAGGGCGCGGCTTCAGGTCATAGGTAACATTCTTCCCTTCCGCGATGACCTGTATCAGGGCACGCTCAAGGCGTGCAGCCGCATCTCGCTCGTCCAGGTGCCGAAGCATAAGCACACCTGAGAACATCATCGCCATAGGATTGACCTTATTCTGTCCCGCGTATTTGGGGGCACTTCCATGTACAGGCTCAAAGACAGCACAGCAGCTCCCAATATTTGCGCCAGGAGCAACACCCAGTCCCCCAATCAAGCCAGCCGACAGGTCGGAAATAATGTCTCCATAGAGATTGGGCAGTACTAGCACATCATAGGATTCCGGCTTTTGTACTAACTGCATGCACATGTTATCAACAATACGATCTTCATACTGGATATCGGGATATTCCTTGGCAACTTCATTAGCGATTGAAAGAAACAAACCGTCGGAGAGCCTCATGATATTTGCTTTATGGACAGCCGTAACTTTGCGACGATTATTGGCGCGGGCATACTCAAAGGCGAACTTGACAATACGACGCGATGCCGCTGCGGAAATATACTTGATGCTCATCGCTGAGTTTCTATCAAGGTGCATACCCGTAATACGGGAGATGGTTTCGATCATCTCTTCCTGCTCAGGGGTTCCTCGTTGGAACTCGATACCAGCATACAGGTCTTCCGTATTCTCACGGACGATGATGAGATCAATATTTTCGTAACGTGATCGCAAACCACGATATGTTTTCGCGGGACGAAGATTGGCATAAAGATCAAGTTTCTTGCGCAAAGTGACATTTGCGCTGCGCAAGCCTTTTCCGGCTGGAGTAGTGATAGGACCTTTTAACCCAACTCTGGTACGTTTGATGGACTCGATGACCTCGTCTGGTAGGATCGTATCTCGTTTCTCCAGCATCTCCGCCCCGGCTTGACGCATCTCCCAGTCGAACTTGACGCCCGTCGCCTCTAAAACGCGACGTGTCGCCTCGGTAATCTCCGGCCCCGTACCATCACCAGGAATAAGTGTCACTGCGTGCGGCATGTAATGTAGTCCTCCATATTGCACTGCGTACAGGCATTCTGAAAGTTGCAAAGTATTTCAAGATTATACCACATGAGGTAACAGCCTGAGGTAAACCTTGTACGGACCATTCCGTTTCTTCAGTACACTTGTAGCTAAACAAGCCATCCAGATCGTCCGTCTTCTTTCGCTGCATCAGGGAACACCATGACGCTTGAGAATAAAAGCTGCTAGAGTATCTTTTCAGGAGAACTACCTCGATAGCCGAGTTGAAGAGCCTTTTCGTAGGCTTGCTGAGCTTCTTCTGTTTTTCCCATATATGTAAGTATGTTGCCCTTGCCGTGATAAGCTACAGCATTGTTGGAATCGAGGAGAATGGCTTGCTCATAGGCCGCGAGAGCCTCGTGATAGTGCGCAAGTTCGCAGAGAGCATTCGCCTTTGTTAGATAAGCAGAGACGAGATTGGCATCCAGGTGAAGCGCCTGCTCACAAGCGGCCAACGCCTCCTCGTAACGCGTGAGGTTATTAAGAGCATCGCCTGTGTTGAGATAGGCCACAGAGAGATGGGAATCCAGGCGCAAAGCTTGCTCATAGGCTGCTACTGCCTTCTTATAACGTCTGAGGCCACTGAGGGCACGCCCTTTGTTGGTATGGGACACGGCGTTGTCAGAATCCAGGCGCAAAGCTTGCTCATAGGCTGCTACTGCCTTCTTATAACGTCTGAGTTCATTGAGAGTATAGCCTTTGTTGTGATAAGCTACAGCGTTGTTGGAATCCAGGTGGATAGTCCGATCATAGGCTGCGAGTGCTTCCTCGTAGCGCGCCAGGCTACGGAGGAGATCCCCCTTATTGTGATAGGCAACAGCGTTGTCGGGGGCCAGATAGATGGCTTGCTCATAGGCTGCCAGCGCTTCTTCGTGCTGCTTCAGTTTATTGAGAACATAGCCTTTGTTGTTATAGACAACAGTGAGATTGGAATCCAGGCGAATAGCCTGCTCGTACGCGGCCAGCGCCTCTTCGTAACGCGTGAGACCATTGAGGGCATAGCCCTTGTTGTTATAGACGAAGGCGAGGTCGGAATCTAAGCGAATGGCTTGCTCACAAGCAGCCAGCGCCTCCTCATAGCGCTTGAGGTTATTGAGGGCATAGCCCTTGCTGAGATAAGCGCTGGCATTATTAGGATCCAGATCAATAGCCTGTTCACAAGCTGCCAGCGCCTCTTCGTAACGCTTGAGTTGATTGAGGGCCCAGCTCTTGTTGAGATAAGCACTGGCGTTATCAGGTTCCAAGCTTAAAGCCCGCTCATAAGCGGCCAATGCTTCTTCATAGCGTGTGAGTTGATTGAGAGTATCACCTTTATTGAGGTAGGCAGCAGCATCACCAGGGTTCAAACTAAGCGCCTGTTCGTACGCGGTCAGCGCCTCCTCATAGCGGCCGAGGCTCTTGAGGACATCGCCCTGGTTGAAATGGGTGACGGCATTGGCAGAGTCCAGGTCTATCGCCTGCTGATAGGCGACTAACGCCTCCTCGTAGCGAGCAAGGCTCTTGAGGACATCACCCTTGTGCAGATAGGCTGCGGCATTGTTCGAATCCAGGCGTATAGACTGCTCGTAGGCAATCAGTGCCCCCTCATAGCGCGTGAGATCACGGAGGACGTGACCTTTATTCAAATAGGCCACAGCACTATTGGAATCCAGGCGTATAGATCGCTCATAAGCTGCCAGCGCCTCCTCGTAGCGCGTGAGACTACGGAGGGCATCACCCTTGTCGAGGTAGATAAAGGCGTTGTTGGCATCCAGGCGAATAGCCTGCTCGTACGCTGCTAGCGCTTCCTCATAGCGCGTGAGGCTGCAGAGAATTTTGCCCTGATTGAGATGGGCATTGACATTGTTAGAGTCCAGGTCTATAGAATGCTCGTACGCAGTGAGGGCCTCCTCGTAGCGCATAAGATTACGGAGGGCATCACCCTTATTTAGATAAGCCACGGCGTTATTAGCATCCAGGCGAATAGCCTGCTCGTACGCTGCTAGCGCTTCCTCGCAGCGCGTGAGGCTGCATAGGGTGTCGCCCTTGTTGAGGTGGGCAACAGCGTTGGTTGGATCAAGGCGAATGGCCTGCTCGTACGCGACCAGCGCCTCTTCTTGGCGAGCAAGATTTTTGAGAGCGTGCCCTTTGTTCAAATAGGCCACGGCGTTATTAGCATCCAGGCGAATAGCCTGCTCGTACGCTGCTAACGCTTCCTCATAACGAGCAAGATTTTTGAGAGCGTGCCCTTTGTTCAAATAGGCCACAGCGTTGTTGAAACCCCAGTGAATGGCTTGCTCGTATGCAGTGAGGGCCTCCTCGTAGCGCATGAGACTACGGAGGGCATCACCCTTGTTACTGTAGGCCACGGCATTGCCGGGCTCAAGGTGGATGGACTGCTCATAAGCTGCCAGCGCCTCTTCATAGCGCGTGAGACCTCGGAGGGCGTGACCTTTGTTCAGATAGGCCACGGCATTGTTGGCATCCAGGCGAATAGCCTGCTCGTATGCTGCTAACGCCTCCTCGTAGCGAGCAAGCTTATTGAGCGCCCAACCCTCGTTGAGATAGGCAAGGACACTGCCAGGCTCAAGGTGGATGGACTGCTCATAAGCTGCCAGCGCCTCCTCGTAGCGCGTGAGACCTCGGAGGGCGTGACCTTTGTTCAGATAGGCCACGGCATTGTTGGCATCCAGGCGAATAGCCTGCTCGTATGCTGCGAGTGCTTCTTCGTAGCGGGCAAGATCACGAAGAGCATTAGCTTTGTTAAGATAGGCAACTGCATCGTTGGGAGTCATCCCTATGGCCTGCTCATAAGCAGTGAGTGCTTCTTCGTAACGTACAAGACTGCGGAGAGCATCACTTCTATTCGGGTGGACAACTGCATTGTCGGGACCCAGGCGAATGGCCTGTTCGTACGCAGAGAGCGCTTCCGTATAGCGTATGAGGTTACGGAGAACATTGCTTTTATTCAAATAGGCCATAGCGTTGTTGGAATCCAGAGCAATAGCCCTCTCATAAGCGGTCAGCGCCTCCTCGTAACGCATGAGGTTGCGGAGAGCATCGCCCCAATTTAAATAGGCCATAGCGTTGTTAGGATCTAAACCAATAGCCTGCTCATAGACGGCTAGAGCTTCTTCGCAGCGGGCGAGATCACATAGGACATTGGCTTTGTTGAGATAAGCAGTAGGGCCGTTGGGGTCCAAATCAATGGCCTGCTCATAGGCAGCCAAGGCTTCCTCATAGCGGGTGAGATCACGAAGAGCATTAGCTTTGTTGAGATAGGTAAGGGCATTGTTGGGATCAAGATGAATGACTTGTTCATAGACTGCCAGCGCCTCTTGATAGCGCATGAGATCATAAAGGCTACCAGCTTTATTGATGAGATAGACAAGAGTGTCGCTGGAGTCCATGTCAATTGCCTGCTCGGAAGCATCCAACTCCTCCTTGTGCTGCATAAAATCATGAAGATGTGTCTCTTCATTGAGCCGCTGATTTGAATGCATAAGTCCTGACCTCACAAACTAGCCTCATTCTTACCTCCTTACATACTAATATCAGCTACGGCAGTAGCTTATCTTACTAGCTTTTAGATGTTATAAGTGCTATATTACTGTATACGGCCTCAATCTAACTTTAGTGACAAGGTAGGAATCGCATTCGATATACTCTATCTTCAATAGAAATTGAAGAGGCAAAAGCTAGCAAGCTGTAAAGCATATACTTTCAGACACAAAACCCTACCACGCTGAAGCCGTGGTAGGGTTTTTGCGTCTGAAAGTGCGTTGGTGCCAACTCTTACTTGGCGGCACTCTTCCTACGTGTGAGCGTTTTCTTAGTTGTCGAACTTGCACGACTCGTTCCCTTGGAAGTGGAACGGGTCGTAGAGCGCTTAGTCGTAGAAGCTCGTGCTGTTGCACGTTTGGCTGTAGTAGCCCGTGCTGTTGTTTTCCTGGTTCTCGTCGCGGTAACAGCGTCACCTTCGGTTGAGGCATCTTTGCTCACAGTCTTCCTTCGCGAAGAGGAGGCACGGCGAACCATTTTCTTTTCTCCATCTTGTTCCGGTTTTGCCTCGGCAGTACGTTGTGGGACAATAACCTCCTGATAACATACTGGGTCCTGTCCAGGTTTGGGAATGACCATGAGACCTCCACAGCTTGGACATACATCAGCTATGGGTTGCTCCCACACCGCGAAGTTACAGGTTGGATAGTTCACACAACCGTAGAAGACACGTTTCTTCTGCTTTGTCTTTCGCTCAACGAGGTCGCCGTTACAGTTCGGACACAACGCCCCCGTTTTATTGACAAAGGAGCGACGGTAACTACACTCGGGGAATGTCGAGCATGACAGGAAGCGTCCGAAGCGCCCTGTACGAATGACGAGTTTGTTTCCGCAATCAGGGCAAATTTCGTCTGTCTCTTCGACGGGCTTCTGCACGCGGTTCATCTCGGCCTCGGCCTTCTCCATGGTCGTCTTGAAGTCTCCATAGAAGCCGTGTAAGAATTCTGTCCAGGAGCGACGACCCTCTTCTACGTCGTCCAGTTTGCGCTCCATTTCGGCGGTGAAACTGGTATTGACGATATCGGGGAAGTGCTTGTTCATCACCTCATTGACGGTCTCACCCAGCCACGTCGGTACAAAGCGACGCTGATCCTGGTCAACATAACCCCGGTCCTGAATCGTACTGAGAATCGGAACGTAGGTGCTTGGGCGTCCAATACCCTGCTCTTCCAGTTCTTTAATCAAGCTCGCCTCTGTAAAGCGTGGAGGTGGCTGAGTGAAGTGTTGCTCCGGCTTCAATTGATGCATATCAAGCTGTTCGTTGACCTGCATAACCGGTAGCAAATGCTCATCTTCTTCACGAGGCCATACAGCGTAGAAGCCCGGGAACTTGAGATTAGAACCTGTAGCGCGGAATACGTACTGCTTCGCCACAATATCGACACGAACCGTATCAAAGACAGCCGGAGTCATAAAGCTTGCCACGAAACGCCGCCACACAAGGTTGTAAAGCTTGAACTGATCGGGCGTCAGATATGACTTGACGACCTGGGGCGTTAGAGTAACATCTGTCGGACGAATGGCTTCGTGCGCATCTTGCGTCGTCGCCTTTGCCTTGCCAGTTCGACCAGAGCCAACATACGTCCTGCCAAACTCTTTGTCAATATACTCTTTGACTTTGTCCTGTGCCTCGTCTGAGATACGGGTCGAGTCGGTACGCATGTAGGTAATGAGCCCCTGATGCCCGCGCGCTCCAAGCTCGATACCTTCATAAAGCTGCTGTGCAACGCTCATCGTTTTCTTAGGTTTGAAGTAGAGACGCACCGAGGCATCCTGTTGCATAGTACTGGTCGTGTAAGGAAGATACGGCTGGCGTCGTTGCTCTCGGTCTTCGTATTTCAAGACGTTATAGGTTGCATTCTTCAGATCAGCCAGAATAGCATCGGACTCTTCCTTAAAAGAGATTTTTATGCGTCCTTTTTCTGTCTTCGCCGTCCCATTCTGGGCAGATGCCTCGCCATCTGGAGTCTGATCATTGCTGTTAAAAGCGGCGATGTCTTTGAGGCGCGTAATCAAATGAGCCTCGAAGCGCTGCTCCTGTTTCTGTTTGCTAAGGAGCGCGGTAATACTCCAATACTCCTCTGGCACGAAGGCACGAATCTCTGCTTCCCGGTCACAGATCAAGCGCAGTGCAACTGATTGTACACGACCAGCACTCGTTCCCGATTGGATACGTCGCCAGAGCAGAGGGCTGATTTTGTAGCCAACGAGCCGATCCAGGACACGGCGCGCCTGCTGCGCATTGAAGAGATCCTCGTTGATCTCGCGAGGCTTCTTGATGGCCTCCTGCACAGCACCTTTTGTGATCTCATGGAAGACTGCACGATGTGGGTTTTTCAGACTCAGAGCCTTTTTGAGGGACCAGGCAATGAACTCTCCTTCACGGTCAGGGTCAGGAGCGAGGTATACCTCATCGGCCCGAGCAGAGGCTGCTTTCAGTTCGTCGATCAGTTTATCTTTTTTCTCAATGTTCTCATATTTCGGAGCAAAGTCTTTGCGCGTGTTGACGCCAAGACCCTTCTTAGGCAGGTCCATGATGTGGCCCATTGAGGCTCGCACCTCGAAATCGCGTCCGAGAAATTTTTCAATCGTTTTTGCTTTAGCTGGTGATTCTACAATTACAAGCTTTTTTGCCATCAACCTACCCAATCCTTGTTATTCACAGACTCTTGTATAGATGAGTGTCCCTCTTCTCTGCTAGGATAGCACATGTTGACAAGAGTATATCTCCATTATAGAGAACTAAAAAGACACAAGAAAAATTTCTTCTGAAGCATACCACAGCATTGCAAGCCCTGTTCATCTTCCTCAGTCTCTTGACCCGTATGCGCTTGCATGCTATGCTGCATGTACTATGGAGGAGCAGCATGAGAAGAAATAGACCAGTGCGGTCAAGCCTAAAAGATACACAGGGGGAGAACGTTCAAATAGATAATACTACAGCTTCTAACAATGAGCAGTTGGAGAGTAAGGGGCGGCAAGCTTCAAAGCGTCAGCGCAGCTCTTTGCGCGCGGGATTAGCAGTTGTTGGTGGTCGAGCTGCGGGAGCAGTTAGTCGACGTTTACACCTTGGTGGTGGCACGAGCATTGTAGGTATGGTAGCACGAGGCATCTACCCGCCAATCGTTGAACATCTTGCAGGACAGCTAGAGCATGGCAGTATCGTCGTTACGGGTACGAATGGCAAGACGACGACCAGCAGCTTTATCGCCGCTATCTTGAGTGACGCAGGGCTACGCGTGTGGCGTAATAGAGAAGGCTCAAACCTCATGCGTGGTGTGGCGAGTTCATTGGTCATACGCGCTTTACCCAGCGGACGCCTCCGAAGATCGGGACGCGCCATAGCAGTGTTAGAGATTGACGAGGCAGTGCTGCCGCAAGTGACACACATTGTTCCTCCTCGCGTTGCTGTCTTCACTAACCTTTTCCGTGACCAGCTTGATCGCTATGGCGAGGTAGATAGCATTGTCGCTCGCTGGAAACAGGCAGTAGATGCGCTGCCAACAGATACAACGCTGGTACTGAACGCTGATGATCCATCCGTAGCCAATCTGGGCGCATCTTTTCCAGGGAGAGTAATGTACTATGGCATTGATGATCCCTCACTTGATCTCGCACAGCAGAAAGACAACTCTGACCGCCATCAAGTTATAGACACACGCGTCTGTCCACGATGCGGCAATGATTTTACCTATACAATGCGCTTTTACAGTCACATGGGGCACTATCATTGCCCTGTCTGTGGGCTCACGCGTCCAAAGGTGGATATACGCGCTGTACGCGTGCAATTAGATAGTTTTGACCGCTTACGTGTGATGGTCGATTCATCCATAGCATCAACTCAGCAGCATGAAGTTATTATTCCTTTGCCAGGAATTTATAATGTGTACAATGCGCTGGCATCTATCACGACGACACAGGTCCTGGACATCGGTTGGGAGCCAATTACCACAGGTATTGAGCAATCAAAACCCGTCTTTGGGCGTGGAGAGCGCGTTCAGGCGGAAGGACGTACGATTCGCCTGCTTCTGGCAAAAAATCCTACTGGATTTAATGAAGTGCTGCGAACGCTTTTCTATGAAGGTGTGCCACGACACGTGCTCTTCGTCTTAAATAATAATATTGCCGATGGACGTGATATCTCCTGGATCTGGGATGTGGACTTCGAGCGATGCGTGGGACGCACACAGGCACTTGTCGTATCCGGCACTCGTGCCTTAGACCTCGCATTACGCCTGAAATATGCCGGTATTGCGCAGGAAGATATAACTATTATCCCACCCGCACCCCTGCGTCTCTCCAAAAGGAGTGAGACACAGCGGGAACGAATTCGTCGAGGAAAGCGCGCTAAACAGGTCGTCGAGTTACTTGAAAAAGAGCCCGAGACGAAGGTGCAGCCTCTCTTTGGTGTCAAGAGCGCGCTACGTGTCGCATTGGACAAGGTACCAGAAGGTGAAACGCTCTTTATTGTACCAACGTATACAGGTTTGTTAGAAGTGCATCATGAATTAGAGCAGCGTGGGTTAGCTGCTCGCTATTGGGAAGGGAGAGATGCATGATGCAAGACCTCACCCAACCGTTGACGCTGACGCTGGGACATTTATATCCAGATCAGTTGAACTTGTATGGTGATCGAGGGAATATCATAACTCTGCGCCGCCGTTGTCAACAGCGTGGCATAGAACTGCGCGTTGTCGGGCTGGGCGTTGGAGACGCTCTAGCACCAGACGAATATGATCTTCTGTTTATTGGCGGCGGACAGGACAAGGAGCAGGCACCAGTAGCCCAGGACTTGTACGAGATGAAGGGCATTGGCTTGTGGGCGGCTATCGAGGATAACATGCCGGTGCTAGCGGTTTGTGGTGGTTATCAATTGCTCGCCCACTATTACCGTCCAGCAGAAGGACCTGATATGCGTGGTCTCGGCGTCTTTGATGCATGGACCGTTCACAAGGGGTCTCGCGTTCCACGATCTATTGGGGACGTGGCGATTAGCTGGAATGGTAAGACCCTTGTAGGTTTTGAAAATCATGGTGGACGCACCTATCTAGGAACAGCTAAACCCCTAGGAAAGGTGCTTAAGGGATACGGAAATAACGCGGAGGACTCCACCGAAGGCGCGGTCTACCGTAATACCTTTGGAACGTATTTACATGGGTCTCTCTTACCGAAGAATCCACACTTTGCCGATCATCTTATAATGCTAGCTTTACAAAGAAAATATAGAGATTCCATGCTTGTAAACGAAGAGACTGGCAACGTATCGTCTACTTCACATACAGGCTATACAGAGACATCAGCAAATGGCTCGACGCAATCTACCGTAGAGATGATACAAGATAAGCAAACCAATATATTGAAACCGTTAGATGACACTTTAGAATGGGAGGCTCATGCCTCTATGCTTGAACATTTAGGGTTGTATACTGCGGCTACTGAAACACTGCACACATATACTACCTAGATGCGTACAGGCTAATTGGTTGTTCAACTATTGAGGTCAATATCATGAGTACTGATCGATCATCGGCTCGCTGCTCTTTCTGCGGTCGTCACTCATCGGAGGTCCAACGAATGATAGCCGGACCGGGAGCGGCCTACATCTGTGATGCATGCTTACAATTGTGTGATGCTATTCTCCATGATCCCACACCATTTTCTACAAAGGCTTTGGAACTCGCATCGCGTCCACCTGTAGTCATCGCAGCCCCACAAGAACAAGAGCGACCAAATATACCCATGACGCGAGAGCCGCTGCGTACACTCACTTTGGAGATGGAGCAGAAGCAGCAAGGCATGACTTTGATTCTGCACCAAATACAATTCTATCAGACCAACTTCGAGCTTCACTATCTCTGGATTCGACCACCGTTCACTCCAGGCTTTGCTTTCGTACCACGCATTATCTTCTTTTTAAAGGATACAGTCGGCACACAGTGGACAGGAGAGCGAGGAGGAATGTTGCTAGCACGCCCAGAGCTGGCAAGCGGCCCAAACAATGCTGTCTATCAAGGCAATGCACGGTTCCAGCCAGTACCTTCGCCAGAGGCACGCATATTGACCATTCGCGCAATAGACCCGTTGGGCCAGTTCGAGCACGAGGCACCAGGCCCGTGGCAATTTGAAGTAACGCTGCAGGTGATGTAACACGAGAGAACTCTTCGCTGCGCCAGTGCAGTGAAGAGTTCTCTCGTGTTACATCACTACTCCACAGCCGGAACTAGCAGCCCATAACCACCCTTCTCAAGTTTATACATCACGTTGACGCTGCCTGTCTCCTCATTGAAAAATGGTAAGAAGTCAACACCTTCCCGCTCCATGCGTGCGATCACCTCTTTATCATTCATAGGTTTCGTGGGCAGGCGGCGAATCTCTCTCACTTGAGACCATACCTCCTCGTTCTGCTCTTCCCCTAATGATGACGAGGGAAAAGCTTCTTCGTTCTGCTCTATATCATCTTCCGTGCTAAGTCTTCCCGAACGTGATAGAGCAAGCACCTTTACCGGAGATGTGGAATGGCGACGAATTGAGGTTTGGCGATCCTTTTTTCGCTCAAGTTGAGTAACAACTTTATCGAGAACCAGGTCAAGTGCGGTGGTCGCATTGAGAGCACTCACCTCGCTATGAATAGGGTGAGAGCCATCGGAGAGCGCGAGTTGTACGCAGAAACGGTCACGCGCGCTGCGCGTCTGCTCTTCCGTGACAGTGACTTCGACGCGGGTCGCCTCGTTAATAAGACGCGAAAGCCGCTGAACCTTGCGTTCAATCCGTTGACGCAACTGAGACGTAACTTCCATCTGTCTGCCCTTGATAATAAGTTGCATAGCTTTCCTCTTTTCAACTTTAAACACAACATAACGTGAGGAATAGATCATGCTTCGCCCCAGGGATAGCTACATTATAGCACCCGGTACAAAGGCATCGGAGAATGCGCAAAAAAGTAGATGAAAAACGTGTTATTGAATGATGTACATATTCAGATTTTACTCTAGATAAAATGAACAATACTTCATTTTCAGATGTCATACATTCATAAAAAGTTCATCTACTGATGATACCATATTGATAGTGTTTCGGCATACATTTTTAACTTCACCGACTTGTGGAAGGGTACGTGGTTTCTATGACAAATTTACCAAATGATCAGCATATTACTTATCAACTGCAGTATCGTAAATGTGGGAAGGCATCATGCAGCACCTGCCGCAACGGCCAGGGTCACGGGCCATATTGGTACGCCTACTGGCGTGAGGGTTCTCGACTGCGCTCAGGCTATATTGGGAAGATCAACCCCAATGTCTCGGATTCTCAGAAGCCTTCAACGACACCTACTACTGGTACAGAAACAGTGGCCCCGATGCTGGTCAATGATCGAGGGGTAACACCAGTTCTGGTCTAATACTATCGCCCCCTGGCGCAGTATGTGGTAAGATACCTTTATTACATACTCAACAAGATTTGGGGGCAGGACATGAAATGTCCATTTTGTGGCGGTACAGAATCCCGAGTGAAGGACTCTCGCGACATTGGCGACGCGATTCACAGACGACGCGAATGTGAGCACTGTAAGGGACGCTTTAGTACTTATGAACGAGTCGAGAAGTTTCACCTCATGGTCATCAAGCAAGACCAGAGGCGAGAGCCGTTTGATCGACAGAAATTATATGTTGGCATTCGCAAAGCTTGCGAGAAGCGTCCACTTCCCGCAGGCGAAATAGAGAACGCGGTAGAAGAGATCGAGCAAGAGCTATACAGCTTTGGCAAGCAGGAGATACCGAGCAGCGTCATTGGAGAGCTGGTAATGGAACATCTCAGGCGAATGGATAAGATTGCGTATATTCGTTTCGCCAGCGTCTACCGCTCATTTGGGGACGTTGAGACAATGTTCGAGGAAATACAAAACCTGTTAAACCGTGACAAAACAGACCTGAATGCACGTATAGATGACTAAGCTGTTCGTGAGGGTGAGGAGAAATTGATCATATTTCCTCACCCTCACGAACAGCTTAGTCGTCTGAATTGCCTGGTACTTTGCGGAGGCGACGACTCAGGATGGTGAGTAGTTTCAGCGCAATATCAGGATGAGCCTTCAATATTCCTCGAAACTCCCAGACGGGAAGCAAAACTGCTGTAACGTCCTCTACAGCGGTCACAGTAGCTGAACGAGGCTGGTCATCGAGTAGTGCCATCTCGCCGAGAGCCTCACCTGCACTGGCAGTATTAATTTCTCTTTCCACGCCGTTATGAGCCTGAGAAATGCTTACCTTCCCTCTTTTGAGAATATAGAGCCCAGCCCCGCTGTCGCCTTGAGAAAATAGCTTTGTGCCTGCGCTATATGTGCGCTCATGGCTGCTTTTAGCGATTGTCTGAAGCTCCTTCTTGTCTAATGAGGAAAAGAGGTCCACGGTGGCAAGGGTGTCTTCGTTCACACTGAAACTCCTTTGATAAAATGTACATTGAAATAACAAATACATAGATGAATATACCAACTAGTCGAGCATATTCTACCACAACCTTGAGAGTAGGGATAGAGAAACTACATGCTATGTACTCTGCTTTCAGCAGAGCACATAGCATATCTGACTCATATCTAATTTTGACTTTCTCACCCTCACCTACTACAATAAAAACAGTCATAACAACATACCGCATCTGCTCTCGTAAAAGAACGAGTTTGAGGAATAGATTATCATGACAACAGCGGACAATGAGAAACAAGAGAAAGATCGACAACAGGCGGAGAAGCGTCTACAAGCTGGCTTTGAAGCGTACAACGATGGTCAACTAGACAAAGCCATAGAAGCCTTTGGCGACGCGGAAATACGCTTTCGCCTGACTGGAGATATGAAGCAAGCAGGTGATAGTCGTTCACTACTCGCCGATGCGCAACGCCAGAATAACCTGCTCGATCAGGCCATCACTAGTTATCAGCGAGCCATGAAACTGTATAAAGACGCCAATTTCCCACTCAACGAGGCGAATAGCGCGTTGGCGATGGGACATGTTGAGCGCCAACTGGCCCATCTAGACCGCGCACAGGACGCTTACCAGATGGCGCAGAACCTGTATCGTGTCAATAAAAACGCGCAGGGATTGGGTAATGTTGCCTTAGCCTTAGGCCACATTGCCCTACAACGCGGCAACCTGGAATATGCTACAGAGCACTATCAGGAGGCTATCCGCTATTTCAACGAGGCTGGTGATAACACTCATGAGGCTGATGCCAGTTGTAGCCTTGCCGATGTACAACGCATGGAACGCCATTTTTCAGAGGCCGAGTCAGCATATCAACGCGCCATAGAAGTGTACCGAGCAACAAGAGATGCCCTCGGTGTGATTGATGCTCAATTGGGCCTGGCTCGTGTTTACATTGATGAGGAGCAGCTTGATAAGGCAGGAAATATCCTCTCGGAAGTATTCAGTGCCGCACAGTCTTTTGAGTATGAGTTGGGACAAGCCGACGCAGACCTTGGGCTAGCTGAAGTGAATTTCTTACAGGGAAGCATCGATCAGGCATTAATCGGAGCACAGTCAGCTACTCAAATGTACAGCGACCAGCACAACGCACTGGGCAGCGCGAATGCTAATCGCCTGTTAGGGGAGATCAACCTGCGTCGCGGACAGCTCTCCTATGCGAACTCGATTATGGAACGTGCTCTGCGCACATATCAGTCGGTTGCATACCGTTTTGGTCAGGCTGAGACGACTGTGGGACTGGCCGAAATTCAGCGGCGCAGAGGTTTCCTGGACCGAGCTATCAAGACCTTTGAAGAGGCCCGCATGCAGGCCCATCTGCTACATAACGATCACGTCGAAAGTAGAGCCTTACTCGGCCTCGGCGACGCCTATCACCAGCAGGGACTGATCGGACAGGCAAAGAATGCGTACAATGACGCCAGGACACATATAGAAGCGCTGGGCGAGTCTGCAAGCGCATCGGTGATAGCGGAGGCAGAGGTTCGCCTGGCACGAGTCGCAGTCTTCACGGGTGATTTGAAGGATGCGGAGTCTCACCTCGCAGCTGCAGCAGCAGTGATGACAAAGAACCAGCTTGCGGCACAAGTAGCACCGATGGCATCGGTGATACAAGGTCAGTTGCTCTTAACAGAGGGCGATCTGACACAGGCGGAGGCACGTTTTAGCCAGGCACACGACCAGGCAGAGGCGCAACAGGAACCACTTATGGCTGCCGAAGCCATCCTGGGTCTGGCACAGACGCGACTCACGCGAGAAGAGCTTGAAGCGGCACTGAACACATTCTTGGCCGCGGGCCGCCAATTCCAGCAAATTGAAAGCGTTGATGGAGATGGCTCAGCCGCATTAGGTGTGGCACAAGTCTATCTGGGACAGCAGCAGTGGGATGAGACGCTTGACAACTGTGATGCAGCTCTCACGCGTTTCAATCAATCCAGTGATCTGATCGGGCAAGCCGATACGCTGCTCACACTGGGTCTGGCGCATCGCGGGAAAGAGGAGTTAGATGAGGCACTGACGAATTTTGAACAGGCACTGAAGCTGTATCATCAGCAGCGCAGACCGCTGGGTGTTGCCGATACGCGTTCGGCATGTGGTGGCATCTTCCTGTTGCGAGGCGATTTTGAGCGGGCCAGAGAGGAGCAGACGAAGGCCATCACCCAGGTTGAGCGTGTGATGCAGAGCTTGAGCACTCCACAACAGTGGAGCTTGTTCTTGCGACAATATGCAGAACTGTATGCACAAACGGCCATTACCGATGTGCGACGTAACCAGGATGAACAGGCACGAGCACTGCTACAAAGCTTTACCCGTATCGCTGGCAATGCTGAACTTATGCGGCATCTTCAGGCATACGAGGATGCGATGCCTACAGAAGGCGACGAAGCAACCGAAGAAGAGCTGCTCTCCAATCAAGATTTGATCAAACGCCTGAGACAAGTGAGCAAGGGATTGTAATTCTCTATGCTCTCATGAGAGAATGTAGGGGCTTACTGATCAATCACACGATGACATCAAAAAGGTGATGACACGACTAAGTACGACACTGTAAGAGGCAGTGCGTGCAGTAGATCATAGACAAGGAGTTTTTGGTATGAGTATGCGTTTCTTACGTGGCAATGCACAGGCACCAAAGGGCCATGCTATCTTTATCGCGCGAAGCACAAGTGATCCGAGAGTTGTTTACTGCACCTACTGCATCGTACCACCCATCCCTATGTCCCTGGCAAAGTATCTTCCCCCCATGTTCGCGGCACAAATTTCGCCAGAAGACCTGGGCGAGGCGGGAAGTTCGATGAAGGGAATGCCCATTCCTCCTATGCTGGAGGAGGGCAAGACCCTGGAACAGCTAGAGGAGTTGGCAGAGCGTCGGGATGATGACCTCTGTGATATTGGCACGGTCAGTGCACAGGACCAGGGAGCACGTTTGCAGATGGCGGCGCTCAGCAGTGAAGAGTACGGACAACTCTACGAGAAGTATGCTTCCTCGTTTAGCAGGCTCTCTTCAAGCTCGGCAGCCGCAAGTATCGGCGAACCCATACCAATAGACGACCTGGATGCGGACGAACTGCTGCTTCAGTCAATGTCTGACCGTCAAATACTTGCTGAATTGGGCAAGCTGATTGGCATGGCACGTTATGCCTTAGAGGGACGTGATATGTTACAGGTGCGCGAGACCCAGCAACGCATGCAGCGTATCGCTGATCGGCTTGTGGAAAAATATCGCGGCTCACAACTAGTAGCCGCCGCGGTAGACCCGAACGAACGCGGCGCACAACTTGCTTCACTCTATCTCAACCGAGCCTATAAACTGCTTGACGAGGAATATGCTGAAATCCCAGATATTGAACGGGCCATCCGCGATCTACAAGAGAAATAAATTATTAGGAGTTATTCTATGGCATCTGTAGAAATGAGAGCCGATCTATCAACACTGATCGATGCTCTGGTTGCTGGAAACACTGACCAGATTATCGCGCTTACACGAGACATGACACAGCATGACCACTCAGCCGATGTCTTGATAGGTCGTATCGGGTTGATCGCTGCAAACGCTGATCCTGATGGACACATACTCCTTACGCTGGATGCTGCCGCTATGCTATGCCGCTATGTCCACACAATACCACAGCCTTTAGAGGGCGAGGTGCGGGGAAATGAGCGGGCAACGCCTTTATTCGCACAAGCAATGCTTTCCGCCGCGCCTGCCGTACGTGCGAGTAACAACGCACAAACTACCTATCCACAGCCCTTCTACCCCAGTGGTTTAGGAGAGAAAGGCACAGTGAGTGAGGCAATGCGCGAAGCGGTAGAGGGTAATGATCCCGTGCGTGTCGAACGTCTCCTCTTAGGCTTGTACGGCACAGGATCAGATTACCGGACAATGCAGGTACGAGCCTACGATAGCATAGCAACCACCTTCCAGGACGCAGGCCATCCCTTGATGATGGCAGTACGTGGCTTTCAATTGCTTGGTACTGTTGAATGGGGAGACCGAGCACCTCATATTATTCATTGGCTCGCTCCTCGTTTGCCTTTGCGACCCGATGCCACACAGCCGACGTGGATCAAGCCAGTACATGAGTTCGCGTTGGACCCTGCCCATGACATGGCGAGTGTTCGCACACGCTTGTCTGCTCCGAAGGATCAGAACGCGCTTCCCCTGCGTCGTTTAGTTCTCAGTGATGCTGACACGACACAGATCTGTCAGGCGGTCTATGATGCCGTGATGCGGAGCGAGGCATCTCCTCGCGCCGTTGGCTCAGTGCTTGCTCTTGCCGCAGCCGATGTGATGAGTATGGTGGGAGATGGCGACCGCGAGTTGTTTATACAGGTGGCGCATGGACTGCTCTTCACGGCCGCAGTACGCGTAGTCTTCCAACAGGTACAGGATATAGACGTACTTCCACTCCTATTCACCTCCGCAGCCTATATCAACGAGCTACGAAAAGAGGTAACGGCGCAGCACAATACAATGCCAACACAAACCGCTCCTGCTTCTTCTGCGATTCTGGGTGGTGGCTTGATCGCACCTTCGCAATTGGAGACTCTTACAGCACAGTTGCAAGGACAAGACTTCTCCGGTGCCGTAACCACATCTCAACGCTACTTGAAACTGAATCATGACGCTCGGTCGCTGTTCGCAACAATCGGATTGATAGCAGCCCAAACGGACGCCACTACAGATCAGGGCCACACACTTCAAATTGTACAGGCGGCAAGCGAAGAATTCCTGGCGTGGCCTCACGCTCTAAGCGAGACAAGTATCGATGCATTTTTACAGGTTGCGATACGTGCCGCAGCCTTTGGAAAGCGCGACCCCCGACTCGCAAATTTGTAATGTGTGCATTTGACAAAACAATACAGCACCATCGGATTTCTGTAGGGGTCTAATTTATTACACCCTCGTTTCCAACAAGACTAACGTGGGGTTAACGCCAAACGTGGGTGTAATAAATGGCGGTTTACAAATAAACCTGGATACGATGAATTTGTCAAAAACTCTTGTAGTCACCTTGATCGTTAATAGAAGGAGAACCACTGTGTTCCCCACAAAAAAATACTTTATAAAAATTTTGATGATTACCGTCTGCCTGAGTTCTTTCCTTCTGACCTCTTGTGATATATTTGATGGCCCTGCACCACAAAAAAAACTGGTGAAGGCTCCACTCAACAAGCAAGTATACACGATTCCAGAAGTTGGCATTACAGACATTGATACGCTTGATCCCGCGCTTGCACACGATGAGACCTCTATTAATGCGGTACAGATGATTTTTACAGGGCTAGTACAACTCGACGATAAACTTCAGATACATCCGCAGATTGCGGAATCGTGGAATACAAGCACTGATGGCCTCACCTGGACCTTTCACCTCAAAAAAAAGCTCCTATTTAGCGACGGAACTCCACTCACAGCAAAGGATGTTGCTTATAGCATTGACCGGGCACTTCAGCCCGCGACCCAATCGACGGTCGCCCCTATTTATCTGAGCCTGGTGAAAGATGCGGATTTATTGCTGGCGAACAGGATAACAACGCTCATTGGCGATTCATTGCAAACACCAGACGATACCACGCTTGTTATTGTGACAAAGAAAAAAGCAGCTTATTTCCTGAATATGTTGACCTATACCTGCTCATATGTCGTTGAGAAAAGTCTTATTACCAAATATGGAGCCAAATTTATCGATCATCTTACTGAGGGTGGAAGTGCTGGCCCCTTTAAGCTCACACAGCATACCCATGGTCAAGAACTCGATTTTGCACCCAATACCCACTACTACGATGCCAGGCCTCAACTACAGCATGTGAGGTTTGCCTTCTATCATGAGGCAAAGGATGCGTATCAGGCGTATCAGCATGGAACGATTGATACAACGGGAGTACCAATCTCGACGTTCGCTGCGGATAAGAAACGTACAGACTTCTTTCAAGTGCCACAGTTGTGGATCAACTACTACACCATGAACTACCTGGCGAAGCCGTTTGACAATATCCACATCCGTCAAGCTTTCGCACTGGCAATCGACAAAACCGCTATCGCAAATACCGCGTGGAAGGGAACGGTCCTCCCCACCAATCACATCGTTCCTCAAGGAATGCCGGGCTATAATTCCAATCTCACGGGACCAGATGGAACAAAAGGCTTGACGGGAAACGCGACAAGGGCACAGGAGTTGCTCAAAGAAGGCTTGCAAGAAGAGCATTGGTCGAGTGCGTCGCAAGTACCCCCTATCACACTCACCTATGCAAGTGGCGTGACAAACTTCGATCAAGAGGTTGCGTCTATGATTTCGATGTGGCAGAAGGTGCTCAACATCAAGGTGACGGCACAACCAATCGACTACAACACGCTGCTTGATAGAGTGACTGCCACGACAAATAACGCCAACGGCCTGCAATTCTGGGCACTGTCATGGGTAGGTGAGTACCCTGATCCACAGGACTGGCTGACGCTTCAATTTGATAACGGCGTTCCCAATAACAACATGAACTATGGACAAAATGCCAGCGCAACAGCGGCACAACAACAGGCAACGCAGCAGCAGTTAGAAACAGCAGATGTTACAACACAGCAAAATGCACGGATGACAGCATACCAGCAAGCAGAGCAGCAACTGGTGAAAGATGCTGCTTGGATACCGATGGAGCAGGTGACAATGACCTTCCTGCGCAGCCCCTCCATCGTCGGTATTGTCGATAACGGACAAGGTGTGACTCCTCCCGACGATTGGGCCAATATATACCGCGTGCAATAAACTACTTCTTCGCCTGGCATCCCTCATGTTTTTGACAAATTTAGGTAAGGATGCGAGGCAGTTTTCTTCTTTTACAGGATTTTCCCTTATATGAGAGATTTAGCAATCTGGAGACGTAATCCCTGTATGCCACCATGCCAGAGTCTATCCACTTTTGTGATTTCTTTGTAGTCATATACAGTGGGTATATGCAAACAAGGAGAGGCACGAAGTTTGCGACGCTTAGTTCTCAGCGACATGCTATTTTCATCACGTAGCAAGGAGAGTCACGAATGCATCCAGGCAAGAGATTAAGCACATTGCTATCGGCTCTATTTTGCCTTACAGCTCTAGCCACCACCTTCGCGGGCTGTGGAGGCAGCACATCCACCTCTACAACGACTAAACCTACAAAGGCTCCAGCAGGTAAGCAGGTATATCGTTATCCCCTGGAAACTCCGGACATCGCCTCGTTCGATCCAGGTCAAGCCACGGACCTGTACTCTATCCCCGCCATTCAAATGGTCTTTACTGGCCTCGTGCAACTGGACGACAGCCTTAAAGTCCAGCCACAACTCGCACAATCCTACGATGCGTCTTCCGATGGATTGAGCTACACCTTCCATTTGCGATCAAACTTGAAGTTCAGCGATGGCGCACCGCTCACCTCCCAGGATGTCATTTATAGCATCGACCGCGCATTATCCCCCCAGATTTCTAATCTGAACGGCGTTTCATTGACGTATTTGGGCCTCATTAAAGACTCCGCTGGGCGAACCACAGGGAAGGTGAAAAGCCTCATCAACGACAGTCTGATGGCTCCTGACCCCAATACGGTCATTATCAAGCTGAATAAAGCCACTGGGTACTTCTTGGAAGCCCTGACCTATCCAGCCGCCTTTGTAGTGGAGAAGAGCGTGATCGACAGGTGGGGACTCAGGTGGGTCGATCATCTCAATGATAACGGTGGACAAGGCGGTGATGGTCCCTTCAAAGTGACGAAATACGATCATAACACAGGCATCGACTTCGTGCCGAATGCTGACTATTACGGGCCACATCCACAGTTGCAGCATGTTCGTTTCCTTTTCTTCAAAGACAGAAAAACGAGCTACTCAGCGTATGAAGCTAGTCAAGTTGATTCCACAAACATCCCTACATCCAACTATGACCAGGCGAAGAACTCTACCAAAGAGTTCCATAAAGTACCTTCGCTGTGGATCAATTACTACTCGATGAACTACCTTGTGAAGCCATTTGACAACATCAAGATCCGCCAGGCATTTGCCTTAGCCATCGATAAGGATGCTATCACGCGTGCAATTTGGCACGATCAATATGTCGCCACGAACCATATCGTTCCTCAAGGTATGCCGGGCTATAATCCAAACCTCACAGGTCCAGATGGTCAAAAGAAGACCTCGGGTAATGAAGCTATGGCAAAACAACTCTTCACACAGGGGTTGCAGGAAGAAGGGTTGACCCTTGCCAACTTCCCAACCATCAACTTTGCCTACCCGAACTCACAGCAAGAGATTGCGAACGAAGTAACCACTGTGATAGGCATGTGGCAAAGAGTTCTTGGTGTAACTAGCATTAAGCCTGAAGCACTTGCCTTCAATGAGTTACTGAAGCAAATCGTCAACACTACGAATACTACCAGCTTAACCTTGTGGCGTGTCGATTGGATTGCAGACTATCCCGATCCACAAGATTGGCTGACCCTACAATTCGATAAAAACGCACCTAACAACAACATGAACTACGGCCAGAACAAATCCGCTAATGCAGACAAACAGCAAGCAACTCAGCAGCAGATGGAAAAGGCTGACGCGACGCTGACTCAGGCAACGCGCTTCCAGATCTACAATCAGGCAGAGCAGCAGTTGGTCAACGATGTCGCGTGGATTCCGGTTCAGCAGGTCACAGTCACCTCCCTGCTTAAACCGAATGTAGTTGGAGTGATTAATAACGCTGTGAGTTTGACTCCACCTAACGATTGGGCCAATATTTATATCTCACAGTAGTAGTGTTCAGAGGATAGCAGCATTGCTGAAGCCCTTCACAGATTATGTGAGAGATTCAGCAAGCAGTGAACGTAGTAATATATGCCATCACCAGTAATGCTACACGTACTGGTAGATTTTCCGAATTGTTCACCTCAATCTGAAAGATCTGCCAGGGGCATGCATAACATGCCCCTGGCAGCATAAAGTATTACACCTTTTAGGGCCAAAGTGAAAGGAGGCAGCATCGTAATAGGCTGTACACGCAGCACAAAAATTGATGTCCCAAATAGAGGCAATGATGCCTCGTTTTCGCCAATGTATTTATCCTCATAGGAAAAAGGAGACAACACTCATGCAGTTCGGCAAGAAATTCAAGCTTGGACTTCTGCCAACCTTTTTGTGCCTGGTAGGTATCCTGCTTGCTGCCTGCGGCGGCAGCGGAGGCAACAACACAACAACAACCAAGCCCACAAAGGCACCCGCAAGCAAGCAGACTTTTCGCATAGGTATTAACAACATCGATTTTCCAACTCTCGATCCTGGTCAGACAAGTGATCAGGTTTCTAGTTGGGGTATAAACCTCCTCTTCACAGGTCTCGTGAAGTTGGACGATCAGCTCAAAATTCAGCCACAGCTCGCACAATCCTATAGCACGTCCTCCGACGGACTGACCTACACCTTCCATTTGCGATCAAACCTGAAGTTTAGTGACGGCACGCCGCTCACCTCCCAGGATGTCATTTATAGCATTGACCGCGCGCTCTCGCCGCAAATCGCAAATCTCAACGGCGTATCGCTGACCTATCTTGGTCTCATCAAGGACTCCGACGGTCGAGTCGCTGGCAAGGTGAAGAACCTTATCAACGACAGCCTGATGGCTCCCGATCAGAATACCGTTGTCATTAAGCTGAACAAGTCTACAGGTTACTTCCTGCAGGCTCTGACCTATCCAACCTCCTGGGTAGTGGAGAAGAGCGTGATCGACAAGTGGGGGCTCAAGTGGACTAATCATCTGATGGACAACGGTGGGCAGGGCGGTGATGGCCCCTTTAAGATGCAAACCTACAACCACAGTACCGATGCTACTTTCATACCTAACACCAACTATGAGCAAACCAAGCCTCAACTGCAGAAGATCGATGTTGTCTTCTTCAAGGACACTAAGACCACGTACCAGGCGTATCAGGCGAATCAGGTTGACAGCGCGGGTATTCCCATAGGCAATTACCTCCAGCTCAAACAGAACAGCAAAGAGTTCCATGAGACACCCACGTTGGCGATTCGCTACATAGCAATGAACTACCTGGCGAAACCATTCAACAACATCAAGATTCGTCAGGCGTTGGAGTTGGCGATCAACAAGGATGTTATTGCAAAAGATGTGTTTAAACAATCAGTCGTGCCAACCTGCCATATCGTGCCACAAGGCATGCCGGGCTATAACTCGGGCCTCAAATGCCCCATGGGATCACCAACTTCAGGGAATGAAACACTTGCCAAGCAGCTCTTCACACAAGGCTTGCAGGAAGAAGGCTTGACAGTTGCCACCTTCCCAAATATCACACTCACCTCTTATGCAGATGCGCCTACTTACGATAACGCACTAACAACAATATTCCAGATGTGGAAGAGAGTGCTTGGTGTGACCACCATACACGAGAGCACACTGCAATTTGCTCAGTTGATTCAGGCAGAGACCAACACACTTGGTAAATCACCACAGCAAGGTGGTCTACAAATGTGGCTTGCAGGTTGGATAGCTGACTATCCTGACCCACAAGACTGGCTGAGCCTACAGTTCGGTCAAGGCTCGCCAAGCAACCAATTCAATTATGGTATCAATGCTGAGCAGAAACAGGTACAGCAGCAGATGTCTGCTGCCGATGCTATGCAAAATGGGCCTGCACGCTATCAGGCATACAATACCATAGAACAGCAATCGGTCAACGACGTAGCTTGGGCACCTCTGTATCAAGAAGCTGGGGCAACGTTTGCCGCTGGTGCCACTGTACGTAAATCGTATGTCTACGGCCTCGTAGACAACGCGCTTTCTTCGGTCCAGGATCCTAACGATTGGGGAAACGTATACATCGCTACACATTAAGCAGAGTATGTTCCGTGCAGTGATGAATATGTACATATTCATCACTGCACGGAACTCAATGAGGGCATTGATCGTTTGATCGCTGTCCTCATCCTCGTTTTCAGATAATAAGGCATCAACATCGCTTCCTACGCCTATATGCATCGTTGTAGTGATACACAGCTCGTCCAGTTTCTTTCCTGCTACAATTGTTTGTCAAAATAGCTTGACAATTGTGAGTAGCGTCACATAAAATACGTGCAAATCATTCTCTGTAGTACCTATTTTTTAGTAACTGTCGGAGCTTATCTATGAAAAGGTGCCATTCCATAGATACTTCGTACAATAGAGTACAACCAGTGAAACATCTACCTTTTCTCCCTTATAGAGGTGCTCTCTCAAAGCTATCTCTCCTAGATCATAGCGCAACATAAGGAGGCAGGGGACCGTATGCTTCAGTTTTTTTTGAAAAGGTTCATCGGTCTTGTATTTGTTATAATCGGTGTTACCTTCATCACCTTCATCATGGGATATTTCGGCCCCAATGATCCCATCATCGGCCTGTTGGGGCAACATTTTTCTAGGGTAGAGTACCTACAACTCAAGCACGCCTACGGTTTGGATCTGCCCTGGTATCAACAGTACTACAACTATCTGGCTCATCTAGTTCAGTTCCAGTTCGGACTTTCGTATCAATATAAGGACCGCGATGTCTGGGATATTCTCAAAGACGGAGTGCCGGTCTCTCTAGAGCTGGGCCTCTGGGCACTACTCCTCCAGTTGCTTGTAGGTGTACCACTGGGTATCCTTTCCGCGTTAAGAGCCAACACCTGGATCGATACAACAAACATGGGTATCATGCTCGCGCTCTATGCCCTTCCAGTTTTCGTCCTCGGCGTCCTCATACAGGTGCTCATTGTATATCTTGATCAACACGTAGGACTTCAGTGGCCGGCATCAAACTGGGGCAATCCGTGGCAATACTCCTGGTCGGACATCCAGTTTAAGCTCTTTCCCATCCTCGTCTATGCTGCTACGGGATTGGCTTACTTTGCTCGTCTTTCTCGTAATAGCATGCTGGAAGTTTTGCGCCAGGATTACGTACGCACAGCACGCGCGAAGGGGCTGGTTGAACGTGTTGTCATCAACCGCCACGCGTTCCGCAACGCACTGATTCCTCTCGTTACTGTCCTTGGATTTTCGATAGGTTTTCTTGTTGCTGGTGCCTTTTTTGTTGAGCATATCTTCAATATTCCAGGCATCGCAGAGATCACGCTGTCGTCTGTCACCAATGGAGATTACCCTGTCATTCAGGCGACAACAGTTCTGCTGGCAGTTGCGGTTGTACTAGGGAATTTGCTATCAGATCTCCTCTATACAGTTGTTGATCCGCGCATTAAGGCCGCATAGGAGTCAGATACATGGATACAAAAGATCAGAACTCGGAAATGCTCTCTCCTGGAGTCATGCTCCCTGATACCACCCTGGCTCCCCCAGAATTGATAGTGACAACGGCTGATCCTGCTCAGCCACTCGTAACGGATCAGAAGCAAAAAAAGTCGCCGACACCATTTCAAGAATCGCTAAGGCGGCTGCGGAGCGATAAACGTGCTATGGCGAGTGCTGGTGTGATCGTATTCTTAGTTCTATTAGCACTGATTGGTCCATTTATCTACCAGCATATTGGCACCCCTTATCAAAGCGATCTCAACGGTGTTGTGGGCCCGGATCAATACCACGGCTTCTCATATGAGGAACTCTCGAATCAGGATCAGCTTCCTTCAGCACACAACTGGCTCGGAACCGACGACCTTGGGCGCGATCTTCTAGCTCGCTTGATGCAGGGTGTGCTGGTCTCAATAGTGGTTGCCGTGTTGGTTGAGATCGTTGATATTGTGTTAGGGGTTCTTGTCGGCGTGCTGGCAGGCTACTATGGGGGCTGGATTGATCAACTGTTGGCACGCTTCACCGATCTTATGTTTGCGTTTCCTGGGCTGCTGTTCGTTATTCTGATTGCGGGTATCTTTGGTAACTGGGCCGCTGTAAATTTGAGTAAGGTACCAGTGGTTGGCGCAAACGGGAATGCACGTCTGATACTTGTCTCTCTAGCACTCGCGTTTACCATATGGCCGCTGATGGCACGCTTTGTCCGAGGCCAGACACTACAACTCAAGGAACAACAATTTGTTGAGGCGGCGCGAACCTCAGGAACCAGTAGCTGGGGCATCATCCTCCGCCATATCATTCCAAACCTCTTTAGCCTTGTAATCATTGTTGCAACCCTTGACCTCTCTACAACTATTATCGGCGAGGCCGGTATCAGCTACCTCGGGTTGGGCGTACAAGCCCCCGGTTCCAGTATAGGTCTCATGATTTCGGCAGGTGCTCTTCAATTAGATACACACCCCTGGGAGGTACTCGTCCCTTGTGTTGTGTTAGCAATCATCGTGCTAGCGTTCTCGTTCCTCGGCGATGGCCTGCGTGACGCCTTCGATCCTCGCTCAAAAGACTAATTTCCTGCGGACTGCCTGAGCGCGGTAGCTTCCAAGCTAGACGCGAGAGCGTCGTTGGTAGTCTGAACAAGAAGCACTAAGCGGAGAAAAATAAATATGGCAGCAAATTTGCTGGAAGTAAATAACCTGAAAACATTCTTTTTCACACGTGGAGGAGTCGTAAAAGCCGTTAACGATGTCTCGTTTTCCATTCAGAAGGGGCAAACATTGGGCGTTGTGGGTGAGAGTGGGTGTGGTAAGAGTGTCACAGCACTCTCAGTCATGCGCCTCGTAGCCAATCCTCCCGGTAAAATTGTGAGCGGCGAAATCAGGTTTAACGATGAGGATCTCCTGGAGAAGAGTCAGGATGAACTGACAGACATACGCGGTAGCAAGATTTCGATGATCTTCCAGGACCCGATGACCTCGTTGAATCCCGTCTTTAATGTAGGCTTTCAAATCGCGGAGACGGTCAAGCGCCACCGCAAAGATGTGAGCAACGATCAGGCTTGGAAACGCGCGGTCGAGATGCTCGATCTGGTACGCATTCCAGACGCGAAGCGACGCGCGAAGAACTATCCACACGAGTTCAGTGGCGGCATGCGCCAGCGCGTGATGATCGCTATCGCCCTTTCCTGTAACCCACAACTGCTGATTGCCGATGAGCCAACGACCGCACTGGACGTGACTATCCAGGCGCAGGTACTCGAACTCATGAAGGGCCTCTCAAGCGAATTCGACACCGCCGTGATGTTGATTACACATGATCTTGGCGTGGTCGCGGGCACATGCCAGCACGTAAATGTAATGTATGCGGGACACCTCGTAGAGACAGCACCAGTAAACCAGATTTTCGCGACACCCGCACATCCATATACAGTTGGACTACTCAAGTCCATTCCGCGACTTGATGATCAGCGCAGTTCGAAGTTGGTGCCTATTGCTGGACAGCCACCCGACCTCACCAACCCGCCTGCTGGTTGTCCTTATACCACGCGTTGCCCGAAGGTACAAAATCGCTGTCGTCAGGAGAGACCAGAGCTGATGTCCGTGGGTCGCGGTGAACAGTTAGCCGCATGCTTCTATCCAGATTAAGGGAAGAGAAAAAAGATGGTACAGCAAATAGAAACGCCCAGCACAAAGGGAACAACTCTTATCGAAGTGAAGGGCCTGAAGGTACACTTCCCCATCAAGGGAGGGCTCCTCGGTCGCACCGTTGCCAATGTCAAGGCCGTTGATGGCGTTGATCTCTTCGTTCCTCGTGGTGAAACGCTTGGTCTGGTGGGCGAAAGCGGTTGCGGCAAATCGACAACCGGACGCGCTATTCTACAGTTGATTAAGCCGACAGCGGGCAGCGTCATAATGGATGGGTTGGAGTTGACAACGCTTTCAACCAATAAAATACGCCAGAAGCGTGCCGACATGCAAATGGTATTCCAGGACCCCTATGGCTCCCTCGATCCGCGCTATACCGTTGGGCAGATTGTCTCGGAACCGTTGGAGAACTTCCACAATAAAAAATCGAAAAAAGAGACAAGCGACGAGGTAGAGGACCTGTTGCAAACAGTGGGGCTCAATCCGCTCTTTATGAACCGCTTTCCGCACGAATTTAGTGGTGGACAGCGACAGCGTATAGGTATTGCACGCGCCCTGGCACTGCATCCATCATTTGTTGTAGCGGACGAACCGGTCTCGGCACTGGACGTATCAATTCAGGCACAGGTGCTGAACCTGCTACAGGATTTGCAGGGTAAATTTGGTCTGACCTACCTGTTTGTAGCCCATAATCTTTCGGTTGTAAAACACATTAGTGATCGTATAGCAGTCATGTATCTTGGGCGCGTGGTTGAGCTTTCAAGAAGCGAGGCCATGTACGAGACGCCCCTGCATCCCTACACACAGGCGTTGCTCTCGGCTATTCCTGTGCCAGACCCACTGGTTGAGGCGCGGCGCAAACGCATCATCCTAGAGGGTGACGTGCCTAGCCCGGTCAATCCTCCAAGCGGCTGTAACTTCCATCCCCGTTGCTGGAAGGCCCAGGCAATATGTCGTGAAGTCATTCCTCCTTTGGAGGAAAAGCAGACAAACCACTACGCGGCCTGCCACTTCCCCGGATAGAGGGTATACAACAAGAGAAACAGTTTGGTCCTACCCGCTCGTGGGTAGGACCAAACTGTTTCTCTTGTTGTATTGATGTTTTCACACGCTTGTGCGATGCTCAAGGCGCTTGATTCGAGCGAGTAACCGGACGCGTGCTGTTAAGTGGTGTTCGTCAAATGGCTTAACTACATAATCGTCGGCCCCTGCCTCAAAGCCCCGAACTTTATCTTGTAGTGTTGTCAATGACGTCAAAAGCATAATAGGAAGATGATGAAGTGAGGGATGGCTTCGAACATAGCAGCAAAGATCTAATCCATTGTCTTGACCGAGAATAACTTCGGATATCAGGATGTCCGGTAGGTTCGTCTCAAGCGAAAGCTTTGCCTCTGTAAGGGACGCAGCGCATTGTACAACAAAGACGTTTCCCATCGCCTGTTGTATCTTCTTGCACGCATACGAGTCGCTATCAACAAACAGAATATGTAACCTACGCACTATATATGGTTCACCTGTTACCCATGCAGAGCGGAGAGTGAGCGGTTTGACATCAGCAAGATGGGCATACCACTAACACCAACAGCACCGCCATATACAACAATAAGCATATTTCTGTAAGCGGTGCATGAGTAAGGCTACACACACTGCTCAGTCTCGTTCGGCTTGAGTCTGCGCTAAATAGTCGGTACGACGTTGACGCTCTATGGGCGTTAAACGCAACACACGCTCAATAGTAGCATTGAGAGCACTCGGCTTAAACGGCTTCGTGAGATATTCATCAGCCCCTGAAAGCAACCCCGTCATCTGATCTTCTTCGCGTGTCATCGCACTGAGGATGATTAATGGTGTATCAGCAGTACGGGCATCGCCACGCAGACAACGCACCAGTTGGTACCCATCCATACGTGGCATCTTCACGTCGATGATCACACAATCGGGGCGATCTGCGTAGACGCGCTCCAGTCCCTGTACACCGTCATAAGCGACAATGACACGGTACTCTCCCTGGAGATTTACGGCGTATTTTATAAGTTCTACGATGGTTGGATTGTCGTCAATTACCAATACTGTTTTCATCGTATTCCCGCTATTCATAGGCTGCCTCTCGCAAAGCACTGCACACATACTGGTTACAGGTTTCAGAAAAGGCGTTACACCCATTGCATTGTAACACAGTTACGAGTTGCTGCCAACTTATCACTATATTCTACACATTTTTATCGGAAGTTCTACCTCCTCCCGTAGGGCTTCTCCCTGCAGTTGCCGAAATTTATTGGATAGGCAAGTATGTTAGAATACAAGGACAATGTTTCTAAGCACAAGGGAGACAAAAATATGCTCGACCGCTATTCACGACAAACGTTGTTTGGGCCAATTGGCAAGGAGGGACAGGAACGTTTACGGGCCTCATCCGCCACTATTATAGGCTGCGGAGCATTGGGAACGGTTCTTGCGAACAACCTGTGTCGCGCAGGTGTTGGTCGGCTGGTGATCGCTGACCGAGATTATATCGAGATGAACAATCTCCAGAGACAGATATTGTTTGATGAAGACGATGTGGCGCGACACCTTCCCAAAGCTATCGCCGCCGCAGAAAAATTGCACCGCGTGAATAGTGACGTACGCGTAGAGGCCCTGGTAGAAGATATTAACGCCGACGGCATCGAGGCCCTGGTACGTGAAAGTGACATAGTGCTGGACGCAACCGATAATTTTGAGACGCGTTATCTTCTTAACGATGTGTGCATCAAGTATCAGCATCCCTGGATATACAGTGGCGTGATCGCCTCCTATGGCGTCACAATGAATATTGTACCAGGAGATACACCTTGTTTGCGCTGCGTCTTTCCAGAGATGCCGCTCCCCGGCACGACTCCGACCTGTGATACGGCAGGTGTCCTCAACGGCATTGTTGGAGCAATCACAGGCATCGCCTCGACCGAGGCACTCAAGATACTACTTAAGAGCGAGAAGATAAGCCGTGAGATGATCTGGATGGATGTTTGGGAGAATACTTTTGATCGCATAGAGCTTCCACGCCAGCTCGATTGTCCCGCCTGCGGGCAGCATCACTATGAATACCTGGATTCGCTTAGCGGGACGAACAGCACAAGCCTGTGTGGACGCAATGCGGTTCAGGTGCGAGGTACAGGAAGACGTGGAATTCGACTGGATTTTCCAACCCTTGCCGAGCGGTTACAACCAGTTAGCGAGGTACAATATAACGAGTTCCTACTGCGCTGCACCGTCGATGGCTTTGAGATCACCGTGTTTCCCGATGCACGCGCAATCATTAAGGGAACAGACGACGAACAGGTAGCACGCTCTGTATACGCACGTTATATAGGTATGTGACAGTACTTATCCTACTAAGGAGCACAAAAATATGGTTGCCCAACCAGACCGATTACTCATGAGTGTTGAAGACTATTTGACGCTTGACCGCAACAGCACAGAGGTACGTTACGAGTTCATCGACGGCTACGCCTACCTGTTGGCAGGAGGAACTGCTGATCATTCCACAATTAAGCAGAATATCGCGAACCTGATTCGGGGCCTACTTCGTGGCGGCCCATGTCGTGTCTACGACTCTGACATGAAAGTGCGTATTTCTAAAACGCGCTACGTCTATCCCGATGTCTCAGTCAGTCGTGATCCGCATGACCGAGGGAGAACCGATATCCTACAATCCCCACGTCTTGTTGTTGAGGTCCTCTCGCCCAGTACCGAAGCCAAAGATCGAGGAAAGAAGTTTAGTTATTATCGAGCTTGCCCAACCATTGAGGAGTATGTCCTCGTAGACACACAACAACAGTCCGTCGAAGTTTATCAACGTGAGCAGGCCCCTTTCTGGCGGTTCTCCTCCTTTGGACCAGGCGACCACATGGAGCTTACAAGCCTCAGCATACGTTTTCCCGTTGCCGCTATTTACGAAGATGTGACGTTCCCAGAGGACACAGTGGACAACTAATCAGTCTATAGCCCTGGTAAAAGGGGAATATCCCTAGGGGCGTTTCACCTCTAGAGAGAAAGACCCATTGGTAGCCATACTTGCCCACGTTGGGTTCTCTTGTTATAATAACTCAAAGTCCGCCTCTACCCTGTTTGGCATGATTATCAAAGGGATGTGTGCAGAAGGTCTAGTCCCACGCATCACACCACCTTTTCACTATATAAGGGAGACCACATACCGTAATGAATGAACATATACTTGTCTGCGTCGCATGGCCCTATGCGAAAAGCTCTACCCACGTTGGGCAGGTCGTCGGCGCATATCTTCCAGCAGATACCTTCGCACGGTACCACCGCATGGCGGGCAACCATGTTCTGATGGTCTCTGGTAGCGATGAGCACGGTACCCCTATTCTCGTCGATGCTGAGCGAGAGGGCATCTCACCACAAGCATTTGTAGCTCGCTATCATCGCCAAATCTGCGAGGTGTGGGAACGGCTCGGCATGTCCTGGGATCTCTATACAGAGACAGGAACAGCCAATCACTATCGCATCACGCAGGACTTTTTCTTGACACTCTACGAGAAGGGCTACATCTTCAAGGATACGATGCAGTCTCCCTACTGCTCCACGGATCGCCGCTTCTTGCCCGACCGTTATATCGAGGGTACTTGCCCAAATTGTGGCTACCCTTCGGCGCGTGGTGATCAGTGTGATAATTGCGGACATACCTTGGACCCCATCGACTTGATCGACCCTAAGTGTCGTTTGTGTGGCAGTAAAGAGAGTAAGCTAGAGATACTCCCAACAGATCACTTTTTCCTGGACCTGCCAAAGTTGCAGGAGCCGTTAACGCAATGGCTATCAGAAGAGAAAGATCACTGGCGACAGAATACGCTCGGCTTTGCAATGAACTGGCTCAAAGAAGGATTACGTGCGCGAGCAATCACGCGCGACCTGGACTGGGGCGTCCCCATTCCACTTGAGGGCTACGAGGATAAGCGCATCTACGTGTGGTTCGACGCGGTGATCGGCTACTTCTCGGCCTCAGTCGAATGGGCGGAGAAACAAGGGAGGCCAGATGCCTGGAAAGAATGGTGGATACCCGGGCAAGCTGATCCTGCTGTGAAGTCCTACTACTTTATTGGTAAGGATAATATTCCATTTCACGCGATTATCTGGCCTGCCATGCTGATTGGCTATGGCAACCGCAACCTACCCTACGATGTAGTCGCGAACGAGTTCATGACTATGAGCGGTATGAAGGCATCAAGCAGTCGTGGTAACGTCATCTGGACACGCGATGTACTCGATCACTATGGAGCAGATACGCTGCGCTACTACCTTTCAGCGACAGCTCCTGAAGGACGCGATACCGATTTCACCTACGAAGAGATGATCCGCCGCAACAACGATGAACTCGTGGCGACTTATGGTAACGCGGTACATCGTACTCTAACATTCTTACAGAGCAAGTTTGGCGGCGTGGTGCCAGAGCAAGGGACGTTGCGCGAAGCCGACCGCGAGATACTGGCAGAGGTAGAGCGAGGTTTCGGGCTGGTGGGCCACAATATCTCGCTCTGCCACATTAAAGATGGCTTGAACGCGGCCATGGCGGTAGCGCGTGCTGCCAACCGCTATCTGGATGAGCAGGCACCATGGAAGCAGATCAAGGTTGACCGCGAGGCGGCAGGCACGAGTATCTATGTCATGCTCCAGGTCATCAGCGGCCTGCATTCATTGTTCTGTCCCTACCTACCCTTCTCATCACAGAAGCTACACGGCTATCTGGGCTTCGAGGGCGATGCAAGCAAAGCCTCGTGGCGACTTGAGCGCGTGCCAGCCGGTATAACATTACCTACGCCAACACCACTGTTCCCAAAGCTGGAAGAGGTTGCAGTGGGGTAATTAGGAAGAGTTCATGTTATGACGAAGACGATAACAGGCGCTTCCCCATAAAAACGGCGATCTCATGCTCCAAAGGCCCAGGGGGGTAGAAGTACCGATTGATGCTCCATATCTCCAGACCGTTGCGGAGATAGAATTGTACGGCGGGATAATTGATGCTCTGCGTCTCTAGCACGATGGCCCAACAACCACGCTCTCTTGCCCAATCAGATGCGCAACTCAAGAGTAGAGAGCCAACTCCGTAGCGACGGTATTGATGACCTACGATGAGATCTGTAACCCGCACCACGGATCGCCATTTCTCTATGTTTAGCAGGATAGCACCTGCCATCTCACCACCTGCGAGGGCAACATATCCACCCTCGATGTTACGTAATTTTGCCTCGACATCGGCTAACTTGCCCTCATATTCACGATAGTTTTTGTAGAATGGCGGATCAACAGGCGTTTCGACCAACTCAAAGGCAAATGCGACTTTGTCTCTTGCACTTGCTTCAATCTCGCTTCGTACCAGTCGGTTCTGTACACGAAATGTGTATATACGGTCTGTCTCAAAGCTATAGTCGATGGCGTGCAGTGCTAAGGCATCATTGACATGCACAGCGCGTACATCGATCCGGGGTGTTTCTCCTTCCATGGATTGCCCCTCTTTCTTTTTGAGCAAGTATAGTGTACCCTTACTTGGACACGGACACAATACATTAAATTCCGAGCGCTATAAATCACGCCCTGTACAACCGTTATTTGTCGAGAGGAAATTGGTAGCCTGCCGCCTCCGCTCCAAGACAGGCCGCGCCTACGACGCCGGAGAAGTCCCCGAGTTTCGTACGCAGAATAGGCGTTTTTTTCGCGGGAGCAGCAAGGGCAACGCTGCGCGCACGGTGAACCGCTGTTTCGTAGAGAAGGTCAATGGCCTCGATAACGCCCCCACCCAGGATGATGCAGTCGGGATTGTAGAAGTTGAGAACCGAGCCTAAACCGTATCCCAGGTATTCTGCCGCCTCCGAGACCATCTCGGTTACAAGTTCATCCTTGTGCTGAATGGCGTTGGCGAGTATACCAGAACGAATGACGGTATCCCCCTCTTTGAGTTGACGTGTAGCATCGTCGGAAAGCATGCTAGGACGACCATGATGTATCTGCGCCATAATCGACTTGGTGATCGCGGTACGTGAGGCATAAGCTTCAAGACAACCAAGGTTGCCACAACCGCAGATGCGCCCTCCCGCCTGAATAGTTATATGTCCGACCTCGCCTGCCGTCCCAGTGAGTCCCGTGTACATGCGTCCGTTCTGCACGATACCGGAGCCGATACCTGTGCCGACGAACATACAGACAAAATTGTTATAACCTTTTCCCGCACCATAGAGATACTCCCCAAGTGCCGCAACCTCTACATCGTTGCCAACGTAAACAGGTTTACCGAACTGCTTGCCGAGAATATCCCCTAATGCCATGTCATGTACTCCTAGATTAGGAGCATCGACGACGATGCCATTCTTACGGTCGATCTGACCCGCAGCCCCGACGCCAACAGCGACGATACCCGCTCCATCGGGTAACTTTGCATCATTAATCGCTGTCGTCGCAAGTTCTATGGTACGCTGCGACACAAACTCTTGCCCACGTTCAGCACGCGTCCGTTTGCGTGCCGAGGCAACAACTTCACCAGAAGTTATATCAACAACAGCCGCAAGTGTTTTGGTTCCTCCCAGGTCGATACCCAGGGCGTAGGCTTTTTGTTTTGGCATAGGTTTGCTCATTTCTTACTAAATGGAAGACTCAATCCGGGGTTAACGTCGAGGTCGAGACCATTTTGTTCACCTCGACATAAATGGAAGAAAGCGGCACCGGCTATCATCGCAGCATTGTCGGTACAAAACTCGATTGGCGGATAGCTGAGACGGATTTTGAGTGGCACTAGTTCTTGCTCCAAACGGGTGCGCAAGCTGACATTTGCCGCCACACCACCAGCAAGCACAACCTGCTTGACATGATATTCCTGAGCAGCTTGACGCGTCTTGACTGCCAGAACATCAACAATTGCCTCCTGGAAGCTTGACGCTAGCAGAGCAACATTCGGTGCTCCCTTCTGTGCCGCCTGGACACCCATACGCGTGTACTGGCTCACCTGTTTGCTCTCACTCCCATGAGAGGAACGCTGCTCCTCAGTTGCACCTTCAGCAAGATGAAGCATCGCTGTTTTAAGGCCACTAAAGCTAAAGTCGTAGGTACCACGCAACCACGCTCGGGGTAAACGGTACGCATTGCGGGCAAGGGCAACAGAGCGCTTTTGTTGAAGGAGTTCGGCTTCGGCCTGTTGTGCTGCCTTTTGCACAGAGGGTCCACCCGGATAGCTTAGCCCTAAAATGCGTGCTACTTTATCGAAGGCTTCTCCTGCTGCATCATCACGTGTGCGACCGAGCAGTTCATACTGTCCGTGGTTGCGGACGAGTACCAGTTCACTATGCGCTCCAGAGATAACGAGGCAAATCAAAGGGAAAAGGGGATCTCCTTCCTGATAGCTCCAATCAGCGTCGAGCGCCTTCTGGGGTTCGAGGGTGTCCTTTTTACGCAGCCAGTTGGCGTAGATATGAGCCTCTAGATGATTCACGCCAAGAAAGGGTAGGTTACGCGCGAGGGCTAGAGTCTTGCCGACGGTGAGTCCCACCAGTAGTGAACCTGCGAGTCCAGGACCATAGGTGGCGGCGACAGCGTCAATTTCGTCCCACGAGCAACCGGATTGCTCTAGAGCAGTTTCAATGACCGGTATAATTGTGGCAAGTTGCTGGCGCGAGGCAACTTCGGGTACCACACCACCATAACGGTTGTGAATTTCAATTTGGGAAGCAATGACATTTGAGAGCAAGTAACGGCCATCTTTGACAATAGCCGCTCCCGTTTCGTCGCATGAACTTTCAATACCAAGTATAAGCATATTACTTATTTCCGATGTGTATTTATTGCGTCTCCAATTTTTGCAAAAGAACGGTTGTTAGCTCTTGAAACTTCTGTTTATAGGCCGGAGAGTTGATCTCATCGGTCCACATAATCAGTGCATCTTCCTGATTATCGCTATAGTAGCGGTGGCGTAACCCGGCCTCGCGAAAGCCATATTTACGATAGAGATTTTGCGCACTGTAGTTCGAGACACGCACTTCAAGTGTGACCCACTTCGCGCCGATAGAATACGCGATGTCGATCAAACTCACAAGTAGGAACTCTCCAAGGCCAAGGCGACGGTAGTTGGGATGCATAGCAATAGTGGTCACATGCGCCTCATCGACCATGAGCCAAAGACCGGCAAACCCGATGATAGATGCGAGTTCTGGCGATGCTGTTACAGTAGTAGGTCGGCTCGGCAGAAGCGAGAGCGGAAACAGACGACTCCTACGTGGTTTCTCTGACTCCTGCGGAGGCACTGTGACACGCTCTTCCGTCATGTGCTTATCGCGTAACACGATATAATGCGCCCAACGATTATCCTGTAGCTCCTTACGATAGGCGCTGGGAGGCCAGGTTGATGGATATGCTAGACGCTCGATCTCGACAACGCGAGGCACGTCCGGAATGGTCATACGGTCAATGACGTAACGCACCCTCTTCCCTTTCTGTACTGCTCTGATCGTCAGATCGTTGTGATTTGCCACCAAGTAGTGGTCGCTTACGTGTACTTGCTGTAATCGAAGGACGCCTCAGATAGAGAGGTTCGAGTAACAAAGGATCATCCTCTTTTCCCTCACGTAAGCGTTGTAATGCGAGCAGCGCTAGCACCGAGGCATGTCGGGTCGCCTGGACATTACTAACGAAAAGACTTTGCTCTTGCATCTGTGTGCGTAATGCCTGACGAGAAACCTCACTTAGCTCACCACAGAAGAGAAAGGGCGGCAACTGACGTTCGCCTGGAACACCTACCCACGTACTGGCCTGCTCTTGTATATGTATTGCCAACTGTTCTGGCGCTAGCAGCAGATAATCGCTGAGCCGCGCCATAGCATAAGTTACAGCGCTATTCTCATCAGGAAGCATAGCGAAGAGGTAGCAAGCAGCATAGAGTTCGGATCGTCCAGCTTCCAGGACAGCACAGATTGGTTCCTGCGCTTGCTGCTGCTGAGCGGCGATTACATCTAACGTGCTTACGCCCACTAACGGTTTTTGTAACAGGAAGGCGAGAGTCTTTGCTGTTGCGACCGCCACACGTACTCCATTAAACGAACCTGGTCCAGTCGCCACGGCGACACCATCTAATTGGTACATAGTGACGCCACATTCAGCAATGAGACGCTGAATGCGCTCCAACAACTCTACACTGTGGTTGTTACCAACATACCACGTATATTCACCGTATACATCGTCATCTGAACACAAGGCGATGCTGGCACGGCGCGTGGAGGTATCAAGAGCTAGCAGTAGCATAAGTATTTTTCTGAAATTGTCGTAGTAACTCCAGATAGCGTGTACCTGTAGCCGTAAACAACAGGCCGCGCTTCGTTTCGCTCAATATTTTCATACGGATACATAGTTTCTCAGGTGCCCATAGCCCCTCGGCTTTATCAGCCCACTCAACGACACAGACACCAGAGCGATTGTAGAAATAGTCCTCGAAGCCCAGGTCAAATATCTCTTCGGGATCATCGAGGCGGTACAAATCGAAGTGGTAGAGGGCCGGACCTGCTATTCCAGCATCAGCCTGATCTTCTAACCAAGTAGATCGGGGTTGACCAGGATATTCTTTAAGTAGTGTAAACGTTGGACTACTGACTGTCTCGGTGATCCCCATCCCTTGCGCCAGACCTTGTGTAAAGGTAGTCTTGCCCATGCCAAGTTGTCCCTCAAGCAGCAGCAGTTCTCCTCCACGTAGTAGATCGCCCAGCCGCATACCGAGCCGTTGCGTCTGGGCCGAGCTATGGCTGATGATATTGAGGTTTCCCGTTGCTTCTTCCTGAGTATCCCTGGTCACAAGACCACCTTCAAACATGTTAGTGACTACCTACCTACACTTCGTGTACTGGTCACACCCATAGAAGCATTCCTCTGTGGATGCCCTTTTCGCCAATCTATCCTCTCGGACAAAGGCAAATGTCCCCAGACATTTTGCCACACAGAGGAATGCCCCTATAGATACGTTTCTCTTTGCCAAAGTAACATCTATTGGCGATAGTGATACGTATTATAGCATATCAACGCCCTGCCGTACTTAGCGAAGTTTCGAACCACAACTGCGGCAATAGAGTGCATTGGCACGTACAGGTTGTCCACAATGTGGGCAGGGCTGCATCTGATTGGCGGCACTCGACATTGATGATTGTGATGATGAGAATGGTGCTCCCTGCTGCGAGGTCGGAGGCGGGGTGTAGTTCGTCGTCGGAGACGGAGCAAACTGGTCGGCTGGATATGTCTCGTTTTTTACCTCTTGCAACTGCGCCTCACGGTTTCGCGCATCGTGGTCTAGTTCTAACATGCTTGCGCACAGACGAGAGAGTTGAGCATCTGTAAGTGCGCCTTGTTGATAGAGATTCATTGCCACCTGCCCAAGGTCGTTGAGCAGTTTCTGACGCTGTTCCCAGAGCTTGTCAAGCTCGCTCTGCTTACTGCGGACGCGCAACTGTTTCTGTGCCTCCCAACTGGTACGACTGACAGCTGAACTAACAAAATTTTTCGCGGACTCTACAAAGTCGCTCATAAACTGGCCCTCCGTATTATATATGTATCTCTCTATACTTCCTGGAATTACTCGTTCTATAACAATATGTGCGCTCTGTTTATTGCTCGGTTACAGCGTGTTGATACACACGTATCTCTTCAAAACGTCCGCTGGAACTGAGCTGCACCGCAACTACATCGATGCGCCATGATCGCTCTGAGCAGGCATGGAGGTCGAGATAGTAGGTCGCTACCTGCACAATTTTTTGCTGTTTACGTGGCGTTACCGCCTCTTCGGGTAAGCCGTAAGCAGACCCTCTACGCGTCTTTACCTCCACGAAGATCAGATCGTATTCGTCTTCCGCGATCAGATCAATCTCTCCGTAACGACAACGAAAATTACACTCAAGGATGTGATAGCCTCGCCGTGTAAGTTCTTCCGCCGCCAAACGTTCTCCTGTGCGACCGAGACCCTGACGCGCCGCCTTCGCAGGTTTTAATGTACTTTTCGTGTCTATTCGAACTCTCCTATAATAACTACGTGTTGCGCTCATAGATGTTGTAATATGGTCATAATATTCCGGTGAGAGCAAGCATAACGCAGATAATATGTGATTGCAAGACTTGTTGTAGTCAGCTTTACATCTTTATTTACTTCAGCCTGGGAGGATAACACTATGAACAACCCTATTGTTTTCATCCATGGATCGGGCGACAGCGCCCGTATCTGGCGTTTGCAGGTCGAGCACTTTGGAGCACAACATGCTTTCGCAATTGACTTACCTGGGCATGGGCAACGCCCCGACACATTCTCAGCCGAAGTAACCGTACAGGATTATGCTCGCACAGCCTACGAGATTCTCACGAAAGAGTTGGAGCTTCAGCGACCAATCATCGCGGGACATTCCCTCGGTGGGGCGATTGCTCTAACAATGGCGCTGGACTACCCCAACCAGTTAGGTGGGCTGATTCTGGTTGGTACAGGTGCTCGTCTACGTGTCCATCCCACGTTTCTTGAGGATGCACGACAGACGCCAGAAGAGGCAAGAATTCGATTATCAGAGCTTGCCATGGCGCAAACGACAGCAACAACGGTCTCACAGTCAGTGGTACAGGAGCAGACGGCCCCAGGACCAACTATTCTCTATCGTGATCTGTCAGCATGCAATGTATTTGATGTCATTTCCAGGCTATACGAAATACATCTACCTACTTTGATTATTTGCGGGACCGATGATCGCTTGACATTCCCTAAGTATAGTGAGTATCTGCACCAACATATTCAAGGCTCTATACTGCGCATTATTCCCAACGCTGGTCATTATGTGATGAGAGAGCAACCAGAGGCAGTGAATGAAGCGATTGAGCAATGGATGCAACAGACATAACCCTCTCGACGCTCAACACCTCTTCGTGTTACAATGGCGCAGACAGTTTTTCTCTTAGCACAATGCACTTATATGTACAGTTGCACAGAACGCAGTGCATATTCATAGTAGATATTTTAGACAAACGAACTAGGGGAGGATGACATGTCAGGTCATTCAAAATGGGCGCAAATCCGCCGCTCGAAGGGCGTCAATGATGCACGCAGAGGACAGCTTTTTACTCGGTTAGGACGCGAACTCGTCGTCGCGGTTCGTGAAGGTGGGAGTGGTGATACCAACGCTAACTTCCGCTTGCGTATGGCTGTGCAACGCGCACGCGATGCCAATATGCCGATGGATAATATTGAGCGTACAATTAAGCGCGCTTTAGGTGGTGCAGAAGACAACAACCTTGAGGAGATCACCTATGAGGGCTATGGCCCCGGCGGAACCGCTATGCTGGTGCAGACGCTTACCGAGAACCGCAACCGTACCGTTGCCGAGGTGCGCAACGCCTTTAATCGCAATGGTGGAAACATGGGTGAGAATGGATGCGTTGACTGGCTCTTCGAGTCCAAAGGTGTCATCGAGGTAGAGATAGCTGGACACGACCCCGACGAGCTTTCCTTAGAGGCTATTGACCTTGGTGCGGACGACGTGGAACCCGTCGCGGCAGACGACGAAATACTGACGATCTATACGGACCCATCAGACGTAGAGAAGATTCGCCAGGCATTGGAGGAGAAGAAGTACAAGGTCTTGAAGTCTGAAAGTACAATGGTACCGAAGACCAGGGTTGAGTTAAGCGATGAGAAGGTAGCGCATCAGTTTCTTCGCTTAACTGATAAGCTTGAGGATCTGGATGACGTACAAAACGTGTACTCCAATGCTGACTTCCCCGAGGAGTTCGCGGACTCCTACGCCTAGGCTGTGGTTCGGATGATACAGACATGGCTGGTTACAAAAATATGGGGAAGAGTGAGGATATTGCGTAATGACTAATGTATTCGGTCTCTCACCATCCTCAACCTCCCCTTCTCGCATTGCGTTAGGAATTGATCCAGGTACAGCTATTGTCGGCTATGCAGTGGTGATGGCGAAGGGAAACGACTTCCATATGCTGGCGTGCGATGTGATCACGACTCCCGCTAAAACGCCGTTGTCCCAACGACTTCAGCTTATTTATGAAGGCTTGAGTACAATTGTCGCGACTTACAAACCTGATGAGGCGGCAATGGAGGAGTTATTTTTCGCGAAGAATGCACGTACCGCGATGACGGTTGGTCAAGCGCGTGGCGTGGCAATGCTTGCATTGGCAAACGGTGGTCTCTCCGTGGCAGAATACACTCCCATGCAGGTCAAACAGGCCGTCACTGGTTATGGGAGTGCAAATAAAGACCAGGTAGGAGAGATGGTACGTATTCTGCTAAAGCTCTCGAAGGTGCCACATCCCGACGACGCAGCCGATGCTGCCGCCGTCGCAATTTGCCACTTGAATACCCTTCCTTACTCAAAGAGCCTTTCGGGATTGCGCTAGCACATTGAGAATCACAACCTCTTATTCAGAAATGAGTAAAGAATTTATTAAAAACAATTCTTTATACCCCTACTAATGGCAGTGAATAGTTACTCGTGAATATAATTCGCGTTTCTATATATAGCGGACAGAAGAGGCAAGGTTGGGATTATGATTACAGGTATTCATGGGACACTTGAGACGAGTCGAGCAGATGCTGTTATTTTGCGTGTTGGCGGCTTCAGTATACGTGTATCAGTCCCCTCTTCAACGCTTCATCGCCTTAACGAGCCAGGGATGGAGGTCTCGCTCTACACCCACTTTCACATGCGCGAAGACGGCATCGCCCTCTACGGCTTCCTCGACGAGCAAGATCGAAACGCCTTCGAACAATTGATAGCGGTAAGTGGCGTTGGTCCTAAAGTGGCTCTAGCGCTGCTTTCGGTCATGGACGCGCCGACGTTGTATAAAGCGGTTGCCGATGAAGATGTACAACGCCTGGGACTCGCTCCTGGCGTGGGAAAACGACTTGCGAGCCGTTTAATCCTTGAGTTAAAGGGAAAGCTTCCCACGCTTCCAGCTTCGGGCAGTACAACGGGCGCTACAACCAGTGGTGGGATACAAGCAGAGGTGTTAGAGGCACTGCTGGGATTAGGCTATACTGCATCAGAGGCACAGGCAGCCCTGGCGAGGATTCCACAAGATCAGGCGATGACTTTAGAGCAGCAGGTCACATTTGCCTTACGCTCCTTTTCGCGTCAATAGCTCAACACTTTATTTTTGACTGAGGACACATGATAACGGAGGAACGACTACCTCCAGCCTGCGCTTTCGCGGTCTCGGTTCCGGCAAACTGTGACACAGACCCTGATGCAGTCTTAGCAGAGGCGGTGGAATAGGAAAGGCAGCAACAGGCAATGGAGTTACTGGTTGTGACGTTGGCCTACACAACTCAAGACAAAGAAGCAGAAACCCTTGCTCGCATACACGTAGTAGGTGATACAGTTCGAAGTGCACAAGGGCTGGTGGCATCACGCTTCTACCGAGGAAGAGGAACAACGCCCTGTTACGTCGTGCTTACGACCTGGGAAGACGAAGAGACATGGAAACGAGCACAAGAGCGATATAATCCGAAACAACTGCTTTTAGGGTCGGCGGCAGAACTGCTTGCTGCATCACCGGAACAATGGCAACTCTCCTATCTCTGGGGCTATAGTCGGCCTGCCGCCTCTCCTATCATCGCAGCTATACATCTGGCAATAGTTCGACCTGAGCAGGCTGACCTGGTGCAAAGAGGATGGGTCGAGGGCTTGCGGCGGCAAGTAGTTCAACCGACACTTGCCTTCGCTTTTCTGTCACGGGGCATCAATGACGACGAGAGCACTCCTACGCCGCCGTTGCTCAACACATCAAAAGTAAATATCTCCGTCATAGAACAGGGTTCGACATTTCTGAACCTATTGAGCTGGTCAAGCGAGGAAGAGAGAGAGAGATTTTACTCCGATCTTGACTACCAGGCAGTGAACCGTTTTGTGACTAGTATGGGAGTTGTTGAGATACTCCCCTTAGAACCTATCTGACAATTATTAGTCTGAGGAGGTTTCCGCAACGGGTCTATCGTAGTATTTCTTCAGTTCCATTTGTAAGAGTGCTCGATTAGCCCACAACTGACTGGTAAACGTATGATATTCACCATCGCATAAAGGTATAGCGTTGACGCATTTACGATGAGGTGTGAGTCGGAAGCGAATAGAGGTACCATCCACATCGATCCAGATGTGACGGCGTGTGTAACTGGTTCCCCACTTGAATAAAACGGTTGAGTCGAACTCCTCAAACCACCCGCGCCCTTTCAGCAAGTTTTTATTAATGCCCTGCAACATCTCCGCGAGACCGCTATCTCGTAGTACTCGCTTGGCGTTCTCTCGTATAAGCAGACGCTTTGCCTCCTGCGCCTCTTGTTGTTTCTCGGTATATTCTTGATTCGTAGTATTTTCCTGCCTTCAGTTAACCTCGTAGTGCTCCTTATCATACCACAAAATCGTTGAATGAGGGTAGCTGTGCAAACAGAGTTGAGCCAGGCAGAACTGATATTATTGGAGCAAACCTATTTGAACTCCGCGAACGCATTGTGTTCCGTGAAATGATAGCGACCACGACTTGAATGATTTGCTTCTACAAGAGGAATCATTGACTGGCTATCGGAATGGCTTGGATGAGGATACTCATGATAATGGACCCCTTTTTGTGAAGAAATAGAATAGATATTATCGGAAGATTGCTTTGCATGTCGCTTAGCCTCCGCCATCAGCATTCCTATTTCGTCAAGATTATGAGGGTGCTGTACTTGATTGTTCACGACGCCAATTGAAAGTGAGACAAGAGGAAATTGGTATGCCCTCCCCTTGCGATCCACACCGCTGATCGAGCCACGTTCCAAATCCTCCAGGTGATAAAGAGATGCACTTTGCTGCTTATAGCGCGTAAGAATCTGTTGACAAAGAAGCTGAACCCTATCTGGCGTTGTCATAATGAGAAAATCGTCACCTCCTACATGGCCGACAAAATCATCGGTATTGCCGTATTCGTAGACAACCCGTTGGCAAATATGACCAACAAGAAGAATCATATCATTGCCAGCCAGGAAACCGTACACATCGTTGAATGCTTTAAAATTATTGAGGTCGAGGTAGAGAATACTCCACGGTTCCGTACTGGCTAACTTATAACTAATTGCGTTCTCCAATTGAAGACCACCGGGAAGCTTGGTTAGAGGTGAAAGAGAACTTTGCTGTACACGCCTCAACTGGCTACGTACACGTGCGAGTAGTTCATCAGTATCAAAGGGTTTAGTGATGTAATTGTCGACATCTAACTCAAATGCATGTATCTTATCAATATGTGAAGCATAGGCGCTCAACACGATGATAGGAATATGCATTGTTTTTGGATGATCCCGCAATCGGCGGATCACCTCGTATCCGTTGATGCCGGGAAGCATGATATCTAGAATGATAAGATGAGGCGTTTCACGAAGCGCAAACTGTATGGCATCTTCGCCATTGAGGACAGCAACAGTGCGATATCCCTCGATATCCAGCGTTTCCTTGAGTAGTCCAGCGATCTGTCGCTCATCCTCAACGACTAAAATGTCCATCATGTATGCTCCTGCCTCTACATTTCACGATACCATAAATATACTGGACCAGACACCGTTTTGTCATTGTGAGCGAAGACAATAGGTGCATGGCGTTGTCCATAAGGTTGCAGTACTGTTTCTTTACTTCTTTGCACATCATTGTAGCTCATGAAAATACTACGTTATCTACGTCCCTCTGGATGTAGTGCAACGAATGTGGAAAACGTGCTGATTACTGCAATGCTGTCGCTAAATGCGTAGGGTCACAGGTAGCCACGTATACAGGCATGGCATATATTACGAGCAAAAGCCTGACGCGATCCATCCCCCAGAAGGATATCGCACAGGTGGAGAATATCGAGAAAGGAAGGATAGTATAGGGTAGACAGAAAAATAGCCAGGGTACGGTGACTAGCCTGTCCTTCTCTCGTTGCTCGCCTGCTATAAATACTTTATCACTGGTGCTACAGTGATATATAAAGGTCCATCCGCTAAAAGGAAAAACAGGATCAGCGCTCCTGATACGCACTATATAAACATAGCTAAAAGTAGACACCAATGTGATATATGTACCACATAGACTATACTTAGTATAGCATTCTTGTGTGAACATGCAAAGGTTTTGTTGTACAAATCACGGTACTTCGTAAAAACTGACTCATTATCTCACGTAATGTGACTTTTGGATGCGCCTTACATAGATATTTCTAAGTATCTTCTCCCTCTTCACAGAGTACTCATGAGAAGTGTTGACGCACAGCCATTACTGAGATACTATAGGGACGATAATCATGACTCGATAGGGTAGCGGAAGGGCAAGAGATGACCTCATCAGCACAAGCTGAGCGACCAATCACATTTCATAGTAAGGGACAACCGGCATTTCTCCTCGAAGGAATGGTACATGGACCCGTAACGGCGGAAGCAGCACCTGTTGTTGTGCTCTGTCATCCACAACCCGCGAGCAGTGACATGAATGATGCGCTCACGGTAGCATTGGCGCGGGGCTTAGCCAATGCAGGAATGATGACATTGCGCTTTAATTTTCGAGGCGTACGTAAGAGTCAGGGTCAACAAACCGATGGGCGTTTAGAACCGCTTGACCTTGCGGGAGCCATCGATGCGGCATTGGCATTGCCAAAAGTTAATCCGGCGAAGCTCGGTGTCATTGGACACGCCTTTGGTGCCTACATTGCCTTGTTGTATGCGCCCTTTGACCCTCGTATCCGCACAGTGGTTGCCGTGAGTCTGCCTCTTTTCCGAGCAGCGAATGGTTTCCCCAGACTCTTCGAGCGTCCCAAGCTTTTTGTCACAGGCGAGTTTGATGAAATCTGTCCGCGTTATAAGCTTGAGCCATTCGTTGAGCAGCAGAAAGGTCCTAAAGGCATGAAGGTGATTACAGGGGCCCGACACCTTATGCGAGGATATGAAGAGGCGACTGTTACCACTATCATAAAATATATGAGGACGTGGGCGACCATGCCCGGAGTGTGAAGTATGAATCCCAGTAATCCCATTATTGTTCAGAGTGATCGTACCATTTTGCTTGAGGTGGATCATCCACTACATGCAGAGGCCAGAGATGCACTCGCCCAGTTTGCCGAGTTAGAGAAGTCGCCGGAGCATATTCACACCTACCGCCTCTCACCACTCTCTCTCTGGAATGCTGCCGCTGGTGGCATGAGTGCAAAGACTATTCTGGAACTTTTAACTCAGTATAGCAAGTATGCTATTCCCTCAAATATTGCTGTAGATATCCGCGAATATATTAGCCGCTATGGTCGCCTTAAGCTGATTAGAGAAGGCGATGCGTTACTGCTTACCTCAGAAGACACGATGCTGATCGTCGAGGTCATGCATCACAAGCGTACACAGCCTTACATCTTAAGACAGATAGACAGGCAGACTATTCAGGTTGATGCATCTCGGCGCGGCCACATCAAGCAGGCTCTTATTCACATGGGGTTTCCCGCAGAGGACCTTGCTGGCTACACCGATGGGGCACCAATGCCCCTGAAGATGATCTCGCCAACGCGCCAAGGGAAAAACTTCGAGCCGCGTGGCTATCAATACGCCGCCTCATCCGCGTTCTACGTCGGTGGAGCACCGAGTGGAGGAAGTGGCGTCGTTGTACTACCATGCGGAGCAGGTAAGACAATCGTAGGACTTGCGACCATGGCAGATATTGGGCGTGCGACACTCATTCTCACTCCTAATACGGTTGCGGTCCGTCAATGGATTAGCGAACTTATCGACAAGACAGATATCCCACCAGAGATGGTAGGAGAGTACACGGGTGAACGAAAAGATATCTGCCCCATCACAGTGAGCACATATCAAATACTTACGTATCGTCGCACTGTGAAGCACGAGGATGGAACGCAAGAGGAAGTATATCCTCACTTTTCTCTCTTCAGTAGCTATGACTGGGGCTTGATTGTCTACGACGAGGTCCACCTACTTCCAGCCCCTGTCTTCCGCGTTACAGCAGAAATTCAGGCGCGTAGACGACTGGGATTAACAGCGACCCTTGTACGCGAGGACGGGCGAGAAGCGGATGTGTTTAGCCTGATTGGACCCAAAAAGTACGACGTTCCATGGCGTGAACTGGAGCGCCAGGGCTGGATTGCAACGGCAGAATGCCACGAGATTCGCGTGAGTCTGAGCGAAGATGAACAGTTGAATTATGCCATGGCAGAGGTACGCGAGAAATACCGGATAGCAGCGGAAACACCAGCAAAACTGACGGTGGTTCGCCATCTTGTAGAACAACATAGCGACGACCAGGTACTCATTATCGGTCAATATATTGACCAGCTTAAGCAACTTGCAGAAGACCTTCACGCGCCTCTACTGACAGGACGTACACCAAACGGGCAGCGAGAGAAACTGTATGACCAGTTCCGACGCGGCGAAATTAAGCACATGGTGGTGAGTAAAGTAGCGAATTTTGCGATTGACCTACCGGATGCAAATGTCGCCATTCAGGTCTCCGGCACCTTTGGCTCGCGCCAGGAAGAGGCACAACGCTTAGGACGTATCCTTCGTCCTAAACGTGATGGCGGACTAGCGTACTTCTACTCTGTTGTGACTCGTGACACGCGTGACCAGGAATTCTCGGCGAATCGTCAATTGTTCCTCACAGAACAAGGCTACCGCTACGTCATCGAAGATGCAGAGGCGCTGCTGGCCTCGTAGAGGTCTCATTCATTACACCCTCGTCACCCATCAAGAGAGGAACGAGGGTGTAATACATTGTTTAAGGATGCAGAACCCAACAGGCATTTCTTGACACACGCTTCTGCTGAGTGATATTTTGAGGAGTAAGGCTAATTTATATAGAATATAAGAGGATGGCATGGCAAAAAGCTACATCGATGTAACAGGTGAGGATTTCGTAGAGAAGGTATTGAACTCACCACAGATGGCGATTGTCAACTTTTCAGTGGACCAGATGAGTGCTTGTCAGATACTGGAGCCAGAGTTTGAGGCCATCAGCAAGCAATATCAGGATAGAGTACTATTTGCCAAGCTGGATGTGACGGGACAGGAAGAACTTACCCGTCAATGGAATATTGAAGGTGTCCCCACGCTTGTCTTCTTTAAGGGAGGACAAGAAATCTACCGCATCAAAGGGATTATGATGCGTGACAAACTACGTCGTCAGGTCGAGGGTGCTTTGTTAGCAAATTAGATACTTATACATAAGTATCTTTTTTTACACTCACTTTGGATTGTGGAGGTTGAGTTGGTTGTGTCCTATTTGTATCCTATCAAGTTAGAGGCATCGTTACATGAGACTATCTGGGGCGGGCGCAAACTAGAGCGTGACGGCTGGAAGCAACTTCCCCCTGGCAAGGTAGCCATTGGGGAATCCTGGGAGACGGAAGTCAGCACAGTAGTGCAAAATGGTCCTCACATAGGCAAGACACTAGGCGCACTTGTTGATGAACTGGGACGTGCGCTTCTTGGCGAGCAGGCAATGGCGATCTTCGGTCGTCGCTTTCCCCTATTGGCAAAGTTTATTGACGCAAATGCGCAGCTTTCGGTACAGGTTCATCCCGAAGACGACTATGCTGCACAATACGAAGGCGGCAAACTGGGCAAAACAGAGTTTTGGTACATCCTTGCCACAGAGCCAGGTGCTAAGATCGTGTATGGTTTCAAGGCTGATACCTCTCGCACTGATGTACAGCGCGCGATTGAGGATGTTACACTCGACACACTCCTTCATGAAGAGAGTGTCTCGGCAGGAGACGTAATCTTTGTGCCTGCAGGGACAGTGCATGCTATTTGTAGTGGTGTGATGCTCTATGAACTGCAACAATATTCCGACATCACTTACCGTATGTATGACTATGGGCGTTTAACTACTTCTGGTACGCCACGGGAACTCCATGTCGAACGCTCCCTAGACGTTTCACATTACGGAGCCGCGCGGCGAGTAAAGGCAAAGCCAGTATTCCTGGTAGGTGGCACAGGATACGAGGATCGTTGCCTCGTCGCGTGCCGATATTTTGTGACCCGAGAGCTACACTTCAAGCAAAATGCTACCATGAGTGGCAGGACCGATAAAAGTTGTGTTATTCTCACATCACTTGGAGCAGAGGTGCAGGTACGTTATGGAACATCATCTGGACAAAGTGAGCCTTTGTCTCGTGGTCAGACAATGGTGCTACCGGCAGACTTAGGAGAGTTCTCTGTAGAGGGCAGTGGCATCCTGCTATTCTCATACGTGCCCAACTCAAATGATGAGGCATGGGCCGCATGGCAGGAAAAGAATAAACAAGATGCATGATAGGGCTTGTCCCTATATGCATCCATGCTTTGCTTCGTTACTCTCGTCTGCGCTTTCTACGCTCTTCCTCTAAGTCGGTGATGGTACCCTCGACAACGTTCTTTTCTGGCTCTGAGTAGGGATACATGGGGCGGCGGGTGGAGAAACTACTCTGCATACGGCTGACATCGGAGATAGTCTGCGAGATGGTTGTGCTAACGTTGAGAGTAAGCAAGACAACATAGAGCACTACCCAGACAACAAGGCCGACGAGTAGCGTAATAACACCTGCAATGGTGCCATTAAGGATACCACTCACCCTTCCGCTCAAGTAGGTTTCATAGATAACCATGCCTATGATGGGTATCCAGAAAAAGCGTACTAACACCTTCAATAACCAGTGCAAGAACCACCATATGGCCTTCACAGGGTCTGAGGGCATATTCCATTCTGGAAGAAATTCTCTCTTAGGTTTCCTATTTCTCACTTCAGCCTCTTTTGTACAGCATTTACTGTACTAGATACGCATATTGTACCAGCGTATGAGTACGAATGCTAGTAGAGGCCTGATTTATCTCGCCCGTGATTTATCACGTCCGTCTGATTTATCTCGCCCACCCGGATTATCTCGCCTACCGATGTAGCACACTCCTCGCTTCAATTTAGGAACGCGACACAGGAATAGTGAGATTATCTTTACCTGTTGATGTCGAGAGTTTCTCCCAAGGCGTTACAATATCATGATAGGTCTCAAAAGATATGGGACCGTACGACAAATTGTACGGTGTTATAGTGTAGGCTTGCACCCTGATAGCAATAGTTCCCTGAGCTTCCTTTAGCGCTCCAGGTTGCCTGGAAGCAACTAACAACTCATCGCCAGCCTTCATTGCAGTGAAGTTACACTGGCTACTGGCACTCTGTTTATCAGCGCCATCTGAGGACTGACTTATATTGTACCCATAAACGGTTCGATAACTCGGCTGTGCTGAGCGTAAAAGGCTCCAACGTGTGACAAGCCGGAGTGTGCCGTTAAAGCTAAAGGAATGCGCCGATGTGTCGAGGAGTTGAAGGTCGTGTCCGAACCTCTCCCCAGCAACCGATTGGAGTTCTGTAGGTCTTACGATGTATAGTTTGAAGGGAGCACCGCCTAATCTCTTAGGCTCATCGACAAGAGTTGCTACAGCGAAATGAGTGACCAAGGCGTTGGTAAAATCACTGTACGGCCCAATAAGCATAACAGCAGGTCCATTGGCGACCCCAGGCAGGATAGCGCAATTAGCGGCATCGAATACGGTTGTAGAAGTATGCATTTGCTCGCTTAAATAGCGGAGCGATGCTTGCGTTGGCTGATCGGTAGAGACATAAACCCTGTTCAGGTGGTGCTGCTGCGCCACCTGATCGGCCTCGGCAAGGGCAGCGTGTAGCGAGTGCAAGTCACTATAGTAGGGATGCGAGGGCACATAGTCGTTGAAGTTGCCTAGTACCGAGTCAAGCACACTTGCTGTGCTACCCACAAATTGAGCCGTAACGAGCACAAAAGCCAGAATGTACAGGTCGTACCGCACAACTGTTGTCCATCCACCACGCCTTTGACACCATTCGATGATCTTTGTCAGAAGAAGACTGATCAGAATGAAGGGACCAGGCATGAAGATGATAAGATAGTGCGCATAGAGACCGATGGAGTGGCGTGTGAGCACAAGAAGCGGCACGACCTGCCAGATCAGCAAAATGATAAGACCACACCTGTAAGGTGAGGCACGAAACTGAGTTGCGTAATCCCTAATGCGACGCCACATTCCGGTTGTGACACTTTTCTGCTCGTCACCCTGCACAATATGACGGCGCACCCACAGAGCAAACACAAAAGCGGTTATGGTACCACCTATCACCAGCCCTGTCATCACGCCGCGCATCCAGGAGAGCGCGGGGACAAGTGGGGCAAGCAGAGTATGTCTTCCAGGCAGATTATCATAGTCGTAGGGGCTGAGGAAGAGTTGATAAAAAATCCACGCTTTGTTATCAACAAAAATGGGCTGCTTCGTAACGGTAAGTAGTGTATGAACATCTATAAAATTCATTGATATTTCCCAGAGCAGATAGGGGAAATAGATAACGATCAGTGAAAGGATGCCAAAAGCGAGATCGCGCCAGCGCAGTGTACCAGGAGCCAGGATGAGGGCTACGAGAAGTGGTGCCGCCATCATGACGCCAGAGGCATGGAGTTGAATAAGGACACCGAGCAAGAAAAGGGCGGGAAAAAGCCATCCTTTGCGTCGCTCGACAACTCCCCAAAAAAGGGCAAAGATAAAAAGAATGGTGAAAATCGGCAGCAGATTTTGATTCCAGATAAAGCGGGAATAGAAGATAGGGCGGGAAGCAGTGGCATAGAGAAGCGCGGCAATGATTCCCGCGACACGACCAAAATAGCGACGTGCCAAGATGTAGGTCAGCAAGACCGATACCGTCATGAGCAGCCCTACCATGACCGCCCCCCACAAAGGGTCGGCACTCATTGCAGCAGGTAACATGAAGAAATAGATAATGGCGGGCGGATTATAGATATGAATTGAGGCGACATTGCTCGTGGCAACAAGTAGGCCGTGACTTACAGCATCATGAGCCATACGGAAGACATTCGCCTGATCGTCATCAAACTCAGTCGTATTAATTCCATAGAGCCGTAAAAAGGCTGCCACCGCGACTATAAGATAAATCTCCCAGGTAAACAACCATGAAAGAAGAGTCGCATAGCGCTTTGATAGTGACTCTTTCCCTACAGATGATGTCTCACGTTTTTTTGGTAAGGCAAGACGCATTACTCTAATACGCTCCTGACAGCATCAATAGTCGGTTTTACGACGATTCCACTATCTCCCTGCTGCATACCTGTCTTGCTATCCTTAAGCAGCGTGCCCGTGAGCACGCCAACAACACGTTCATCGGACTTGATGATGCCGCGCTCGACAAGCTTACGAACACCCGCTAGAGTGGCGGCAGAGGCCGGTTCACAACCAATACCTGAGCGGTCGATAATTGCTTTAGCAGCAAGGATTTGCTCGTCACTCACCGACGCTACAATCCCATCACTCTCTTCGATTACGCGTCGTGCGCGGGTATAGCTGACCGGGTTGCCGATCTTGATAGCAGAGGCAATGGTTTCCGCTTGAACAGAGCTTCGCTGAGCAAAGTTCCCCATAAAGCTGCGATAGAAAGGATTGGCCCCCTCTGCTTGAATGGATGCAACGCGCGGCATATGGCCGATGAGGCCGAGTTGATATGCCTGGCGGAAAGCTTTACCAATGGCGGAGGTATTGCCAAGATTTCCTGCCGGGAGGACGAGCCAATCGGGAGCCTGCCAATCAAGTTGCTGAAGCATTTCGAAGCCGATAGCTTTTTGTCCCTCGACGCGGAAAGGGTTAAGCGAGTTGAGCAGGTAGATGCCCAGTTCGTTGCAGACCTGTTCGACCAGGCGCATTGCATCGTCAAAGTCACCTTCTATCTGCACGGTTGTCGCACCATAGGCGAGCGTTTGCGCAAGTTTGCCACCCGCGACATTGCCAGCAGGAAGGAAGACAATGCCACGCATTCCGGCTTGGGCCGCATATGAAGCGAGGGAAGCCGAGGTGTTTCCGGTTGAGGCACAGGCTACCGCCTTCGCCCCCATGAGATTTGCCATCGTCACGCCAACAGTCATACCTCGATCTTTGAAGCTGCCCGTAGGATTTTCACCTTCGTGCTTGAGGAAGAAGCGATCAAGTCCAGCGTAGAGACCGATCTGTCGATGACCAATGCGACCTGGACCACAGTTTTCCCTTCCAACAGGATAGAGAGCTGTGTTTCCTTCTGGGCGTGTGATGATGTACTTCTCTGAGGCAGGAAGAATAAGTTCGCGGTATCGCCAGACTCCACTTGAATCGATCAGGTGTTCGTCTGTACTGATAGCCCAGATAGGGGGACCAGAGGCGCGTTCATCAAAGAGTTGACGCCATGGTGCTCCAGCAGAGGGAATCGTGTCGGTCTCCGAATCGAAAAAGAGTTCATCTTGTGCGCGGAGTTCGAGCTGGTTGGGAAGATGAAATGGCGTTTCGACATCGAGAACGCCACCACAGTCACAACGATAACGTGGTGTTGGATGTGAGGTTTGCCCAGCCTCTATCGCCGGATAGAGGGTAAGGCATTCTACACAGCGCAACGTGGTTGAAGCAAGCGCCTCAATCACATCAGATGTAGGAGTTGAATGAGCGTGGTTATTCTCCTCGCCCGCTCCTTGGCCTGGCTGGAGACCAGTAGAATTGATCGCCATGACGTGCGCTCACTTCCTTTCGTATGCGGCTACGCGAGGGATTAAGCACTCGCGCTCCATTCTGATCCGCGCGTAAAATCCTACCGGTTCCCTGGATGCCTGCCGCGCGAGCGGTGCCCTGCATAGCGTGTAGCACGTCGTCGAAACGGGAACTGGTAAGCGCGATAAGAGATGAACCACCTCCAGAAAGGCAAGCACCATATGCTCCAGCAGCAACAGCGGCATCAATAATGTCGGGCATGGCGGGAAAGAGAACCTGGCGATAGGGCTGGTGCAGTCGATCCTGCATCGCTTCACCAATCACCTCGTAGCGTCCCATTTGTAGAGCGGTCAGCAGCAGGGCCACTCGTCCGGTATTAAAGGTCACATCAGCCTTTGAGTAGCTGGCTGGAAGCAACTTTCTTCCCGCTACCGTATCCATAGGAAACGATGGTGTAAAGATAACTGCTTTGAGCGCATCAGGGAAGGGTGCTTTGATCGCATGTATCTTCCCCTCCATGTCGGTTGTTGCTACCAGTCCACCAAGAAGCGCGGGAGCAACATTATCGGGATGGTTTCCCGCCTCGGCCTCTACTGCAAGTCCCAACAGTTCCTCTTTAGCGACTGCAAGTCCTTGTGGACGGAGCCACTCGTTTGCCGCTACGAGTCCCCCTACAACGGCGGTGGCACTGCTTCCCAGGCCACACCCAGGTGGGATGCGGGTAGACATGCGAATGCGTATAGAAGGTAGCTCGACATTCAGGTGTTCAAAGAGCAGAGCAAAAGACCGGAAAAACAAGTTGTCCGGTCCAGTTGATAAGCCTGCACCTAATATCCCCTCAACCTCAATGGTAGGATGTTGGGGATCACCTCCACACTCCTCTACCTCAAAGCGATTATACAGTTGTAGTGCCAGTCCCAGGCTATCGAAGCCAGGTCCGAGGTTAGCCGACGTTGCGGGCGTTAAAACGGTGACTGAAGCAGGTAATACCAGTGCCATCGCTAGCTACCTGCCTTTCTGATGACATATGCATGATTCATCCTTTCTAAAGTACGACTATTCTATCATGTTTTAGCCTAAAAATGACTGTTTAGGTACAAAAGTAAGGCATATTCGTCTGCCTTATAAGCGGCAAAGGAAGGGATATGAGATCGCAGTAGGGAGACCTGTGGGTCTCCTCATTGACATCACCCTTGGCCTACTGCGGTTTATCTTGACCCATTATGGGGCACCCACGAGGGGCTGCTCAACAACTTCCTAATAGACCGGAGTTAACCAGTTACGGTATTTCTCGTTTTCACCGCGACAGGCGGCAAGATAGGCTGCTTGCAGTTTCATACTGAATGGGCCAGGAACACCAGTTCCCACAGGGCGACGATCCACGCTGACAACGGGCGACACCTGAACACCCGTGCCACATAAGAAAATCTCGCTAGCAGCGTAGAGTTCTGTGCGGTCGATGCGTCGCTCTTCTACTGTCGTGCCGAACTCGCCGTGAACCATATCTATGAGAGCGTTACGCGTAACACCTTCGAGAATATCCTCCGAAACGGCGGGTGTTGCCAGTTTGCCGTTGCGCAGCACAAAAATGTTACATGAACTACCCTCTGATACAGCGCCATCATGAGTAAGCATAATCGCTTCATCAAAGCCCGATGCTTTAGCATCATCCACCGCTAAGGAACTATTGACGTAGGCCCCTGTTACTTTCGCGCGTACCGGCATGGCGTTGCTGTTGGCACGCCTCCACGATGAGGTACAAACCTTCAAGCCCATGCTGATATCAACATAGTTGCCCATCGGGAATGTGTAGACCGCAACAGAATCTTCCAGCTCACTGAGTGTGACTCGAATTGTGCGTGAAGATTTATATGTCAGTGGGCGCACATAGACATCATGACGATAGCCATGCTTGCGCACCAGCTCGACGGTGATCTTACACAGATCATCTATCGACTCTTTCGGGTTCATACATAGGACGTTCCAGGAGTTCGCCATGCGTTCGTAATGCTCTCGCAGTTTGAGGAGGTACAACTGCTCCTGGTCGGGATTCCAATAGGCACGAATGCCTTCGAAGCAGGCAGTACCATACTGGAGCGCATGTGTCGCTACGCTCACTTTGGCTTCGTCCATAGGTATAATGCGCCCCTCAAAGTAGGCGTAGCCCTCCTCGGCAGTGAGCATGGGGACGCCTTTCTCTTCTACATTTTTTGCAGCCTCATTGTGCTGCGTCTTTGAGGCATCGGTTTGGGTCACGAGGTGCTCCTTTATAGACGGTGTAGGGACAATAAATTGTCCCTACACCAATTGGAAAAAGGCTTAGATGCCAGCAGGGGTCTCCATACCACTCTCAACGATGTAGATCAAGTCTGCATCGGTAATGTGCTTCTTTCGATCTGCCATCTTCACAAAACGGTTGTAAGCGGCTTTGAGTTGCTCGGCGCTCAGTTTATGACCGAGCTGTCGTAAGCGTGCATCCAGGCCGTGACGACCTGAGTGCTTACCAAGCACGAGCCTTGTATCGGTCCAGCCTACCGATTGAGGCGTCATGATCTCATAAGTGAGGCGGTTTTTCAGCATGCCATCCTGGTGAATGCCCGCTTCATGAGCAAAAGCGTTAGCTCCGACGATTGCTTTGTTGGGTTGTACAGGAATGCCAGTCGTACGGCTCACAACCTGGCTGGCCGCGAGCAATTCGTCAGCTCGAATACGCGTACTGATGTTACCGAAAGAATCGGGACGTGTACGCAAAGCCATCACTACCTCTTCAACAGCGGTATTGCCTGCCCGCTCGCCGAGTCCGTTGATGGTCACTTCTACCTGACGCGCTCCCGCCTTGATGGCAGCAAGAGTATTCGCCGTTGCCATACCAAGGTCATTGTGACAATGGGCGCTCATAGTTACGTTATCCATACCGGGGACGCGTTCGCGCAGCTTGCGGAATAGGGCCTCGTACTCGTGCGGCATAGTGTAGCCAACAGTGTCGGGAAGGTTAATTGTTGTCGCACCCGACTTAATAGCAGCTTCACAAACACGGCAGAGGTAATCCAGGTCACTGCGAGTGGCATCTTCGGCAGAAAACTCGATAGTTGGGCAAAGGTCGCGGGCATAGGCAACCATTGACTGAATCTGCTCAAGGGCCTCTTCCTGGCTAAGTCCCAGCTTATGTTTGAGATGAATTCCAGAGGTTGCAAGAAACACGTGGATTACTGGCTGTTCTGCGTCACGGACGCCTTCCCAGGCGGCATCGATATCGCACGCATAGGCACGAGCAAGTCCAGCAACTGCGACTCCGCGCACACGCCGCGCAATCTCTTTGACCGCAGCAAGATCACCAGGTGAGGCGATAGGAAAACCCGCCTCGATGATGTCCACGTTCAGACGCACAAGCTGCTCGGCAACCTGTAGCTTCTCGTCGATGGTCATTGTGGCTCCTGGCGATTGTTCGCCGTCACGCAATGTTGTATCAAAAATTTTTACTACCGCGGGATCTCCCATGATTCTGTCTCCTCTATTTTGCTGTTTCTGCTTTTGTCTCTGATGTTTCTGCCCTGGTTTGTGTCGGGTTCAGCCAGGGCATCATGGCTCGTAGGTCGCGCCCGACCTGTTCGATTTGTTGCTCAGCACCTTCACGGCGCATGGCGTAGAAGCTGGGGCGTCCAGCCTGGTTTTCGAGTATCCAGCGGGTGGCAAAGGTGCCATTTTGTATCTCGCGCAGCACTTTGCCCATTTCGTCACGGACATGCTGGTCAACGATGCGCTGCCCTGATACATAATCACCGAACTCAGCGGTGTCGCTGATGGAGTAACGCATGTAGCTCATGCCGCCCTGGTACATGAGATCGACGATTAGCTTCATCTCGTGCATGCACTCGAAGTAGGCGAGTTCAGGCTGATAGCCAGCCGCGACCAGCGTCTCAAAGCCTGCCTGAATAAGCGCGGTAACGCCTCCGCACAAAACGGCCTGTTCACCAAAGAGATCGGTCTCGGTCTCCTCACCGATAGTTGTGCGCAGCACACCAGCACGAGTGCAACCTACAGCGCGAGCATAAGCAAGGGTCATCGCCTCGGCATTACCCGTTGCGTCCTGGTGTACAGCCCAGAGCGCGGGAACACCAACGCCTTCTACGAAGAGGCGGCGCATCATGTGTCCAGGACTCTTGGGCGCGACCATCGCAACATCGATGTCAGCGGGTGGGACAATCTGCGAATAGTGCAGACTGAAGCCATGCGCAGTCATGAGCATCTTGCCAGGAGCAAGCCCAGGTTTGATGTCGCGCTCGAATACCGCGTGATGATACTGGTCAGGGATAAGGATCATGATAACATCGGCTTGCTCTGCAGCCACACCTGGCGTCATGACCCGCAACCCATCGGCTTCGGCCTTTTCACGGCTCTTGCTGCCATTGGGAAGACCGATGACGACATTGCAGCCGTTATCGCGCATGTTGAGAGCATGTGCATGCCCCTGGCTACCATAGCCGATCACAGCAATGCGTTTCTGTTGTATGATATCCAGGTTTGCGTCTGTATCAAGATAGATGTGTGCCATTATGAATAATTCCCTTTCGTTTATTTTGTCGGGTGCAATTACAATTCGCCTCGTGCCATTGCGATACTGCCAGATCGGGCGATTTCACGAATGCCGTATTCCCGTAACAGTTCGACGAGCTTTGTAACCTTCTCTTCGCTGCCCACTACCTCCAGGATGATCGCCTCTGGCGTAACATCGGCAGCATAGGCTCCGAAGAGTTGACTCCGCTCAATGATCTCATGAAAGCGAGACTCAGTGTTATTGACCTTAATAAGGGCCAGTTCTCTTGTGACCGCCTGTTGTGACGACAGGTTTGTGACCTGTCGTACATCAACGATCTTGCGCAATTGCTCTACCAGTTGATCGACGCCTACCTCGGAATCTTTGACGACGATGGTAACGCGTACCACCTCTGGCCTTTCACTATGTGCAAGGACTAATGTCTGCATGTTGGCGCGGCGGCGGCGGAGCAGACCAACGACACGGTCAACGGAGCCTGGTCGGTCGTTGACAAGGACGATTAAGGTATGCGCCCGTTCAGTACCCTGGGGGGCACCTGTTTGTCCTGAGCGTTCGATAGCGGCAATGTTATTGCTCATTCTAGCGGCTCTCCGTCTCTTCAATCATGCTCGTGATCGCTGAACCAGGGGCCACCATTGGGTAGACATTCGCCTCTGGCTCGATAACGAAATCAATGATAACGGTTCCCTCGGTCTCCATTGCACGTTTGACGGCTGCCTCTACCTCGTCGCGTCGCGTCACACGGATACCCATGAGGCCATAAGCCGCCGCCAACTGTACGTAGTCGGGTCCGGTCATGGGTGTCCCTGAGTAGTTGCGCGAGTGGAAGAACTGCTGCCACTGACGCACCATACCAAGATAGCCATTGTTCATGATGGCAACCTTGACCGTTACACCCTCCTGGCGCAGGGTCGCCAGTTCTTGAATGTTCATCTGGATACCCCCATCGCCAGCGACGACCCACACGGGTGTATCGGGCATACCCATCTTGACACCCATTGCCGCGGGTAGAGCAAAACCCATTGTGCCGAGCCCACCAGAGGTGATGTGGCTGTTTGGACGTGTCCAAAGGTAGTGACGTGCCGTCCACATCTGATGCTGTCCAACGTCGGAGACCACGATAGCATCTCCATCAGTTGCCATGCGGATCGCGTTGAGAATGCTGATGGGGTCTGGATGCTCCTCGTCGCGTCGAATCTGCTGCTGCCGCTCTTCGTCTTTCTCCTGCCATGAGCGAATTTCGTTGAGCCATGCACTTTTATCGTCAGGAGCGACGGCTTCAGCAAGCGCTGCAAGGGCGACCTTTGCGTCGGCAACAATAGGTACGGCTGCCACTTTGACCTTGTGCATCTCCGAAGGGTCAATGTCGATGTGAATGAAGCGTGCGTTTGGCGCGAAGCCATCGACCTTGCCTGTAACTCGGTCGTCGAAGCGCAAACCGACACCAACAATGAGGTCAGAATCCCCGATGGCACGGTTGACATACGCAGGGCCATGCATTCCTGGCATACCAAGATGCAGCGGATGTGTATCCGGGAAGGCACTCAACCCGAGCAGAGTGGTGATAACCGGAATGTCGGTCTTCTCAGCAAAGGCGCGCAGTTCATCGTAGGCATTTGATAAAATGATGCCGTGACCAGCCATGATGAGTGGATGCTGTGCCTGAGCGATAAGTTGTGCCGCCTGCGATAGCAAATATTCTGATGGTGGAGTCGCCTGTGTACGAGCAGTGTTCGGATATTCACCTGATGAGGTCAAGCGACGATATTTCGCCTTGTTGAGCAGTACATCTTTAGGAATGTCGATCAGGACAGGTCCAGGCCGACCGCTGCGAGCGACGTGGAATGCCTCATGAACGATATCGGCGATTTCGTCCGTGTTGCGCACCAGGAAATTGTGCTTGGTGATAGGCTGTGTTACGCCGAGTATGTCGGTCTCCTGAAAGGCATCGCGTCCAATGAAGGGCCGCGCAACCTGCCCGGTAATGGCAACGAGAGGAGTCGAGTCCATAAATGCAGTAGCCAGCCCTGTAACAAGGTTCGTCGCACCCGGACCGCTCGTCGCGACACAGACACCAACCTTGCCTGTTGCACGCGCGTAACCATCGGCTGCATGGGCAGCGGCTTGCTCGTGACGCACCAGGACGTGATGCAGAGACGGATAAGATGTGAGGGCATCGTAGAAGGGCATAATCGCGCCACCAGGATAGCCATACATAAGCTCCACGCCTTCACGGATCAGAGCCTCACAGATAATTGCACTGCCCGCGAGTTCGAGTTCGTCTTGTTGATTTACTTGAGATGCCGTAGTAGTTTTAGCACCTTGTTGCATCATTTTTGCTGCGATTGCCATAATTGCTCAATTCCTTCACAGTATCGAATAACAAAAAAGAGAACCTCCCGCATTGGGAGGTCCTCGTTAGGATACCTTCGTTGGATTGGGTGCGTCGTTGCCCCCCGTTAATCTCCCCGTGTCGCGCGTGTGGTAGAAGTGGCTAGCTCCGTCATTCCATTTGTTAGCCCTACCAGACTCTCAAGCCTAATGAGTCCAGCAAGGCCAGTAAGGAGGAGGCTAATCAATACCACAAGACTTACAAGGAGAAGGGCAACTACGCGAAGCACAACAACAAACAAAGAAACCGACGCCAACGCGCCGGTTCCAATGATGAGAATGCTTGCAGCCGCCATGTACATTGTACACATCGTAGGCATGGAGGGCTGAGAAAAAGGCATGGGCTGAGCACTGCTTTGACAAGCAGCCATTGCTTTCTGTGTTGTGCTCAGTGTTGCCAACATTGTTCTACTCCATAAACTACATACAGTACACACTAGTATTTTAATGACTAGTTGTACGAAAGCTACGACAGCAACCTCGCTGGAGCACTTCGTACACTGTCATTCATTGTCTCCGAGCATACACCAACTTACAAATGTTTGTCAACCCCATAAAACGAGATGGCCTATAAATTGGAGAAAGCATACAGGGCATACTAGTCTGCTATGGTTAATATTCACATACGTGGTTGTATGTACACACTATACACTAGTTCAATTATGCTTTTCCACACCTGACCTTCATTTCTCAGGAAGCGCTCTTCGCTATGGGTGTCTTCACCCACCTGGGAACGGTTCTATTAATAAGGAGTGTTCCCACAATGGTGGGTATAGCGAAGAGGATAATTATCATAGGCAGAAGGTATGTATGGTACACAATAGGAAAGGCGCGTGGGAACGTTTGAAAGCCAGTTGCTGTCACAACGCCTATATAAGATGAGCTTTGACCGATGATGTGCCAATAGAGCCACGGTTTGCCCAACCACGCTTTAGGTCTGCGCTTCACTGCAAGATAGCCGATCAATCCCATGCAGTAAGTGGGCGGCGTAACCCACTGGAAGACAGTGTAAGTTCCAGGATGTTGCACCACTCCAATGACAAAACCCGCCGGAAGCGAGATGGTAAGCAGCCAGAAGTAGACATTCCCGAGAAGCGAGTGCAGCGAATGTCTACTTTTACGAATAGAGAGACTTGCCGCCCCAACGATAAGTAATGCGGTAGAGATGATGGCGTGAAGCATGATGAAGTAAAACATTGAGATACAGCCTTTCTATAGCAGCTTAATTATGATCATTAATAATGAATGTCATGGGCCGCCGTAGGGATCGATTATGTACTTGAATAAAATAATGTGGCAATGCTCCTGTAGGGGCGCAATGGATTGCGCCCCTACAGGAGCATTGCCATGACCGGATGATTTTGTTAAAAAGCATTATCGCGTCCCTACGTCTACATCGCGGTCACTACCTGGGCATGCATGTGTGCATGGGTGACCATAGCTATAGCAGCCAGCGCGGTCAAACCGATGAGCAGTGCGAAAGCTCTTAGCGTGAGCGCGTCGGGTGCAATGATCGACTGCCCACGTAGTGCCTGCCATGTTAAGAGAGCAATCAGGCCCAGGTAGCTCAAGCCGAATGTCCAGAGCAAGGCGAGGCGATGGCTTGTCCGCAATAGACCAGGACACAGTAGAGCGAGTAGCCAACCAACGAATGGCAAGACCTGTAAAGCATGCAGGCCAATAAAGTGTGGAATGCGCAGGTCGCCACCTACAGTGCTCCATCCCAGCAGAGGAAGACCAGGACCGCCATCGGGAACTCCAACGCTATGCGCTCCAATATAGCTAAGGTGCCCACCAGCATGTAACGCGGCTAGCTGTATGGCGGTGGGTTGAGTCATGAGGAACGCGACAGCCATTCCAACTATTGAGAGCAGGATGCCTAGTCGTAGCGACCATGCAAAGACAGGATCAGGCATACCTTGAATGAGTAACAGGACAGCAGCGACTAGAGTTACTACCCAGACAAGAGTGATGAATATGCCCATTATAGCGAAGAGCGTACCATCGAGGGGCGTGGTAAAGTTGAAGTGACTACTTGTTCCTCGAATAACCTGTCCAACAATGATAGCCATTTCGACGATAAAGCCAATTGCGGTAACATTAGCTACAAGGCTCACCAGACGCCGATGTCCCTTCACAAAACCGAGCATCCAGAGCAAGGTAAAGCTGTAAACACCGACAGAGATGGCAAACTTGGTGGGCTTGAGCCACGCCGGTGCGCCTGTGATTCCACGATGGTCTACGACGAGACCTATGAGTGTGCCGAGCAAAGTGAAGACCATTGCAAGGCCAACGAGAGTTAATAGCGGATTGACAGTAAAGCTTCGTTGCAGGGCGGGACGTGGGTCCAGTCGCTGCAAGAATGTCGATGCTTGTTGAGCATGTGTGATAGATGCCATTGTGTGTTCTCCTTATAGCTTCCATTCCTCTTGTGTTCTTGACCTGAGTATAGCTTTGAGGTGGTGCACTGCACATGTACACATGGTCATCTTCTCAGTCATGCATTGTTTATATTGCTGTGCCATGACAGAAGTAATGAATGGTCCATGACTCGGCATGGACCATTCTTACTTTGTACACATGTGCAATGAGCAGAAGCATGCTATAATTTCCGCAGTATATAGGAGTGTTAGAAGTTGAAAGGAACGATCTTGTGACAAGCCAGGTGAGGGTCGAACAGGCTGATCGTGCTCCATGGACGAAGCAGCTTACGTATAGAGCGACGGAGAATGCGGCCTATATTACGCTCGTCATTGGCTACCTCATCACTGTGTTGACGGCTACTCATCTGACAGTCGTCAATGTTCTCACCTTTACAGGTATTCAAATACTCTACGCTGCCGTTTTCTGGTGGATGACCACCAGAAGCAACGCATCGTCCTGGCAAGTTCTACTGGGCGCGGGAATACTCCTGCTTTTGGCATTCGCAAGTGGAATGCTAGCTACCACAGGTCTTTACTTTGACTGGCTCCTCTACTTTGTAACAGTCGGAATATATTTTAGTCTTCTTTCCTTACGAAGCGCGATAATCGTGAGCATCATTCTCTACATAGCTTCTGGCATTAACTCAGCCCTTATCGACACTGGAACAGGACTGAGTCAAAATTGGCCCTCTCTCCTTGCAGGCTTTGCTTTCGTCGCGGCGTTCGCGCTTGGCAATAAACTACTGAACGCGCAGCGTGAGCAGACAGAAGCGCTGCTGCATCAACTTGAGGAATCCAATCGAGAACGAGAACTGGCGCATACACAGCTACAGCAGTATGCGAATGAGGTGGAAGAGTTGACAGTAGATCGTGAGCGCACACGAATGGCACGAGAAATTCATGATACACTCGGTCACTACCTGACCATATTGAGCATTCAATTGGAAACAATCAGCAAGCTACAAGAACGTGATCCCTCTCGTGCGATTGTTGAGGTGGCTGAGGCGCGCCGCGTGGCGGCGCAGGCGATGCAAGAGGTGCGTAACGCGGTAGCAGCTTTGCGTCCATATAGCATTGCTACATTAAGTCTACCAGAGGCCCTTACTCGGTTGGGAAACGAGTTTAGAGGTGTAGCAAGCGAGACAGAGTTGACGCTCGACCTGGATACACAGTTGCCTCCACTCTCACCAGACCTGCAACTCGCACTCTACAGAGCGGCACAGGAAGCCCTCACAAATGTACGCAAGCACGCCCATGCGACGAAGGTGCTGTTACGCCTGCGCTACGAGGATGAAGAGGTAGAGTTAGTTGTACTTGATAACGGTGCGGGTCCAGTCACCGATGAGTCAAAACAATATGGAAGTGGCTTCGGTCTCATCGGGCTTCGTGAGCGTGTCGAGTTGCTTGGGGGACAAGTTGCGCATGGACCCGCCGAACCTACTGGCTATCGTGTCACCATTCGTGTACATGTTCCATCTCGTTCGCTTCTCACCAACTCTGAAGCATCTCCATCTTCCGTGGTAAGCAGTCCGTAAACGCACTATACTCATTACATGCAACTTCCAAATATTAGAATAACCTCAGTTCCTTCTTAATTGTATAGAAAGTGTCTCTGAACTGACATATTTTTACGTCTTATACACAGTATCAACGTCGTTATTATGTACGCGGGAAAGCGTCTGTAGGAGGGAATAATCATGACAACTCAAGCTGAGAACCACGAAAGAAAGAACACAGGATCGGCAAACCCTCTCCAGACCATTGAGCAGGGTACGAAACCTCTTCAGGGCTTCATTCTCAAAATCAATAATGACTGGGTCCTCAACCTGGCATGTATCATTGCCTACAACTTGCTGATGGCGATGCTGCCTATCGCACTGGCTCTTGTTGCTATTCTAAGCTTGTTTCTAGGCGATCCTGGCATACGCGCGACGGTTATTCGCCAAATTACAGCCTTGTTTCCAGGCTTAGCTGGTCAGCAGAATGCTATCGTCCTTGCATCCAAACAACTTAACCAGGCTTCAGGCATTTTGGGGATTGTTGCTATCGTTTTCGGCGTCTTCTTTGGTTCATTCCTTTTCGTCGTTACAGAAGGGTGCCTGGACATCATATACAGGGTTCGGCAGCGTCCACCCATTCGTCAATTCGCGGTGGCTATTGCCATGCTGCTGGTGTTTGTCATCCTTATTCCTACCATGGTCTTCGCCTCAATCGCACCTTCGATTTTGTTTTCAAGTCTGGCAAAAATTCCCATTTTGAACAGTATTCCCGGCAGTAGCTTCATCTTTATTAGCCTGGGCGGTATCCTTGGTGGCCTTCTCACCGCGTTTATCTTGTTCGAGCTTATCTACCTGGTTGTGCCCAATCAACGGATTAGTTGGGGCAATAGTTGGCGTGGAGCAGTACTCGCGGCAGTCGCTACAGAAATATTTCTCGCCATCTTCCCACTTTTGATTACCCGCTTTTTCAGTGGCTATGCAGGACCCCTCGGCTTTGCCGTCATCCTGTTACTCTTTTTCTACTATTTTGCCATTATTCTCTTGCTGGGGGCAGAGATAAACGCCTTCTTCTTTGAGAAGGTACAACCCATTCCCAATGACATCGTGACCTTCGTTAGCACCATGGCGGGAAAGTTGAACAAGGACCTTTCCCCCGTAGAGTCCCCTGCCCATATAGACACGAAACCTACTGATGAGGCCGACCAGACTCACATCAAAGAAGCCCATGAAGGGGAGAAAAGAGTTCAGTAGTTTTCGATCTTGCAAGTATGCAAGGAGAACAGGCATGATACAGCGCATTCGGGTCTTGATTGTTGACGACCAGACGCTTGTACGCGAAGGGTTCCGTAAACTGCTTGAACTGGAGCCAGATTTTGAGGTCGTGGGAACTGCTGGAGACGGTGAGGCAGCTATTGAAGCCGCCGAACGTCTCCACACGGCAGGAACACCCCCTGATGTGATTCTCATGGATATCCGCATGCCGCGCGTAGATGGAATCGCCGCCACCAAAGCCCTTAGGGAACGCTGGCCTGACTCTCATATCGTCATTCTTACCACCTTCGATGACGTTGAACTTATTCATGCAGGCTTGTATGCGGGCGCACTTGGCTATTCTCTCAAGGATATCACCGCTGAACAACTTGCTATGACCGTGCGTACTGCTGCTCGCGGTCAGGTACTTTTACAGCCCGATATCGCCAATAAGGTCTTTGCAGCCCTCACACCTGCCGCGTCTTCGAAAGCACCCTCTTCTTCTCCTGGCTCATCATCTTCTACCGTCACAGACTTTGCTGAGCCGCTTACCGAACGTGAACGAGAGATACTGTCTCTCATTGCTAAAGGTGCCTCCAATCGCCAGATCGCTGAGAGCCTTTACCTCACAGAAGGAACGGTCAAAAACCATATGAGTAGCATCCTCGGCAAAATGGGGGTGCGTGATCGTACACAAGCGGCCCTTAAAGCAAAAGAACTGGGATTAGCCTGAGATGAGCGCCAGCCGCTGCATACTGGAACCATAAATGGATATCTCGTAGCGGCCCGATTTATCGCGCCTCGGTGCAATTCATTGCACCAAGTTGTGCTATCCAACGGTTTCACCCGATTTATCGCGCCTCGGTGCAATTCATTGCACCAGTTGTGCTATCCAACGGTTTCACCCGATTTATCGCGCCGAGGCGTGATAAATCAGGCCGCTACCAGGTTAGCTAGCTTTCATGATCCCTGAGGACACATTCTCGTAGAGGTGTATATCGTGCGCCAGACCTCGACAACTCGCTTTTCACTACATTGATATGTTGCACGCCATACTCCCTTGTCGAGACGATACCCTGTTGTTTTCCCGCGAGGATATCTTGTAGCTGTCGCTGCTCCTCAGGCTTTAAGGGTGCTTTGACGCGGGCAAGAGTGAGGTGTGGTGAGAATGGTCGTGTATCAATCTCGAAGCCACGCTGCTCTAATTCGTTGTTAAGGATGCGGTGCAGGTAAGCCAAGGTGCCGGAGGGTTCATCAATGCCCACCCAGATGACGCGAGGATGACGGGGCGAGCCGAATATGCCAAGCCGTGAGAGCCTATAGCTGAATGGTTTGATGTGACGAGCGGCAGTTTCGGTGGCTTGGATTACCTCTGCGAGCTGTTCGTCGGTAAGTTCGCCGAGGAAGGCGAGCGTTAGATGAATACCAGGTGGAGCGACCCAACGAATGCCGGGTAAAACCCGCGCCACCTGTTGGAGAACTCCTTTCAGGTGGCGTTGCAAATCCTCGTTCATTTCAAGAGCGATGAATGTACGTGTCATAGCATGATCTTATGCTGCAAAGAGCATCTCGTCAAGTTCTGTGCCGTCGATAGTTTCGACCTGGATCAAATGCTCGGAGATGGCGATCAGGCGATCTTTTTTCTCGCGCAGAATGTTGAGCGCGGTAGCATACGCCTGTTCAATGAGCAGAGAAACTTCTGCGTCGATTCTCGAGGCGGTCTCCGCACTGATGGAAGAGGAGCCGTCGGCCTCTGCCTTGAGCGCAACGTTGCCCAAGGTACTCATACCAAACTCACAGACCATGCGTCTTGCGATGCTGGTCACGTACTCGATATCCTGGCTGGCACCAGTAGTGATGTCGCCAAAGACGATTTCTTCTGCTGCGCGTCCACCCATCGCCCCGGCCATCTTCGCTAGAAGTTCGGAGCGGCGCATCAAATAGCGGTCTTCAGCAGGTGCCTGTACAGTAATACCAAGCGCCATACCTCGTGCGATAGCGGAAACCTTCTGTACTGGATCAGCACCAGGCATAGAGCGCATGACGATGGCGTGGCCTACCTCGTGATAGGCAATAATCGACTTTTCCGCCTCTGTCATCAGGCGACTTTTCCGCTCTGGACCAGCCATGACACGCAGAATTGACTCATCAAGCTGCGGCTTGCGAATAACGGTTTGCCCACCACGGGCCGCGAGCAACGCGGCTTCGTTGAGAAGATTAGCAAGGTCGGCACCGGAAAAACCAGCAGTTTGGCGTGCGAGATCATGCAATGTTACATCCTCAGCAAGAGGCTTGTCTTTCGCGTGTACCTCAAGAATGGCGAGACGACCACGAATGTCGGGTTTATCAAGCATGACACGGCGATCAAAGCGTCCGGGGCGCAGAAGTGCCTGATCGAGTACATCGGGGCGGTTCGTTGCTGCAATGACGACGACGTTGGTCTGCTTGTCAAAGCCATCCATCTCGACGAGCAACTGATTGAGAGTCTGCTCGCGCTCATCGTTACCACCCATACCTGTGCTGCTGCGCTGACGACCAACGGCGTCAATCTCATCAATAAAGAGAATGCAGGGCGCATGCTCCTTTGCCTCTTTGAAAAGGTCACGAACTCGTGCCGCACCTACACCAACGAACATCTCGACAAACTCGGAGCCACTTACGCTGTAGAATGAGACGCCAGCCTCACCCGCTACCGCACGCGAGATCAGCGTCTTACCCGTACCAGGAGACCCAACCAGCAGCACACCTTTAGGAGTACGCGCACCCATTGAAGTGAAACGCTCTGGATGCTTCAAAAACTCGACGATCTCCTGCAACTCAAGCTTCGCCTCTTCAACTCCAGCAACATCTTTAAAGAGGACCGAGGGATGAGACTCGTTGAAACGCTTTGCTTTAGAGCGTGAGAACGTTGAGGCTTGTCCATTTGCACCACTACGCCGAATAAAGAAATACATACCTCCGACGACGAGCACAATGAGTATCAGGTCTATTATGCCCTGTGCCCATTGATTCCGTTGACCAGTGTCGATGTTTACAGAAACGTTATCATGTCGCAAGATCTCTGTCACCGCTTGTCCATCTTCTTTGAGGGCATGGTACTGTTGACCTGTTGTACTCGTAGCCAGTACTTCATTACCATTTAACGCCACTGACTTGAGTTGGTGATGGTCCGCCATGTTGAGTACATCACTAATCGGTTTATCCTGGATAGCAGGAGTTCCTATATTGACGTTAGCTGCACGTATTACGGTTAATACGAGGAGAAATACACCAACAAGCATGAACAGTGCCGGTACGCCATAGCGTACTGGTATATTGCGCTTCTTAATCGTCTTGCGCGGTGAACCCTGCGAGTTCGTATTCGTTGACCCGCGGCTATCCTTTGGTGGCGTTTCCATGCAGTACCGTTATACCCTTCTATGGTTCCAGTTATACACTAGTCTCAATTCAACATTCCTCAACCTACTAGGACTGTTTTAGGAAACACTTCTATGTGCCTACGTCTACTGCTGAGACGCGTGATGAGGTTTATGAGGTTAGTATAACGTAAGAAATTTTATTGCGCAAGGTAAGAGCAAGATTAGAATGCTGAGAATACTGAGAAAGTAGTACCAAAGTAATAGCTTTCGTCTTTTCTTCTCAAGCTCACTGTGTAAAATCAAGTTTCAGAGGAAATTAGTAGTAGTCTTCGTTTCCTTTGTACAATAAATACTTTACCTATATATTTTTGGGCGTGTTGGTCGTTTGTCTACAAATTAGTGCGTTGCAACGTGTTCCTGGTATTGTATATTTTTTTTAATTGTTTATGTTCAGCCGAATGGAAGTATTCGAGGAGGAGATTTCCGTGAGCAGTTCTGTCGGTAGTAGTCCATCTACCCCTAATCGTTGGGTGATCGCAATCGCCGCTGTCGTTGTACAGCTCGCCTTGGGGTCTGTTTATGCATGGAGCGTGTTTCTCAAACCTGTAGCGGCACTCTTTTATGGAACCACCACGACTCATGTGACGAAGGGACAAATAGGCAATACTAACCTTACCTTTTCTATAGTACTTCTCGCCTTGGGCGTCACTGCTGCGTTCGGAGGTTACTTTCAGAATCGCTTTGGCCCTAGAATAGTTGCCACCATAGGTGGTGTTCTATACGGACTAGGCATTATCCTTGCAGGGCTTACTGCCCCTACGCACAACTTGTTGCTGCTATACCTCACCTATGGAGTTCTTGCTGGTATCGGTAGTGGCCTTGCATACATTGTGCCATTAGCAATGCTTCTCAGGTGGTTTCCCGACAGGCGCGGATTTATTACCGGTTTAGCCGTTGCAGGTTTTGGACTAGGAGCACTTCTGATTGCACAGACTGTACCACCGCTCCTGGCACCAAAGTCTCTCGGTGTAAGCACTACCCTCACCTACTTAGGTATTGTGTATCTTCTAGTAGTTGTAATTGCAGCACAACTTTTCCGCAGAGCACCCAATAACTACGCTCCTGCTGGTTGGACTCCCCCACCTATACAGCGAGCAGCACGTACAACACGTGATTACACCTTGGGAGAAGCATTGAGAGATCCCAAGTGGTACATCCTATGGTTCACACTCGCCTTTAATGTCACCGCTGGTGCGGCAGTAATTTCAGTAGCCTCACCTCTGGCACAGCAGTTCACCGGCGTCAGTTCAATTACAGCCGCCATCATAGTAAGCGTCATCTCGATCTTCAATGGCACAGGACGCCTGGTTTGGGCCTGGCTCTCCGATGCGATTGGTCGTCCTTTCACCTTTTTCGCCCTTTTCGTGGTACAATTTTTTGCCTTGCTTGGTCTGGCACAAATTGGTCTTGGTGGCTTTGGTCTGCTCCTCATTCCCGCCTCCATCATCGGCTTGTGCTACGGAGGTGGCTTTGGCACTATGCCTGCCTTCGCCGCCGACTTCTTTGGTGCCAAGAATTCTGGAATGATTTACGGCGCGATGCTCACTGCATGGAGTGCGGGAGGCATTGTCGGCCCTATAATCATCTCAAGCCTCGACTACCGTACAGCACTGTACGTCCTCGCTGTTATCGTAGTGATAGGTGCAGCATTGCCACTTATCGCTCGTGCCATGATACGGCGTCAAAGCCAGGCTGCTGTTGGGGCCGAGCCTGCCGTTAGTAGAAGGTAAGCAACATTAGGATGACTCTGGTAGGATAGGAGACATGACGGAGAGGACGAAAGAGCCGTGTGGCACCTTTAGAATTATCAGGTACGGAATGCGAGTAGAGCATTCCGTACCTGGCTCATTTAGATAGTATGTGTTGGTTGAACTTTTAGGAGTATTTGATTGCTCCAGGGATCATCGGCACGAATAAGGTCTTCCTGTTCTTCAAAAGAAACTTGATGGGTAATCAAGCGCTCCTTGATTTTCAGCAATCCTTTATGCGTAGGGATGACAATCATATAGGATTGCAAACCGGCACAGTTGGCGGGTGTGGGTCTTGCTCCAAGCGATTGCCAGGTGTTCAGGCCAATATGATGATGGTAGCCACCAGCACTGACGAAAAGTGCTCCTGGGTAACGGCAAGTAACATCAAAACCTAATATAGTGTGATAAAAATGCTCGGCCTCTTTGAGATCTCCTATTTGCAGATGGATATGTCCGACGCGAGTCCCTGCTGGTATCACTTCCCACGGTTCCGCATCGCGTGCGCCCTCTTCAGCCAAACTTTGGATATCGACTTGATCGGTAGCCATTTCGACCATATCATTCTTCCAGTGCCATGTATCCCTGGGACGGTCATGGTAGATTTCGAGACCGTTGCCATCGGGATCGGAGATATACAACGCTTCACTCACCAAATGATCACCTTGACCAATCTGCCAACCAGCGTTGGCAAGACGCAGTAGCTCGCGACCGAGGTCTGGCCGCGTTGGGAAAAGGATGGCTACGTGATAGAGACCTGTTGCCCAGCGTGGCTGATGTACAGCCCCTGGAACTTCAATCAGTTCCAGCAAGGGTTGTTTGTCCTGGCCGCCAAGAACAACCTTCCCTGGAGCCTGCTCGATAGGCTGAAAACCGAGTATCTCCCGGTAAAAGCGTCGCGAACGCTCAAGATCAGAGACGCGCAGAGTAACCAGACCAATATTCGTCCCAGGATGAATCGCCGTGGACACCGATGATGCGTGGTGTTCTATTGACATGAAATGCCTCAATTCTCTACATAAATATACAGTTGTTACAAGCAGGAGCCTTGCCTACTCTTAATACCCATGTCACAAAAACTATCTCTGTTACAGACTAACAAAATGTAAGCACATTATCATCCCTAATATCAGCTTCGCCACCTAAGAGCCTATCCCAACAGGAAGTATAATATCTCTGTCACTCGTCGAAGAGCCTGGATCATAGATACTTTTGACACTAACCTGTGAAGAAACAATCCATTCTGTGCTTTGATGAGTGACGTTATTCACTTAACGAGGCTATAGTAATGAAGATAATTTTCAGTAGAAAAGGTTTTGACTCAGGAGTTGGTAAAGTTGCCAGTCCTATTTTTCCATCAGGGGAACTATGCTCATTACCTATACCTGAGTCTACCTACAATAGTGGCGCGAAGCGATACAAAGAGATAAAGATCGGCAATCGGTCTTTGGGTACACTTGTCAATGATTTGACACAGGGCAAAATCAAAGCAGAGGATCAGGCACATCTGGACCCTGATCTGAACTTCAATAGCGTTCCCAGGCAGACAAACTGGAAACCTATCTTTGGGCAGGTAGGAGCAGCGGAGAGGCATCTTCAAAACAATGGCGTGCAAGCAGGTGACGTTTTTGTTTTCTATGGATGGTTCAAACAGGTTGAGCAATGTGCAGGAACCTATCGCTATGTGAAGAATGCACCGAATCTACATGTCATCTTTGGTTGGCTCCAGATCGAGCAACGCATCTCTATAGATAACCTGTCAGAAATACCTACATGGGCATTAGACCATCCGCACTGTAAAAGCCCGAAGTATAGCAACCTTGATTCTCTTTATATATCAAAAGACTATATGAACATACCAAATGTTGTCATTAACAAGCCTGGAGCAGGGGTGTTTCAAAGGTTCGACCCTGCGCTGTGCTTAACGGCTCCTTCAGCCGGGTTAAGAAGCACCTGGCGACTACCAAAATGGATGCATCCTGGCGAAGAGAGATATCCACTTAGCTATCACAAAGACTTGAAACGCTGGAAACTAGAAGAAGAATGTGTGCTGCTGAGCAGCGTAGGACGTGGTCAGGAGTTTGTTCTCGATTGCCAGGAATATCCTGAAGCCGTGAATTGGCTATGCAGTATTTTGAGCCTGATATGAAGAAAGATGATGGCTGCGAGTACGTGAGCGAGCCGAACAGGGATGGCTTGCCGTGGTGCTTACAGGTTGTATCGACACTAAAGAACATCGCCGAGGGAAAGTAATCTCTTGCCCCTCTTCATTCAAGCCTATGCCACTACCAATATATACCCCTATCTCGTCAGCGTTCTCGTCAGTGATCTCTAAACAAGCTTGAGCAAGTGCTTGCTTCGATGTGGCAATCGCGAACTGCTCATAGGGGTCACTCCGATGCACCTCTTTGCGATTCATGTAAGGTAAGGGGTCAAAATGCTTCACCTCAGCACCGAAATGCACTTTATGCTGACTGGTATCATAGCCAGTAATCTCCCCTACACCAGACGCTCCGGCACACAGAGCTTTCCATGACGACTCTACATCGCTTCCTAGAGAAGTGACCAATCCCAATCCAGTGACAACGACACGAGGCATTCTATTCTCTCCTTCCTGGTTGTATGTATTCTTGCTTCATGCTCTAAAGAGTATCTTTCCTTGACGTTGCTGTTGAGCAGCATGTGTTAGTGCTTCCCGAAATTGCGAAAAAGGATACACCGCTTCTATACTTGAGTGTAAACGCCCGGTCTGCATCAAGTCAAGTAATCGTTTGGAAAGAGTCAAGAGGTCTCCCTACTGCTGAATGGCGGTTTTGATGTAGTGTGTGAGATGATCGCTGGCCTGGCGCATATATACGGTATCCTGATAGAGCCGAGTCAACATTATCGCTCCTTCAAGAGTCGAGATAAACACCGTAGCGAAGGCGTCCACATCCACGTCGGGACGGATTTCCTGCCGCTCGATCCCCCTGATCACGATGCGCTGGATAGTTGCGCGCATAGAATCCATCGCGTTGCGAGCGCGGTCTCGGAGTGGACCGTGAGCATCGTCCGCCTCGATAGCCGTATTGAGGACCGGACAGCCACCCTCCACAGGAGAGTTTTCTGCCAGCCCTTGAAAAACGGAGATAAAAGCGAGCAGCCGATCAATCGCATTCTTCTTTCCTTCAAGTGCCCATTGTACCCGCTGCTGTACAAGCTTGTAGGCATAGTCAAAAGCCTCTAGCGCGAGTTGCTCCTTACTTCCAAAGTGGTTGTAAATGCCACCTTTCTCCAATCCCGTTTCATGCATGATGTCGGAGAGCGACGAGCCAAAATACCCTTGCCGATTAAAAAGCTGGGCAGCCCGTTCAAGAATCATCTCTCGCGTTTGTTCACCTTTACTCATCTTCTCCTCCTACTGCAATCCTGGAAGGGTACCAGATTGTAGTAGACGATAAAAAAATTGGTTCATGGTCTCCTGCTCAACAAGACTTCCAAAGGCATATCAATCCTCTTTCTCGCTCTATCTGCAACGCACATACACATGCTTCAGGTTTAAGCTATGGACGCAATAGGATACAGGTAGTTGTGCCATGTGCGTAGAGCTTGCCTGACTCATCAGTAAGACGTGCCTCGGCAGTTGCAACTCGACCTCCCATATGAATAATCTTGCCTTCGGCGTACACAACTCCAGTCCTATCCGTCATTGGACGTAGGTAGTTTACCTTGAGTTCGAGTGTCGTATACCCAGTGCCAGCGGGGAGCATGGACTGGACGACACAGCCAAGTGCCGAGTCAAGTAATGTGGCAGCAAAACCTCCATGCACTGTACCAATTGGGTTATAGTGATACTGGGCAGGCTCTGCAGCGAAGATGACGTGACCCTCACTCACTTCCGTAATCCACATGCCCATCAGTACCCCTATAGGAGGCGGTGGAAACTCTCCTGCTTGCAATGCTTGCAAATATTGTAGGCCGCTCATAGTCTTGCCCGTCTGAATAGTAGCCGTTGGATCTTCCCACGTGATGGTGCGCGTGTGAGTTGTACCGTTCGTCTCAGGATCGCTCATGTATACTCCCTTTCGTCTTGTGAAATCGGCAGACTAAACGGTCTGTTTTTTCATTAAAAAAAGAGGTCCATTTGAGACCATTCGGTCTCAAATAAAGTATAGCTGATTTTATCGTTCTGTCAAGGGTGGCAAGTGTAACAATTACCATAAATTGGCTCTTCCGCAGCCTCGCTGATCAAGAGAAGAAATTGTACTAAAAGTGATAGATTATCTGCACTCCCTATTTGTATCTATTCAGTTACCATATCAATGCAGGCGAGAAAACCGTCAGATAGCCAATGCACGCCACGTATCGTGGCTAGTTATCCTCTCTTTCAGGTTTATTTCAGGGATATATGATATGCTTTGTACGAAGTTTGGTCATAAAGGTCTTGTTCCTTCAAGAGAGGATATGAAGATGTTTTTGCAAAGAAGCAAAGTCCGTTGCCTCCAAGTGCTCAGTTGCTTCCTCCTCGCTGGAACGCTGGCTGCATGTTCCCTCAATTCCTCTCCATCCTCACACCCATTGAGCCATGCTCAGCCGAAAGTCTCTCCAACGGCGCATCAGCCAGGTATGCCATCTTTTACACCTCCTACTCAGTGTCAGCCAGCTACGCCCGTAGCTAATTCACCTGTGGGGCCAGAAGCCCATGGAAGGGCAACACATGCTCAGCTTTGGGCGCTCATCATGGCAAGCGAGCGTATTCCTGTGAAGGTGGAGGCGAAGCAAGGTGTCAAGATTGTGTGGAGGATGACTGGTTCAGGAGATTTCCACATTGCTGCCTACAGTCCGAGTGGAGGACAGATCGCACCAGACTGGGGTCCAGATGAGCATGGTGGCTCCAACTGGGCGCGTCCAGGTGACGAATGGGGTGTTGGCTTCACCTTTCCCACACCTGGCTGCTGGGATATTCATGTAACACGTGATAATGCAGCTGGAGACGTGTGGTTAGACGTGAAGTAGCGTTGAGAAACATTCTGAACCACCGGGTCTGCAAAAGAGCCAGGATATGCGTCAAGAGCTAGCTTCTAGGACAATGATCACATGAACACGAGAGGGCCTAACATGAGTGAAACGTGGCTACAAGAGTACATCTTCTTAGCATTTCGCATCCATAAAGTGATACAGACGACTTACAAGAGTCCGTTCGTTGAGGCGTATTATGGACCGCCAGCATGGCGATCTCAAGTAGAAGCCGAACCAGCGTTGGAAGCAGCAGAACTCGTGCGTCAGGCCATGAGCCTTGCTGATGCATTACTAGTACAAGGCTTCACATCAAACCGAGAGGTCTATCTCGAGAAACACATTAAAGCCATGGAGACGATATGCCGGAAACTTGCTGGGGAAGCCTTTTCGCTGAAAGAAGAAATGAAGAGTGTAGATTACCTCTTGCACTGACGCATATCCTTGTCAGATGACAGCAAGACAGCAGTCAGGGCGATTCAAAAGTCGTATGTAATGTGCATATAGTAGGAGCGATGGCTTGTCCTCGCCCTGCTCACTCTAACTTTTGTGCTTCCCTCTCGTACATATGATAAGCTACTAAATAGCATGTTTTACAGGGAAGGACGGAAGGGTACATGGAGGAGCCAGAGAATAGAACTACCACCAAACTTTCGCCTGATGGCACGAGAGGCGCGGTGGACAACGATATACCGACAATAAATGCAACCAATGGACAAAATGAGCAGGGTCAACCGCAAGAGCCAGAAAAGGTAGATGAGTTGCAGTTGACAGTGATGGAGGGGTTTCAGATCGCACGCGGCGTCGCGCGTATCGACCCTGCTGACATCGCACGCATTGGCTGTCAATCAGGTGATGTAGTACTGGTTACAGGTGGACGCACTACGGCTGCAAAGCTGGTACCGAGCGCGTCGGTTGATCGTGGTCGCCAGACGATTCAGATGGATAGCCAGGTGCGCCAGAATAGTGCGTCTGGTCTAGGTGAACGTATCACAATTCGTAAGGCGAAGGTACACAATGCCGAGAAGGTGACATTACTGCCATTAAGTGGAGGTGTACCTATTCAGGAGAGTGATCTCCAATATATTGCGCGCTACCTTGTCGGATTACCTGTGGTGATTGGAGATTTGCTGCGTATAGGAACGCCAGCTCCAGGCTCAGCCCCACGCGAGTTCCTTATTATTGGCACTACCCCCTCGACCCCAGCCTACACGCTGCAACAGAGAGCTACGGGCGACCTTCCCCTGCCACCTGCTCAACCAGCGACAGATGTTGAGGCGGTCGTGGTGCAACCAGGAACGATTGTACGCGCTCAGGCACGCGGCGCGACAAACGGAACTCCCGGGCGGGTCAGCTATGAAGATATCGGTGGGCTGGGCAAAGAGCTTCAGCGCATTCGCGAGATGATCGAGCTTCCATTGAAGTATCCCGCCGTCTTCGACCGTCTTGGCGTTGAGCCACCAAAGGGCGTCTTGCTCTACGGTCCGCCTGGAACCGGTAAGACGTTGATCGCGCGCGTGGTAGCGACAGAGACGAACGCCGCTTTTTTCATCATCAATGGCCCAGAAATCATCAATAAATTCTATGGTGAGAGCGAGTCACGTCTGCGCAGTGTCTTCCAGGAGGCGCAGCGCAGGGCACCCAGTATCATCTTTATTGACGAATTAGATGCGTTGGCTCCCAAGCGTGCCGAGACGGGCGGCGAGGTCGAGCGGCGTATCGTCGGGCAACTGCTCGCACTGATGGATGGTATGGCTTCGCGTGGACAGGTCGTGCTGATTGGCGCAACAAACCAGCCAAATGCCCTTGACCCGGCGTTGCGTCGTCCCGGTCGCTTTGATCGTGAGATCGCGCTGCGGGTGCCGGACGTGCGTGGGCGCACAGAAATATTGCGCATTCACAGCAAGGACGCGGCACTCGCGAATGATATTGATTTTGCACGCTTGGCACAGCTCACCCCCGGTTATGTCGGTGCAGACCTTGAGGCATTATGTCGAGAGGCCGCGATGATCGCACTCCGTCGCGTACTACCACATATCGATTACCAAAAAGGGTATATACCCTACGAGACACTGGTAAATCTCAATATCACAATGAGTGACTTCCAGGCCGCCCTGCGTGAGGTAGAGCCATCGACGACGCGCGAGGTATACGTTGAGGTCAGCGAAACTTCCTGGGATGACATCGGTGGGTTGACACAGGTAAAGGACCTGCTAACTGAGGGGGTCGAGTGGCCCCTACGCTATCCTGAGATATACGCGAACGCGAAGGTAGAATCACCACGCGGCGTGTTGCTGGCGGGTCCGCCAGGATCAGGTAAGACACTGATTGCACGCGCATTAGCGAATCAATGTGAGGCAAGCTTCATCTCGATTAAAGGTCCTGAACTGCTCTCAAAGTGGGTGGGCGAGTCTGAGAAGGGTGTGCGCGAGGTTTTCCGTATAGCGAAGCAGGCAGCACCCAGCATCATCTTCTTTGATGAGATCGACGCACTGGCACCTCGGCGCGGTGGTGGAAACGACGGCAATGTTGGCGACCGCGTGATTGCTCAACTCCTGACAGAGATGGACGGCATCGAGGGGCGCGAAGGCGTGATCGTGTTGGCGGCGACGAATCGTCCAGACATGATTGACACCGCATTGCTGCGCCCTGGTCGCTTCGACCTGATCGTTGAATTGCAAAATCCCGACGAGATCGAACGCCAGGCAATCTTCGCTGTTCATCTGCGCGGGAGACCAATCGCATCGGAGATCACAGTGGAAGAACTGGCACGCTTGACACCGGAACGCAGTGGCGCGGATATCGAGGCCATCTGTCGCCGTGCTGCCCTGCTCGCCTTACGCGACTGGATTAGCCCTAAGCTGAGTCTTGGCCGTGTCCAGGTGACAGAAGCGACTGAGGAAAATGGAGATTCTGCTGTATCTTCGCAAGAAGACACTACGCAGGAGACCACGCAGAGCGCACAAGCATTCCAGGAAGCACCAACTATTCCTTCAACTCGTTTCTTCATCCGACCAGAGCACTTTGCCCGTGCCCTTGATGAACAGCGCGACCGCTACGCAGTTCAAGAGGAAGCAGAAGAGAATCGAGCACGGCAAGAGCGAGGGCGTCAACGCTTGATCGATATGGCCGCCGATCAAGATACCAATGGGAAACCACCATTGAGAGGCTTCCGTCTCTGGTTAGTACGCCTGTTTGGACTAGTATAACTTGAATCAAAAGGGCACGACGATTATGAAACCGTCGTGCCCTTTTGATTCAACTTTCGTCCATCTCCGAAAATTGGTAACATCTACGTGGTTTTTATCTATACAAATGTGATAACATTATTGTATAATGTTACTTGGTACTACAAGTCTTACAAAACACTCATGTCTATGCTATAATTAGAGATGGTGAGCGTATTAAAAAGCGAAGGGAGAAACACTATGTTACCTACCCCCGACAACACTTCTCCCGTCTCCCGTGTGCAAGTCACTGAGGCATACCTAAAGGCTATACGGTTGATCGACGAGCGCGTTGCCCCTCTTCTGGGCAAAGCCACGACCCGTGTCCTGGTGCAGGTTGCCGCTAAACGTGTTACCGACAAGTATTCGTTTCTTTACTTCTTTATGAATATGCCCTATACAGAGATTACGCCAGCAGTCATTCATGAACAGCTTTCAGGCGTTACCGCCCAGGAACTCGCAGCGGGCCTGGATGCTCTGTTAGATGCATGCTTTGCCGGTTTGAAAGAATTGACAGGCAACCTTATCGCCCCTCCACTTCATGCCGAAGTGATACACCAGTTACAACAAATGCAACAATAAAACAGCATGGAGAGCAACGTGCAATCAAACTTTCAAGTGACAAGTACCTTGTACAGCACAGATAGCACGTACCGCACAAACGGACAGTATGGAACTATAGGAAGTATGGAAATTATGGGTGGTATGGGGGATCGCCTTCCCGCTATCCTCCATGAAATGGAAATCCTCAATACCATGGGGAAACGTTTCGTCGCTGCGATTGATCGCTTTCATGTCCATCGCGCACTCCTTACTACTCTACAGGAGATGTACAGCTTTTCGGCTTGCTGCATTCTGCTCAAAGGTGATCCTCATCAACTCTTCATTATCCCCTGTCAACCACTCAGTGCAGCGTTTCTCAAAGATATGATTCAACGTATCGCAAGCGCAGCAAATGTAATAGATTTTCCACACATTGATGCCCAGCAGCTTGCTGAAACAGCCTATTATGACGCACCAGATGAGTTCGCTCAATTTCGCACTCAGGAGGCGATTGACGCGACCGAGATTGGGTCTGTCCTGAACATTCCTCTGACTGTTGAAAATCGTATCATCGGCATGTTGAGCTTGTTCGACGAACTTGTGGGAACATTCGATACTGATATGCTCAGGTTGACAACGATGATTGCTGATTATGCAGCGGTCGCGTTGGAGAATGTTCGTCTACGTGAGCGCGAAAATGCACTATGGCGGCAGGCAGAATATGAACGACAACGCCTTGAGCTTATTATCAGAAGCATGACAGAGGGCTTGCTTATCACTGATGAGCATGGCATCATTACATCATTAAATCAATCGGCACAACATTTGCTCTCACAGGTATCGAGCGAATTTACATCGGGTGTTCCGCTTCATCAACTGGCTCATAGCAATAACATACCATGGCTACATAGGCTTGCAGAGATTGTAGATCATGCTCTCGCTGGGAAGACAGTGGTGAATCAAGAGTTGCTTGCAGGCGAGAGCGGTGAGAAAGTTCCACTCACATTAAGTATCAGTGTCGCACCGCTGCATGATGCCAGCAGTTACTCAATGCATCCCATTGGTGTGGTAGCAGTGCTTAATGATGTAACCGCGAACAAGCAGGTCGAACGGCTGAAGGACGAGTTCGTGTCCGTGGTATCGCACGAGTTGCGCACACCCCTCACCGCTATCAAAGGCTACACACAGCATCTTGTACGACGCATCGAGCGACGCCTCCGTAAGATACATGATACTCAACAGGCACAGAATAATCCCACGACAGACTTGGCGGAAAGCGTTGATCTGCGCAACTTGACTATTGTGCAGAGTCAGACCGATCACCTGGAACGTTTGGTGAATGATCTCCTCGATCTTTCGCGCGTACAATGGGGACAACTCACTCTACAGTATGAAACCTTCTATCTCGCAGATGTGTTAGCCGAGAGCGTACGCCTGGGGCAGGCGAGTGCTGAGCAACACACGCTCTACCTTGATATTCGGGTACAGGACACGAAGATTGTAGCAGACCGCGCTCGCGTCGAGCAAGTCATCGGCAACCTCCTGGATAACGCCGTCAAGTACTCTCCACAAGGCGGACAGGTAACGGTACGCTTAGAAGAGCAAGACGGTAGTTATCTGGTAAGTGTAATTGATCAAGGCATCGGTGTGAGTCCAGAGCACTTCGATCATATCTTTGAACGTTTTTACCGTGTGCGTAATGCTGCAAGTCGCCAATATGCAGGTATTGGGCTAGGTTTGTATGTCGCCAAAGCCATCATTGAGCGGCATGATGGAAATATCTGGTTCTCCGAAAACAAGGACAAAAGTGGCACAACCTTCCACTTTATGCTCCCACGTGCGCCTCGCATCACAGTTTAACAATCACGAGGAAGATGGCGGGGTAAGGCAACGACTAGTCGCCACCTTACCCCGCCATCTTCCTCGTGATTTACAATACTTGCAACAGATCGGAGGGGTTGAAGCCAAAGTGATCGGTCAGATAAGAGTTGCCAAATGGTGTGAAGTGCACTTTTGTCCAGGTCGCTCGGAGCAATTGTATATTGCGCAGAATGCGTGCCTCTCCCCACAATGGATGCCGTAGATCACGGAAGGCATTGACTATGTCGGCAGCGCTTGTAAGCAGCACACCACACGTAACTACCACTATCTGAACTAAAGGGTGATGCGAGAGTTCGACAGGCGAAAGAGATGTAAATAGACCAACATAGAGAATGCTTCCCGATACCAGAGCCGGACAGAGCACATCGAGCCAAATGTACAAGAGTGAGGGTTCATGCAGTGACATGATGGTTACACCAAGGGGGCCGACAGCCCAACCGATCAAGGGGTCATTACGCAACAATGTCATTAACACATGAGTGCATTTGAAGAGGACAATCCAGAGGACTAAAAGAACTACTAGACCGACAGCATTGAGAATATGTACATTCGCTGTTATACCTGACATGCTCAAAACTCCTCACACTCTAACTCATCAAAGATGACGAGTCGGCCCTACTACTTACTATTATAAGCTACCTACTCTTTTTTTTGCAATTAGATAGGCGATTATTCGCTCCACCCACTTGCACCAACAAGAGGAACAAAGACACATCCACCAAGCGAATAGCTTTGCGTACCAAAAAAGGTACGTTTTATCACCTGTAACTCTTGTCGGTCCTGGCTTCCTACTGGTATGACCAGGATACCGTGCGGAGCAAGTTGAGCGAGCAGTTGAAATGGCACCTCTGGTGCCCCCGCTGTTACCAAAATGCGGTCGTAAGGAGCCTGGTCAGGCCAACCAAGAGTACCATCCCCAACGTAGAGCGAGACATTATCTACGCCAACCTGCATCAGACGCTTTGCGGCTTGATATGAAAGTTGCTGATGCCGTTCAACGCTATACACATGAACCGCGAGGCGGGACAAGATGGCTGCCTGATATCCAGAGCCTGTACCTATCTCCAGAACTCGCTCGCTTCCAGTAAGTTGTAATGCCTGGGTCATCAGAGCTACCATTAGCGGCTGTGAAATGGTCTGCCCCATCGTGAGGGGTAAAGCAGAGTTTGCATATGCCACCTCCCGATATGGCTCCTCAACAAAGCATTCACGTGAAATGCTGGCAATAGCATCAAGCACACATTTATCGTGTACTCCAGCATCAGAAAGTGAGTGTATCAATTGTTGACGTTGTATTTCAAGGTTTTGTATCATGGCATCCAAACCAGCAGTATGCATGTAGGGCATTATGCACTCTATAGACTATACGAAAATCGCACATAAAAAGATGCAGTTTTTATGTTGAAGATGTTAGTTGGAGGAGAGGAAGAAGGTATGGGTGTTACTGGTATCGAACCAGTGACCTCTTCGGTGTGAACGAAGCGCTCTCCCACTGAGCTAAACGCCCTTGTTGATAACATGAGCAACTATAGCATCAGCAAAGAGGAATGTCAAGCATTTTTTCGCCTGGAGGGTCGAGGGTCATCCGTAAGGACTTGTCTAAACTGTAACTTGTTTTGAAGAGTATACGTACTACTAGAGAGAAGTACCCTTGTATAAGGGTTTTTGCTTATGAAAAGTTTGCTTATAAAACATATGCAAAGGATGGTAAAACGACGAATGAGAAAGACTGTAGCGAAATGGATTGTTGGCGTTGTTATCCTACCAGCAGTGATGCTTGCTGTGCGTAAGCGTATTAACGCTCTCATCGACGAAAAGTTGTAGGTCAATGCAAGAGTGCTTGTCGGCTCTGCGAGCCCATAGTACAGTAGTAGAATATGGTATACTGAGGAACAGAAATCATACGTGTTCTTCAGGAGACGGCAAATGGAAGAAAAAAACTCTACACCAGGCGGGCCTACAGCGAAGGCAACACAGATACAAGACGCAGCAAATACGACGCTTACAAAAAGTCAAGATGAAGCTCCCAAAGAGCACGGTGGGGAGTCCTTAGAAAAGGCGATTCAGGCGGCTGACCGTGTTGGTGGAGGGCAAGCCACGGGTGAGACGAAGGTTCAAGAGCACAGAAAAGCGTATGGAACCGCAAAGACGGAGAACTTGAGCGATTCCGGTCTATGGAGAATTATACTGCCCACGTTTATTATCCTCTCTTGTCTGGCAATACTTGCGATTCCCCTCATTATTCTAGGCTGGCTACTCACCAATTCTCTTGACGCACATGCAGCCTCGAATACAATAGTGCATGTTCCCCTGGCATGGGTATGGATTGTGATGGCTATCATTGAGGTAGGTATTACGGTTGTCGTTGGACGAGGACTGCTCAGGATATTCTTAACTCAGGCGGAAAACTACCGCAGATAGCCATGTGGTTCTATAAGACCTCATACATTGTGGCCTCGGTGCGAGATGTACCGAGGCCACAATGTATGAGGTCTTATAGAACTATACCCTCTAATTTCAGTAGCCACAATTTCGTGGGTAATCCACCGCCATAACCGATCAATGCCCCACCACCGCCGATCACGCGATGACAGGGAACGATGATAGCAATAGGGTTGGACCCGTTAGCGGCTCCCACAGCACGAGGCGCACTGGGGCGACCAATAGCATGCGCAATCTCACCATAACTCCGCGTTTCCCCATAGGGAATGGCGCTCAATTCGCGCCATACCGCTATCTGAAATGGTGTGCCATGCAGATCTAATGGACAAGAAAATGTTACTTTTTCTCCCTCAAAGTAGCGCCTCAGCTCGTCTGATGCTTGCTGCAAAGCTGCATTCATAGTACCAATAGTATGCTCACTGTGTAGTTGTTTTCTCGTCCAATCAAGTCCTTTACCAATGGCTGTTCCAGGCGTTCCTACCCAACAAATTCCGACCTCGGTCGCCAAAATAATACATTCCCCTACTGGGCTGGGAACACTATTCCAGAACAGAGTTTTTGTCTCTTGTTGTAGTGCAACCATTATTAACTACCTTCTTTCATACACCTGTTCTTTTCGCCCAGTGTAACATGAAGACCGCTGTACAGCAAGATAGCCCATCATGGATATTGCTCTTGAAAATACTTGACTTTTATAGGGACTCTGAGTACACTCTGAACAGGCTTTACGTTGACTAGTTTGTAGCAAAGAAGACGATTATACAAAACGATAAAGGGAGCGAGTTCTATTCCCTCAAAGCCTCCCCACATTGCACTATCCTCTCTCATTACAAAAGTGTTCTCACTTTTTCCATAAAGAAGGTTGCATGAATTATCCCGTTGTTGTGTCTCCTATGGTCGATTATATTCGTCCTTGGGATGTGCGTACAGAACTCATAGTACGAGAAAGGCACTACACCATTGCTTAGCACCCTACTTCTGTGTGCACAGAAACAGCTGACCACCAGCCTCAACGGAGAGGAGGTGAAAGCATGAGAGGAAAGCTACGTGACAAAAGCTCGACCACCAAACGCGATATGTTCAAGCGTGAGGTGATAGACCGTAAACGCTCTGACAAGCGTGATAATCGACTGGCAACCTGGCTCAATCAGGAGTTAGAAGATCAGGATTACGAGCCAGAGGAAGACGGCACAGAAGAAACGCTACTCAATGTTTCACAGCCGCAATCGAAGTAAACGCAGTGGGCGGGTCGAGGAATAAGTTCCTCGACCCGCCCACTGCGTTTACTTCGATTGTGCTTAGGGAATATCTATTCCTGGAAAGAGACGGCGAGCAATGACAAGCCGTTGAATTTGCGCGGTTCCCTCAAAGATGTCGAAAATTTTGGAGTCGCGGAACCACTTGTTGAGAAACTGCTTGGACTCAGAGTTTTCGCCAGGAGCCGAGATACGCACACCCGCAGCCGTTGTCTTCATAACGAGAGCACCAGCATAGGCTTTACACATCGACGCCTCTTTCGAGTTGGAGATACGCTTGTCAGCCATCCACGCCGCTCGCCAGACAAGGAAACGGGCCATCTGTAACTCTTGTCCGATCTCCTCCAGTTCATCCTCGATCTCTCGACGCTTCTGCGCAGAATAACCTTTAGGTAACTCCTCTTTAACCCACTGCTCGGTCGTCTCGTAAGCCGCACGGGCGAGGCCGAGGGCCAGTGCTCCCACCATCGGACGAGTAGCATCAAGGGTGCCCATAGCCGCCTTGAAACCTGCTTTTTTACTCTGCTCACGGCCCGCAAGTAGGTTTTCTTTCGGGATGCGGCAGTTTTCATAGATTAGTTCGGCGGTCTGTGAGGCACGTAGCCCCATCTTCTCTTCGATACGTCCAACGGTCAGACCCGGAGTTCCTTTAGCAACGACAAAGGGGCGGATGCCTTCGCGTCCCAGATTTTTGTCGATGGTGGCAAAGGTGATAACGAGATCGGCACGCGCTCCATTGGTAATGTAATGTTTGTGCCCGTTGAGCACCCACTCGTCACCATCAAGTACGGCAGTAGTGGTCATGCCTGATACGTCAGAGCCAATACCTGGCTCAGTCAGCGCCAACGCACCCCAGTGAAGTTGCCCATCCATGTAGGGTCCGAGGAAGCGAGCCTGCTGCTCTGGTGTTCCTTGTGACAAGATGGGAGGTGCAGCCAGACCAGGACCGGGAATAGCCGTTGAAAGTGCAGCATCACCCCAGGCCATCTCTTCCTGTGAGAGCATCGAAAGCACATTCTCCTGCTTCTCTTCTTCCGAAGCCTGCTGCCTACGAGCCTGCCCTGACGAGCCTGCCCAGAAGCGCTTCTGCATGTTCCAGAAGAAGGTGTCTGGTATCTTCTCGCTGCAATCACATTCGAGTGAGATTGGTCGCATCTCTTCAACAGCTACTTGATGGGCGTAGTCGCGGAACGTCTCTTGCGAGTTGCTGAGTGTAAAGTTCATCATCGTTTTTTACTCCATTGGAAATGCTCGCTTATGACCCCTAGCCCTCGACGTTTATTCTATGCCTTATTATATCCCTTACAAGAAGTTTAGGACAAGAAGCCCTACGACTTAAGCAAGAGATGGACATTTTTCTGCGATTAGAGTTTACTAAAAACATCATACGAAAGCCATACGGTTTCCATGCTACAACCACTTGATTATTGTGAAATAGTATGTTACTATCAGATTGAGGAACCCAATTTTTTGAGGTGTTTGTATGACGTTAGCGGAGTATCGAGGTTTGCTGAGTTGGTCACAAGCTGAACTTGCCCGACAAGCAGGCTTGAATAGCCAAACCATCGGCAATGCAGAAAGAGGTGAGCCAATCTCTGGAAGAACTGCACAAGCTATTTGTAAAGCTCTTAGTGAAGGGCTAGGTCGGCAAATCCTAGCAAAAGACATTGACGGTTTGAACGTTCGATTATAGTGTTTATTCAAAAAATAAAGATAGGCCGCGCACAGTCCCTGCAAGAACGAAACCCGACCTATCTGTTGGTTTCGGTTGCTCTGCTTTCGTCGTCAAACGTGTCAGAGGAACCGTTATTTGGTGATGGGTACCACCATATCCATTATACACGATGGTGCCTGTCTGGACAAGTATGTCGAAAACAAGAGAGGTACATCCAGCATGATAAGCACTCTACAGATGAATGACGCTATCTCATACCCGTACAATCGGACTCTTTCCTTGCGAACCGCAGGAGATGACACGGCAACCCTCTTACATCGTATCAGCCTTGCTCGAAAAGGGATTCTCGGTTCCTCAGAAGCAACCCGGGCAAAGCACCGTCTCGTTGAAGCGCATCTTCCCTTGATTACGTCACTCGCAAAGCAGTACACTGCAAAGAATCGTTCCTTTCATATGCTCGAAGTTGCTGATTTAATTCAAGAAGGAAGTATCGCCCTGTTGCAAGCTCTTGAACAAAACAGTATAACAACAGTCGCGTCCTTCCGTGCATATAGTATTGCTATCATTCGTACCTCCTTTGCACGCACTCATGGGGGAGATGATCCGATGTGTCTGCCCCATAGCAGTTACTATCGGGCGAAGCAGCAAGGCACTCTTCACCACTTCAGTCACTTTGTCTCTAGCCTAAATGCTCCCCTCTATGAGAACGATGGAGAAGCAGATACCTTGGTTGACCGTCTTCCCGCACCACCGCTTCTTTTTTCCTCACAACATGTTAGTAGTACGTCCTGTTGTCCTAAATTCTTGTTGTCTCTAGGTATACAACACAATGAGAGTAAAACTGCTTTGGTCGAGAAGTTATTGGCAACACTTCCTCCTCGACAAGAACAGGTGCTCCGCCTGCGGTATGGTCTTGATGAAACAAACGGGTGTGCCTATACACAAGATGAAGTGGCTGACCTGCTTGGTATTTCGCGGAGTGCGGTCAACGATGCCGAGCGGCGTGCCTTGCAGAACTTACGCACACGGAAACTTTCATTCGGACAACGCTCCACCCGTTCACTGGCACTCAAGGGCAACAAAAACGCTTGCCATCGAACTGAGGCGGGATTACAGCAAATCGAGCGACAACGACGCGAACGCGAGGAACGCCTCTGCGTCGTGTACCAACAGTTACAGGAGCATGGCATCCGCATCTCAATAGGTGCATTGAGTCGAGCCGCACATACAGACAATCGAACCGTTGCTGCCTTTTTGCATATGCATCGTAGCGAAGAGCAACCACTCCAAAGATCAACAAGTATTGAAGAACGCTTGATACATGCCTATACTCATCTTGAGTCCACCAGAGAGAAACTGACTATCAAGCTACTAAGCAAGCTTGCCCATACTGACAGTACGGTAGCGCGTGCGTTCTTGCGTTCGCGTGGTATTCAAGTACAACGAGGGAGACCCAAGAAGAGCAAACAAGACGTTGGAGTGGGAGAGACTCTTAGCGATTCTCTTGTAGCAGAAGCATCATAATATAATAGTTGGCGTCTTTGTAGCATAATAGACAGTGAAGAAAAGGAGACGTTTGGTGAAGAAGAGCAAGACTTCAACCTTCTTATTGGAGTTGCCCTTGGTCGTTGATTCAGGGCAAGCCAAACGTCTTCGCGCCCATTTTGAGGCAGCGCGGTGTCTTTACAATGCACTCTTAGACGAAGCTCTCAAGCGTCTGCATCAGATGCGGTCTGACCCACGTTGGCAAATCGCACGCACGCTTCCCAAAATACAAAAGCAGGAACGTCGTGAGGCATTTACACAATTGCGACAGCAGTACAGTTTCTCTGAGTATGCCTTACACAGTTTCGCAAAGCACGCAAATTGTACCTGGATTGCTGACCATATTGACTCGATGATGGCACAAACGTTAGCAACCCGTGCTTATCAAGCGGTTAACCGCATATGCCTTGGCAAGGCCAAGAGGGTTCGCTTCAAAAGCAAGGGGCGCGGACTGGATAGCGTGGAGAACAAACAGAACAAATCAGGCTTACGCTTTTTATTGCAACGACCAGAAGAGGGAAACGAAGGATATGTTCTCTGGAACAAAGACCACCTTTCCGCGCTCATCGACTGGAACGACCCTGTTGTGAAGCACGGTCTAGGCCAACGCGTCAAATATGCTCGTGTGTTGCGCCGCAAAGCCTCTAGCCCACGCGCTCAAGGCGCAGATTGCGAGGGAGACCGCTACTTCGTCCAATTGATCTTAGAGGGCATACCCTACAAGAAATCGAAGCGCATGGTAGGAACCGACACTATCGGGCTTGACCTGGGTCCCTCAACCGTTGCGTTTGTCCCTCGTGAGCAGGAGGCGCAGTTGGTACCATTCTGTGAAGACCTCAAACCTGATATTCGCGCCAAACGTCGATTAGAGCGGAAGTTAGACCGCCAGCGTCGTGCTAACAACCCTCAGAACTACGACGAGAAAGGGCGTATCAAGAAGCGCGGTACGCATCGTCGTACTTGGCACAATAGCAAAGGCTACCTTGCCACACGCCGCCGTCTGGCATACCAGGAACGTAAACTGGCGGCACATCGTAAGAGCCTTCATGGACGACTTGTTCATCAAATCATCTCTATTGGACACCATATTCATACTGAGAAGATATCCTACAAAGGTTGGCAGAAACGCTATGGTAAAAGTGTAGCACTCCATGCACCAGGGATGTTCATACGTATGTTGGGACGCACGGTTGCAAGCACCGGCGGCACCCTACATGAAGTGTCTACACAGAAGACCAAGCTTTCGCAGTACTGTCACGGATGCGGCAAGTACGAGAAGAAGCCATTGTCTCAACGGTGGCATCGTTGTACGTGTGGTATTGGACCCGTCCAGCGTGACCTGTACTCTGCGTTTCTCATTGCCCATCTCGAAACAGAAACTACTATCCCCTCTATCGCCCATGATGCATGGGAAGGTGCGGAACTGCGCCTGCGGGCAGCGATGGAGGTATTGCACCAACGTGCGAAAGAAGGGCAAAGTTTGCCCGGAAGCGTGGGTATTTCCCGCGCTGGAGCATGTCTGCCTAAAAGCCTTGCGAACGCTCACCTAGAGCTAGTCTACCGAAGAGGAAGGCTAGAAGCGTTGAGACAAGAACAAGGTCATACCGCTACGCGGTAAGAGTTTCAGTCCATTGCGGTTGAGTTACGCGCCCACATCTCGACAGGATGATCCTGTAGATAGCCTGCGCCACCCAGAACTTGAACGGCGTCTAGCGTCGCGGACTTTGCAATCTTAACCGCTTGATATTGTGCAGCCTCTGCATCATGGACAAGCATCTCACTATCGACGTTGCTATCCCAGTTGACAGCGGCATTCCACAAGAAAAGACGAACCGCATCAAGCTTCATTGCCATCTCCGCAATCATAAAGGCGATACCTTGATAGGAGGCGATGGGGCGACCAAAGGCTGTACGCCCTCTCGCGTAATCTATGGCATACTCAACGGCGGCACGAGCCATACCGCAAGCTATCCCTGCTCGCAGAATTGCGTAGAGGGCTGCGACCCGCTTCACGCCATCGCTACCAGGCTCACCAAGCATCACGGACGCAGGAACAACAGCGTCTTCAAAGATATACGAGGCACTTGGTGCAGCGATCAGGCCCAATTTCTGTACGTCACTGCTGATATGCAATCCTTCAACATGCTCTGGTAATACAACAGCACAGAGGCCATCGCTTCCGGTTGAACCCTCAGTGCGGAAGAGCGCGACACGCAGGCTTGCGTGTCCACCGTGAATAACGTCGCGCTTGGTGCCATTAAGCACGTAATTGTTGCCATCTTTGCGAACCGTTGCGCTAATGTCTGCCAATGAATAGCCGCCAGTCCGTTCAGCAAAGGCAAAGCTGCCGCGCTGTGCGGAGCCTTCACGCTCATCACCAAAGGGGGAAATGTATTGCTGGCGCTGGCTCTCGCTTCCTGCCAAAGCGACGGTCAGAGGACCCATCATGGAGCTAATAATATTCATCGCCAGACCACCATCACCGAAACCAAGTTCCTCCGCAATCAACCCATAAGTAACCGCCTCGATGTTGCCCGAACCGCCATATGCTTCGGGAAAAGGAGTCGTGAGACCTGTTTGAGCCAGGGTCTGCATCAGTTCAGGCGAAATATCTCCATTCTTCTCGGAGCGACGTCCCTGAGAACGTAGCTGCTCGATAGCGATGCTCCGCGCCAGGTGGCGTATCTCCTCCTGCTCTTCCGTCGGGGAAAAATTGGGCATGAAACTACATCCTTTCGCTACTCGATTATTATGAGGTTTGCACTATATTCAACGTTGAAGCACTTCTCGCCCAACGAGAAGAGTAGTAAGCATGTAAACAGGCGTATAATCAGTCGTCATCGACGCTCCTTTGTCTGCTTGCGTTCCTCGCTGTACGACGTTGTTAGAGGCTATGTGAGGACGATGTTTCTCCGTATGCACTATTGTACGTGATTGGTAAGGTTTTTGCCAGTAGAACAGACGTGGCATTTCTACTCCGGACGCCTGGTCCAATAGTTATTCCTTGAAGATACTTCCTTAGGAACAAGATAGACTGTGTTATGATGAGATTGCATTGACATGATCGAGGAGGTTGCCTATAGTTGCTAAAAATCTGGACAAATAGGACATCTGCCCAAACTTCTAACCTTCACCTACGCCCGTTGACGAACGAACTAGGCGGGTGGTTGGACTACGACCAACCGTGTTGTGTCTTCCATGCCTGATGTCGCTCTAGGAGCAAGGCTTTCACGGCTGTTTTATCCTTGCATACCTCTAATGCAGTATCTCCCACTCGTCGTGCAACGTTGGTAGCGGCATTGAGATCAGCATGGGTGCTATAACCACAGACCTGACAGCAAAACGTTTGCTGGTCTGGTCGATTGGCTCGATCTGGATAATGACACACACTGCACTCTTGAGAAGAATAGGCACTCTTCACCCTGGTCGCTTGTATGCCCCGTTTGGCGGCGTTCCAGGCAATCTGCTTGGGAATGTGTGCGAGATTAGAAGCTCGCATGCAGGCATTCATGGCTCTGGCCTTGTGCTTCATTGTGGCCACCGACAACTGTTCATAGGCGATCTGTGCGCCTTCGTGCTCGGCAAAGCACTGATTGACCGCCCGGTTGATCTCCTGACGCACATGCCGGATCAGCCGCTGCCCGCTTCGGCTTGTGGTGGAAGGAAGCTTCTCAACCCCCTTCTTTTCCAGGCATGTGCGCAACTTGGCTTTACGTCTTCGTTTCTCGCGATCACGCTTCTGTCGCTCTCGGAGTTTGCCATGAAACGTGCCGTAGTGCTTGCCTGTACTTGTGGTCATGAAATTGGCAATCCCGACATCGACGCCAACCACCGGAGCAGATGGCTCGGTCTGAATGGGAACCACTTGGTCGTAACTGAGGGTTAGCCACCACCCAGTGCCACGCTTGTTGAGGGTCACGCTCGTGTTGATCGTTTTCCCCTTTAATGTCTGTCGGTGATAGTCTGCCAGCTTGACCGGCACAAGTAACTGTTTGCGAAAGTCGAGGGTGCTGATCTTGAGCCAGTAGTCAAAGGGGGAGTCCTGCGCGGGTTCGAGCGCGACGACGTTGACGTTGGCCTGGATGCAGGTTTGGCGTAGCGTGGGAACGTCCCATTCCTTCCAGACGGGTTCTTCGGCCTGCGGGTTCAGCGTACTATCGGCCTGTTGCTCGTGATCATCCAGGAGGTCGTCGAGATAGTCCTGGTAGGCGTTGGCACGGTTGGTGTGCCATGACTGCGCTATCCCTGCTGCTTGTTGGATCGCTACCCGATGCCAGCGTTCAGAAAGCGGGGTGGGAAAGAGGGGAGGATGAAACTTGTTGGGGGGTTCCTCAGTGCAAAAAAGGGTAACGTACTGTTGGCAAAGCGAGAGATAGACCTGGGCGAGATTATCCAGAGTGGCAAGCTTTCCCGGATTGACCTCGATCAGGCGGATATGCGTCACCGCCGTGGTGATTCGCTGTGGTGTACCGTGTCTCGGGTACCGCTGGTGCTGTTTCATCGTTCCTCATCCCTATACGGAGAGGGAGACCAAGAGTCTCGGTCTCCCTCTCATAACGCGCTACTGCTCCGTTCCCTGCTTGAAGACCTCTTGCAGACAGATCATCAAGCGATAGGTCTCATAGGCATCCAGGCTGAGCAGATTATCCGCCACATATGGCATCTGCTCATCAGCCAGCAAGTCGATACTCTGATCGCTCATGATGAACAGATGATGCACTCCCAGGTCGATCTCACGCAAGACGGTGACGGAGCTATCGCGCGAATCCATACTCACCGTTGGCTCTCTTTCTAGAAAGGTCTACGCCTCTTGTAAGATCACGCTCCGTAATGGCTCCTGGGCTGTTGTGTGCCGTTTGCGGGCTTGCTCTGCCGGGGTCATGGGAAAGAGTTGCCCACCGAGTTCACCAAGCAAGCACCCCACCAAAAAGAACCAGGTGCCATACTAACGTATGCATCGTTCAACATGCTTCAAGTTCCTTCTGTGCTTGACATGTGACCCTCATGCAGCAATACTACTACCAGAGTCTCGATTGGATTTACAGCAACGAGGCTCTCACCGCCGAAGCACATTTGACCCATGTGCCTCGGCAAGCCTCTACAACTACTTTCTGACACTGAACATGACGATTCTACAGAACACACGACGAAAACACACTAAAGAGTTTAAAGTCATCAATGAGTCGTGTGCCATAAAACTCTTCGATTTGGTTAATGTATATCAACGGCAGCACTCAACTTAGCTTTCTCTGTACGAATTTCATGACACACATCTAATAGTATCATGTAAGCCATGAAAAGTCAACGGTTTTGAGTTGTTTTTGCCATTTAAAAATTGTATAATAATAAAAAGATTGTCTTATAGTACCAGATATGCTAAACTAGCCACCATGAATACTTGTATTGAGGTGGCCTATGAGGCTTGAAGATTTTCGTCTCGAAGTTGCAAAGCTAACACGTCAGCAATTATCTGTCATCTCCGGCGTATCAATTTCTACTATTCAACGTGCTGAGGAGGGAGGAACTATTGGCAAGCTCAAGAGGGCGCAACTTCTGGAAGGGCTTAGTAAGCATCTCGGTAGAGAAGTGACACGAGATGAGATAGATGAGTTTCGATAGGACAATAGCAAATGTGGCATACTTCATCAACTGATTGCAGGACAAACCTGAGAGAGGCAAACAGCTTTTTTACCAGTTTGTCGTCTGTAGGTGAGCCTACTGCGTATATACAAACACAGGAAGTTGTGAGATCAAAGCCATTTTTAACGAAAACTAGTATTCTTGATGCCGATTGCTATATTTCCTAAAATCAGTAAATATACTTGGAACATAACGAATATCGCCATCGAACAGGCTTTCACCGTAACGCAGCTTTTGTAAGAGCGAGTCGTCTCACATCCTTAGTACATACGCAGTACACATACAGGAGGAACTGTAAGATGGATCAAAGTCGCGGTATGATCGCTCAAATGCGCGCCGTTACCATCTCACGTGAATACGGCAGCGGCGGTGGAGAGATTGCCAGTCGTCTGGCTCAGCGTCTCGGTTGGCAGCTTATTGACCATGAAATTGTTGTGCGTGTAGCACGAGAGATGGATGTCAGCGAAGAGGAGGCCGAGGCACGTGACGAACGCACCGAAGGCGTCGTCTCACGCATCTTAAGCAGTATGCAATTGGTTGACCCTAATCTGGTGGTGGGGCCACCAGTCTTACCAGTAGAAAGCGCACGCGCATATCATGCGGCGCTCTCCAGCGTCGTTGAAGCCGCGGTAGCTAAAGGCAATGTTGTTATTGTAGGTCGAGGCTCACAGGCACTGCTGGCCCAGAGACGCGATGTGCTTCACGCGCGCATAGTAGCTCCGTTAGAAGCGCGTATCGCCTACGTGATGCAGCGAGAAGGGCTAGGTCGTGCGGATGCTCAGGCGCGTATACAGCTCAAAGAGCGGAATCGCAGCCGCTACTTACAGACAGCCCATCACCTACAGCCAGAGGACGCTCACCTGTACGACCTTGTTGTGAATACTGGCATCCTCGATCTCGATAGCATTGCCGAATTACTCATCTCTGCATTGGCGTACAAGGCAAAACAGCTTGCCACGCCGATAGAGCAGCTTGGACCAGGAGCAGGTTTGACACGCTACCCTGGTCAGCCAGGAGACCTGCGCCAACCTGTACAATGACGAGTACAAGCTCCGCTCTGTATCCTCAGAGTAGAGCTTGTTGTTCCCCAACATAATTTGATACTTCAATCAGATTGCCATCGGGATCATGCATATACACAGACAGGAGCATCCCAATGGCACCTGCTCTATTTATAGGTCCCTCTATAATCTCGACGTTATGCGTTCGCAGATGCTCAATTATCTGCTCAATTGGCATGTGCGTGATAAAGCAGAGATCAGCAGAACCAGGTGTTGGGCGCAAAGCTTTCGGCTCAAACTCTCTCCCCACTTGATGCAAATTGATCTTTTGTTGCCCAAATTGCAACGCTTTGCGCCCCTCATCAAAGGTGATTGCTTGCATGCCGAGAACTTGCGAGTAAAAAGCACACGTTGCTTCTATGTCGTGTACGGTCAATACAATATGATCGAGACGATCAATTTCCATGCTTTCCCTCTACTTTAGGCCACTCTTTAGGACGAACAGGTCCATAGGGCCAATCAGGAGATCTAGGAGTATAGGGTGTAAGAGACATAAGGCGTCCATGACGCCATTCAGTGGCACGTGAGCGAAGTGTCTCATCTATAAGTGGCTGTATGAAGTCTGCTGGCTCATACTTGAAGATGTAGCGGCTGTAGTCATGAAACCAGGGAGATCGCAATAGATAGGGCGAAATTTCTTCTGAACGGAGGCCATTATACAGCATCAATGCATAGGTGAAGATACGTTTACAGGCGTGCCAGCCGAGCTTTTCGGGGTCAGTGAACCATTTTTCGTAGCGGCGGCGAGCGGCATCAAGGGAGGTGAGCGGGTTATCCATAGCGGGTCCGTGACCTGAACAGGCAAAGCGAAGTGGCAGACGAGCCAATCCATCAAGCGTATCCAACATTCGTTGCAAGGCTCCCGCACCCTCTCGAAAGATGCCAAGCCAGGCCACATCGTCACGATGAAAGGTGTCGCCAGCGATCAATACCTGCTCACGAGGCTCATAGAATGAAATATGCCCCAATGTATGGCCTGGAGTGTGTAGCACTTGAAGCCGTATATCACCAGCGTCTATTTCATCGCCATCCGATAGGGATTGGTTAACCTGGTACGGCTCTATAGGTTGGTTGAGCCACTCAGCACTACACACCTCTCGATCACGTTGATTTACCATCCTTGCATCCCAGCGATGCGCGGCGACAGGAAGAGCATAGCGTTGTTGCAGTCCATAATTGCCTCCCACGTGATCACCATGATAATGCGTATTCACTATGAGAGTTAGGGATTGTGGTGGTACGCCAGCCTGTTGTAGCAAGGTCTCAGTAATGTGGATATCGCTCCCAAAACCAGTATCCACTAGCACAGGACGCGTTCCTTTGATCAGGACCATATTCGCACTAGGAAAGGGGCGTTGGAAGAAGTGTAGCCAGTCTGGTGTATCCACGTGTGTTCCCTTCGTTATCACAACTAGTGTGCGAGGCGCACATTACTGGGAAATCCGGCGAACCTGCATAGCAGTACCTCTTTACCGTTCTGATCAATGAACGTTGCGCTTGCCCTGAGTGTTCGCTTAACCTCGTCTTTCTCGTCGAAGGTAACAGTACAGGTGATAGTATCACCAACATAGACAGCAGAAACGAACCTGAACTCCATCTCCGTGGCGAGGAAGCCGATCATCCCTCCGATGTGGGTTATCATGCTTGCGGTGAGCAGGCCGGGGATGATCTGGTGTTTGAACCAGCTCTCTTCAAGAAAGAGCTGGTCGATATGATAGGGATTGTAGTCGCCAGTGACACCACAGAACATAGCAACATCACCAGCAGAGAAGGTGCGCCGAAAGGTGAAGCTCTGTCCAACCTGCATGGCGTTGAAGGCATCTTTGATTTGTTGCTTGAACTCTGGTGTCGCGTCTGGCATGGTATATGGCTACCCTTTCTTGAACGTAATAGGGAAATTTTTCACTCCATAGAGGATCATGCTGCTTAACGGCTCAAGAGGTGCGCTAGGCACCCGTCTCATCTCAGGGAAACGCTCTAGCATCGCGCCAAGCGCGATTTCCGCTTCCAGGCGTGCCAGCGGCGCGCCGAGACAGAAGTGGATACCATGCCCAAACGCGAGATGCCGATTGGGAGACCGTTTCATTTCGAAGCGATTCGCATTCGGGAACTGAGCCTCATCACGGTTGCCAGAGGCTATCCAGGCGATCATGAAGCTCCCTGCCGATATGTTCTTTCCTCTGACCGTCGTATCTTCTCTTACGACGCGGTACATGTGGCTCACAGGAGAACGATAGCGGAGCACCTCTTCTATCGCTTCTGGCAGGAGAGCGGGTTCGCCATAGAGTTGTTCAAGAGCTTCTGGATACTCGTCGAAACAGAGGAAGGCGTTTCCAATAAGGTTCGTTGTCGTCACGTTACCTGCCACCAGGAGCAGAATAAAGAAGCCCATCAGTTCTTTTGTCGTGAGATGCTCACCATCTACCTCTGCCGCGAGTAGAGCGCTGATAAGATCATCTTTCGGCTCGCGCATGCGTTGCTCAAGCAAGACTGAGAAGTAGTCGCTCATCTCTTTTTGCGGTTCGCTGCCAGTTGGTGCTTCTGAGCCAACGATTACGTCTGACCAGCGTTTGAATTGATCGCGATCTTTTACAGGTACGCCCAGCATCTCCGCGATAACGATGACAGGAAGCGGATAGGCGAGGTCTTCAATCACATCTATCCGGCCCTTTGCGGCAACTTCGTCTAACAACTCGTTGACCAGTTCTGTGATACGTGGTTCCAGTTGTGCCACTCTGCGTGGTGTGAATGCCTGCGTTACAATGGAGCGCAGCTTGCGATGGCGTGGTGGGTCCGAGTTAATCATGCTGGTACCCAGGGGCAGATGCGAATCCTCGCCCATTATCTGTGACGAGAAGGCGGAGTAGTCTGTCAAAACACGCTGTACGGCATCGTAGCTAAACACATTCCATGAACCGTAATTCTCATTGTAATGCACGGGGTCCGCCTCGCGCATCTGCTGATACCAGGGATACGGATTGAGCTTGCGCTCTTGTTCAGTAGTGGTCATGAATATAATCTATACTTTCCAGGTTGTTTTTGCACGTTGTTAACGGCAAGCATTTTAATGGTACGCAAATACATGTTCGCCCTCTTATTGTAGCACGTTTGCTGAAAGAAGCAGTATCACCAGGTAGGTTACGACCTGCCTGGTGATACTGCTTCTTTCAGCAAACAACTGATAAATTGCCCTCAAGCTAACTTCTTTTTGACGGCTTTAAGCGCGTCATCGACGGTGCGCGAAGCCTGCTGCAATGGTAAACGTTTCAGGCGATGAGATAAGGCCATTGGTGCAATAGTGTAGACATGATCGGATGTGACCTCTTCTACACCGAGATAGGCAGCATAGGTTTGTGCCACTCTACGCATCACGATGTCGCCACGATGCCCGTCTATATCAAGTTCTATATTGATAATGGCGATGAGTTCGGCAACATCACGTGGAACAATGACCCGGCGCTCTAACTGAGAAGCACGGGCGATACGGGTGCGTAGCTCTTGCTCTGCGGGAGCGCATTCCTCAAGAAATGCTTCTGGTGCCGCCTCAAAACGTTCACGCAGTTCAACAATCGCGACGCGTTTACGAACATCGTGGATAGAAGCAATATCGATACAGAGGCCGAAGCGGTCGGTCAATTGTGGTCGCAGTTCGCCTTCTTCAGGATTCATCGTGCCGACGAGCAGGAAACGTGCAGGGTGGCTGAAGGAGACTCCTTCGCGCTCAACGATATTAGTACCCATAGCAGCCGAATCGAGCAGCACATCGACGACGTAATCATCGAGCAGGTTGACCTCATCGACGTAAAGAATTCCTCGGTTAGCCTCGGCGAGTACTCCTGGCTCGAAGCGGCGCTGTCCCTCATGCAGTGCATGTTCAAGATCGAGCGTTCCAACAACGCGGTCTTCCGAAGCATTAATAGGAAGGTCAACAACACGCATTTGTCGCTGTATAACGGGAAGTACCTCGCCACTTTCTCTACGGCCTCGACAGGAATCACACATAAGTGCTGGCTGATCGGGTGGACAGGCAAATGGACAATCGCTTACAACGGAAAGTTCGGGCAGTACAGCAGCGAGGGCGCGAACCGCCGTCGATTTGGCAGTGCCCTTTTCGCCACGAATGAGCACGCCACCAATGGATGGCTGAATGGCATTGAGGAGAAGTGCAAGCTTCATCTCTTCTTGACCGACAATAGCGCTGAATGGATACGTATACATTATCGCCTATCCGTTCATGCAATCATTGCATTTGAGTGCGCCCTGTGTGTTCTTCAACATACAGGGCGCGATACATGGGGTTAGGCGCAATAATGCAAATGAACAAGATTGCACCTATACAAGACTACTGTGCGAATTCGATCACACCACGAATATTCTTGCCTGCAATCAAGTCATCATAGGCTTCGTTCACCTGATCGAGCGTGTACGTCTTCGTAATCATCTCGTCCAATTTGATCTTGCCAGCATGATAGAGCGCAAGTAGCTCAGGAATGTCTTTGCGCGGCTGCGAGTCGCCATAAAGGGTTCCCATCACCGTTTTCTGGAAGAGCACTAGATCAAGTGGAGGTATCGGAATAGACTCGGCTGTTGCAGGAGTCAAGCCAATTACAACCACGGTCCCATTTTTGGCGGTACAGGCATATGCCTGGCCGATGGTTGCGGGGGTAGCAATAGCCTCAAAAGCGTAGCGCACGCCTTCACCATAGGTCAGGTCCTTGACGGTTTGCACGAGGTCCTGATTCTTGGGGTTAATTGTATGAGTCGCCCCGAACTCCTTGGCCCTTTCAAGCTTGTAGTCAGAGGTATCAACAGCGATAACCATACGTGCGCCCGCTAGTGCAGCACCCTGAACAACATTCATACCGATGCCACCACAGCCAATAACCATAACGGTGCTTCCTGCCTCAACCTTGGCGCGATGGATAACCGCACCCACACCCGTCGGCACACCACAGCCAACAAGCACAGCTTTATTGAGTGGGTAGTAGTCCTCTACCTTGACGACGGACGCATCGGGAACAACTGTACGCTCACTAAAGGTGGAGACGACGCACATCTGACCAATATCTTCACCCTTTGACGTATGCATGCGGAAGGTGCCATCGAGCAGAGGCCCCATCAGAATCGCCGCACCCATGTTACACAGGTTGGCGTGGCCTGTTGTACAGTAGTAACACACGCCACAAGAGGGAATGAAAGTGAGAACGACATGGTCTCCGGGTTTGACAGCAGTCACTTCCGGTCCGACAGCTTCGATGATGCCTGCTCCTTCATGACCAAGAGCCATTGGTAAATAGCTAGGAAGTTCACCCGAAATGATGTGATAGTCGGAGTGGCAGATACCAGCGGCGACCATCTTCACCTGTACTTCGTGAGCCTTAGGTGCGTCCAGTTCAATCTCTTCGATCTGAATGGGTTCACCGGGTTTGTAGATGACTGCGGTTCGTGTCTTCATCGAAAACGTCCCTTCCTTGAGAGTGGTATACTCTCATCACTAAACAGGCTGGTTCTTCAAAGGACAACGTAGTATGTGTGAGCGACGTATAACGGCTATTTCTACCCCTTTCGTAGTAATTGTGCTTCATGTGGCAAACGATACTGGTAGTAGTCAGCATCTAAGGCTCGGGCCAACTCTCGGCACGGACTCGGCACCTTCTCTCCAATCTCATTCGTCACGGTTGGATGTGGGTTTGTATCAATCAAGACCGTGGATATGCGATGAGCAGCGATCTCCTGGGCAATGTCGAGGGCATCACGCTGCGGCGTGCTGCTGCGCATGTTGCCAGAAAGGTCGATATTAGCGACTCCATCGGTCAGGACGATCAAGATAGGCTTGACTGTAGGGTTGCGATATCGTTCGGTTTCGGCGAGACGTAGCCCCTCTAGCAAGCCAGTCGCCAGTGGAGTACAACCGCCAATATAAAGCTCATCCACACATTGACGAGCATTCGTAAAGTTTCGGGTAGGCGGTAAGACGACGCGTCCCTGTGCGAAGCGAAAGACCAGCATGCAGACGCGGTCACGTTTCTCATAGGCGTTTTGTAAGAGTGCTAAAAGAATGCGTTTGGTTTTGGGCATCAGTTGTCGCGCCATCACCGAGTCGCTGCCATCGACAACGAGAATAACCAGGGCACGCGTTTTGCGTTCACGCACCTTTTGGCGCAGATCATCAACGCGTAGCTCTAATTTACCACCCTTAACACGTCCCCGTGCTTGTTGATAGGGTGCGGCGGCACGAATAGTAGAGGCGAAGGCGACATCAGTGACGGGGTTGGCCTGGCGACTTCGCGTGAAGCGTCCACTACGCCGCGCTGTAAGCGAGAGAAAGCGGCGGCCAGCCTCCTGACGGGTGACGCGGTCACGTACTACGTTGATGAGGGCTTGTATCTGTGCGACATCCTGGTTGCCATGTATGTGGCGTGTTAGCCCAGAGGGTCCCTCTTGCTCGTCGGTGCGCTCCTCCACCTCCACATCATCATCGACGGTCGCTATCTCCTCGGGCGTATCGTTATCGTTCGTCGATACAGGGACTTGTTCGAGAGTACGAACGAACTGCTGAGTAATCGAACTATCACTGCGCGTGCGGTGAGGTAGGGCAAGAGTAGCTGCCTGTTCTATATCCGAGAGTTGCACCTCTGTACGATTATCCCACGCGGCCAGGGCGCGAGCGGTACGCAGCATCACGACGTCACCACGATGACCTTCAGCATGTAGCCTCTGATCGACCAGGAAGGCAACAACCTGGCGGAAGTAGTCGGAGACTCGTATAGAGGGCAACAGGTGTTGCGCCCGTTGAATACGGCTCTGCAATATCTGCTCGGCCTCTGACCACTTTTCGATGAAATCAGAAGGTGATGAGTCGTAGGCAAGGCGTCTCTCTACCACTGTAGCACGGATAGCCGGGTCGCGTATGTCTTCGGCATCAACATATAGCCCAATTCTATCAAGAAGCTGAGAACGCAGCATACCCTCTTCAGGGTTCATCGTACCGATCAAGACGAAGCGTGCAGGGTGAGCGGTCGAAATATTGTCGCGCTCGACACGGTTGATGCCAAGCGCAGCGGCATCTAGCAGCAGGTCTACGACGTGGTCATTGAGCAGATTGATCTCATCAACATAGAGAAAGCCTCGATTGGCCTCGGCGAGCAGACCGGGAGAAAAATAGCTTCGTCCACTCTCTAGCGCAGTCTCAAGATCGAAACTACCAGCTACACGATCCTCGCTAGCATTGAGCGGGAGCGGAACAAATGGAACGGAACGTTGTTCGACAGGAAGAATTTCGTGATGTTCGAGGCGAGTCTGACAGTTTGCACACATCCAACGTGGAGCAGCAGGATCACAAAAGTAGGAACAATCAGCCACACCAGCAATAGCAGAAAGCAGATTAGTGAGGGCACGAACCGCGGTTGATTTGCCTGTGCCTCTGCGTCCACAGATAAGAACTCCACCAATCGAGGAATCGATGGCGTTAAGGATGAGGGCGAGTCGCATCTTCTGTTGTCCAACCATAGCACTGAACGGGAAGGTTGCCATGATCCCCGCTTTCGTCGTAGCTCGCACTCTACATCGGGTAGACATCGCCAATAAATAGAATGCTAAGACTGACAAGTTGTTGCATGGTACCACAAGAGTAAGTTCTGTGTCAAAAAAATGTTGTGCTAACCATGTTATTCATGAAGTATGCAAAGGGGACGTGACAACTTGTCACGTCCCCTTTGCATACTTCATGAACCTGATCTAGGCGGCCTTTGCGCTCGCGTCAATCAATTCAGGAATGAGATGAGAGACTTTAGGTGTGCCGAAGCCAGTTGCAGCATCCCAGCCAGGAGTAGCATTGTAGCCTGGAATACCATCGTAGCCGTTGTTGCCTACAGTGATATCATGGAAGCTTCCACGATATTCGCTGCTGGTTCCAAGTTTATAGAGTGCAGGATTCAAGAAACCCAGTGCATGTCTGGCGTACTGATTCGCGATTGCAACGATGCCAGCCCATTGAGGTGAGCCTTCGCTGGTTCCACCGATGGCGTAGTATCCTGCTTTACCAGGAATAAAGCTGAGATAGACCAGGATGCTTGTATAGGGGTCGGCATTGTACGAGATGTCAGGAATGGCACGATACCCTTTCAGAATCTTCTGATCGGCTTTGGGAAGAGTCGAGGACTGGTATCCTGGCTCCTTGAAGTACTCGCTGACACCACCGCCTGTTGCGCCACCTTGCTTTGTGACTTCATCCCAAACAGTTTCTGACTGGTATTTTCCAGTAGTATCGGCATACAGGCTGGTACCACCAACTGCTGTCACATAAGGTGACGAAGCAGGGAAGCCGACGGTGGGGAATGGGTAAATCTTGCCATTGACATCAGGATTTGCAGTACCACCATCACCAGCCGAGGCAAGAACGGTTACGTTCTGCTGTGCGGCGTACTGGTAGAACTTCTCGTACTGGGCGATCTCCAGCCTACCTTGCTTGGTAAAGAGTGTGTTTTCAGTGGTCCCCCAACTTTGGGAGATAATCTTGCCCAGATGGTACTTGACGGCGTACTGCTCCAGGAACAAGAACTCCGGCAGGCCCTGTACACCCTGTGTCTCAGAGACAGGACTGGTCAAGAGGACAATGTTAGCACCTGGGGCGATTGCATGCGCCCATTCGACATCAAGAGTCGTCTCGAATGCCCAACCGGCCTGATCGCTGTTGTTAGGATCAAAGGGAACTGTTCCCAGCGGGGCAAGCACCTTGAGCGATGGAGGATCAGGCAGACCGTAATCTTTGTCGAAGACGTGCAGATCATTGGCGATTGTGGGACTACCGAATGAGTCGATGATCACAATCGACTGCCCTTTACCTGTGTAGCCAGCATCAATAAGTGGAGTGATATTGTATGCCTTACGCATCTCCTGAGGGCTATAGCAAGGATAACCAGACTTTGCACGGCATTGAGCATCGGTAGGAGCCTGACCACTACCATTGATGAATGTGTGGCGCATACGAGCAAAGGGTTTACCAGATGCATGAGCCGTCGCACGAGTAGTGCTACCAGCAGCACGCGCTAGATTCGTCGCGACAGGCACAAAACAAATTGCGGCTGCCACGAAAACCAAGGGTACGATAATACGTATCCTTAGCAGAGAACTAACGGAAGATCGTTTCAAGTAACGTTTCCTTTCTGATGAGCCAGAACTGTGGAAGGTACGGCGTACACAATTACACAGAAAGGGTGAAGCTGCCAGTTGCTTATTTGTGCATATTGAGAAATAGTCAGTATATTGTAGTCGATCATATCCACTCTATGTAGCAGCTATCGTCCTACTCTGAATAATCGCTATGCTCCCTCAAACATAGTCCCTTCAGATGGCATATAGAGATGGTAGTTAGAGGTATCCGAGTAGTAAGGTAGCATGTAGATAGCAAGATGTCAATGAACTTATCTAAAGTACTTCAAACAATCCATTATCGTGTCCAGTACCCAGCATCGACAGGTAAGGCACATCCAGTTATGTGTCGCGCCTCATCAGAGGACAACCATAGCACAACGGCGCTGATCGCCTCGGGGGATAAGAGGTTACGATCAGGAAAGAGATTGAGTTGATTCGTTAGCTCCAGCATATGCTCACGAGTCGCGTTTGGGCCAGGGCCACCCGCGAAAATATCGTATAACGCCTGGTTATTAACCATTGCGGTATCGACACTGGTTGGGCAGATGGCGTTGACATTGATGTTGTATTGAGCTAGTTCGATAGCCAGCGTTTTAACGAGACCAAGAACACCATGTTTGGCTGCAACGTAGTGCCCAAGGTTTGCCATACCCTTCTGCCCTGCGGTCGATGAGATACAAATGATCTTGCCGTTACGCCTGTCGAGCATCTGTGGAATAGAAACCTTACAAGTAATCCAGGCGCCCTTGAGACAAACGTTGACCGTTTCATCCCACTGCTCCTCGCTCAGTTCCCAGCTCGGCGCAAAGGAATAGGCACCAGCATTCGCTACCACAATGTCGATAGGACCATGTTCTTGCCTCGCCCGCTCTACAAGTGCCTGCATTGCAGCAAGGTCGGTTACGTCTACCTGCTCAGCGATGATGGGTCGTCCCATCTGTTCGATCTCATGAGCAAGCGACGCCAACTCTTCGGGCTGCGCTAGTGGATAAGGGATGGTGTTATATTGACGGCAGGCGTCGCACACGACAAGACGCGCCCCTTCGCGTGCGAATGCAAGGGCATGCGAACGGCCTTGACCGTGTGCCGCTCCTGTAATAAATACGGTACGATCCTGGAAGCGGAAGGAATTAGTAGACGCCACAGATACCATCAATGGTGAAGTCTTCGATGATGAGTTCTTCGTCTAACTCCTCAAGCTCAATTTCTTCCTCAAGAATCTCAGGTGTGGGGACTCCTGTAGTGGCATTCTGCTCAACTGCTTGGTTAGTTGGGTTGACGGTAGAGGAGATGTCTGCCATTGCTATACCTCGCTTTGATGGTAGGAACTCAACATCGTGTGTAGAGCATACCATCACTTATTCACTAATTCAAGTCTCCGATACAAACCATTTCTTTTTATGTAATGTTTGAAGCAACGTCTCTAATAGTAGAAGGTCGAGCAGAAGAGATTTGGTAGGAAACATATGCAAAACCAACAATACATGAATATTCTACCACGACAACTATCTGAACAGGAGACGAACCGATACTTCTTTCCAAGAAAAGTTCCCTCCTGGACCTGGATTACGGTTCTCATCGGTATCCTGATAGGAATCATCGGGGGTATCCTCAATATCAACCTTATTGTCATTAGCATAGGTGTGATTTTGTGCGTTATTGGTACTGTTACCGCTCTCCGTATAAGAAAATCAAATCCTACCGATGACCAGTATGACCAATGGCTGCAGGAACAGGCAGAAGATCTCTATCTTAAAGGGCTTCATACACTTAACATAGATGAAAATGATCTCATTGAGCAGCGGCTACTCATTCATAGCTTTGTTCTACCATGTTCAATGCTGATGGATGACTACACACCTGAAGAAGTACTTGTAACAAGAGGGAAAGACGGTCAATTGAGATGCAGTGTCAATGTATATACCTACATCTTTCTCACTAGCCGCTTCATAGGAGTCTTTGAGAGTAGTATCAATGCCTTTCGCCATTGGGAAACCTTTGAACGAAACGAGATATACCCATATCATTACATCACCAACGCCACAACAAGACTTATCAGAGACATGGTCCTCATCGGAGATAAACAATATCCGTATCGTATAGAATGCTTCTGTTTGAGAACATCCAGTAATTCCCGCATTCAATTTGGTGCTGCTGTCAAAGCTATTCTCCTGGATAGGACTTCTAACGCACCAACTTCGCTCCTTCCGCATGCTGGATTTGATAGAACACTCAATAAGCTACGTCAACTTCTCCTCTAACAGAGCATCCACTTTGTTGCCCTTGACTCTCACCTTTTTTCTAGGTATGCTTGCTTCTACGGAATACATCGCTTCATTCCTCTAAGGAGGCAACTATGTCCCAGTCCCCTGTGCACTATCGGCTCATTGCAGAGGTCAAGATTCGGCGCGAGTCGTTCGGCGGCATTCTCTACAAATATGGTTGCGCCGACCGAGGTGGGCTCTCGTTCATCAACTCTCCTCAACTGATCGAACTCCTGATTACTGGTCAGCAACAGCACGAAGGGAATTTAAGTACCGCCATTGAAGCTCATCACTATTCCGAGACGAGTAAACACAAGTTGTATGCCGCACTCGATGATCTTGTCAAGCGCGGCTTTATACATGTAGGCTCGGAAATCGCTTCGTGACTACTCCCCAGGTCTAAAGACCTGATTCTTACCCACAATTTACAAAGTGATAGAATAGAAGGATGAAGACTCAAGACCTGTTGGATCCCAAAGGGTGGGCTGAGCGAACCTTTGGAGGTGTCCAACTTCATGATATGCGTCGCACGA
>JAABUQ010000070.1_pt1 | contig 185384 bp, 91 predicted proteins | sample 5560001 | NCBI WGS metagenome assembly JAABUQ01 (sample SAMN10711888, study PRJNA513371) | rock metagenome | isolation source: Antarctica rocks | place: Antarctica: Victoria Land, Finger Mt nord | collected 2015-12-18
AATACTCTTGTATTTTTTGTAATTTATATTGCTTAGTAAGCTCTTATATTGTCTTTTTTAGACTAGTAGATCTGCTGGATCTGCCGGATCTGCTTGAACAAAAGTCTCGAAAAAATGTCTTCTAGATTTGCTAGAGTTACGTTTCCGAAATGCGGATGTAACTTAAGAATATAAATATCGAATTAGTATATTGTTCTTTTGTTTGTGTATAAAGATTAACGCAAATCTTAGATTTAAAGCAACTTAAGATTTTCAATTATGCGAGCATCTTATCAATAATATTTGATTATATGTTGCTTAGTTTATATTTATAGTTTTAATTACAATTAACAATAAAGTTAAGTATTATTTGTCGAGCGTGCTACTATTTATATTTTATCAATAATAGTTAATTGCTTTTTTTATTGCGATAATTAACGCAAATAAAGATAATCTATATAAAAAGCTTGTAGAAGACAAAATAAATTTAAAAAAGATAATTTTTGTTAATCTAACAAGCAATTTAAAGATTGACAATGCTTATATACAAATTATAAAGATTATTATCGCTATTGTTTTTCGATATTAATTATAGTTTCGATAATAGAAGATTCGAAATAAGTAAAAGCAAAAGTCTATTGTTTGTTTTTATTGTTCTCTTAAAATATCGAAGTTCTTTCTTTGTTTTTTAGCAATCATTTCTTACTTTTAATTAGACGTATATTTTTGTTAATCAAATTTCGAGTTTTACGAAATTCGCTTTATTAACGATTTTATTGTCTTTCTTGTCTTGAAGATTAACATTAATAATTAATATTAAATTATAATTAAGTTTGTTAATTTTAAAAGTCTCGATATTATATTTATAAAGCTTTACAAATTTTTCAAGAATTTCGACGTATAATTATTGCAAATGTTAAAAGATAAACTTAAGATTATTCGAAATCTTAATATCAAGTTATCGAAATAAACGTCTATCAATTAATTAAATCAATATAAAACTCTATTCTCGATAAGTATCTCTATTTAATTGTTAACAGTTTGAAATTTATAAAAGTCGCGTCTAGAAAGTAAATTTATAAAATTATATATATATAACTTTTAGAAAAAGAAAGAGACAATTATAAAGACAAAGAAGATTGTTTGTTTATATTGTAGATTTTTATAATCAATAAATCGCATAATATAAAGAATCTTCGAAAAGAATTATAAAAGATAATCGATTTTATAAAGAATATTAGATTAATATATTGATTTTAATTTACAACTTTGTTAAAAACAATTATTAGTTTCGATTTTATTAATATTGTAGTTTCTCTTAAAATTGCGAACTTTAAGGTTTGAAATTTCTTCGAATATCTTTATTACAATCTTCGATTAATCGATTTACAATTTATAAAGAAAATTATTGAAAAATATCAAAATATTAAGACAAAGAAGTTAACAAAAGAAGTAAACAAAGTAATTCAAGTTTTTATAAAACCTTTGTCTTATATTATGATTTAACATTATAATAGGAGTTTTTAAAGCAAAAAATATCTTGTAAATCTTAAGAATTTTATACAATTATCGATTATTGCAATTTTTTTAGAAAAGTATTTTGTAATATACAATTTAACAATCGACTTTTACTCTAAGATAAGAATAAAACAATTTGAAGATTTGCAAATCGAATAAGATTAAAATTAGTATATTTAAATTTATCTTTAATAACATTCGACAAGATTAAAATTGTTAAAAATTAAGAACATTTTTAATATAGTTTGTCTTTTTTTCGTTTATAACAATCTTTTGTATTTAGTCTTTGTTGTCTTTATTATTTTTAAGAATATAATAAAGTAAACTAATATAAATATTAAAAGAGTTTGCATAATTTCAATTATTAATCGATTAAGAAATAAGTATTCTTTAATAAACTTTTATTTACAAATTATTTGTAACGTATTAAAACTTGACGCAATTAGAATGCTTCTTAAAAGACATCTTAATACTTTAAACTTTATAATGTTCTCTTTCTCTAAGATAACTCTTATAGTAAAACGCATAAATCGATATTTCGTCTTAATCTCTTTATTTCTTAAAATCGAAGTCTTCTCTATTTTATATATTAAGTATATTGTTTAATATACTTTGTAATTAACAAGCATTAACTTCTCTTACATAATATATTTATAAGTATCGTATATTAAATTACAAGTCTCGAATATATTACAACAATTTATCAAAGCGCAAGTTAATAATAAATACTTTTATACTAAAGAAAAATATAAAAATCAAGAAGCTTCTAAATTAAAATTAATCAAATATTCTTATTAAGATAACTAAAATTATAAGAATAGACCTAAATTTGTAATAAGTTACAATAATTATTTTATGCAAATTACTTTACAACTTTAAGCTTAATAAGCAAATACTTAAACGCGTTTATTATTAAGATAATATTAATTAGATAACTTACTATATTATTTATGCGAAAACAAGAATTAAACGCGTAATTAGTTAAAAATAAAAAGTTAAGACAAGCTTTATTGCTAAGACATTTAAGACAATAGATGCAATAAAGAGTTAAAGAAGTAAAAATATTAATAAGATTAATAATACAACAATGCGTTTATTGATTTACAAGAAAAGTTAGAAATCTAAGAAAGATAAAAGTTAATTCGAAATAAAGTAAATATATTCTCTTTAACTTAAACAATAATAATCGATTTTATTAATTATGCTCGATATTGTTAGTTTAAGCTTTCTTTGTTTACAATATAATTGTAGATAAAATTTATTATTAAACGTTATATTTTAAATATATTTGTAAGATAGATTATATTATCAAAATTACATCGAACTAGCAAGAAGAAGTTTCAATATAACTTAGCAAATTAATTCTAAAAATTAGATATTAAAACTTTATTGTTTAAATAGTAGCTTAACAATAGAGAACGCAATTTCTTCGATATTTAAAATTATTTTTTTTCGATTTCAAAGAGATTTAAATTTATAGCGCGTTTTTTAAAATTCAAATATGTAATTTTCGAGCATTTATAAACATTTAGATTTATATATTGTCTTAACAATTCTAATTAAGCTCTTTAAAAAGTCTAAATTTGCTATTCAAATTAATATTATTTTGTAAGTATTTTTTATTTGTAATTAAGATCTAAGTCAAATTTGAATTAAATCTAAGTTAATTTAATTTCGATTATTTATTTTGTGTTCTAACATATTAGAATATTCTTGTAAACACATTCTTGTCTTGATTTACTATTTAAATATTCTCTATAACTCGACTTCTTAATATTTAACGTTTATCTTAAAGTTTTTATTATTTGCGTTAATTCTAAGAAGACTTATAATAAATAGCGAGTTTCTCAATATTGTTACTTTGTTAATATTTGACGTTTTGCAACAAGTTAATACTTAAATTGTAAATTATTATTTTTGCGTTAACTTTAATACGGATGCATTTTGTCTTAATAAATCTACAATTATTTAATTTTAATTTTAATATTTATAGTTTATTTGTACTCTTCTTGTTATTATATTTCTCGAGGTATTATTTATTAACAGCTTATTGTAATATTACTTGTAATAATTCTTAACTTTGTTAACAAAAATAATATATATATTTAAACTAAAGTATTTGTTAAGCAAGTTTTTATTTTATTTTATAAATATATTGTTAAGCAATCTCTTACTTAAGTACTAAAGCTTGTTTAATAAAACAATGTCTTTTTAAAGTTTAGAAAGACAATATTTATCTCAAAATAATACTTGAATTAAAGTATATAAACTTTGTTCGTATTTTGCAACAAAAATCTTAGAACTTTATAAAGATTCTTGAATATTTTATATTTATTAAACGTTTTAGTAAAGATACAATTACTTATATTGATAACTTCGATATTAAAATTGTAAGAAGAGAAGAGTTTGCAAAAAGAATAAGAAGATAGAAAGGCAAAGCTATTCTTTAAAAGTATTCTCTATTAATAGATTTCCTTTTTGCTTCATTTAGCTCTTTTTTCGCTTTACTTTTCTTTTTTATCTTGCTTTCTCTCTATTTGTTTGTCTTTAAATTTGCGTTAAACAAGTTTACAATTAATTGCATTTTACTTTAAATAAAATTATCTATACTCTTGTGCAAACTTAAGATTAAATAGCTCTTTACAATGATATTTAGAATTTGTTTGCAATCTAGTAACTTTTATTTAAGCTCTCTTTAAATTTAACTTTGAATGTGCAATATTTTTTGCGACAAAGTTAATCAAGTTTTAAAACATTATATATTAAACAATTTTATTGTTTTATTTAAGAACGACAATTTGCACAACAAGATTGTTACAATTAATATATATATCGAAATTATATTAAAGTTTAATATTAATTACAAGACAATATAAATAAATTAATTTCTCGCTTTTGTATTGTAGTCTACTCGAAGAATCAAAGAAGCAAACAAAAATATTTGATCGATATTAATTTTAAGAATAATTTGTTCGATTTTCTTTCTTTTAATATCTTTGAATTAACAAAAATCTTGTTATATTATTTAGCAAAGTTGTCGCAAAAAATCAATAAAGTTAATTAATATATTATAACATTCTTTTTATCTTATATCTTTAAGATTAACATTGCATTGTTCTAGACTCGAAATTGTTTATCTTTAAATTCTTAAACTTCTAAACAACAAACAATTAATAGTTATTTTGTCTCTATTTAAGAAAGTTAAGCAAAAAATATATTAAGAAATGTTATCGACAATATCTCGAATAATCGAAATAACAATTAATTTAAATTTAAGATTGCAATCGAGATTAATAAAAGAGAAATAAAGATTATTCTTGTTGTATTGTTAAACACAAAGTAAAAGAACAAAAGTATCAAGAAAATCGAAAAAAACAAGAACAATAAAGCGCAAAATAGAGACTTATACGTCGAGTTAAAACATTACTTTTTTGCTTGCGTATTAAGATTAACTTAATTATTAAAGTTAAGACAACGCAAGTCTATTAACTTTATAAATATTTTGTCAACAATATATAAGAGTGTGTTATATATTTTATAAAATTAGTTTTTGCAAAATCGATAAAAAAGTTATATAATTATTGTTAAATATATTGTTGCTTATTTTTATTAACAATGTTCGATTATCTAATTTATAGCTATAGCATATATAAGTATTTAAAATCTTTGTAATATTTCTATAAGAGATAAAATAAATTTAAAGAAAATAATATATATTAACTCAATTAATAATATAAAGACTAACAATGTTTATCTACAAATAGTCGAAGCAATTATTGTTATTATTCTTCAAATTTATTTATAATATTAATTAAGAGATATTTTATTCGAATAAAAAGCGAAGTTTGTTGTTTATCGTTATTGTTTCTACTAAGCATTCAAGATTTTTACTTGTTTTTTAGTTAATACTTTCGATATTTAATTAAACGTTTATTTGTGCAAACTTGACTTCGATTATTATAATTATTGTTTTATTAAAAAATCAATCTTATTTGTAATTTTAAATATTAATACTAATAATTAACATCGAATTATTATTAAGATTATCGATTTAGCAAAGTTAAATATTACGCTTTTATATCTTTATAAGTTGTTTAAGAAACTTGAAATAAAACTTTCAATTAAATCAAGAAATCGACTTTAAATAATTCGAGATTCTTATATTTATTTATCTAAAAGCTTAGCAATTAATTATTTTAAACAAAAAGAAATTTCAATTTCGATAAGCATTACAATATAATTGTTGATACTACGCTATAACAATAAATTATCTAGAGCTTCTAAAGATTTTATATTTATAGCAAGACTATCAATACTTATAACTACTTCTTGTAAAAAAATACAAAGAAAATAAGAAAAACACAATATATTAATCATCTTCTTTGCGACTTTTTCAATATCGATAAATCTTATAACGTCGAGATTTCGAAAAAAGAATTTGAAAAGTTTAACAACAAATAAAGAACAACAAATTGAAGTTTCGATCTTAACAAACACTTTTGTTTAAAATTAATCAATACTTTGTTTTTATTATTGTCGCTAACTATAATAATATTGCAAACTCTTAAACGCACTAGAATCTCGAAGCATTTATATTACGTTTTTTAGTTAATTATAATAAAAGCAATAAAGAAGACTATTAAAAAGTATTAAGTTACTATTAACAAAAAAAATAAAAAATAAACAAATATATTTAGTTAACTCTTTGCGAAGATTGTGCTTCGCGTTATTATTTAATATTACAAGAAAAATTGTTAATTCGAGAATTGTTTAATCGAGCTTAAGAAATTATATCGAAGATTGTTTTTACTTTATTTTGAATAATCTTGTATTAGCTATAAATAATTGATAATTAAATAAAAGAGTATGCGCTTACAATAACTTAAAGAATTGCAATTTATTTAAAATTAAAATTGTTACAAACAAATTTACTCTTAATAGCATTTAAAGAGATTAATAATATTAGACTTCAAAAAAATTTACAAAGAAGTTAGTTTACTTTACGTTTATAATAATATATTATTTGTAATCGAACACAACATTAACTCTTGTAAGCAAAAGATAAGATAAACAACTAGTAAATTAAAGAGTATATATATAAACTTAATTATTAATCGAACAAGAAATTATTGCTTCTTAATAAATTTTTATTTATATCTTATTTAGAACGTCTCGAAATTGAAAGTTATCGAATTATTTCTTAAATTGCATTTTAATACTTTAATATTTGTTATATTCTTGTTTTTCGAAATAACATTAATAATAGAACGTGTAAGTTGATAATTTAACTTAGCTCTTTTATTTACAAGAATCAAAGTATTTGCTATCTTATAAATTGAGCACAACGCTAAATATACTTTATAATTAACAAGTACTAATTTCTTCTATATAATTTTTTTGTAAGTATCTTATATTAAGTCGACGTACACAAATAAATTATAATAGTTAAGCAAAATATAACGTAATTGTTAACACGTTAATACTTAAGAAAAATGTAAAAACTAACAATATTCTAATTTATAATTAATTAAATACTCTTATCGATATAACAAATCTTATAGAAATAATATTAAATCTTTAGCGAACAACAATTGTTGTTATATTTAAATTTATTATTAATTTGAAATTGAACAAACAAATTTTTAAGTTCGCTTATTATTAAAACAACATTAATAGAATATTTTATTATATGCTTTATGCGATAGCGAGAATTGAACGCATAATAAACGAGAGATAGAAAATAAAGTTCAACTTTATTGTTAATATATTCGAGATTGTAAGTATTAAGAAAAAATAGAAAATCGAAGTTGTTAAATAAAATAATACTTTTGTAAATGCGCTTATTAATATTAAGAATATACAAGAAATCTAATAATAAGAAAAGTATATCTAAAATAAAGTAGCACAAAGTTCTTATAGTTAAGCGTAATAGAATTATTATTAAGCTTCTTTTAACTTACGCGCTTATCTTGAAATCTTGTAATCTAGAATAGATCTTAATTAAATTTCAATTAAATTTAATAAATCTAATTCTAAATATAAGTTTGTGCTTGTCTAATGTCTTCTTTTTTGATTTATAGCATAATCTTGTATCTAAATTAAATCTCGATCAAATCTTATCAAATTTAACAAATCTAATTCTAAATATAAGCTTGTGCTTGCTCAATATCTTCTCTTCTAATTTATAGCATAATCTTGTATTTAAATTAAATCTAAATTAGATCTCGATTAAATTTTAAATAAATCTGACAAACTTAATTCTAAATATAAGTTTGTGCTTGCTTAATATTTTTTCTTTTTTTAATTTATAATAAAATCTTGTATCTAAGTTAAATCTCGATTAGATCTTAATTAAATTTAATAAATCTAATTCTAAATATAAGTTTGTGTTTGTTCAATATCTTCTCTTCTAATCTATAGTATAATCTTGTATTTAAATTAGATTTAAGTTATTTAATTTAGAGAACTTGATATTTATAAATATTGAACATTGAGCAATAACAAAGCGCATTTTCTTACTTCAATATTAATTTCTTGTTAATATTAAAAGTTGCTCTAAAGTTTAGAATACAAATAATTACTTCGAATATATTTAAACTCAAGCATTAATATATATAAAAACAATACTACTGTTAGAAAGAGACAATTATTGATAATAGAAATTATATCTTATATAGCTAATTAGATGTTATTTAATTAGCAGTTTAGTCAATTATAAATTATAGTAATTTAATTGCTAGATCTAATTTATATAAGAATATTATAATAATAATTATTGATATTTGTCTTAATATTTAATTAAATATAGATAAGAATTAGTATCTCTTTTATATTATAAATAAAGCAGTAAAATAAATATATCTTATGTCTTCTTGTATATTACGAGTCTTCTTGTTTCTTTTTAGAATATTAATTTATATACGTTGCTATTAATTGCAATCTCGTAAGATTAACAATATTTCTTCTCTATAAGATTTAGTATTAAACTCGAGATTTTATAACGCGATTTGTTGTTTTTGTTTGCAATTATCAATACGTAATACGCAAACTATTCTAAGACGTCTTTCTTCTTACTATATTAATAATTTATATATAGTCGAAAGTATTATTAGAATTAACAATCAAAATATTATATTATATATTTGCAATACTTGCGATTTCGAGACAAAAAACAACAATAAGTTAACGCAATATCTCGACAAGTACTTAATAACTTGAGAAAAAAAACGTTGAAAATTTTTTTAATCTAAAATAAAAATAAAAGATAAATTAAAGAACAAAGAGTTATATTAATTACGCAATAGTCTTCTCAAACTTAAACAAACTATAGCGAAAACTAAAATATTAGATTTGTTAAATAAAATAATGTATAACAAAACTTTACAATCTCTCGAATTAAGTTAAAATTAAGAAAATTATTTTAATGCGTATTTTACAAAGATTACGATTTGCTACTTTGCAATTTTACAACAAAATAATATTATTAATAAAGATAAAATTTCTAAGATATTTAGTAATTCGATAAAAAGCAATTTTGCAAGAAACTTGCAATCTATTGTCTTCTCTCTAATAATAGAGAAGTATAATAAAGAAAAAAGAGTTAAAGAATTTAACAAGTTTATAATTATAAAGAATAATTGTCTTTGTTAATTCGAAGAAAGCATAACAATATATAAGTCTTTTCGAAACATAATAAACTAAAAGTTCGCGCAATAATCAATAGATTATAAAATTATAAAAAGTATTGTTAACGCTCTTTTTCGAAATGCGAACTTCGAATATATATATAAGTAATGCAATTATTATAATGTTAAAAAATAATATATAAAAATACATCTCATATTATACGAGATTCGAAATAACAATTAAATAAACAAGAACTTTATTATTAAGAGCACAATAAGTATTCTTGTTATTGTTAAGTATATTATATATTATCGAAATATAAAAGATATAATACGCTTTCTACTAAAATATAAATTCTTTTAAAAAATCTAATATACGCATCTATTTAAATTAGAATAACAAATAATATATGCGTTTATATAAAAATATATATAAGAGATTGATAATAAAGTACGCAAGATTAAGTATTAACAAAGACAATTATTGTTTCGATTCTTATATTTATAGACAAGATGCAAAAAATATATTATTATAGCAATTAAAGCTTGTAATCGATTTATCTTATTATTAACAATCTTAATTGCACAATTAGACAAAGTTAAATTCGATTAAAAATAATATTAATAAAGTTAATTTCAATTGTAAAAATTAAAAAGAAATATCAATTATATTTACAAACAAAAGTATATTATTAAACTATAAAAATAGTATTTAAATGTATATATCTTAATTATAATATATATATTCTTCGTATTAATTCGATAAAGATTTCGAGAAATTTAAGAAATTCGATATAAATATTTGATATACAAATAACTTTATAAAAAGTTGTTATTTAATTATTAAGAAAATAATAATAAATTACAAAAAGCAAATACTTATTACTAATATTAAGAAGAACAAATATTGTAATATTTGCAAAGTTTCTTTTAATAAACAAGAGAATTTTACAAAGAAATAAAAATATCAAACTTCTAGATATATTTAGATTAAGCTTGTTAAACAAAATTTTAATTCAAAAGAAGATAAAACAAATATAAAGATTTATCTTATAAAAAATTGAACATAAAATTACAAGTATTGCAACGTTGGTATCTTAATAAACTTAAACATTCTTTATTAATTGCTCAAGAATATAATTATAAGATAAATTAATTAATTTGTTGCTTTAATTAATAATATTATTTCTTATACTTGTTTTAAGAGATTAGCAAAGCGCAAAAAGAAGAAAAAAACAATTATTAAATCAATAAATTTGATTTAATTTAACGAGCGCTTTTGTCAAATTTCTAAATTTATTAACTTGAAGAAATTCAAGCATTTTAGCAAAATTTAACAATAAAGTAAAATCGAACAAAAGACAATAATATTGCAGCTTGTTTTTGCAATAATATCTTTATTGCTAGAAAAATAAGATGCAACAATATATTGTATTCGAACAATTATAAACTTTGTTATGCTTGCTTAATACATTTTATATAATAAAAATATATTAAGTTACTTAAAGTATATGTTATATTAAATCGACAATTTAAAAATAATTTTTATTAAATATTAATTGCAAAATATTACGCACAATAAGAATAACAAAAATAAGACTTACTTTAATATTTTCAAGCTTTATATCTTAATATATTATATAACTTTTATTTAATTGTTTAACAATACTTAAAATTTTAATATCTTTTACAAGAAAGCAATATATAAGTTCTTATTTAAGCAATTCTTTTTAAAAATAAACAAGACAAAGAACTAAAATACGCAAATATTAATATATAATATTTGATATCTTAATATTATTGTTATAAAAGACATAATATTATATCTAAAAACTTAAACAACATCTATTGCGAAATAGAAATCGAAAATAGATATTACAATATCGAATTGAAATTTAATAAATTTGTTAATAATATTTAATTTCGACAATTATAACAATATATAACTTATTGATTTAGATTAAAACAACTAGTATTGACGAAAAGTTAAAAGACTTATTATTAAAAGTCAATTTGAGTACTTTAACTTTATAAAGACTTTAGCAATATTTATTCGAGAGAAACGTAAAAGAAGATACGATATTGCTAATTCAAATATTCGAGAACAAGACTTGTTCTAAATAAAGAATTATTTTGTTAAGATTTACAAGTCTTTAATATATTAAAAACAAAGCAAAAAAAATTACATCAATCTAAATTAATTGCGGAAGAATATAATTCAATGCATCTTTTATTAATGCAACAGAAATAATTAATAAAGAGATTGTATATGAAGGCAAAATAAGGAGTCGAACAAGAAATATTGAAACAACAAATTAACAATAGATAATAATAAATATATAAGAAACATGTAACTTATTATCTTTATGTTCGATTACAAAAGATTAAAACGTAATAGATAATTATAAAAATATACAAGAGCGTTTGTTAAGTTAAAGTATTAAATTAACAAAGAAATTATTTACGAAATATATAAAATATACGAAATAATAAATTATGCAAAGAATATAAATAAGAATTTTAGACGTTTGCAATCTCGATATTTCTATAATATGTTATATATTATTTGTAGCATATATCTTGTATCGACAAATTAAGAGTGCACAAAGTACTATATTAACAACTTTATTAATTAGAATTAATACAATATAGTATATAATTCTTAATTCAAGACTAAGAAGATTCGAATTGCAAACAAATAAGCAAGATATTATTAAATATAAAACAAGATTCGAAGATGCAATTGCTAATTCGAATCGTACTTAATTTGAGTTAATTCTTATTAAAAAGAAAATAAAGTAAAAAGTAAGTAACAAGAATATATGCAAGATTAAGAAGTCGAAAATAAGAAAAAGAAATATCGATAAAAAAAAGATTTTATTAAATCAAAGACAATAAAACGAAGAAATAAATTACTCTTAAAATATAATAATATTGTCTTTTTATCTTCTTACAAGTCTTTATTAATTAGCGTTAGAATATATTACAACAAAATATTTATAATTATAATTTTAAAGACAAAGAAAATAATTAATTTCTTTAATATTATACTAACTTTGTATTACTAATATTAAGAATCTTGTCTTTTAACAAAACTTTTTAACAAATTTTTAGGAGTTGCTTAAAAAGATTAACAAAATTATCGACAAAAACAACAAAAATTAAATATTAAGAAATTCTTTAAATGCAACTTTTAGTTTATTGTCGAACATTACAATATATAGTATATCAAGAAGAAAGTTCTTTTTATTGTCGAGATAAAAAAAGTAAAGACGCAATTAAAATATCTTTTTAATATTGCTTATTAAACAAGCAAAAGCAAAGAATTAAAATGTCTTGTATTAAATTATTTGAACTAATTTGTAAACGCAACAAATATTCGAAGATAACAAAGTAAAAACTAGAATACTTCTTAATTGATTATTATTAATATTGACAAAGAGATTATTGTACTATTGTTGCTTAAATATTCGAATTTAAGTTAGCTTAATCTTTGAATATTAAGATTTTTTTTTAAGAAGCAACTGTTCTACGTTAGATTTAAATCAAATTAATCTTTGAATATTAACAATTTTTTCTCTAAAAAGCAATTGTTTTGAGCTAGATTGATTTTCGAATATTAACGATTTTTTCTTTAGGAAGCAACTGTTTTGAATTAAATTTAAGCTAGATTGATCTTCGAATATTAATAATCTTTTCTCTAAGAAGTAACTGTTCTAAGTTAGATCTAATTTAGAATTAAACTAGATTAATCTTCGAATATTGACAATCTTTTCTTTAAGAAGCAACTGTTCTAAACTAGATCTAATTTAGATTTGAATCAGATTAATTTTTAAATATTGAAGATCTTTTCTTTGAGAAACAACTGTTCTACGTAACTCAAATCTAAATTAGATTGTTCTTCGAATATTAGAAATCTTTTGTTTAAGAAGCAACTATTCTACGTAATTCAGATTTGAACTAGATTATTCTTTGAATATTGAAGATCTTTTATTTGAGAAGCAACTATTTTACGTCAAATCTAATTTAGATTCGAGCTAGATTAATCTCGGAATATTAACAATCTTTTTTTTAAGAAGCAACTGTTCTAAACTAAATCTAAATTAAATCTAATTTAGATTTAATCTAGATTGTTCTTCAAATATTAAGAGTCTTTTCTTTGAGAAACAACTATTCTACGTAACTCAAATTTGAGCTAGATTGTTCTTCGAATATTAAAGATCTTTTCTTTAAAAAACAACTATTTTACGCAATTTAGATCTAAATCAAATTGTTCTTCAAATATTAAAGATCTTTTGTCTAAGAAGCAACTATTCTACGTTAAATCTAATTCAAATCTAAATTAAATTAATCTTCAAATATTAATAATCTTTTCTCTAAGAAGCAAATATTTTAAGTTAAATCGATTTTCGAATATTAAGAGTCTTTTCTTTAAGAAGCAACTGTTCTAAATTAGATTATTCTTAAAATGTTAAGGATCTTCTCTTTAAGAAGTAATTGTTCTAGATCAGATTTAAATCAGATTTAATGTAGATTTAATTTAGATTGTTCTTTAAATGTTAAAGATCTTTTCTTTAAGAAACAACTATTCTATATAACTCAAATCTAAGTTAGATTGTTCTCTAAATATTAAAAATCTTTTGTCTAAGAAGCAACTATTCTATGTTAGATTTAATTCAAATCTAAATTAGATTAATCTTCGAATATTAAAGATCTTTTATTTAAGAAGCAATTGTTCTAAATTAGATTTTTTTTTAAATATTAAGAGTTTTCTTTCTAAAAAGCAATTGTTCTAGATCAGATTTAATTTTAATTTAAATTAAATTAATTTTCGAATATTAAAGACGTTTTATCTAAGAAGCAATTGTTTTAAATCAAATTCAAGTTATATTTAATTAGATTGTTCTTCGAATATTAAGAATCTTCTCTTTAAGAAGCAACTATTTTAGTTTAGATTTAATTTAGATTTGACTTAGATTAATCTTCGAATATTAAGATCTTTTCTATAAAAAGATTAGATTTAACTTAGATTTAAATTATTTTGATCTTTAAATGTCGAGAGTCTAATCTTTGAAAACATCTATTCTAAATTAAATTCGAGTTAAATATTAAGAATCTTATTTTTAAGAATATCTATTTTACGCAAGATCTTAATCAATATTGTTAGCGTTCAAGCTAAAGAAGAATACAAACTCTCGAAATGCGAGATTTGAAATATAATCTTTATACTTTTTAATAATACTAGTTATAAGAGCAATTGCGCAATTTTTTTTTATTGTTATTGTCTTTGTTTGCAGCCAAAAGATTAATATAAGTTGAAACATATTTAATATTCTTAATTGCGCTAATAGTAGAACTTTTAATATAAATATTAAAAACGAAAGCAAAGACGCAAGTTCTACTTATATTAACAAAAAAAAATTTATAAAGTAACTAAGTTTTAAAGTTAATCGATTTCTTAATTTCAAAGATTTATAATCTTTGAAAGCTTAAAATTTAATCAAGATCTAAACAAGACAATTATAAAATAATTAATCGAGAAAACAATAAATACGATTAAACGTTTGTCAAATAATACTTAGTATATAATTTTTAAAACGTATTTTTTTAGAGATTTTTATAGTTCTGCATTTTAATTATATACGCAATTTGCAACAATAATAATTTGCTTAAGTATTGCAAAATTTAGAAAATAACAATTTCAAATAAGAAAAAATTAATAAAGAGATCAAGATGCGTATATTTTGACAAAATTAAAAAAAAGAATTAATTATAATATAATGCGAGTATTTGAATACAAAAATCGATAGATTATTAATTTTGTTGTTGTCGAAATTAATATTATTGCTTGTTTTGATATATAATTGAGTTTCTTTTACAAGATATAACAATCTAAATATATTGTTGTTGAATAATAATATAATTTTACAACTTAATCTTATTTAATATTGCGTTGTTATTATCGAATTCTTAAGAGAGTAACTTAATTAAAATCTTATTTATTAAACTATATAACAATAATTAACTTAACGTTCGTCTCTTTTTATTCTATTCTTTTGTATAGTATTTACTCGAAATAGAGTCTTCGTATACAAAAAACAAAAACAAAAAAAATTAAATTTGACAAAGATAATAAAATCGAATTATAAAATGTCGCTTTGCTTTATACATAAGAAAGAGACAATAACAACTTTGTTTATACTTTTTTTATTATTGTTATAGACAAAGAAGAAAACAACAAATAAGTCGATAATCGAAATTATTGTTTAACAAATAAGTTGTCGTCAACAATATATAACACAAAATTTTTAAAGTATAAAAAAATATAAAAAAATAACAATTGATTTAAGTAACAAAAACAACAATTCTATATTATTATTTGTTAGTTGTGCGAGTAATATCTCGATTTAATTGTCTAATATTGTAGATAATAAGAGCGACAACTTTATATAAACAAAAAAATATTGTCTAGCTTATCAATTGTATCGAAAGGTTAAAAATATCGAATTTAATATTTTTCTTATATTTTTAAATATAAAGATATATTTAATAACATTTTTTAATATCGATTAAACATATAATATATACGAATATTCTTGATTTCTATAAATTTGATAATTAAACATAATTTATAAATATTAAGTTTATCGAACTTATACTTATTACTTACAATTTTATTTTTACTTTAACAATGCAACTTAATTAATTTTATAAAAAAACAACAATTCGAAGTAAAGAACAATAATTGTAAAAAAAGCACAAAATCGATTTTTTAATAATTTGATATTCGAAAATTAATTTTTATTAATACAAGATACATCTTTATAATAGTTGAAGCAACAAAATAAATCTCAATTAAATTAACAAAACTTAAATTATTCTTAATAGACGTATTAATATTACTAGACATAGTAAATAATATTTTGCTATAATTTATTACAAGTAAATCAATATTAAGAAACTAAAATCTATTGTTTGTAATTATATAGTTCTCTTCTTTAATACTTTTTTGTTTATTCTTATCTCTTTAATTTTTACTTTTTTGCTATTATTATTATTATTATTGTTTAATTCGATTTCTATGCTAGTTTTCTTTTAATTGTTATTATTTTTCTTGCTATTATTGCTATTATTATTGGTTAACTTGATATTTGTAATAATCGTTTTACTATTACTTAAATTGTTACTTTCGACATTACTATAAAGATTGTTCGAATTGTTGCTATTATCGAGTTGCATACAATTAAACTCAAAATTATTAGATTGTATATAATTATTTAGATTAATAATATTAGATAAGATTATAAAAGATATAAAGAAAACTTCGACAAATAAGTAAAAGCAAAGCATTTTCAAATAATAATAAGTGCTATTTTCTTTGCTTAAGTAAAAATTGTTAACATTTAAACTAAATCTTAATTAAATCTTGATTAGATCTTAATTAAATATAATCTAGATTTAAGACTAGCGTATTTCGACGCATTATAATAGTTTCTTTTGTTTCTTTTTCTTCTTAATACAATTCTATCTTTGCGCTTTTTATTAATTTATTAATTTTTAGCAAGCTTATGCTATTCTAAATATAGTATTTTATTAATTTATTCGAGTATTTAATTTTGTGTTACAAATAATTCTTAAGCGAACTTCGCATATATAAGCAATAAACGCAATTATTGCTTATTAAATTCTTAAAAACATATACTAACTTTCTTGTAAAAGAATAACAACAATTCGATTAATAAAATAAAATTTAAGATTTTCAAAATATCGCGCAATTCTCTTAAACGTAAAAGAAAGATATTATTACTCGATAATTAAAAAAACAATACAATAGAGATATTATTGTTACAAATATAACACAATGTAAGTCTATTTTTAATTATAGAAATATTTATTAATTAAATGCAATTTATTATTAATTTCGCGTTTGTTAAGAGCAAGTCTTGAAGTTAAAAAACGTAATTTTTATATTTATTTTAATCTTTTAATGTCGAGTTTGATATTACGTTCTTAGAAATTAATTATACAAAATTTATATTATAGATTTTCGAATTTATAAATAGACAAAAAAATGCAATATTATTATATAAGATTTGATATTGTATCGATATTCTTATTTTATAAAACAAGATAAAACAACGTTCGAAATATATCTTTACGTCAAAATATAAAATTGTTATACACAAGATATATATCTTTTTGCAAGTTACGTTTGCTACTAAGTACAATATTAAGAGCTATAAATTTAAATTGTTAATGCTAATAAAACGTGTATAAGAGAAAATAATTAATTGTATAAGAAGCGTCAAGAATTAGCGTAACAACAATATAAAGAATATTCTTATATTAAAGAAGACAAGAAAGATATTGCTTTTATCTCTTTCTATTATAAATAAAAACTTATTCAATTGTAACTTTATAACGCAATAAAGAATTATCGATCTTATATAATAAAGCAAGTTCGCAATATAATTAAGAATTATTATAACTTTATTAGCAATAGAAAGTCGCGTAATTACGTTTAGATCTTATTATTAAAATTAACCTTTTTAAGCAAGAATATTCAAGATATGAGATTGTTTATTTTTATTAACTTTTTGTTAAATTACAATTAGAAGAAGCAATTTAAACTATTTGCAAACTTAATAATAATTAAGACTTTTACGTCTTTATTTTTTAATAACAATTAAGAGAATTTTAAAATTAATTCTTTAATTAAATATATGTTTAATTCTATAATCTTAGAGACAATTAAAATAATAAAAATTATTATTTTTTATTGTATTAAAAAGTTCAAATACAAGACGCAAATATTCATTTATTTCGAAAAACAATATATTAAAGATATATATTTTACTTTGTTAACAATTGCAATTTTTATACTTTTAGTGCATTATAAATATTTACAAGAAAATACAACAAAGATAAGACAATTAATTCGTAATACAAAGAGAGAAATATATACGAAAATTGCGACAAAAGATTGTATTTTGCAACAAAAAAATAATTAACAAGTTCGACAATAACAAGATCTTGTATATTTCTCTTTAAAAGTCTCTCTCGAATTTAAATACTAATAAATTGAAATTCGAATGTTTATCGAAGCAATATAATCGATAAATTAGTAACAAGAATTTAATAATTGCTTCGAATAAAAAATTTATATTTGAAAGTTTAAGAAATAACAAAATATATAAGAATAAATTAATCTAAGCAATTAATTAACAATCTTAATAAAAAAAGAGCGTCCAGTATATAAGTAATAATTGTATAAATATAAGTTATTTAGAGAAGATTTAATTTTGTTCTAACAAATAATTACAAAGATATTAATTAATTGCAAGAATACTTGTAGAAGAGAATTAACAAATAGAACAATATAAAAGTAAGCATTTTTAATCGAAGAAACAAATATAAATTAAATTTAAATTAAATCTTGTCTAAATTTAACAAATAACAAGTATTGTGTAAATTAATCGCAAAAGATGTTTACAAAAAGAGTTTAAGAAGAACAATAACATTTAGATAAACTTGCTTATATATAAAGAAGAAAATCTAAATTAAATCTTGTCTAAATTTGACAAATAATAACAAATAAATTAACTAATTAAAAGCGTACTTATAGAAAGAGATTGTTATATAAAATAATGTTTAAATAGATATTCTTAAATAAAGATGTAAATTTAAGTTAGATCTTGTTCAAATCTAACAAATAACAACGTACGTATTAACTAATAACAAGAGTGCTTATAAAGAAAATCTAAAAAAAAAAAAATGTCGAAGTAGACTTTCTTGATAAAAATTATTTTATAAAAATTATACTAAGTTAAATATCGAATACTTATATTTATTTGCAATTAGACAATTACAACTTCTTGAGAAACATAGCAAAAAATATAAGTTATTTTTAATAATTATAATTAGATTTTAGATCGATTAAAAACTAACTAAAGAGCAACAAACAAAATATACTAAAAGAAAAGAATATTAATATAGTAAATTGCGTTTGTTATCTTTATATTATTATTTGTGCTAATATAATTTGCAAACAAGTTAATTGTCAAATTTAAAATCAACATTAAAAATAATCTTTAATAAAATAAATATAGAACTTAAGTTACGAAACAAGAAAAAAAAATATTGTTAAAATTAACACTTAATTAAATTGTTTAAAGAAAAAAGCTAAATATTAAAAGTAAAACAAATACAATTTAATATACAAAGAGAAAGAAAATTTCTTTATTAATTGTAAATAATGCAAAGAAATACAAGAAATTTGTTACTTATGCAAAAAAAAATTCGTATATAAATATCTTTATAAATAATAAAAAGAAGAACTTTTACTTTTCGTAAAAGTATAACGCATATATAAGAGAAATATATTTAATGCTAAAAGTATCGAGCATTTTTGAAAGCGCAAATGCATTTGATGTTATAACATAAATTAAACAAACTATGTTGAAAATTGTAATATTATTGTGCATATAAGTTGCAATCGAACAAGAGTTTAAATAATTATAAATGTTAGAGACGTTATGCTTTTTATAATTTATGTTGTAAGCATAGATTAAAATATCGCGAAATAAATTAAGAGAAATATTATAACTTATAACAATGTTTGTTGTTTTGCGAAGATAGATATTTTGATTCGAGATAGATCTTGAAGCAACTTTATGTTGCTAATGTAGCTTCAAGGCTAAGATATCGACACAACGATTCTAGGAGTCTTGAGTCACTAATAGGACCTCTAGAGGGTTATTCCGAATTGTCAATGCTAGACAAGTAATTGAAGCAATTAAATAAGATAGTAAGTCAATTAAATAAGTATTTAATAATTAAATATTGATTTAATTGAGACTGTTAAGTTGTTAGATTTGCTTGTCCTTTTCGAATTACGCTAACTAAATCGGGCAATGTTCAATTGAATAATCGTATTGAATAGAGCTGCGCAACCTGTCTATTATCTTTTCACTACATGAGTGCTCTGCTCCCAGTGCCGCGAACTTGTATACGGTCTAGCTAATTCATAACGCCTAATTGTCAAGTTATGGCGAAGATGTTTCAAGCTTTGACAGGACATTAGTGGGTTTTGGTCTACCCCTTGACTACATCAGGTTAATCAGTGAATCTCAATGTCCTGTGAGTCAAGAAGCGCATGCACGAGAATGCTGGACCATCTCAGTTGCTGCCGGACCGCTCGGACTGTTCCACTCAAAGCGCCAGCAATTTCCTATATGTGAGTTTCTTAGGCGCAGCTGCGCTCTTGCAGTTGCTCCCCACGTTGTATAAAAATGCGGGCTCCCCGACACAATGATAATCTTTGGATGGACTGCTGACGTTTGACTGCTTGTCGTGGACCTGCAATACTGCCATGCATCTTATTCGCTTCGTCCGAGTCCTCTGCCTCTCCTTCCTCATTTGCGTCGTACTCACGAAACCTATTAAGTCCCCAGGACTCCAGCTCGGAAATTCTCGACACTACCTACATCCCCGCCTGTATGAGGAGATCCTGAACGACCGCTGGCACATGCAAGTGGATTCGGTGGAACAGTTCATCCTGCCCAAATTTGCTTTCCAGGGTTTCAGATACTTCCTACATAGCCTTGCCTCGAGAATGGGTGGGGACTTCTTGACGAGGCAACCGTCTCCGCACTATTCGTTTGCCATGGGATCACTGGTCTTAGATGCGGAATCACTCACGAACCAGCCTATCGCCTGGGAAACGATGAAATGGTTGGTAGGGAGGCTAAACACCTGGGTGGACAATGGGTGGCCGGGTGGTGAGGTCTTGATATGGCTTATGGATGATTTGCTAGGTAATGCTGTCTATGTCAGCTTGAGAGTCTTGTTGGACAGTCCCCTCGATAGGGACCCTTGATAGGGACGCAATGATGGAGCTCGAGTCCATCAAGCTGGGTAGCACTGATGGACTCCTCTCTCCATCACAATGGGCAAAGAACATCCTGCTTTAGCGCAGGGCGAGTAAAACATCCTCACCCACGTCTGCAGACCAAACCCAAAACGATGCTGTTCACACCCCTGCCGCTTCAGCTTCAGAAGCGCGAAACGGCACTGCATAAATGACAGCTCGCATCCGCTGAGCCTGGGGCACTTTACAGCGCTTCAACGGACCGCATCCGACGGCAATACCCGAAACCTTAGACAGGCTTAGGGACATGCCCTTTCCGAGATTCTGGCAACTCTTTGTCGAAGTTCCCGGACACCGAAAACCCGCTGGCCGAAATGCCTCCCTCGCTCGCGCATTTTACCAAGACGCCTAAAGTACTCGACACAGCTAGATCAGCGTATCGAGGTTCCTGCTATCTTCTCCATCGAGCCTCCCGGTGAACGAAAACAGCTTTGCACGAGACTGACTTTCTGCCAGAACATCCCCCGATGGAGGTTGTTAAAGCTTTGCTTGCACGCCGCCTTCGCCAGATTTCGACAAGAAGCAGTAGAACCTCTCTATAGGATAGCTGGTCGGTAAGGACGCCTACATCGAGGTTCTTGATTGTTTTCGTTGAGTCTCGCGGGGATCATCACTCCTGCATCCCGCAGCTGCTGCAATGCGCTGCCAGCAAATCACCGCCAGCGCTCGGTCGTTCCTACAGCGGGGAATTCCAATCATCGAGCGGGGCTTGCGCGTTGCTCGGCCGTTCATGCAGCGGAAAACCCAAGGATGTTGGAGAAATCTACAATGGGTTAGTGCGATGCCAAAGCGAGGTTTCCACAATCGTTTTGTCGAAGAGGGAATATTTTCCACACCCTCGCACAGCAGGACGCGTGTCCAATCAGCACGCCGCATTTTCCTCCGTCGCAACAGCCGGGGTCCGAACAATCTGCGTATCGAGGTTTTCGCGATACTTTCGTCGACGATCATGTGTTGAACACTTCGATTTTGCAGCGTCGCTCAACAACAAGCAACTCCACAGCCCAAAATTCGCGCATCTGCGAAGCAAAATCTCTTTCGGGCTTGGTGCTCCGCCCATTCGAGGTTTAAGTGAACGACTCTGTTGGAAGCGGAGTGGTGCCAGACCCTCTATGGCAGGTCCATGCAGGTCGCCAGATTGGATACCTTATTCGCGTGGCAGCTGCGTCCGTCTTTCAAACAAGACCCTCTTAAAACCTCTGTACGGAAATGTGGGAACACGGACACGGGATCCCCAGCACCACGTCCTCGGGATACGGTGGCTGCGTGCAGCTCTGCCTTCAACAATCAAAGTCTCAAACCTTGAAGCGTAGTGGTTTGTTTCTGTGCATACCAGCTTAGTAGCCCGAAACCATGCCAATGGACACAGGCCTCGCTCAAGCATCCGCTTTTGCCAGAGTCTGCATCGTGATTCTCTACCTGCAGACACAAGAGCAGCCATCCGTCCCGACAAACCCTAGATCCAAGTCTACCTGTCGTTCGGGAGTTTCGCTTGGTGGTTCAGCAATATGTTCGATAGAACCTCCTCATGGCTAAAGCATTTCCTTCTCAACGTTTTGGTTTGGAAGCCCAGTGTTAACTTGTTAGGAGGCTGAAGTTTCTGAGCTCTGTCGAGGTTTTGTTCAGTATGATGTGGTATTCCTGTGCCGGGCATTTATTCCGGAAAATTGGGTCAGTCCTACGTAGGTATCGAGTGCTTGGAATGAGCTACATGGAATTTTCAAGATTTGATTTCACCGACGAACTGCCGTTAAATTCAATCGTTAGCGTCATCGTCGTTCCAGACTCCCCTTGCATTACGAACCTATGAGAATCCAGCTCACAGTCTCCCACTCAACCTCCCCGCCAGCCACTCCATCCCCTCCCCCCTGCCCATCGCATCCCCTTACCTATTCCTATACAGATCCTCAGGCTGCTCCTTCCAGCCCTCCCACAGAAAACACACCCCTTCATCTGCCCAGTTCTCCTTATCGATCACCACCGAAAAGTTTCTGTACTCCATCTCCTCTATATACACCGCACCTCCTGCTTCCCTGCCGTAGTGGGGGTATATCCTTCGCTCTCGCTGAGGCATGAGGTAGCCTACCTCGCTGGCAGTGACAGTGTTGATGAACTGATGATGCGCGACAGCGGAGCAGATGTTGGGGAGGAGGCCGTAGAAGGTGAACGCGAATGACGGGGATGGAATTCGCAGATGCGCAACGAGGGAGGTGGTGAAGCGCCGGGCGAGAGACTCGAGACTGAAGTCTGAGGGCGAGCTGGGTTGGAAGATAGCATAGAAGTCATACACCAGATCTCTTTTCTCTCGGGCCTGCGCCGACGTAACACGCAGGCTTGAGACACCGTCCGTCGTTGGCAGATCCTCTACGAGCGATTCGTTATTTGTGGTGCTCGGCAGCTGCGTCTCCCCCGTGTGAGGCCTTAATGGTGCCGGAGCAGCAAATTTCTTCCTTGTTTCGTCCCAAAACTCCTCCCAGTCCTCTCTCATTCCGATATGCTTCAAGGAACCTGGGACCTGATGGGGCTGCTCCTGCCGATTGATGCAGATCTCGATCTGCTCGTAGACGCCCGCATCCTCAGCTTTGAGACCTGGTTCTACGATTCTGAGACGCTGGGGACGGATATCGAATCTCGCGAAAAGTGGGCCATGGAAGTCTTTTCTCCAATCGCGGTCATCGATGATGATCAGGAAGCCGCCAAGGTAGAGGTCGTAGCTGTAGGTTTCAGGAATGAGTCCCGGGCGATTGGAATGGCTATCTGGAAGATCGTGTGTATTGTAGGTCTTGCGGTGAGCGCGCTCTCGGTGCTGATGTTCAATGCATGCCAATGGCGTCGGTTGAGGGCTGTAGATTTCGAAGCTAGCACTGTACTCTCCGAGTTCATTGCCAGCGAGGTAATCCGCTATGTCGATCGGCGTATCAGACAATTCGAGGGTGGAGTAGATTTGCCAGGAGAAGGTCGGACGAGACGAGATGGGACCGCGCCATGCGCTATCAAAGGGGCGGTTGGCGTGATCCGTGAAGTCGGTGGTGTGCCATGTTCGGTCGGTTGCAGGGAAAGGAGGGTGAGGTACGGAGGTCTACAGCAAAAGTCCTGGTCGACGCTAGTAGCGCCACTAGTGTGGCGAATTGGAGGCCACCCGAAGGACCACCTGAAGGTTGTCGCCCAGGCGACTCGGCTTGCGGACTCTGGGGCACCTAGCACCCCGAAGCCCCTAAACGTCCCCTATTGGCCAGGTCTTGGCACGACCAGGACTTATGGGGTCGAGCTCCGTTTGCTGTAAAGATGATGGCCAGCCACTTGATTTATTCTGCCAATTATGGTGAAATTGAGAGAGATTGCGATTTGGTGGGAGAGGTACTTCTAGGTAGAGGGAAATGGGGGGTGAAAGGAGGAAAGAGAACACGTGGCAGGACATGCTGGGCCAGGATCTACATACCTGTAGTAGATTGAAGTTGCCTTGCTTGAGGATGATCGAACTCTGCCACAGCAACTCACAGGATCAACGATTTCGTGTGCAAATGAGAGGTGTCAAGCCTCTTGGGGAAGCCAAGCGCGTGACCAAACTAACTATAAGGGCTCGCGATGCAATTCTTCGTACAGTCGAACAACGTAACATGGAATGACGATGGTCTGAGCATCTAGTGGAGACCCATTTCATGGCTCAAGATGTAAACAGTGCCCGTACTTGGTGTCTTGGTCATGACACGCTGAAAAGGGCTTTGGAAAGTTCACATAATCGTTTTGCAACTCCCTAGCATAAACTCTGATTTGGTCCTAAAGGAGTATACTGTGTCTACAATCCTCAACGATCCAGCCGAAATGAGTGCTATTGTACATAGCGGTAGTTTGCTCTTCATCCCCATCCCCATCGCCTGGACATCATTGACGATCTGCATCACGAGCCCACACCTACGCAATAGTAATAGTTCGCAATGAACCGCGTATCGCAACTCGCGCCATTAGTACCAAGCACCGCGTTCCAGGTCTATAATCTGCTGCAGAAATGGAGAAGTCAAGGGTGGGGAGGAGGCGGGGGTTGAGTGTGGCTCGTTAGAGATGGATTCTATGATTCCCATCCAGGGAATGACTAAGCTCTCTCTCCTGATGCACTGTCTCCTCCGATGCCGTTTCACGTCCAGCATTTATCTCGACAAACCAATCTACCTCTTCTACCATGCGTCGCAATCAGCACTGTCCCTTCGTTTCTTCTACTAACTTACCATTTCTGCCGTGATAACAGAGAAACAACCACTTTTCTCTATCGGAAGGAATTAAAGCAGCACTCTCCGTCTCTGAGATGAACTTCTCAATCTGCTCGACCCGCTACGGTGGCCCAAATACATATCACAATGTAGAACCACCATTTGCATCAGCTCCTTGGGGAAGCGCATTGCACCTTCTGTCAAGATTTCTTGCACACTCACCATTCAAGTAATCTTAAATGTGCAAGCTCGTATTCTACCGCTCTGACCATCCAGCCGCTGCTAATCCGATGCAATCAGCTACTGTTCGGTGAACACGGCGTCCTTGAGGATGCTGTCCTGCTCTTTCAAGCGGTTCATCAGTTCCTCCACAAGATTCCCCCGCTCCTACAAGCGATTGGACTGGTCCTCGACAAGCTCGTCCTGCTCCTTTAAACGACTGGTAAGGTCCTCCACCATCTTGTCCTGCTCACTAACGCGGTTCATCAATTCCTCCACGAGCTTGTCCTGTTTCTCCACGCAATTGGTCAGGTTATCGACACGCTTCTCCCTCCGCTCCAGAAGTCTCGTGAACTCTACCGTGTCGAGCTTGTACTTCGCCTCCTCGTCCAAGGGCTCGTTCTCTTCTATCAAAACCTTGGGCTCCTCCTTCTCCTCCAAGAGCTGGTTCTATTTCTCGAGTATGAGCGATAATGGCTTCTCCATGGTCGTGAGCTTGTCCTCGTTGTCACCTCCCTCGCTGCCCTGTTCGCTATCGTCTTCGCTCTTGTTTTCTTCGCCGTTGTCCTCAGTTGCCAGACGTCTGAACTCGTCACAACGCTTGCATCTGCCGTCAGACTTTCCTGTGATCAGCCCATGCAGACTCTGACGTCACCAAGGAAGAAGTAATATACTCACACGGTCCGTACCATGACGCATGGTCAGCACATCATTGACCTTATCAAGACAATCCCCATCCTTTGTCATCCCCTCGATAAGGTTCTTGGTCACAATCCGCTCGGTCTCCTCAGTAAGCGAATCTGCCTTCCCCAATATCTCCACAACGTCCTTCTTCACCTTCAAGAAAAGATTTGTTTGCGTTGCCGCCACGGCATCATTCGCCCTCGCCTCCTTAATCGCCCTGAAAGCATTTGTCGGATTTCGTGGAGGCGGCACGCCGTCCTTGTGTCCACAGCAGAGGGCGAAGCGCTGGATGATGGATTGGAGAAGGCTCAGAGTGCGCTCTTTCGGATGGTAGCTTGGGCAGATGAGCAAGTCGCAGAGATAGAGTTCAAGGTCGAGTTGGAAGGCGGGATCGGTGGCGATGAGATGGTGGATAGCATTGGAGGCAAAGCGTCCAAGTGTCTCTGTAGTTTGGGCCGGCATCGTGGCTTGGATACGACGATGAGATATTCAGAAGTCGTGTGGGTGGGGAACGAAAAGTCATAGGGCGAAGAAGTCGAGCTTTATAAGTAAATTGAGGGTGTGACAAGTGGAGGTATTGCGGAAATGAATCGAATTTTTTTTCTGGTGAGTGTTGTGCAGACAGACAACACAAGTCCATGTGCAAGAAATACGAGCAAGGTCGTAGCCTTGTCTTTGCTTATTTCCAACAGGGTCTCTTGTGTCGATTGTACGGGAAAATTTGGCGTGAAAACCTAGGTGTGAAGCTTGCTGCAGGGCGCGCGTTGTAACACTGTGCTGCTGGCAGCAGGCTTACACTATGGCGGAGACATCGAATACTGATGCTGCGTACCTGGTTTACATAGATTCTACAGCCATAAGGGGCAGCGACCAACGCATCTGATAAGTGATAATGGGCCATAACAGATTTCGAAATATTGTCCTACCACAGCAGGAGCAACCAGCGTAACGGAGAGCATGTCTTAGAAGTTTTCTATACATGAATAAGGTGAGACACCTGTTCACACAGTTGGTGTCCTTGACGTCTCGGCGCCTATCCGTGTTTGATCTGCTTTCGCATCACGTCGCATGTGCACTGAAGTCCAGGTCACCGGTTACCTCGCTGCTTTCATAAGATAGGACGAAACTGAATGCTCGCCGGTGTCAATATGGTCGCAACAGCTGTTTGGCAAAGCTAGTGGCAGAGCTGTCCGCTGCTGTGACTGTTGAGCAGGCCCATCAATAACCTTCCCGGTCATGCTTACTATTTGACTTGGTGTCCATGCCTGCCGTTCCACGGTCTGAATCGTGGAGTCCACGAGCCGGCATTCCAAAGCTTGCCCGAGTGTATGTGGTGAGATAATCATTCGAAATGGAGGGTCCTTGCTTAAAGAGTTATTGTCCAGCCAGCCATGGGGGAGCTAGCATAAAGAGCCTGAAGCGATAGATTGGAAGCTCAAGCTTTACGATTCTCCATCCTAGCTCTCAGATCTCTGATGAGAGCTTTTGCTTCTTCCACCTCGACGCCATCTTGGCATAGCTCGTTAGCCAACTCCATAGCACGCGTAAGTCCTCCACGGCTGAATTCCCATCTGGCTAGCCACATTCTTGCTTTGGAGGTAGTATTCGTAACGCCGATCCCATGCCCACGTGTGTCATTATCTGGGTTGTCCCCATCGTCTGCCGGGCCTTCTTCTTGAGCCAAGGTAAGCTCCATGTATGATGCAGCCTCTTCGTAATTGCTCATCTTCTCGTGCATGAGCGCTATCTGGTACAGTGTTTCCGCGTCCAATACTCCACTCGGTACCTCGGCATTAGTCGTTCCGGATCCAAAGGAACTGCTAGCATCATAATACGTGCCAGCTACCAAAGCCCTTTTGTATGCTTTGATACTCTGCACAGGCCGGTCGACCTTATCGTAGCAGCTGCCGACAGCCTGCCACATTTTCGGATCATATGGTCGCAGACTTGCGGCTCGTTGATAGTAGAAGAGTGCATAGAGGTGCATCTCGAGTACTTCGTAGGTCTGGCCGAGGCCATACCAAGCCCTATAATCCTTGCGATTGACGTCTACGGCACGTCTGTAGCTTTCGATGGCTGCATGTGTATTCTTCATCTCCACATACTCATGGCCCATCAACGTCCAGGCCGCCAAGAAATTACGATCAAGCGTCAGAGCGCGCCGGAAGTACATGACAGCCTTTTCGTGCTCGGACTTTAGGGCGTAGTAATTGCCGACAATGCAGCAAGTTTCGGGCCGGAATTTGTCTGTTGCAGTCGCCGCCTGAGCTAGGAACGCCAGCTTCGGCCGTGCCTCCATAACGTAGAGAATATTCGAATAGTCTGAGAGCGAGTCAAGCCTATGGGGATCATCATGCAGTAGTGAGGAAAAGATCGATTCCGCTTCTTGCAAATCTAGGAAGGGTCAGCGATGTCGAGGCAATTTGGGTAGCTGTGACCACCTTTGGAATGATATAGGAGCAGGGCTCGCTGAGTCTTCAAGAAGTGACTTATTGGAAATATGGCTTCCAGATCCCGAAGCTGTTGATAAGTGGCGTCCGTCGATTGGTAAAGAGTCTGGCTCGCATGCAGATGAAAAACAAGTGTCATGATATTCTGCGGTAGCTGAGGGACGACTCTTTGCAGCTGATATAAGTTGTCAATATGGTCTCGTCGTTCCCGAGCACACTACTTACCTCCTCTGCACTGCCCAAGAGCTCACTTAGTTCCAGCCACGCACTCCAATTATAAGGAAATAGGTGTACACTACTGAGCAGCCACCTTTTCGCTTCCTCTTCAGACTTACCTTTGACAAGCACTATGCCGTACAGATACTCGAGCCAGCCTTGATTACTGCCACTTATGCCTCTGGCCTCACGGTCTGCAAACCATCCCTCAAGATGTCGCCCCAGCCCTACAAGCTCCTTGTTCACAGTTGAGCCACCGTCTGCTGGCCCAAGAATCATCTCGCTTTCCTCATCCTTCCGTTTTTCGCCGGACATGTACCTAGCATACAATGACAGAAACAGGGACTTCTGACTGAGATATGGGAGAGCATTGGGTGGCGGCAGATTGGGAGCCTTGGTAGTCCCCAAGTCTTTAGCCTTTCCTTTGACTGATACAGGTGGGATATAGTTCTTATAGCTCGGCGACGCGGTAGATAGCGGACCTCGTGGGAGATTGGCAGGTAAGAAGACAGCAGCACAACGGTCAAATTCGCGACAGTCAAAGAAGGCCTTGGCCAAAAGATACCTTGGCAGCTCTTGAGCTTCCAGTCGAGCTTCTTCTGGGTCGGCATTAGGAGACATCAAAGAAGACACAGGTAGGTCTTGATCCTGTACGTCTTCCATGGGCGAATCTATTTCCGTGTCCGGGGTAAAGTCCGCCGATGAAGGCAGAGACGTCGACATCTCTGCGGCCCATTTTGCGGACTGGTAAAGACATCTTTCGGAGCACTGTATCACCGCACTCTGCAAAGTACTCTTCAACTGCTCGCTCTGCTGCTTCCCAAGACCCGCCATGACGCGCACCTCATCAGAAATACGCAGCGATCCAGCGAGCCTACACGACCCTGGCTAGGCAATGGATTGTCTACCTTTTACTTCGCGTAGAAAGCATCAGTTTTTCGAAACGTTACTTTAAGGTTGGTTTAAGGAGGCGGGAACCTCCGCATGCCAAGAAATTGTATCCCTGCCGGAGATCAAGGACCAAAACAATCGGCCCGCGGATTTTTAGGGAAGCTCCGAGACTGACTCCATAAACGTTGTCTACGACATCTCGCTGGGCTCCGTCAGGCCATCATTTTCGGAAGGCACGGCATCTACTCGTAACATAACCAGCCGCCTTCCCTGCGGAGTGATCACAGCATCTATCGACCTCCCATTTCCCCGTGGCTGTCCTCGACAGCCCTCACGTACCCGTCAGCACCTTCATCAATTTCCATAGCCATGGCGTCTACGAGCAATGGCATCACGAAGACGACACGCGAGAAGTTTGAGACTGTCTTCCCATCTCTCGTCGAGGATCTAATCCAACGTTGCAAGCAATACAATATGCCCCAAGATGCTTTAGACTGGTTCAAAAAAGTTGGTTATAACGACTTCCCTGCACCTGCTTATCATATTGACACGGAGAATTCACACAGTCCCTGAATGAAAACACCATGGGTGGCAAATGCAATCGGGGAATGTCTGTTCCTGATACCGCCTCGATACTCCTCTCCAGACCACTTGAACCCGAAGAGTACCAGAAAACGGCTACGCTTGGCTGGCTGACAGAGCTGTTGCAAGCATTCTTCCTCGTTTCGGACGACATCATGGATTCCTCACTGACAAGACGTGGCAACCCTTGCTGGTACAAACAACCCAAAGTTGGCATGATTGCCATCAACGACGCCTTTATGCTCGAGTCCTCCATCTACATTTTGCTCGCCAAGCACTACCGGTCTCATCCCTCATATGCTGGTTTCCTCGAGCTCTTTCACAATGTGACATTCCAAACCGAGATAGGGCAACTGTGCGATCTCTTAACCGCCCCCGAGGATAAGGTCGATCTAAGTCAATTCTCTCCAAAAAAACACCGATTCATCGTCATATACAAGACAGCCTACTACAGCTTCTACCTCCCGGTCGCACTGGCACTGCACTACCTTGAACTCGCCTCAGACTCGAACCTCAAACAAGCACACGACATCCTCATCCCACTCGGCGAATACTTCCAAATCCAAGATGACTACCTCGACGCATATGGCGCGCCGGAAGTGATAGGCAAGGATGGCACGGACATACAGGACAACAAGTGTTCGTGGATGATCAACCAAGCACTGGAGCGTGCAAGTGACGAGCAGAGGAAGGTCCTAAACGAGTGTTATGGCCAGAAGGATCCGACAAAAGTGAAAGAAGTCAAGAAAATCTTCGAAGAGCTTCGACTCAAAGAGGCCTACGTTGCCTACGAGCAAAAAGCTGTTGGGGAGATCAGGGACCGTATATCCAAAGTCGATGAGGGATCAGGACTGAAGAAGGAGGTATTTGAAAGCTTCCTCCAGAAGATCTACCAGAGAACCAAGTAAATCACACAACAGCGGCAACCAGTATTGAACGACTCGTGCGCCTGGCGACAGTCCTACGCACAAGCATGTATAGCTTCAAAATGCTCGGACAATCACTTTCATAAAAGCTCGATGTTGCTTCGGGTCCCTCGACAAAGCGACCGTCTGGCTCAGTGAAAGTGGTCTTCTCAGGTGAGGTCTGCTGCAATATTATGGCACATCCTTTCTGCCTTCACCTTTGACTTACCATCTACTTTGCGAAAGCCTGCCGTAATCGAGCTGCAAGTCACCATCTTGTTTGCCACTATATCTTCAAACTTTGGTTTCGTGTTGCTTCGTCTCATCGTTGTCGCCTATGTTCTGCAAGGCTCACATAGATGCGTTCCAGATGGTCCGCTATGTCAATATGGGGCGAATACGGCTTTTACTGCACAGATGGGTTCTTGCACCGCACATACTAGCGCTTTTGGTCCTGGTGTTTATGCAATGATTGGACTCAATTGTGGTACCAGCCTTGTCGGAGAGCACGGCGTTATGATGTAATCAAGAGTAACTTGGTGTTCCAAATGTGGTAGGAAATGGTTTTTGTACTGGCGTAGTATAACTGCTGCATCCGTAGTGAACGTCTGTCTCCCTCTAATAAACCATTTCCACTCTCTGGTTGTTCTGCGCCCTCTCCGAGATGAAAATTTACATTGGAGTGCGATTCCCTCAAATCTGATCTCTGACTGTGAATGCGCTGCTGCCATCAATGGCTACATCTGCATTGTATCGGTGACCTTGGCGCGCACAGTGTTCGTTTTTCGATGGGGACAATGGCTTTGATTGAGTTTTTCCTGTTACATGTTCCTTTCTTACCACAATTCCTTTGTTGAAGTCATTGTTATCGCGTTCTAATTGCGACCATTGCAACGTTATGAATAAAAGGGATCCCGTCCGCCCGAGAGCATCTGTTCTGCCTTGCCTTACAGCTGCTGTCAGCTGATAAACTATACCAAGAGATCTCTCATACCTGTCCATACCCTCGTTCAAGATCAGCTCTTGTGACTGTTGTAAAGGTACACATGTTTTGCATCACTAACACTCTGTCTGTACGTCAGCTAATCTTGATCAGGATTTCCTGGCTTGGGGATCACGATGCAGTTCCTCTCCGACATCCTGCGCTTGACGCATCTCAAGGGGGAGAAGAAGCCCAAGAAAAAGGGTGGGAATCGTTTCAAAAAACATCCCGATGTGAGTGCAGATGTACTAATCTGTCAGGCGCTCGAAGTGCAGACACCCGGGAGTGCACTGCAGCCGCTATGGGGGCCGTTGTTCGCGTACTCGTACTACAGCCCTGATGACGTTGGTCGCGGACTGCTTCGCATCACCAATCCGGACTCATGGGGTACAAGTCCAGACTTGAGCAGCTCCACCCCGTGGCCTACGCCCAGAGCGCATTCGGTTGTATCGACCCAGCACCCGGACGATAGGGCTATCGCGGAATCGCAGTCTTTGCCTAATTTCAATGGACCTAGGTCAACGACTGTGTCTAGCAGTACCCTTGCAGTGCAAGGGCCTGCCGAATTGTCTTGTCCACTGTCAGAGACAGTTTCCAGGATCCCAGAGGTAAATCCGCTCCGGGCCAATCCTCCAATTTGCTTCCAAGACCATGGCACTGTATCATGGCTGAATCTGAATGCATCTACTGAGACCGTAATCCCGGATTCGAGCGAAAGCTCTCAGGCTGAGGCATCTGGTATGCCTACAAAAAGACAGGTGAAACGCTTTAACCCCGTGACAAAGGAAGACTGTCCACCCAAAGCAAAGCCTGCGATGCATGGACCCGGCTCACGCTACTTCCAGTACTCTCAGCCCGAGACATTCCGTGTCTCCAGCGACAGCCTGATACAGGACAGTTCCGCAGAAACCGCCACTGCGAAACATCCCACCGGAACGCTGCAGCAGTCCCGCCCACCCCAACACCTTCCTCACCCTCCTTCCGTTCCAGAGCGGGTAGTACTCTACGCATCAGTAAAATCTGTCTCGCGGCATCAGCAGCGACCCACAGCCACTGACCCTGACTCCTCAGAGGAGGGAGCCAACCCCTTTGGGCACTACGTTGACAGAGAGGAGCTCTTCCTGCACCAACCGCCAGCCCCCCTCGAACACCTCTCCGAGCCCACCGCAGCCCGTCGCGAAAGCAAAAAGGAGCGACTCAAACGACGGACACGCCACGCCTTGGATGCTCTGACCCCTACTCCACCAACACCATTATCGCAAGCAAGGCTTGTAACCCACCACCGGCGCAGAAGCCTCGAGGACCTCAACTCCTTCATCAATCGCCCCCGACGCTCTTCTGCCAGCTCGGCCACTCAATGGGACGACCACACCGTCACTGAGGGACTCCACGAAGCTGTGCCCCGTCGCTGGCCCTCATTCTCAAACTTTCGACTGACCCTCTCAGGTGCGACGAACCGTGCTAAAGCGACTGCCACGACGGCTGCTACTACGGCTGGGTACTTCACTTCCAGACACAACAAGCGGCAGACGTTCGTGCAGAGGAACCTCACGGACCTCCTCAAGAAGGGGCTGGAGATGGAGAAGGCGGCGAGATACTTGGGGGAGGCGTTGGATGATTGGGGGACTTTTGAGATCGATTTCTCGAAGATTGGGGTTGAGGAATAGAGGGAACGGGGGTTTGAGTAGGTGCTGTACGTCTCGAGGAGATATGGTGGCTCTGTGTTTGGGTGTTTTTGGGTATGCCAGCATACCACGGTTATGGAGGTCTTTGCTTCTCAGTATGCAAGCATCTAGCGAGGCTTTAATGGGGTCTGGACGGTGAGTCATTACTTAGTTCACATGTAATGTAATATACTAATACACCTCTACGAAAATCAAAATTGGAAAATCATACGAGGATCAGCGTCGTGGGCGCTTAGTATGTCCTGCTGGGACGATTGATACCCCTAGCCAAATAACATTATTGTTGGCTGAACAAAGCACACACCCATCGGTACGTCCGGATGGTCGAGGTAGCCGTTGCCGAATCGAACATGCTCCTATCGTTTTACTCCCTGCAATCTTCTTGATTCCTCTGATATCTTTCACAATGCTTCATATAGTGATATCCCTCCCTAGCTTAATCGCCTAGTGGAAATATATAGCTATCCCATACGTCCCATGCGCCGGCACGGTGCCCTTGCTAAGGATTCCTCGTATCAAACATGAGTTCAGTACCTTCTTCGAACTTCGCGTTTAGGTATCTTGATTGAGTGTGACAGATGCTTCAACGCTTTGCCTCTTTAGCTATTGGTCTTTGTTGGTGAATCAGTCCATCAGCTTTTCGCCTGTGCGTTCTTTCGTGAATGCCAAGGGTCGGGTGCAACCCCTTCGTGCCGGCGGATAGGATAATGCACAAATCAAGCGAACAACGCTTAGGGCTTGTGAGTTCCCATTGTGGTTAGCGCTCTGGCTGCCCACGATGTCACTGTGGCTTGAAGAACATCACAGCGAAGCTAGTCCTTCTTCACTTTCGTCGCACAGCTCTATGATGTCTCAGATTTGACCATAGTAGGCAGCATATTCTCTTCACTCAGGCGCCGCCGGAATTTCACGTCAATCAGAAAGACGCGATCCTGGCCGTACAGGAACAGGCGCGTGTCACCCCAAAGTCACGTGACCGAACACATCACCTTAATTCAAGTAAACAAGGATCCAGCACCCAACATCAACACGACCATTTTTAAGATCGAACGACTTACAGCTTCGCACCCGCATCCCTCCCACCCCCATCGGATATCTTGCTTCCATCATGGGAACAAGTGGCTTGAGAAGCATCAAATTTCGGGGGAGGCACTGGGTCCTTGGGAAATAACTATGATAGCTACCCCAAGGGTATGGGAAAGTCGCTCCTTCATCAAATTCCGACCGATTCAGAGGAGTATCGGAAATGGCTGCAAACTCAACGTGCTCTCTGGGCCAAATGGGATGATCTAATTCAAGAGATTCTGTGCATCCAGCCAGAAGACCTGGCCGAACTCCGATCCCCTCGGGCTGAGATCGACTCGAAGAACCTTTGGCATGCAGCTTTTGACGAGAGACTAGAAAGTATTCCACCGTCATTTCACGTCGGTATCTGCAGTTTCTCCGTCGAATGGTCCTATACCATTGATTTCGACCACGAGGTGTTCTCTGTAGATAATGGAGCTCACTTCCGGCTAGACCGTGTCTCTCGGAACGACGATTGGATGAAGGCATTAGCTCTGGATGCAGACTCGGAACGGCTTGCATTGCCACAGATTATTGGTGAGGAAACGATCGCTAGTCTCACAATGGACACCGAAAACTTCGCACCGAACGCGGCAGAGTATTGGAAGACATTGAAACCCAGGGTAGTCACACCGGACCTTGTTCGCATTGAGTCAGCCCAAGCTACAGTCAATCGGCTACGTTGGATTTGTTTCGATCTCTTTCAGTATACTCAAAAGTATTCTCTCCGTGTCACGCTGCTAGGATGGCAAGCTCACGACATGCCCTTTCGAGAGATCGCATATTTTATCCTATGTCTCGCCGCTGGCGGAGAACACTTGACTCTGGTGGACGACAAGCGAATTTTCCAGCAGGCCGGATGTGCGGGTCTACTTACAGCGAGTGATACTGAAGAGGAAATGGAGCTTGTGGGTTCCTTGGGGTCCGGGTACCATAGACAAGGAATGCCACCAGGATGTGCCCCAGAGTGCACAAAATACTGGTTCGAAGGAGCCCTTGTCTCGCTTGTCCCACGACTGAATCGTCCGGGAATTCTAGAAAAGGCTGTTGCCGATGTGGTTCAGTACGGAAAGAGGGAATGTCGTCAAAAAACGTTCAACGCAGTCATCATTTCAATCGAACATGTGGTCTTGGTTAAGAGCTTTCCGAGCGGTTCGGTAGATCATACAAAGGTTCTGCCACTGATTCCCATAGCTCTTCATCTTTCGTTGGACGCGCGAGAGAGGTATGGAAGCGATTATGTTGATGGATTATACAAAGCCGAAGTCGAAAAGACGGATAAGCTGAATGAATCTGCCAATGCAGAGGCTTCAAGCCAGAGGCCTGATACTCACACCGATACTGGCGCTCAGAGAAGCACTGAAAACTCACTGTCTGATAATGCCAACGATGACAAGAACCACAAGACGGTGGACGACAGTATGGCAGTGGAAGAAAAAGGGATGGAGGACAGCGGCGACCCTGGACTAAAATGCCAAAGCCCCCACCCAGGTGATGAGAAAGATGACGTAGATACATCTGTTCAAGAGGACAAAGATGAGGCAAACAAGGACGCCCCGGAATTGACAGTATACGAAACGTTCAAGTCTCTTATCGCCTTCTTCGAAGCCTCGGTACGGGAGAGTCTGAAGCCTACGAATGTGGACGGGAAAAACATTCCAACCGAAATATACGAGACAATCCTAGGCCATGTATCAGACATGCAGACATACAATGCGTGCTTGAAGGTCTCCCGACGAGTCCGGAGCTTGTGTCTCCGAAGGCCACTAATCATGGACAATGTGGTATTCCTTGAGCCTCAATCTTGTGGAGATGAAGAACAGTCTACCTTTACTGCTCTAGAAGTTTCAGCCAACAAACAGATGGAGGTAACTTTGAGCTGGCACCATTCAAGAGGGCCCCGTTTACACGATGAAACAGCCTGTTATGTTATCGCTGGATCGGAGAAGGACAGGAGAATTTTCGTCGACCAGGAGATAACTTTTGAAGGACTCGATGTGCCATCGGAATGGGATTCCGTGGACCATACGACTGAAAACCAGTATTCTCGACGTGCAGGTTTACCCCAGTCAACCGACAAACGATGGAACTACTCTCTCGGAAGCTTCCCTATCGCAGGGGAGAGCTCAAGTAGAGACCTGGGAGAATTCTGGACCTACGTGATGAAATTCTTCAAGATTGAGCACAGCAATGCCTGTCACCAAGATTGGGAGCTTCCGCCGAACACCAAATGCTTCCTCGGCACTTATGTGGATTGGAGTGAGAATTACCTAGGGTCCTTTCATTACCTAGCAATACGTATGAAGAGGGCTAGTAAATTCTGGAACAGCTTATGGGATGATATTGCCAGTGAGGTTGCGGAAAGCTTAGAAAGTCTTGACAACACCGCGGTTGCCCTATTTCCTAAACCTCAACTCGTTCAGTCTGTTGGTGTGGACCATCCTTTTGTGCTCCTCGCTGTTGGACTTGAAGTGCGTCTATTCAGATGGCTGCCAATACTCGATAGCGGCCAGGTCATAGGAGGCGCAGAGAAGCCGACATCGACCGCTTCAAGACTGGTGGAATTGCAACCCGGCAAGGTCTTCTCTCCCGTGGAAGAGGAAGGTAGGAAGGCGATCACCGAGTTCTTGGAGATGTCCATCAAGCACAGGGATGAGCGCGTTCAAAAGGATAGGGATGAGAAGGTGACGGAGAGCGAGGGATAGATTGAGCTGAGAAGGGGGAGAAGAGTTCTGAGCTTCCTCATGTACCAATAAAGCTATGACAGTATCGAGAGGCGAAGAGAGCCCTGAGATACCTGATGTACCAATAGAGCAACAAGAGCATACTTTAGATTTTCATATCTTTTCGTGCCCCACGGATCCAACACTGACGTGCTTCTGTATCATCGTCGGATTGGTTCGAGCCTTTAAAGTCTGATCCCCTCCTTCGCTCGACTGTCAGCTCGGGAAATCTGTTCGAAGCATTCAAGTGTCTGTCTGCCCTAAACGATTGTCTTTCTTAGCAGAGACTGCCTGGTTCACTCATCCTCCTCGAATCCTTCACATCAGCTCAATTGGAAGACGTTTCCTTTCGCCTACCTTCATAAACAAGAAAGCGACTCACCGTCCCCATGCCTCTCCACAGCTAACCCCTTGAGTTCAGACTTCCACTCAACATTGCGCATAAGATCCCATCTCTACCCGTCTCCACCAAACAGTCGCAATGACCACAACACAGCCCATCCATCGCTACCAAGCATGCACATCTCACGCCTCTTCCCCAGCCCCACCGCCCTCCGTCACAACCTCCGTCCTAGCGCACAAACGTTCTCCCGGTCCACCTTCCCCAGTGACTCCGACCATTGCACCAACCCCTACATCATCAGCTCCATCTCCCGCCCTGACATGCAGCTCGTCTCCATGTATACAACGTCATTGTCTTCCAACAATGAACCCAGCCCTGGGCGAGGACGCTGCGCCCTCTGCGGGTCCTGATTTACTGTCTGTTGGCGTAGCTTCGTGATGATAATGTGAGTGTCGTTAGGATAAGGTCTCAGTGGCTAGGGGCTTGGCGGACGGGGGCGAAGTGTTAGAAAAGATCTGGGGAGAAGGTGTTGATATAAGTGGGCTGTGCTGGAGGTGGGCAGGGTCATGGGGTCGAGACACGGTGTTTTGTTATGGTTTCGATTTCCATGTCACTATTACTTTGAGTTCTGTCTGTGCTTCGAAGTCGGATAAGATTGTCGCCAGGATTACTGTCTACAAATCTGTTTTGACAATTCCGTAACAGCTAGATCACGCAAAAACCCATCCTACAATGTTTGAATTCCTCTTTCCTCGCCCAAGTCGTAACGGCTTTCCTCGCCCAAGTCCAAACGGCGAAGAGCTACCCTCGCCCTTCGATCTCCAGTCTGCCTGCCTCGCATACTCATCTACCGAGCTCAGTCGCCTCATCATCCAGCAAGAGCAATCCCTCCTCGATACCTGCGCCCAAAACCCCGGTATCGAAGTCGCAATCTTCTATCTCTCTCGCCTCCACCCCTCCGCCCTCTACCCGGTATCCGGCACTCTTCGCCGCCGACCCGACAGCCTTACGCCTGCCCAACACCTTCTCGAGCGCGCCGCCTGCCATGGTAATGCTGCCCTGGTGCGTCACCTCCTGGCCACCTACACAGATCTTGATATCCGCAACGAGACCCTCGGAGCGCTCGCTCTAACCGGCGGTGTCGAGATATGGAAGGCCCTCCTCGAAAAATCCCCCCCCCTGAAGAATATGCATTACGGGCATTCAGGCTCGGTCGTGGAGCATTGTGTATTGTGGAATCATCCGGAGATTTTGCGGTATTTGCTCGAGGAAGGGGCGAAGGTGGAAGACGAAGGGCGTCCGATCTTGCAAATTGCGGAGATGGCGGAGAGTTCGGAGGAGATTAGAGGCATTTTGAGGGAGTTCGGAGCGGATCCGACGCTGAGGAGAGACGATTAGGATGTAGCTTCGGGTAAAGAAGAGGCCTGCAAGACAGGCGGGCTAGTGCCAAGGATGCGGAGATTAAGGGGTGTGGCTGGGTCGCTCACATACTATTTAGTATGTGATCAACTCGCTCCCCTCTTCTCTTCTTGTTGCTTCGCGCTTTTGTTTGCGAAGTGCCCTTGTGGCCTTCTTTTTGCTTCCAGGACTGCTGCTTCGTCGCCGTTGGTGCTGCCTTGGCGCTTCCTTCGGCCTTTGGCGACGGCCTGTTTTGGGGCTTTGGGGTGTTCTGTGTTGGCTTCGCAGCAGTCCTTGTTGCAGCCGATACCGCCCAAACGCATGTTTGTACATTGTTATCATAGCATCCACAAGCAGTAACTACATACTCTTTTGTCTTGTCACCACATCGTCTTGCATCATTCATTCCCGAGTAGCTTCTGCGAAGCGAATCTCACGATGTTGTCATGGAGTATTGACCCACAGCAGTATCGCGTAGCATTTGGTCGCGTCATCATACTGCACCAGAGCACTTATGATCATAGCTGTGTTACGAAAGAGTCGTATTATGGGTTCGACTGGCGTAATCGAGAGGATTGCCGCTGGTGCCGCCGGGCCCGGAAGTTGCGGGCCAGCTTCCGAGCCTCATCAACTCACTCACTTACAAAACCATATGTAGATGGAACTTTGGAATCACGTCACTCCAATCATCGATCCTGTATATAGAACTGGCGATGCAAGCCTTAGCTGAAACACCAGTGAAAGCTCCAGCCCCTTACTAGGTCTCAGAAAATGATCACAAGCGTCTAAACACTGATCGCCCCCCCCCCTAGTCGCTAACAGGAGCAGTAATCGCCTAATTTCATATATACATCATCGAGATTCCTGGTTTATGCGCCCAGGAATTAGACTCATGAAGGTAAGGAATTTTTATCGAACCGAGACTTTCTAGATAAACAGTATCTCTTGATACGACCCATTCTCATCAAAGCTCTATTCATCCATCTTCTGTCCAATCTTCATCTTATCCTAACATCGCTATGGACGGAGTTCTACATCGAAAAACTTGTTCGAAAAAAAATTCCTGATCGTCGTTTCATTGGATCGTCACCTGTTAAGCTGCCGAACCTATCATCTATCGACGCCTATCGACTATCCTCGGTGACTACCGCCGACTAGGCGACAAGTCCTTTGAGGCTTTTTGGAATACGTTATTATTAGTTACGTAACGAGAATAACCGCAACTTAAAGGACGCATCTCACAATTCTAGTTCGCCATCTACTAGATTGAATCTCGCTCAAGATCATGGGAAAGCTGACATTTTGGCAAAGCTACTTTCTCCTTGTCCTTGTTCATGCCGCCTTGGCCTTTGCTGCGACCTCAGTACCATCAATAGCATCTTCGCCCAACCCTCTTCCACCTACCAATCCCAGATGTATCGACGACCCAGCGTGGTCGTCGCGGGATTTTAAGCGCAAAGACTGCTACTCGGTCCTAATCCGATTCCAGGCCCAGGAGATAATTGATTCGCATGGTCTCATCGTACCTGTTGAATTCTTGGCTCCTGGTACCCCAGGGAAAACTATCTTCACGCGTGCGTTGACGCCAAGGAAATACTACTTCGGTATGCCTTGTACAGTTGTTATTATATTGTGTGGACATACGATGAGAAGCTCATCTGCTAACCACGCTCGGTTACTCCCATGAAGAGACATGCACACTGGCAATAGTGATGCTAAATTACTTCGACCCGAGAGAGCTCGGTCTGCCGTCTGGGGCGGTCTTCTTCCCAAGAGACGTGTCTTCTTTCAACGATGTCGGGTACTCTGCACTCACCGTTGCCAATGATTGCCTATCAAGGGTCGTACAGCGCAATCGAACCGATGGTATGACCGAAAGTCTGGGCTTTCGGAGCGATACGGGTTGGGCGTCACAAGGTAAGTCGAGTACGATTGTCATCAACAATGTTATAGCCAAGACGGTTCATATAATGCGACTAGGTCTGACCAATTCCATTGGTGCCTTTCTCTGGGCTACAGGCTCGGACATCGACAGAAGAGTTCGACCGGGTTTATCTAGAGGAGGGCTTGTTCAACACTACAACTTGTCGACAGAGGCTAGCTAATAAGCTTCTTCTACCCTAGCGGCATCGGAATCAGCTTGGCGTATCAACTACAAGGGCGAACGCCTGTTGCTTCCACAAGGGTCTTGCCATAGATCTTAGAAGTTAAGTCCATGATCCTTGTGGAGTGTGCCGAACTTAGCTTCACCTCGACCCAATACTTCCTTCATCCCCATGCCCACGATCTTTTTACTTGATGTCACGTTCTCCTCAGCTTCTCCTGCCGTAGCGTAACAGCCTCGCTTGTCCTCCTTTCTCACCTTTACCGTCATTCCAGGTAAGCGCTTCGTCATCGGCATCAGCTTTATACCACACACAAGAAGAAATGACGACTTTTGCTCAGTCACTGCGGGCAAATCTCAGTACTAATTGGGGAGACTTCTTCACAGTAGACAGCATCAACGGGGGCAATAAGCCACCCCTTCTCGAATTTATCAAGACGCATGCGCGCAAACCCTGTTAGTTTTCACAACGCAACGAGATGAACAGGCGATCAAGCAGTGGACAGCTGAATGGGCTTAGCTTTTATCTAGACACCCGGGATATATACGCTTTCGGTCCGAATTTTGCAATCCAGCCCCCAAGACACAGCAGCAGAAACACCCCCGTGACTGCACTCAATAATCCTAGGCACCACGTCGTTGTTTGCCAACCAGCCGCATTGCGTATGAGGCCCGCGAACAAGGGGCCAATCAAGCAACCGGCCGCATAGGCAGCATTGACGAGGCTCCATCCAGTGGCAATGACGGATCTCTTGACGGCTTGCGGGTCTTCCTTCTCCGCGTCTGCAACAGTGGCACCAATCTCTGCAATAATTGCCGGCATCGCAATGGCCATTGCCAAGCCGATTACCACCAGAAGAACACAGAGCAGGACCTTTTGACTCAACGTATCCTGCGTGACGAGACGTAAGAGCACGTAGGCCGGAGTGGCTAGGAGACAACCACCGGCTGCGAGCAATCGTCTGCCCTGCTGATATCTGTCGGTTATCGCGCCAAAAACGGGCTGCAGGAGGGAAGGAAGCAAGATAGTGATGAAGATCAGGCCCTGTCCGGTCTGCTGCCATCCGAAGAGCGCATTGACTGTCAGAGGTAAAGTGCTGTCGAACGCGACATTGAGAGATGACTGCAGTAGTCCACCAGCAAGACCCACGAGCATCCGGAAGGACAGTACAAGCCTTAGTATGGGGGGCATTCGGTCGCGCAGGGTTTGACTTGAAGAAGGCGCTCCGTTACTCGTCTCATTGCCATTCGCTGCCACCGTATGGGTGGTGTCAGAGAATTCTGGACATGGGACCAGACTCGCTGGTGAATTAGACTTGACATGATCATCGGGTGTGTCAGCTTGAACAGCCTCGACCTCCAACCACTTCTGGGCAACCCGCTTTTCGATCATGAGGAGCCGCAGCAGGGCGTCCACGCCCAGCATGGCGAACATCAGTCCGAAGAGCGCATAATACCCACCTTGCGCGTAAATGACACCACCAAGCAGGGGCCCTACAATCGGTCCTACGCTCATCGGTATGCCAATGATCCCGACCGCTTGACCAATTCCTGCCTGGCCAACGGTATCAGTGAGAAGCGCGAGGCACACGACCAATAACATGCCCGCGGACACGCCTTGGAGCAGACGTCCTGCAATCCAGAGGCCGACGTTTCTTCCGACGGCAAGAAGCACCGTGGCACCTGCGAGACAGACCAGACAAAGCAGGAAAGGAGAACGACGGGACCCTATACGGTCCATGAACACGCCAGCGACCGCTGGAAGGGTCAATGAATATGCCAGGGACCAAGTTGTATCAACGGCACAAGCGCAGTGGACTTACGGGATGTTGCCAGCGTTGCGCCGCCGTAGACGGCCTGGAGAATCGAATTCCATTTCTGTACTAGGGCGCGATAACCATCAGTCAACAGACCGAGGACGGAAGCTGTAGGCTGGTTACAACACAACGTACAGTCTTTCGGGGCCACCCCAGCTCTCTGTATTAAGGCGGTTGGTGTGACTGGGACAAGCTGAGACAGTTAGCGTACTTTGAAAGATCAAGAAGGTGGGATCGAGCGAGCTGACCATGCCATAAAAAAACAAGTGCTGAACCATTGTCTCTATCAGCTGTGTCCCTTCAAAATCATAGTTCGCATCATTGCCACTGACTGTAAAGATACCATAGCACGCGACAAGGACAATGGAACGAGGTGCCGAGCGAAAGTCAAGGAGGAAGGGCCGTCTGGAAGAAGGCGACAGGCTCACTCGGCGTGCCATACAAAGTTTTCTGGCGCGCGGAGAGATTCAGAGCCATCGGCCGCTCAAGCTAGAAGAGGATGCATTCCTAAAGCCTTCGCAATCTATAGCATTGAGAAGTGATCCTAGCCGTCAGATGTCCCGTACCATAAGTTATTCTCCGGTTCCTCAGAGTGGGAAGGAGCGGGTGATAGTATCGGTCAGTCTTAACACGCATATGTTTATGGTACTGATAAAAGAGTCGGTTACTCACACGGCATCTTAGAAGGAATAGATTACCTCACAACCCAGCAAGCTCGCGATATAGCAAAATGCCAACAGGATCAGAAAAGTAAGTCTATCTGTCGTCGTATTGTACTATCTTGTCACTACTACTATAGACACGCAGAACCATCGCTTTTATCATATAGACGACCGACGTGAGATTGGTCTTCTTCCAATGTGGTCCACTAACTTCGTACCACAGATGATGATCGCTGAGAACGACCAATGATACACCAGAAGTGAGGCGGACGGATCACTCTTTCCTTTCCCCGCTGCTTAGCGCGCGTGACAGCAGCGGGGACTACGGTGGGAGCACATCTTGAGAAAGTAAGGTACACTCACTTCTGTCCTGCTGTGGGACTGGGTGTACAATTTAGGCCCCCGTCCTGTGAGAATTTCGCGCTGCGTTTAAGCGATTTTAATTCTTTGAGTTTACAGAGAACTAAGGTAGATGCGCGACCGCCATTCCCGCCCGCTCACTTCTACTCTTCTCTTCGGGCCCTTTATGGTTAAGAGCCTTATTGGCCTTCTCTTACAGAAGCTTCGAATCCACCTAATTGTTCATCTCAGCATCGTTATGATTCTTGTGCATGCATTTTTCATCTTCCATGATTTCCTCAACGTCCTTGGGCGGCCTGCCTGTAAGTGCGTCGCTAGCTGACCTCGGAATCGAAGCATTGAGTCTCTTCGAACGCGTCCAGACTGTGGATAGCGATAAGACATCCCAAGACTGGCCCGCAGCCTCATTCACCGTCGAAGCCGAGCGGTTCGAGCTCTGGGCCGTGAATTTGGGGCTCTTCGTCGTAGGCCATGGCTCTCTGGACTATCGCGTTCGGGAGGCGGATAGGTTGGCGCAAACGATCCGGAGATTCTTGCAGGAGCTAAGAGATTCTCTGGCCGAAGGTGGAATTGTTCTCGTCCGAACACGCATGTTCCATCGCTGATGCAGTGTTGAAAAGTGATCCAGATGCGCATCAGCGGCGGCGACGATGAGCAGTTGGCCGATGGCAATGATGACGGTGGTGATCATTGTGATGACGCAGAGGCAGAAGAGTCGGACTTGGAGCATTCTGGCAACGATGAAACCGAGGAATCAGAATTAGACCTCCTTCTAGATAGCGTTCGAGATCCAATCGACCGACTCTATAAAGTGTCAACCAAGATCCGCAACCCGTCATCCAGGCTCGGCTCATCCAAGGCGGCGAACCATCAGCAGATCGATGAAGAAACCGGCGTCGACTTCCTCCGCGCTGTTGAGCAAGCTGACTACGACCACATTAGGTCGCTTTTCCTCCAGTACCAAAAGGCTAGGGCGCTTCAGGAGCGTGACACGGTGGAGCCCACCAATGATGCGACTGAAGGAGAAGATGATGGTGATGGTGTCTGGGAGCCGATCCGGACCGTTCTGTTCTGGCATCGAGCTGTCGATTCCTTTCTTATTCGCCGCATCGCCCGCGCAAACGTACGGAGAAGGCAGCAATTCGCGTACCGAAAAATGCACCGAGAAAAATTGGCTCGCATGCGCGGGCTTCTATATCTACACAAAGCGCAATTACTCCAGGGACCGAATTTCCCTCCCAACCCTCATTTGACAGGCATGTATCCAACGATTCATTCATACCGCAGGCTGAATTAGCTCCTCCTGCAGCATCGGTCACAGCAGCTACAAACCTTAACCTGGCCCGACTCGAACTCGCGCATAATCAGTCGATGGTCACGATCTCCGAGTATGCTCCTTCAACGTGGCAGCCGGCTCGAGATGCAGTAGCTTTCCCTCCCCCACCGACAACGCAACCGGACAAGAAATTCTTCGAGTGCCCGTACTGCTTCACCGTTTGCCCAAGAGGGGCTCTTTTCGCTAAGGCGTGGAAGTAAGGAGAACTATATTGGAAGCACTGATGACTACAACCGAGTTGACGCAATTTGCAGGGCCCATCTCATTCATGATCTCAGCCCTTATATCTGCACGTACGAGGACTGTAGGAATCCCGACCAACTTTACGATGACCGACACGATTGGAATCACCACGAGAATTCATGCCATCGGAGGGTATGGCGTTGTCCGGAGCATTCTGGTCAAGCATTCACTCAGCTGGAGGCATACCAAGTTCATCTTCATAACGAACACAACAACTATGGTGACAATGCATCCACGGATCGAATCATCCGTGCCAGTGAATCCATCGTGACAGCCATCGACCGACCTTGCCAATTTGCTCGATAGTCCTTGACAGCCCGAGAGTATTGCAAAGCCACATCGCGTTGCATCTAGAGAGATTTTCCCTCTTTTCGTTGCCCCGGTCTAATGCCTCTGGCACTGATGACGACGACGATGTTGCTAATGTTGATTCGGACAAGGCCGATGGTACCATGGAGGATTCGCGAGACGATGATTTCGAAGGGGATTTAGATATAAAGAGTCAGAGCGCCGGCGCCAATGTCGAAGATGGTGGGAATGCGAGCGAGGCGCCCGAGAGCAGAATTGGAGTGGCTGATGAAGTAACGGACGCACCCGATAAGAAAGCAGCTGAGGCAGCCAGTAGGGCACCCGGATTCAAAATCGACTTGACTGAAAAAGCGGTTCAGGCAATCAGCAGTGAGGTTGACATGGCCGAGGAAGCGAAGCAGCCTGACGCTGGGGGTAATTCGATGGTGGCTGGAACGATGGCCAAGGCATTCGAGGATCATAATACCCCGGTCTACACGGTGGCGTTTTCTCAAGACGACCGATCTGTTGCCTCTGTGTCTGACGATAAGGTGGTCAGAATCTGGGATTTGGAGAGCGGGACATCGCCTACACCCCTCAAGGGACACAAAAGCGGCTTCAGATCCCTAGCATGGTCTCACGATGGCCGGATAATAGCGTCGGGATCGTATGATAGAACGACCAAGCTTTGGGATGTCGGTACGAGCACATGTCTCCGTACAATTCCGGCGCACTGGGGAGCGGTCAGCGGTCTCTCTTTCTCCTCAGATGATAAGCTGTTAGCTTCTGCCTCTCACGAGAAGACGTGTAAGCTCTGGAATGTGAGCACAGGGACGTTGCGTTCCGCTCTTGAGGGACATACAGCTGGTGTATGGTCTATAGGCATCTCCCCCAATGACAAGTATGTCGTTTCAGGGTCCAACGATCGGACGATTAAGATCTGGGACTTGGCTACGGGGGCGCTACTTCAGACACTCAAAGGCCATGGGGCGAGTGGTCTATACCCTCGCATTCACGCCCGACAGCCAAATACTTGCGACCGGATCCAATGACTGGACCGCCAAGCTTTGGGATTTGGGTTCAGGAAAATTGCTTCGCACTATCGAATCCCATGAAAAAGGCATCACTACAGTAGCATTCTCGGCCAACGGCTCGTTCATGGCATCTGGGTCGTATGACCATATGATCAAGATTTGGGATACTACGACCTGGACAAACATTGGTGTTCTTCAAGGTCATTCAGCGGATGTTTATTGCGTAGCATTCTCGCGGAACGGTCAGCGAATCGCATCGGGATCGCGCGATAAGACAGTGGGGCTCTGGGATCTCAGCCTTGAGAATCGAGCGCTGCCCGTAGATCCTGCAGGGCAGTCGTGAATCATGCGAAGCCCACGGAATATCGCTGTTTTCTTTACCAATGATGCTCTCTACTATTACACACAACAACTAATATGATACGTATGCAGCTTCCCAGGAAATGTTTCAGGTTTCAGGGTCCAGCCGCGCTAGTGTTTCGTGTTGTACGATTCCCAATACCTTATGGCTGCAATGCGTGCATGCTCTTGGCGAATGGGAGTAGCGACATTAGATTATTCTTCAACCCATCAGAACAGGGCCCGGGCGATCCAGTCCCGCGGTTCCTCGTGCCGCCCAAGATCTACAGATTATGGGCTTGATTTAGTGCATTATGTCCGAGAACCAGCCGCCGCTCCCGTCCCTAGAATAGACAACAAGTAACTCCTTAAAGACCCCTGACGATCAAGCGCTGACTTCTGCGGAAGAACTAGATAATAACAACAACGAATGCCAGCGCAAAATTCACGGTAATCAGATTCTTCTTTGACCTACACTTGAAGACTTTGCAAGCGAGAATATGGTCGCAGCTTCAATAATTGAAGAATTGTACGAAGTCATAACGATCTAGGGGTTCGGCAACTTAATTTCTTTCATCTCCTGTAGTTACTCTCCGGAGCTCGTCCCGTATATGTCAGGGTTTGAGATTGTGGGCGTTTTGCTAGGGGTTCTCCCAATTGTACTGCAGTCCGTCGACCTGTACAAACAAAGCATTCGGAGGGTCGGAACAACGATTCGGAAGCGCAAGCATGTCGAGAAACTCGCACGTGCGCTCCTTCTCCAGCAACAAATCCTCGAGGAAACCGTCAAGTCGGTCGTTCTCGCATGCGGGTGCGAGAATATCGGCGCCTTGGAGGAGAATCCATTCGGATACTTCAGCAACAAGGACGTTCAAGAGCGGGTAGAGGAATATTTGGGACCAAAGAGTAGTATCGCCTTCATTGATCTGCTCACGGCGAACAACAATGTTGTCAAGAAAGTTGCGAAGAATATATCAGGTCTTGTACCAACGCAACACGTAAGGTTTCCAGTCCCACTTCCAGAACAAATCGCCACACATCAGGATCTACGCTAAAGACAGATGCAGGAATCGACAGATAACCTGATCGCCATCATCAATGCCAATCAAGAGAAGTCGAGCTTACTGGCCGACTTGGCTCCACGATTGAAGCTAATGCTCGGGATAACTGATATCAAGGCCACAATTCAAGAGATTGATGATGGCACGGCTGCACTCGACCGCTTTTCAAGGCTCATCCTGTCAAACCGCCAGACTATCTCGAGCGATTCTTCCACAAAGGCGGTCAGGCTCGCAAAGGCTTTCCGCCATATCCGGACCTTTGCCAGCAACTTATATCTCGCCATTACCGACGGCTTTCGAGAGGAATGCCATGACAGTCACGAGACGAGGCTGTATCTTGACGACCGGGTCGACATTGCTGCTGATATCTTGCAAAGGGTCGGGAAAGCGAGTTCCACCACCCCTCTCATGATCTTCGACCTCGTGTTTACCGCTGGCACCCGCCCCAGGGAGCAAGTTTTCTACGAAGCCGGCGTGCAAGTGTTCGACGAGGATGACTGCGACGACAAACTCAATCTCTCAGAAGACAATCTAGTTCGTCAGGATAGTCGCGCAGACACCCTGGTAGGGCTGTCTTTCGCGGTGCAGAAGAGAGCCTCATCGCCCTCAAGGCCTACAATAGCTTCGATCGTCAGCATCTGCACTGCGATCCAAGAAGCCAGCGGCTCGCAACGACGCGTCTCGTTCGCGCTCGTGGGTCATCAACCCTTTGGAACAATCTCGGACGGTGCTCCTCCAACCCAACAGCTCCAAGAGGAACCCAACCAGACCATTTCCCTCAAGGAAATCCTCCAGGCCGAATCCACCCCTCTCCCCTGGAAATTCCGCATGCTGCTCGCTCTGCGACTCGCATCCAGCCTGCTGCAGCTCCTGCAGACCCGCTGGCTCGAGCGCGCCTGGTCCAAGGACGCCGTCTTCTTCCTCGTCCAGCCTGGCGCACAGGGCCAAGTCTCCCTCAACCGCCCTTTCGTGCGGTGCACCTTCGGCGGCATGCGGGCGGCAGCGCGCAGCATAGAGCCCAAGGTGGCGCTGCTCGAGCTGGGGATCCTGCTGCTCGAGATCTGGCACAAGACGACGCTCGAGGCGCGCTTCGGCCTCGAGGAGGCGCCGACGGCCTACTACGACCGCATGGCGCGCGCGGTCGAGTGGCTTGATGATGTTGACGAACCGCTGCCGGATTTGTACGACAAGGCGGTCGCACATTGCTTGCGGGTGAATATTAGCGGCGATACGAGATTTCTGGATTGGGAGGATACGAAGCTTTGGGGCGTGATCTGTGGGGAGATCATCGCGCCGCTGGCGAAGATCTGTAAGCAGTGGAGTGGGTGAAGATGTGGTACAGAGAAGTGGAGTCCTCACGGGAGGTGTACTTTTGCGTCTATCGATAGTAGTCCATCTCAAATATAAGAGAGCAGATATGAAGAAATTTAAAAAAATTCTAGTGCGAGGAATATCGGCATCGATTCTGGACACCCCTCTCTCTGGTATTGTTCACCCCCCTTCTCGATGTTTGCAGCCAGGGTTGAGAGCAACTCGATCCGGAACAAGTTTCTCTATTGTCTCTATATATATACACAACCCTAGCGTCCATGCTATCCTGGAGGCTAGGCTCAAGCAGAGGCGGAGGCGGCCATGGCGACCATGTTAGGGGAGAACGGTGAGTATAATGATTGTTTCGGTTTTCTTACGCACTCTCGAATACTACTCAGGCATCCTGTTTCTTACAACAAACCGGGTTGGCACCTTCAACGAGGCCTTCATATCACGCATCCACATAAGTCTCTATTACGCCAACCTTACACAAGAAAGCGCGCTCGGAGTCTGGGACATGAATCTGGGCCGACTCAAGAAATCGGGTCGCAGAATCTTCGTCAGCAACGAACAAATCAAATCCTTCGCAAAAAGCCACTAGAGAGACGGCCACCGATGGAACGGCCGGCAGATCCGCAACGCGTTCCAGACAGCCATCGCACTCGCCAAATATGATTTCTACGAGAAGTGCAATATGTGGGAGAAAACCGGCCAAAAGCCTCCCTTGAAGCCAGCGCTGCTGCAAGATCATTTGGAAGCCGTGGTGCAAACAAGCGCAGAATTCGACAACTACCTGTCTGATGTTCTGGGTGGGTTGAACCACCAAGATAAGGCCAAAATGGCGGAGGTTCGCGGCGACGGTTGGCAAGATAAAGGGATCGAAATACCTACGGGCAAGAAGTATAGCACCGAAAGAGCGAAAAGGCCAAGTATTGAACGTAGGAGTGGCATTATTGCATTAATCATCGATAGCATGTGAAATCTATAGAGGAGCAAATGTAAATACAGATGCGAGCTCGACAAAATCTTGATACAACTCTATAATAAGATTGATTTCCAACACACTTCTGTTAGTCGAACATAAAAATAAAATTCGCATAATTTTTATTCTAATATATATATAAAATCTATTTGTTTTTTATCTTCTAATTATTTTCTAATCTATTTTTTCTATTTATTTTGCTTGTTTCTAGCATTTTTTAATTTTTAATAAGTTTGATTACTTTTAAGAATTGCTCAAATTTAATCTTGTTTAATAGTTTGATAAAATTGTTAACAACTATTTAATTAATAAACAAATAAATAAGATTTACTATTTTAAATTTAATTTATTTGCAAACGATATATTATTAAATAACAATATATTTTGTCTATAATTAAAATTTAAGATTCTTGCTAAAAGTTATAGTATTCTAATTGTTTGCATTAATAAAAACAAACTAATTATATATAGCAAATAGTAGTTTATTTATATCTAGCTTCTTAATTAGATATTTTATTTAAATAGCTTTCTTAGTAACTTATATTTACGTTATATACTTTGCTTTGGAAAAGAACAAAACAACAATAAATTATTACTTAAATTGTTAACTAATAGTTCTATTAAAGAGAATAAATAATTAATTTTCTATAGAATAACAAGTATCTTAATTGCTAGTTTAATCGATATCGATATAGTCAATAAATTCATATTTTTCTCTATAAGTTATTTCGATATAGAAAGTGCTTTTTAAGTAATAATAAACATATTTTGTTGCTATTTTATAAATTTTGTTTAAATTGTTGCAAAATCTACTTAGAACTAATATTGTGTATATGATATTTGATCGAGTTTCAATTATAGCGTATATTAGTAAATCTATTATTAATTAATAATGCTTAATAATCTTTTTAAAGATATATTAATTAGTATTTAATATTAAATAAATCGATATTAATATAAGAGTTAAATTTGTTTTGCAACTAAGTATATTAAATTATTTTAATGTTTTTTTGATATGAATATATTGCAATAGATATAGTATATAATTACTATAATTACAAATAATTTTTATATCTAAATAGTAATAATATAGCTTTAGATTAATTATTTTAAAATAATTAACAAACTTTTTTTTAAGTTTAAATATTTTTGTAATACTTTTAGAATTTACAATTAGTAGATTATTAATATAAATTATAATTATAAATTTTTCTTGCAATTAACAAAGATAGAATATTTGATATTTATATAATAAAATTTTAATAACTCTAGAAATTGCTTTAAAATATTATATTATTTATAGAATAATTGCTTTAATCTATATAGAGCTCTCTTTAACAATTAGATATATCTATTTTTGCAATAGTTTTTAAAAAACTTTATATATGTAGATTCTTGCAATATTAAGTTTAGAAAAATAGTAACTATATTAATTTATTCGCAATTAAGATTTTGTTTAACAATAATAGCAAAGAGAATCTTAAACAATATAGTTTTAATAACAACAATATAAGTTTTCTAAAAATTTATTTCTTTTTTTGTATAAAGTTGCAAATTGTATAGCAAGTTTTATAACAAAGAACTTTATTATATAGATCTTTATTAATCTTATAAATTATACAAATAATAAGAATTTTTATTTCTTTAAATACTTTTAAGCTTTTAATACAAATATAGATATTTATTAATTTCAAATCTACTATTTTCTAATTGTTAACAATTTTTTATTGCTTTTGCAAAGATTTAATTATAACTTATTTATAGATAAGCAACTCTTTATTAAGTAATATAAGAAATAATTCTTTAATAATAATATAAGAAAGAATTGCATCGAAAAATCGATTAAACTTTATATTAAAATTAAAGTCTAAGTATCGTATAATTCTTAATTGTTATTTTGCAAACAAAAACTAGATAACAATAAATTGTTTCTAAAACTACTATTAATGCTAATATATATTTATTGGGTATTAAAGAGATAGTAGTTTTAGTTTAATTGTTCTTTTGTTTTTAAAACTTATTAAGAAGAACTTTTCGTATCGAACAACTTATTTTTATAAATTTGCTAGAGATTGTTATATTTGAAATAAGATTAAATCTTATTTTAAAACTAAAATTGTTATCTTTTTTATTGCTTCTCTAAGAGAATTAAGAATTATTAAGATTTCAAAATTAATTGTTAAAGTACTTAGATTTATTGTTATCTAGATTATTAAAAAGATTGTTCTAATTTGTTGTAATTTTTGCAAATATAAAGTTTTTATTTGTTAATAAAATAGAAACAAACAACAATAGTAATAGCAATAAAACTAATATTGTTTGCTTATTATTAACAATAAAATTACTTCTATAAAAAGCAACTAGATTTGTTTCTTTATATTTGTTTTTATTATCTTAATATATTTGCTTATTAGATAGATAGAAGATTGTTAATTTATTAAAAATAATATTTTGTAAAACAATAATTCTTCTAGCTATTAGATTTTAGAATTAATATTAATTTCGATCTTTATAATTTAATAGAAAACATTTAATATCTTTTGTATTAAGCTTTTTCTATTTAAATAGCTTTTTTAATATATAGTATTATATATTATAGTCCACAATGCGTAGATAACTTAGATTAAACTTCTTTTTGTACTAAAATTTGCTATTGTGTAGAATATCTTCTATATATCTTATAGACAAAAATAAACAACAAATAAATTATTGCAAAGATAGACACTTGTAAACAATATTTTATTCTATATATAACTAGATAAGATAACGTTAACAGATGTTGCTTATATTTTTTTAACAATAATTCTATTCTAATACTTTGCAATATTGTTTTGTTTAAATAAGTAAAGAGCAAATAACTCTTATTTAATACTATATATCTTTGTTTATTTATTTATTGCTTTATTTTCGACTTTAATACTATAATTAATATATTAGTACTTAATTTTACAATCTAATTGCGTTTCGACTAAAAGTTTGAACTTTTTAGTAAAAATATTAAAAATATTGCTCTTTAAAATCAAAAAATAGTTTTAACAATAGTTGAAAACTTTACTTGTAAAGAGCACAAAATATTTCTTGTCTTCTATAGCAAGAGAAACTATAAAATTGCCAATATCTAAGTTGATACAATCGAGAAATTTAATAGCAAATTTTTATAATTGCTTCGAGAACTTTTTAGTCTATTAATTTTTTATACAAGATTTACAAATGCTATATAATTTAATAGTAATAGTAAAACTAATATCTTTTGCTATATAAGCTAGTTGCTTTAAATTGTTAAGATTTAAATATCTTGTATAACAATATTATAACTTAAGAATATTGTTATTGTATTTAAAAATATAATTGGCAATTAATATTATAACAATATTAGCAAGGTAAACTAATTAAAACTTATATTGTTTGCAATACTTAATTGTATATAAGATTTAATTGTTGTTAAATATAATTATGCAACATTTATTGTTATAGAAATTAATATTTACTTTTTGCTCTATTAATATATTAATCGATAAAAGATCTATTAATAGCTTTAAAATATATAGAGTATTAGTAAAATTAGCAATAATTGTAGTATTGTCTAACAATACTTTATTTAACGCAATTGTATTTCTATTAATAACATTTAACTTGTTGTTGTCGACAATATAAATAGATATATTATTAGATATAAAATTTTAAGTAATAAATTTTGTTTTTAATATAATTATTAAATACAAAAAGTTAAAATCAACTATTTAGTTATTTTCTATTAAGATCAAATTTTCTATAATTGCAATACTAGTAAAGACAACTTTAATAGTCTTTATTTTAGATACTATTTTAAAGATTGCAATATTGTTTTTTTCTTTATTAATATACTTAAAATATATAATAGCGTTATTAATATATTCAAAGTTGAAATTTTGTACAAAATTAATTGCTTTTGCTTAGAAAATATAAACAATCTTTATAGTAGTCTTGTTGTTCTTCTTAACTTTTGTCTTGTTTTTAATCTTTTTTTAATATAATTAGACTACTGCTTTAGAGACTTAGAAATAGATTGATTATTAATTCGATATTCGATCTCAACTTTAGAATTGAATCGAATTGTTAAGAAATCGAATAAAATCGAATCGCTTATAGAAGCTAGCTTATTACTATAATAAGTTTAGCTTAGTCGAAAAGGTACTATTTTAAGCAATTCGATTCCAAAAAAAAATCGAGAAATCGAATCTTGACGCTCTCACGTAATATTTTCGGTTTCTCGCGATTAGTCTACTTAGAAACAGGCAAACAAGATCTAAATAGACTATTTTCTATATATATAAGAGATATTTAACTATTAACTATCTTGTAGTATCTTATTGTTGTCTATTAGAAATGCGGAAGAGATCGTCGATAATATAATACTATCGAAAGAGTTATTAGAATTGCTTCGAAGTTGACTAACTCTTTTCTATCTAGACATTAGAAGCAAAAGAAGTAGAAGAGCAAATTAAAGAGACAAATACAATAAGAAGAGAAGAAGAAAAGTACAATAAATAGTTATTATATATTACGCTAGTACTTCTGTAAGAGACATTAGAGAGAATTATACTATCGAAGAGATTTGTAGACGTTTTCAAGCAATGCAAGCAATTACTTAATAACAAGAAATTGCAACTTAGTAATTGTAACAATAAGTAAAGATTTAAAATAAATTAAATACAATCTATAAAAGAGTTGTATTCGAAGATTTATATATTACAAAAAACTTTCTTGTTTGTTAAGCTTGTTGTCAAGCATATTAAGTATTGCTTGCTAAGTTTGTTGTCGAGTATATCGAGCACTATTTGTTTAACTTGCTATTGAGCATATCGAGTATTGTTTGCTTAGCTTGCTATTAAATTTGTCGAATATTGCTCGTCTATTAAGTTATCGAGTTTGCAAATAGTTGTACTTTATATTATATATTATATTGTAAACTATATATTATATTATTTCGAGTTAGATTTGTAATACTATTTCTCTTCTTTAAAATTTTTGTTTCAAAAGTTATTGTTTTTTTACTATATCTTTTTAGCAACAAAGTTGTCTTTATATTGCATTCGAAATCGAATATTACAATATATTAATAAATATTGTTTGCAAATATTGTTTCTTTTTGATTATTTTTGTATTGTTATAGAAGACTTATTATCTTATTTAAAGTATTCGAAATATATTTGTGCAAACAAATTGTACGTAAATATATCTTAATCTTCTCTCAATTACAATAGAGAAAATCTTTTTATCAAAATTGTTAAAAATAAAGCTCTATTAACAATTGTTATAATTCGATTGCTAGAAAATAAGAAGATTCTAAAGAAAATTGATGCAAAAACAAAACAAAAGATACAATATCTATTGTCGAGAATAAAAAAGTTAAATGTTCTCAAGTCTTTTAACTATTTCGCGACAAATATTCTTATCGAATTGTCTTTTATCTTCTAATTATCTTTTACTATGCTAAATAACTTTTCGAACGTTAATAGAATAGCTAAATAAGATTATAGCAATTATCAAGATTCTTCTTTGATTTTACGTGTTCTTCGAGATAGAATATTTTTTTTACTTAATAAGATAGTTTTAATCTTATTGTTTTAGAATTTTTTTTACTTTGTATTTGCTTTCTTTCTAAACTTTGTAATAAAATATTTTCTATATAAATATATTAAAATCGATTAATTTTAATAACGAAATATAGAATATTAAAAATACTTTAACGTTTTTGAGTAAGTCGAGTTTGTAATTAACTAATCTCTTAATTGTTTTAATAAAAAATAATTCGATCTTAACATAATTTAATTTCTTGCTTTTCTTCTTTATTTTAAGATTTTTTGTTAAAAGATAAATTTTATTTTTCTCTTTTAATTAAGATACTATTTTTTGTTTTCTATTCTAGTACTTAATTGATTTTTTTTGTATAAAAGAGATATTATTTTGTATCTTCTTCAATATAACTACCCTTTCAATAATTGATTGCGCAAATAGATGTCTTTGTTTGTTCTCAAAAAGATTCGATTCTTTGTTATAATTTGCAAAGAATAAAATTATTTTTGTAATATTTAAGATCTTTGCGTTTAATGCTAGTTAAACTATAGATAGTAGTAATATTCAATTGTTTTAAGTACTATTAACATAGTATCGCAAATATTGCTCAAGACTTTGATTGATTTTTTTGGTCTAACTATTTGTAACTAAATAGTAGACAATAGATATATAAAGTCTTATATCTAATATTAATATAAGTGTTTTTTAATAGTTAGACGTAAAGAGCTTGTCTTTGTTACTAATTAATTTTTTAAGTATATTGTAATATCGTATAAGTTAATTTAATATAACATATCTTAATTGTTTTGCTATAAACTTTTTTGTGCATACAATAATATGCAAATACTTGATAAATTTGCTAACTATTATTAGTATCGAATTATATTTGTCTTTAGTTGTTGAATTTGTCGATTTCGACAACTTGATAATAAAGTTTATTGTAACTTTATCTTATAGCAATTTAGATAATTCTTAATATTAAATTTTGTTATAGCTCGCATATATATTATATTTATTTTGCTAACAACTAAGATATTGTTTAATATATATCTCGATAATCTATTTAATTTAAAGAAACTAATAGTACTAATATAAAAGCTAAAGAATTTTTATTACTTTTGAGTGCTTTTGCAATAGTCTATTATAATACTCTCTAATATATTTGTCGATTTTGTTGATAAATATCTAAAGTTTTTTCTTTTTTATTAAAAATTTCTTTGTATTGTCTTTAAGTATTTATAAGATAATATCCAACTTATACTTGTTTATTAATAGTAATTTGTTCTTATTAATTTTAAGTATATTGTAATTAAACAATTTCTTTATTTTTATATAATTACTTCTTTTGCTAAGTGCGTCTACTCTATTGTTATCTTTATCTAATATATATTGTATTTTGAACTTATAATGTTCGAGTTATTTTAATTATCGCACTTATCTTTTGTTAAGCTATTTAATAATAATAAAATATAGAAGATTCTTGTAATCTATAAGAATTGTAAGTTCTAATAATTTTTCGATATATACTCTTTATAATTTTAAAAAAACTACAATAGCGAGTAGCTTCTTATTGTAAATATTATAATTCTATTCAACTAATAATTTTTTTTTCGAGAGATATATTATTAAGTACTATATATCTTTATGCTCTTAACTAAAGTATATATTAATAGTTAGATCTAATACGTCAATTTCAATTCTACTTGACAATTGTAAATTGTATATTTTTTAATATTAATTTCTTTAAATATTTTAACTTAAGATTCTAAAATAATTTCTCTTCTATTAATTTTTATCTTGATAGCATTTTCTTCTTTATAAAATTTGTTAATAGTATTGCACTAATTAAATAATTCTTAATAAATTTCTTGTTGTAATTTATAAAATCTAGAAAGAATTAAACTTTTTTAATGTTAATAAATAGTTTTTATTCTTTAATTGCTTGCAACTTTTCGAAATTTATGCATACTCTATATTGTTTAACAACAAATTTAAGAAAATCAACTTTTTTTCGATAGAACTTGTATTTCTCTAATTTAAAATATAGATTTCTTTTATTTAAATATTTCAATACTTTGAAAATATAATTTATATATTTTTTTAAAGTATTTAAGTAAATTATAATATTATTCAAGTATATTATAACAAATCGATTCAAATATTATTGTAATATATTGCTAATTATTTTTTAATATATTGTCAAGACGTTTATAAATTCGAACAATATTATTGTATATTTGTATGATTTATATTGTATGCGAAAAGTTATTTTTTACTTTTTTTCTATCTTTATTTTAATCTAATTGTACGCTTTTTATAAGTTCAATTTAATAAAGTATTTTGCTTCGAACAATTAATTTTGAAGCTTGCTAATATTAAGTAATAAATATCGATTTTTTATTGTAATATTGTTTAGCTTTTAATAATTAATATATAGACAAAGAGTTTTGTTCTTCTTAAGTATAAAGAGAATTAAATATTTTGTCTATAATTGAAATTTTCTAATAATTTTTTTTATCAATTTTTTGTTAGATATTCGCGAAGTTTTTTTTAGCTTCTTTTCGAATAAAATATATATAAATTCAAACGTAAATTGCTTGTTTAATTTAAGTCTAATTTTGTAATTTTACAATTAATATTTAGATAGAGTCTCGATTGTTTCTTCTTTCTAAAATAGATGCTTTTAATTATTATATATTTGTAATATATACTTTAGCAATTCTTTTGTTATATTAAATAGTTTAATATTCTTAGAAGATTTGCAATTTTCTTTACTTATTTTAATTTTATAATTTAATTAATTTTTGTCGATATTTGTTAAGTCGAACTCTATTAGATTATTTTTTGCAAAAATACAAGCTTGTTACTTGCAATCGAATTTCGATTTAATTTTTGATTTTTTATCGAACGCTATCAATATATAAATTAAATATAAATTATATAATTATATTGTGCAAATCTAAGTACTTGTATATTTCAATTAATTTTCAAATTGTATTGCTTTAATTAAAATATTTCTAGAATAATATTATAAGTACCTATTCTTACTATATCAAAGATTAGTTTCTTGTAATATTGCTAAATAGCTATTAATAATAGTTTTGTTTCTTTATTTACTTTTTTGTTTCTTACAAGTAATAAATTTTTATTTACAATTACTAGATTATAAGTATTAAACTTCTTTTGAATAAAATATTCTTCTCTCTCTACAAGAGCTTTAACTATAAAATAATCTATTGTATTAAAATTAACTATTACTATAAGTCGACAATTATTAATTTTAACTAATATAATAAAATATTATGCGTGCGTTGTTAAATTTAGTTATTGCTATTAAACTAATATATTATATTTCTCTCATATACTCTTTATTAAGAAATTTAAACTTTTTCTTGCTTTTGTGCTATAATTTTTGCTTTAAGCGTTTGTCTACGTTAAGCTTTTTTCTATTACTAAATTGCTAACTTTGACTTTCTAAAAAATTAATTAACTTTGTTCTTTTCTTTTAAATAAGTTTAGTATAAGTTGTTGTAACAAGTTGTTCAACTAAAATTTGCATATACTATAAAATCCAATTGTTTTATTATAATATCAAATATGTTCTTTTCTATAATAATATTGCTTTCTAACTTCTTCTTGTATTTGTTTACAATCTTCGATAAGCTAGCTAAAGTCTTAAGATAATTTGTAATATCTTCTAAGCATTTGTAAAAGTTCTTTTAATTATATTTTTTATTTCAATCGATAACTAAGTTATAAGATTTAACAGTTTTCTAAAGTACTTAATTAACTTTTTACGTAAATACAAATATCTTGTTTAATAATATTTTATCTAGAACTTTCTATAATTAATTTAAATTCTTTATTAAATAATAATTATTGTTCGATTTAGTCTCGAGAATATTTGTCTCTATATCAATTTGTTTCTAATATTGTTTTAGCTATTAAATAATTCTCTTAATATAGTATTAATTTGTCGATAATCTATTAAGTTTTATAATCGACAATCTCTTACAATTTTTTTATTATAATTCTTCAATACTTGCGTAAGTTTAACTTAAATTAATATTAAACTCTTTCTCTAAAAATTATTAATACAAAAATTGTTTTCTAATTTGCTAAAACAAAATAGAAGATAAAGTAAATATTTATTTGTATAAGTTAGTTCTTTAAATCGTTACAATCTTTATAATAAATATTAAGCTTGTTAATTCTTATCTTGTTTTTATTAAACGTCAATCGACGTAATATTGTTAAGCTAATACTCGAGATAAAGACGCGTTAATCTAATATTAAAATTCTTAGAATATTTAAAATATTACGCTAATACTTTCGTAAAAGATATTAAAAAAAATTATATTATCGAAGAAATTTGTAAATGTTTTTAGACAATGCAAGCAATTACTTATTAACAAGAAATTGCAACTTAATAATTGTAACAATAAGTAGAGACTTAAAATAAATTAAATACAATTTATAAAAAAGTTGTGCTCGAAGATCTATATATCTTGTTTGTTAAGCTTGTTATCAAGTATATCGAGTATTGCTTACTTAACTTGTTGTCGAATATATCGAACATTACTTGCTTAACTTATTGTCGAATATATCGAATATTGCTCGCTTAGTTTGTTGTCAAATTTGTCAAATATTGTTTGTCTATTAAGTTGTCGAGTTTGCAAATAATTGTGCTTTGTATTACATATTATGTTATAGATCATATATTATATTGTTTCGAGCTAGATTCGTAATACTATACTAAATAGTATAGCAAACATTTAAGCTAGATTAATTGTCGAATTAAATTTCGATTTTAACTTTAGAAATTTCGAAATTCGATTCAATTTCTATTATTTTGAAATCGATTTAATTTGATTTGACTCGATTTTCGATTTAAATATTAGAAATTAAATCGAATTGCTAAGAAATCGAAAATAACGTTATTATATTAAGATTTTCTATTTTTAAATATATATTATTATAATTTGAATTTTTTGTTAGAATATTAAGTAGTATACTTCGACACAAAAGCTACGCTTGTTTATATTATCTCAAAAAAGCTTGCTTAGACTAGTTATTGCTTGTGTTATTTTTTTTGTATTATTTTTTTGTTCTCGAGTTACTTTCTCGAACTATTAAAAATATTATTATACTATATTTGTATTCTTGTTTGCAAAATATTAAACTCTCTAAAAGTTTTAAGTCAATTACTGTCTTTAAATAAAAAAAATTCTAGAAAATCTATTTTTTGCAACTTGCTATCTAGTAGTTTATATTTTAATCAATTTGCGAGTTAATCTAATTAAGATTTTCTTACTTCTGCTTTTAATAATAGAAAAAGAATTTTTCGCAAGATATTAAACAAGATATCTATCAATTATTTATTACTTGTTTTAAGAGAGAGAAACAAATATATTAAATAAAGGTCAAATACTAATACTCAATTTCAAGCATAATAGTTATAAACAACTATTAACAACAATATTTTAAACAAAATTTTTTCGAGACTTATCAATTTATATTAAGCAAAAAAGATTAATATAAAAATACAATTCGAGCTCTAAAACAAATATATTTAAATAACTTCGATTGTAGATAATATTTCAAAAATTGTATACAAAAATTGTTACAAAATTTTGAATTATTCTATTGCTTACAATTATTTAAGCATATCGAATATAAAAAAATATCTACTATTCTTTTTCTATTTAAAATAAAAACAATTGCAATTGCAAATTACAATTAATTTAATCTTTAATTGCGTAAATTACAATTAATAATATATATAGATAATAGAAAACTAACAAGTCTTTAGAAAAAAAATTATATTAATTTGTAATTATTCTTTATTTAAAATAATTAAAAAGATTAATTATACAAAACTTTTATAAATTTCAACTTATTTTTTGAACTATCGACAATCTTAACTTTCGAAAGCTATTAAAAATATTTTGTTTAGATTTAATACTTTTTAATTGCATAAAACTATTTAAGATAACTTTCTCGAAATATAATTAAATTTGTAAGAAAATCAAGATAGATCTTAAGAATACTTAATATATCTCTATTGCTTTAAATATATAATCTAGTTCTTAAAGAGTTATTTATTTAAGAGTATTAATATATTGAATAGATATTGTATTTCAATTTCGCAAATATTTTATTAAATTTATTTGTCTTAATATTAAGTATATAGACTGTTAATTAATATTAAAACTTATAAAGATTTTAAAGTCTTTAAATTGTAAAATAAGAGAGAAAACAACAATACTATTAACTACAAAAACAAATACAAGACAAAATTTAAAAATTATTTTCGATATTATTACAATTTAATTGATAGTTTAAAAGTAAAAGTGCAAAAAGCAAATATCGCTAGAGAAATAATACAATATAGTAATATATATAGTTTTTTACTAATATTAATATAGTTTATTGTAACTATTATAAGATTCTTATTTCGACAATCTTAATAATTTTTTTTGATTCAAAATAAATATAATCGATATCTTTGTTTCGATATTATAGAGAATAAATATTCGATTTAAAAATATTAAAAAGACAACGCATCGAATTTTTCAAAGCTAACGCAAATAATTTAAGACATAATTTTATATCTAGTATTGTTAATAAATATTAAACAAACTTTTATTTTTGCTTGAAAAATATATTGATAGAATTAATCTTAAATAAGTTTGCAAACAATTAAGCTAATTTTAATATTTAAATATTTTAATTGTATTATAAATTTAAATATCGAAGAGATTGTTCTCGAATTGTAAAATATATATTGTAAAGGGAAAAATAACAATCAAGCAATAAATAGAGAAGAAGATTTCTTTATATTAAATTTTCATATTGTTTTAAATTAGATTTATTAATAAATAAGTTAATTTTGGAAGAAAGGATATTTTTAATAATTATAGAAATAATTAGATACTATTAGTATTAATATGAAAAGATAATATATTTAATAACTTAAATTGCTAAAAGAGATCTATTAATAGTAGAATCTCAAAAATTCGATTTTTAGCTAGTGCAAAGAATATATTATAATTGTTCGAGAAGAAAAATATAATATTGTTATAGAATTTCTAGCTAAGAAGATCGAATTGCTCTATTAAATACTTAATAAAATTAGATTAATTGTTAGATCGAATTTCGGTTTCAACTTTAGAAATTGATTTCATTTGTCAATTTTAATATTAGAAATCAATTTGAAACTTAATTCGATTTCTATTATTTTAAAATTGATCTAATTCGATTTAATTTAGATTTCGATTCCAATATTAGAAATCGAATCGAATCGCCAAGCATGTTAAGAATACTAAAAATAGTATAAACTTAGTTTAAATTTAGATTTTTTTAATCATTTTCTAGATAATGCATATTAGTAATATATTATATAAAAACAATCTAATATACTTATTAATTAATTTAAATAGATTAACTATTTCTATTAAATTATCAATTAATTGTTACTAAAAATTAAAAATTTTACTAAAAATAATAGTTTTGATAATTCGAGTCGATTTTTGGGATCGAATTTCGATTTCAAATATAGAAATCAATTCGAATTGTCGATTTCAATTTCAGAAATCGAATTATTAAGATTTTCGAGTCGAATTAATACAAATTGTTAAGATTCGAATCGAGTACTCGATTCGAACTCGATAATTCAATTCGACACAATTAGTCTAAATAAACTTAAATTCTATAACTAAACTATTATATATTTAGTGTAAATTGTCGTAAGATTCGAATCTATATGTTAAGAACTAGTTTAGACCTAAAGATATAAAATATGTATGCTAGAATATTTGTAATAATAATTGATTGTCTTCTAGAAAGTAGAAGACGAACTAGGCTAAATACATGGGGATGTGTTCAACGCCAAGACGTCAAAGCGTTCTTCTATTAGATTCCATTCTAATCTATAACACTATAGTACGTAAAATATTAATTACAACTCTATTATTATAATAATAATACAAAAAGATAATATACTTACTAAAAAGAAAGATATATATAAATGTTTTAATTGTTTTTTAAAGTATTGCTAAAGCTAAGCTCTAAATACAATAGTTGTTCTTTTTATAATTAAAATTGTTAATTTTATTATATAGAATTTCGCGAATTAGATACTAAAATAAAAGTCGAGAAATAAAAAAGTTAATCGATTTCTAATATTTTCTAATTTTACAAAAAGCAACAATATTGAACTTCTATTTTTGTTCTTGCTATTACAAAATATTAATATATTAGTCGAAAATATATTATCTATTTGTATTATCTTAATCATATTAGTATCTCTAATACTCTTTTTAGCACTTTTTTTTCTCAAGACTTTTCTTTGTCTATATTTATTTCGTTACAATTAAATCGAAAAATCAATTTATTGCAAGAAAATTTAGTAGTATTTTAACAATCTAGCAAATCGAGTATATTAATTCTAAACAAGATATTTCGCATTATCTACATATATTATCTATCTACTTTGTACAAGCTATTAATAAAGTTAATAATTTTGGCAATATTAATAAAAAGAGGTTTATATAAATATAACTAAAAAATAGAAGATTTAAAAGCAATTGCAAAGAAATTATAGTAAAATAAGCAATAATTTTAATAACAATTACTAATGCAAACGTGTTAAAAATCGCGTAATAAGAAAGACTTTAATCGACAATTAGCAATAAAAATAAGTAAAATTAATAATAAGAAAGTTAACAAATAAAAACGCGCGTAATATATTAACAAAATCAAGTATATATTAATATAAAAAATTGATAATCTTAAATCGACAAAAGTTTAAAGTAAATATTAGTAAATATATATTAATTCTAACTCTAATATATATATTTTTTATTTTGTTTTAATAAAACTATTTGTTAATATATTATTTACAATTCTATTAACTTTTTCGAATTTTCTATTCTTTGAATTTTGTCGCACTCTACTAGATATTGTAAGAAATTTCTAAACTATTATATAATTATATTATCTCTATATATTATCGATAAAAAAACTAAGTATATATATAGATAATAGAAGTATTGTTAACAAACTCAAAAATGATTGCAAGTCGAAATTGCGCAAAAAACTAAAATAATAATTGTAAAATATTATATAAAAAGCAAAGCAACAATTAGAAAGCTATCTTAATACAAATTGAGAAATTTTGTAAAATAATATAGAAAAAAGTTGCAAAGTCGAATTGTAAAATTATAAAAGACAATATTAAAAAGAAAGTTAAGAAATATCGAATTAATAGAGAAATTTATAGTAATATATTTAAATAATACAATTAAGTACACAATACTAATAGTTTAATAATAAAATACTTCGAAAACAAATTAAGACAAAAAGTAAAAAAAGAATTTGCAACTAAGAAAGCAGATCGATTTAAGATTATCGAAAAAATACAAATACTATATAGAAATACAAATATAATAATAGAATTCTCTTCTAAGAAGATATGTATTATTTAAATATATATTATTTGTATTCTATATCTAAGTTAATTAATATTACAATTAAGTATTAATAATAAACTTAATATTAATAAAAAAATTTCGATCTATATAAAATCGATTGTAAAAATTATTTAGTAACAAATTATCTATTATAATAGTTTAAATAACTTAAGAAGAACTAATAATAACAATTTTATAGAATTTTTTAATATTTTTGTTAAAGAATTTGCATTCTTAAATAATGCAAAGAAGAAAGAAATTTTAAATTCTATTATTGTTAAAACAAAGAATTTCGATAATATTGTTAAAAAGAATAATAATAGACAAAAGACTCAATATAAGGTTTAAAATAATGTAGAAGAGTTAAATTATAACTACTATAAAGCAACAAATAATAATAATAATAGCAAAAAGAATAATAAAGACAAAAAAGATAAAAACAATAATAATAAAATTAATAAGAATAATAACAATAGAAAATAACAATGAGATAGAAAATAACTTAGATTAGACTCTTTAAGATAATAGTAAAATAATCGAGATTATTAAGATTTTAAATTAATAACTTTATATATATAGTTTAGAGAGTCTGCTATTATATATTACTATTATAATATATTATCTTTTTGCATTATTATATTGTATTATTAAGTTATAATTAAACAATTTAAGTAAAATATAAGACTAAGATTTTGAATCTATTAAATATAATTTATCTTTATATTAATATCTTGATAATTCGAATCGATTTTTCGAATAATATATTTAATTTTTTAAGAATTATACTATTATTTTAGAGTTATTAGTTCTCTATATATTTTTAAATAGAGTATATTCAAATATCAAAATCTCGATAGCTTAATAGTAGAGTATTTTAATTTTTAATAATAGTAATATAGTATTTATAATAACGTTATCAAGAGTATTACTATACTCCTGTTAATTTTAATGTAAATATTGTGTTATTGTTATCGCGAGTTGAAAGATTAAGAATTTAAAATCTTCTCGAAATACGATAATTTTTTTTTTTACAATCTTTAACAAGACTTAGACTGGCCGCGTTGACCAGGAAATGTCACGTACAAATGTTGGGGTTTGGGTCAAAGAAATTGCGAAGAATCGAATCGCTTAAAGTAGTTTAGTCGATTACTATAAGTAGTTTAGCGCAAAGCGCGCTAAACTACTTTGAGCGATTCGATTTCAAAAAATTGTCACAACTCGATCTTGGCGCCAGGTCGAACTAGAGGGATGATATCATAACTCGACTCGACGATCAGTCTAACAAAACTATACAAAACAAGATTGTTAAACTCTTTAACTAGAAAAATCAAATTAGTAATTTAATTCTAACTATCTAGATAGTTCGAATATATTACTATAATACATTACTAGATAATTCTATATCGAAAAATTATAGAATAAAATATAATTTTCTACTATTTATTTTAGAATTTCTTTATACTAATACTAAGTGTTAACAATTCGAATCGATTTTTCCAATCGAATTTCGATTTCAAATATAGAAATTGATTCCAATTGTCGATTTTAATTTTAGAAATCAAATTGTCAAGACTTTCGAATCGAATCAATACAAATTGTCAAAATTCGAATTTTGAATCAAGTATTCGATTCGAACTTGATAATTTAATTCGACGCAATTAGTCTAGATTAAGCACAATTGTCTTAATTTTCTTGTTTCTAATTCTAGTCTCTTTGTTGTGTAGAGCTCTATATAACATTGGCAATTCGGAGAAGCGACCTCTGTGACATAATGGCTCCACTGGGTCGACATCGGCCCGAGAGAGTCTCGTGACATCTAGCGCTAGCCTATTGAGATAATTTAAAAAGTTTTAGAATTTGGATTGTTTTGTAACTAATTTGAAATTTTTAGCCTAATCGAATTAGTACTACGTATAGAATTAATATTTGAAAAGAATTTTTTTTAGAATCTTTTTCGTTTTCAAATATCAATTCTGTACGTAATACTAACCCGATTAGGCTAAAAATTTCAAATAAATTACAAAATAGTCTATATTTTAATAAACAATTTAAATTATCCTAATAAGCTAGCGCGAGATGTCACGAGACTCTCTCGGGCCGATGTCGACTTAGTGGAGCCATTGTGTTACAGGGGTCGCTTTCCCGAATTGCCAATAAAGATCTAAATACTTTACTTAATATTAATCTAAATAATACTTATTTGATTTGCTTGCTTTTTTGTAAACAAGACAATACTTTAACTTATTATTTCTAGTCTAAGTAATAGCAATTGTAGTAGCGTTTTTCTTTATTTTTTTAATTTTCTTTTGTTTTTCTTTTGTGTAGTTATATTGCAACTAGCTTATATATAGAAAATTTTTACTTTCTATTTATATTTATATATATAATCGATTTTGCAAAACTTAATATTAATTGTTTTAAGTATTAACAATATCTTTTATAAAATTTTTTGTTAAGTAAATTTTTTGTAGCAATTGTTAATATTTGTAATAAAACAAAATACAATTTATTATTTAGAGAAGAAGTATTCTAATATTTTAGCATTTTTTATATAAATATATATAGTTTAAATATAAATAATAATATTGTTGTTGCAAATATCAATAGTTATAGTTATTAGCTTTTAATTTGTAGTATATTTAGATATAAAACTTATATCTAGATATTAAGTTTATAATAGAAAAATAGTCTTAAAGATAATATTTAAATTGTTTATCTACAATACTAGAATTTTATTAATTTTATTATATATATAGATTTAAATCTTTCGATAAAATAAATAGTACTTTTTATATCTATTGTATTTGTAGTCTTTTTTGTAGAGATTATAATATAAATTACAATATTAACTAGTTTAGAGAATTTATTTTTCTTAAATAATTGTTTCTATTTTTTGTAGCTTAAAGTTTTACTAAGTTTTCTTATTTATATTTTGAAGTTGCTTTTTCTATATAGACACTTAAAGCTCTATATTCTTATATAATTGTTAATATATTTGGTTGCTATTGTATTGTATTTTAACTATAATATATTAATTCTTAAAGATAACTTTAAATACTATGTCGACTAATTGTTAAAAATTATATTCTCGACTAAGATACTAGACTTGTTAGAAATATTCTTGTTTTTCGAATTTAATTAATTTGAACGCAAACAATAGATTAACTAAATTACAAATAGAGATTAATAAAATATAGAATAGTTAATTTGCTAATAAAGATAGAAGAAATAGAAGAAGAAAATTGTTCGTTTCAAACAAAATTCTTGAAGATTCGAATATTAATTAATATTAATTTGTTTTTAGTACTTTGTAAGTATTTGTTAGTAGATCGATTAATACAGTCTAATTAAATAGCTAAAATAGATGTCTCGAATTACGCAAATTCGGACTTATAATCTATTGAACGTAGAAATAGCATTATTGCATTAATTATCGATAGCATGTAAAATCTATAAAGGAGCAGATGCAAATACAGGTGCGGGCTCGGCAGAACCTCGGTACAGTCCTGAAATAAGGCTGATTTCCAACACCAAGTCCGCTCAGTAGAAATGGAGTAGGCGCTAGGCAGCTAAGCGAACAGGTGAATTGGGAACCCTCGGTACAGAAGGAGGCAATAGTAGCTGAAGTGACCGGGGCTAGTGGAAAGGACCTGAAAGAAGATGACGAATTTAGACATAAGGAGAGGCAGAGGAAGGAGCAAGAAGAAAAGTTCCGGCGCTTTGAAATGAGGGAAAGGGAGTTGAAAAAGGCGCAATAGGATGTCCACGATGCTGTAGAACAAGACCCGGAAATTTAACACCTGGCTCTGATAGTCTCCGCTGGTATGGCTGAGAAAATCATCAAACTATCTTTCGTAAGCCCCAATGGTTTCTCCTCTGCAAGTGACTGATGAGCGATCACGCCAGTCCCACGAGAGCAGTCCCAAAACTCGCTGTGCTACTGGATCAATCTTCCGGGCAAGTTGTTGCGCCAGGAGCAAGCAGTACGATGAATCCCAACGGGCTTAGGACATCCGGCACCGTCAAGCTCAGGGAAGGAATACCCCACTACAGCCTACGGGATTTATCAGACGATGGTCTCGGTGCTGTGTTGATGTTCGTGTCAGTAGCCACGAGTACGATAGATTGTGACTTCCTACGCCAACTGTCTGTTATCGCTTTCACAACGCTTGTGAATCCTTGCTTTCGGTTCCATTGTCCGAATTGACCCTGGGGCCACCACCCAATTTTTCTTTTGTCATCGTTTGCAACCTGAGACATCTCAATATCAGAATTCTTAGAACAACGGAATGTGGTTTGCGCTTCAGTCATGTGGCGAGGGCACGCGATTCCAAACAGACTTTAATGGATAGTTGTACACTAGCTTTCAATGTCCATTTCTCAACACTTTATGTTCTTAACGTTCACATGGTAATAAGTATCCATATAGCTCGCTAGCAGGATAGTCGAGGAACGTCAACGCTACCAATGAGATGGCATCCACACCGGTCATCATGGTGGGCTGGGTTACAGGAGCAAAGAACGCTGAGTGATTGTGGGGAATCTAATCCGTCTCTCCCTTCCTTTCAGCTTCATCCCATCGATCAGTGTCCACGCATCCAATCATGTAGAAGACATACGGGGCGCCGCAAGTAGTGGCAGGAATAGAGAAGGCCTCGTTAGCTCCGAATGGGTTCTTGTCGTTGGCGTTGTCCCCAAAATACGCTTTGAACGCCTTCTTGAGAATCTCTGTCTCACCATGTCGTTTACGATTGGAGACAAATTTATAATCACCTTGAATATCGACTGATGGACACTCGAGAAGTCGAAGACCTCGTATTTTGCACGTACGACTCTTTTGACGACTTCCACAAGGCGCGTGTGAACTTCTGGCCAATAAGCGCGTATCGAGAGCTTAATGTCAGCGTATTCCGGAACAATGTTGGCAGTACTGTCGCCATATCTGCTTGTGCAAGCTACCACTGCAAAGTCTACCGGCCGTGTCTCCTTGGTGACAATGCTTTGGAGGCGGACCACAATGTGGCTGGCTGTGATGCCAGGATCGACGCAGATATCGGGCCTCGAGATACGACCACTCTGGCCGAATATGCGGATTTCGTACGAGTCGACTGCTGTCAAGATCGGGCCTCCACCAAGAGCAACGACGCCTGCCTTGAAAGCGTGGAGGTGCTGACCAAGCACGATGTCTGGGACTGGCACCTTGCTGTACAGACCGTCAGCGACCATTGCCCTCGCACCTTGTGCAATTTACTTCGGCTGGTTGGAAAAGGCAGATGAGCGTTCCTTGCCAATTTTTCCGAGCAGAGTGCAGCAGTTTCGCGGTACCTAAGAAACACGCTGTGTGCATATCATGCCCACAAGCATGCATCATTGATGTTGTTTGACCCTCAGCATCTGTCCCAGTCTTCTTACTCGCGTACGGTAATCCGGTTTTTGCGAGGTGAGGCAGAGCGTCCATATCAGCTCTGAGTATGACCGTTCGGCCAGTACCGTTGTCAAGTACGGCGACGACACCACGACCACCGATATTGCGGTGAACTCTGAAACCACCCAGAGAATCGAGGAAGGAAGTAACAATGGGAGCTGTTCTGATTTCTTGTTCCGTAGGCTCAGGGTTTTCATGCACATCGCGGTAGATGATCCCGAAGAGAGCTAGATCTGGGCGATATTTGCTAATCAAGTAATGTTTGTCCATTGCGTGAAGGGTGCTCAAGCCAGCGATGGATATGTATTTCGAAGAGTTCACTGCTATAAAAGTTTTAGAACAAATATCACTTGCTTCCAAGCATATTGGAGCCGACTTATGCTGCGAACCGCGTGCGGTCAGGCCGTCCCGCTCAATCTATCTGTTCATGGTAAAGCCTCTGACTTCGAGATTAGCACCAATGGTCACGCAGCGACTAGCTCCTTCAAAGCGCACAACATTCGGAGATGCTCTGGCGACGAGCGATTGCTGTCCTCTGAGAAGGCTTCGATCCAAACACGGTGATGTATGGACAGAGTCAGGCTAGGATTAGGAGGGAGCTGCACTCCAAGGAGTCCCATAAGTCACAGCTACTGTCAAGAATGGTTTCGGACAGGTGGTCCGCTTGTTCAATTCGTAAAGATGAAGGGTTCTGGCATGCCATATGACACCGGACTTGATATCGGGTTGCATGATACTATTGCGGCGTCCAAAATGCCAATAGGGAGGTTGCGCACATTTATTCAATAGGATTATTCAATTGGTTTGCGGGGGCTAGTGCTAGCGCAATACGGGAAAAAAGTGTTGCCATTTGACGTTACACGAATCTAGCCCAATTGAGAAATTAGAGTTTCTCTGTTGGCGTCCGCCTAGCTTTCGCGATCAGAACATCAAAAAGTTGAGATATCTTAGAATTGTCTTTACTTGATGTTCACGCAATGCGTTATCGTAAAAATTATCAATATAATTGCATTGTTTGTAGAGCTCGATCTACGCTCTCTATCAACGCAAAAATCTCAAAAATAAAGTTGCTATTAATTATATTATACGTTATCAATAGTCGAAGTCTCAAGCAATTAAATATTTTGAGTGATCTAGTCAATTAAATTAGTATTCAATAATTGAATAGTAATTCAATTCAATTATTCAATTGTCAAATTACTTGTTTTGGCAAGTCGTATCCTTGATTTTAACTAAGATTCAAGATAGTAATTCTTCAATTAAATATTTCAATTGAATTAGATTGCGCAATCTCTCTAATAGTCTCTTAAAATCTATCAATCTCAAGTATATCTATAGCGCGACGATAGTATGTTCAATTATTGGTTGACTTCTTCGAGCATTGTTTTATAGCATCAATAGACAGATTGCGCAGCTTTATTGAATACAGTTATTTAATTGCTTTTGCGAGGACTAATTGTAGAGCTACATCGTACTTTACATCAAGTGTCGAAGTATTATTTGCTCGTGTCAAGCAAGCTCGATTGGGCAATCGCGAGAATACTCGCGTTCTAAACATCAAAATTTGAAGATTTTTTAATTCTCTTTACATTGTTGTTTTACGCAATGTGTTATCACGAAAGTTGTCGCAATAACTACATTGTTTGTAAGACTCGCTCTACGCTTTCTTTTAACGTTAAAATCGTAATAATCGAGTCGCTTTTAATAGAGATAAAGTAAAAAAAGAAATTAAACTAGTTGTCTCGAACTTCAATTGAATTATTTTGAATTATATTACTATTCAAATTTTGAATAGTAATTCAATTGACGAACATTACTCGTTCGAGCAAGTCGTATTTATGCTTTCCCGACCTTTTCAACTACATTCAACTTGGTAATCTATTAATTGAATAATCGTATTAAATAAAGTTGCGCAATCTGTCTAATGCGTTAACAACTCTTGTCTGAAAACAATGGCAATAGAATAAAATCTAAATAGATTACAACAGTTTGCGTCTACTACAGTACATGTGTCTTCAAATGAAATAACCTTAGAAAAGTGTTACGACGAAGACAATTTCCCCTGGATTGCTTACAAGCGCGATGGTTACGTTGCTTCGTCGATTCTGTTGACTATACTTTGTTGCAATCAAGGTCCACTATAATGTTTCGTACTAAATCAATCCTGTTAGCTTGGGTTCGCAATAAAGCTCAAGCGAGGGTAAGTCGTGTGCTCGAGTTCTTCTTGCGCGAGAGAAGAGAAGGAAATGATGCCATCTACACTATAATCTCGCCAAGTTGATAGTAGAGACTATCGTCGACGACTTAGCCAGGAGAGTTGCCTTGATCGCATCCTGTAGCAATAGCAAGATTCTTAAGCGTTTGCAAATTGTTTCACACTATTGATGCACTATTAGTTTAAACTGTTTAGTACAATTTAGTTTAAGACATTTGACAAACTATGCAATTCGATTTAGAAGATTTACATTACAATATGTATTGCTAGTTTATAAATATCTTGATATTTAAACTAGCTCTAGATATAGTTCTAAAATAAATTTCGATACTTTATCGAAGTGTCTATTTTTTTTCTAGCGTTATCTAAAGAAAGATTTTTGATAAGAAGTTAAGATAAAATACGCATAAAAATCTTATTAATAAGTAAAAACTACTATTTACTTTATTGTTACTAGATCGATTAACAAACAACTTGGTAATCTAGCAAATTCGATAATCAATTTAGAGTTTATCGAACAACAAAATTCTAAATCTCGAAATTCTTCTTTTACTTTGTATCTTAAAATTTTATCTAAGATATCTAATTTAAAGCTTTTTATTGTCTTACTTATTTTAATTACTTTGCGCAAGAATTTATAAAGTTTATTTATTAATATTCGATTTGTTGCAAGCAATGCAAGCAATATAACAATCTCAAATTTAACTAGAAATACGCAAAATATCGAAATAAAAAATTCAATTGTCTTAAAAATAGTTAAATTTAACAATAAAGCAACAATAAGTTAAAACAAACGCAAAGAAGAAGAATCTAAAGACTATATAGACTAGAAATATTAAACAATTTCAAAACAAAATAATAAAGAGTTATTTCTTTCAAATTACTAAATATATTAAGAGACAATATATTATTATTGATAGAGTTCTTTTGTTATTAGACTTTCTTTTCGATAGATACAAAATTAATGCTCTTTCGCATATTGCTAATAACTTTATAAAGTTATTAATCGATACTAAATAAAAAATACTTAAAAAATACTAAAATAAGAATATCGATCTAGTCTCTATTTATATTGTCACTATTGCACTTAACTCTACAAGAAAGATATTCTACTTTATTATATATTAACAACTTAATTAAGTTAAAGATACAAAACAACAATTACTATAGTTGATTCTATATTAATAAGATCTTTGTCTAAGACAATTACAAAAACAATCGAGATTTTAGAGATTTTGCGATAAATAAAAGTTACGCAATCTATCGATAATTCGGGAAAGCGATTTGTTAACTTCAAGATACAAATATCGCTATTATAATTCGAAATCAACTAATAGCTAGCTCTTGATTACAATAGCTAGATTTATTGTCGATTCGATTTTCGGTTCCAACTTTTGAAATCGACTCGAATCGACAATTCAACTTTAGGAATCGAATCGAAAATCGAGTCGATTTTCGATTTCAATATTAGAAATCGAATCGAATCGTCAAGAATGTCAAGAATACTAAAAATAGTATAAATTTATTTTGAATTTAGATTTTTTATTAATTACTAGATAGTACTTAGTAGTAATGCATTTATAAAAAGAAATTTCTAATATATTTATTAATTAATTTAAATAGGTTAACTATTTCTATTAAATTATTAATTAATTGTTACTAAAAATAATAAAATTTACTAAAAATAGTAGTCTTAGCAATTCGTTTTTTTTTCCCGATTTTCAATTTTAAGTTTAAAATCGAATCAAATTGTCGATTTCAACTTTAGGAATCGAATTGTTAAAACTTTTAATTCAATTTAAATCGAATTGCTAAAATTCGATTTAATTTCTTAAAACGAACTCGATTTCCCAAAACGACGCAATTAGTTTAACAATAGCAATATTCTTTTATTAACAACTTTATAGTCTATATTTACTTTGTTTTGTTAAAATATATATTTAATATTACAAAATATAATTTTTGTTGTAACTCTAATAATATATATTGCAATACTAACTATCTCGCTTAACTACTATTGCGCGTGTCTTAGACAATTGTTTATAAATATATATTGTCTATAGATTATTTTTAAGTCAAAACTTGTCTATATTAGTTTAAATTAGTTTAGATCTAATTTATATATATATTCTAATATATCTTTTGCAAATAAACAAATCTATAGCTCGACAATTTAACTTATTGCTTTTTAAATTTTGCTTTATATAATTTAATTTGTTCGAACTCTATCTATATATATATAGCGTTTTTTTTGCTAATATAGATATTGTAATTCGACAACTTGATATTTTTTTTATTTTTATATTTAAAAAATTGACTTAAATTTGATTTAGATTTGATCGAAATCTTGTTCAAATATACAAATTACATAATAGCGCGTTATAAATTATTATTATTAAAGTAAATTCGATATACATATATTTTGCGTTAGTAAACTCTTAGATTTTTAATAGTAATCTTAAATATTATTGTTTGTTTCTCTCTTTCTTATTATTTTTCTATTAGTTTAACTATTAAAAATTTATTTATCAAGAACTTAAAATAGCATTATATTTATCTATTTTTAATTTTAATTATAACAAAATTTCAAAAGTCTAAATATAAATATATATAAAGAGAGTATATTCTTTCGATTACTTAGATATTATCAAGAACTTTTTTAACAAAATCTTAAAACTTGTTTGTTAATACAATATTATTTTAGAAATATATTAAGCGCAATCTTATTTTAGAACGACATTTACTTAGAAGCAAACAAAAATTAACTATATTTTGCAAAAAAAAATTCGAAACTTGATAAAGATTATCGACTATTTTATATTTATCGAATATTTTAGTAAAAATACAATTATTTATATTGATAATCCCAATATTAAAGTTATAATAAGAGAAAAGCTTATAAAGAAAATAAGAAAACAAGATTACAATTCTAATTTCTAAAAAAATTCTAAAAAAATTCTATATTGACAAATTTCTTTTTTGTTTTTTTAGCTTTCCTTTTACTCTTCTATTTTTTTGTTTTGCTCTTTCTTTATTAGTTTGTTTTATAACTTGTATTAAGCGAGTTCGAATTTGATTACATTTTATTTCGAATAGAAATATTTATACTTCTATACAAGTTTACAATTAAATAGCTTTTTATAGTTGTTTTCGATATTAATTTGCAACTTAGCAATTTCTTTTTAAATTCTTTTGTTGCTCGATTGCAAACGCGCAATATTTTTACAAACAAAATAAGTTAAATTCTAATATATATTATATTGAAGAGACTATATAGACTAGTCGAAAACAATAATTTGCGCAATAGAGTTTATTAAATTTAATAAATAAACAATAATTATTTTTGAATTCTAATTTAAATACCAGATAATATAGATAAATTAATTTTTTGCTTTTGTATTGCAATCTAATTAGAGAATAGAAAAAGTACAAATTTTTTTTATCAATATTAATTCTAAGAATAATTTTCTCGATTATTTTTTCTAATATTTTTAAATTAACAAAAACTCTGTTATATTGTTTAGCAAAATTGTCGAAAAAAATTAGTAAAATTAATTAATATATTACAATACTTTTTATATTTTATATTCTTAAAACTAGTATTATATTGCTCTAAACTCGAAGTGCTTTGTATTCGAATATTTAGAGCTTAACAAAAAAAATTGAAAGTTAACAATCTCTCTATTTTTATCGAAGAAAAAAAAAAAGTAGAAAAGAAAATAATTAGCAATATTTTAGATAAAAAAAAATTAATTATTTAAAAATACAAAAGTAAAAATTATCGATATTAAAAAGTCGAAATCGAATAATAAGAATTTGCAAAACAAGAATATCGAAAAAAACAATAATTAACTTAAGAACATAAATGTTAAATTAATTAATTTTTTTATATTTATATATAAAAATTGATGCAAATCTTAGATTTAAAGTAACTTAAAAATTTTAGCTATACAAGTATAAGATCGATAATATTTAATTATATATTGCTTAGTTTGTATTTATAGTTTTAACTACAATTAACAATAAAGTTAAGTATTACTTATCGAATATACTACTATTTATATTTTATTAGCAATAATTAATTGCTTTTTTTATTGCAATAGCTAATACAAATAAAGATAATCTATATAGAGAGCTTGTAGAAAACAAAATAGATTTAAAAAAATTCTATTAGTCTAACAAACAACTTAAAGACTAACAATACTTATATATAGACTATAGAAACTATTGTTGCTACTGTCTTTCAATATTAGCTATAGCTTCGATAATAGAAGATTCGAAATAAATAAAAATAAAAGTCTATTGTTTGTTTTTATTATTTTTTTAAAATATCGAAGTTCTTTCTTTGTTCTTTAATAAATACTTTTTATTTTTAATTCGATATATATTTTTATTAATCGAATTCTAAGTTTTACAAAGTTTGTTTTATTAACAATTTTACTATTTTCTCATTTAGAAAATCAATATTAATAATTGATATTAAACTATAGTTAAGTTTGTTAATCTTAAAAATCTTAATATTATACTTATAGAATTTGACAAACTTTTTAAGAATTTCGATATATAGTTATCGCAAAAATCAAAAGATAAATTTAAAATTGTTCGAAATTTTAATATTAAATTATCGAAATAAACGTCTATTGATTGATTGATTTTATTTTAAATTATAATTTCGACAAATATCTCTATCTAATTGTTAATAATCTAAAACTTATAAAAGTCGCGTCTAAAAAATAAATTTATAAAATTATATATATATAGTTTTTAGAAAAAGAAAGAGACAATTATAGAGATAAAAAAGATCGTTTGTTTATATTATAACTTTTTTATAATTAATAAAATGTATAATATAAAGAATCTTCGAAAAGAATTATAGAAAATAATCGATCTTATAAAAAATACTAAATTAATATATCGATTTTAATTTGCAATTTTGTTAAAAATAATTATTAATTTCGATTCTATTAATATTGCAACTTCTTTTAAAATTGCAAACTTTAAGTTTTAAATTTTTTTCGAATATCTTTATTATAATTTTCGTTTAATTAATTTACAATTTATAAAAAAGATTATAAAAAAATATCAAAATATTAAAACAAAAAAATTAACAAAAAAAATAAACAAATTAATTTAAGTTTTTGTAAAACTTCTATTTTATATTTTGATTCAATACTATAATATGAGTTTTTAAAGCAAAAAATATCTTATAAATCTTAAAAATCTTATATAATTGTTAATTATTATAGAATTTTTAGAAAAGTATTTTGCAATATATAATTCGATAATCGATTTTTAATCTAAAACAAAAATAAGATAACTCGAAAATCTACAAATTGAATAAAATTAAAATTAATATATTTAAATTTATTTTCGATAGTATTTGATGAAATTAGAATTGTTAAAAATTAAAAATATTTTTAACATAATTTGTTTTTTTTTGCGTTTTTAGTAATCTTTTCTATTTAGTGTTTGTTGTCTTTATTGTTCTTAAAAATATAATAAAATAAACTAATACAAATATTAAGAAAATTTCTATAAATTCAATTATTGATCGACTAAGAAATAAGTGTTTTTTGACAAACTTTTATTTATAAATTATTTATAATATAGTAAAACTCGACGCAATTAAAATATTTCTCAAAAAGTATTTTAATACTTTAAGTCTTATAATATTTTCTTTCTCTAAAATAACTCTTGTAGTAAAATGCATAAATTAATAATTTGTTTTTATTGTTTTATACTTTAACATTAAAGTCTTCTTTATCTTATATATTAAGTATGTTGTTTAATATATTTTGTAATTAACAAATATTAACTTCTTTGTATAATATATTTGTAAATATTGTATATTAAATTGTAAGTCTTAAATATATCATAACAATTTATCGAAATGCAAGCTAATAATAAATACTTTTATACTAAAAAAAGATATAAAAATCGAAAAGCTTCTAAATTAAAGTTAGTTAAATATTTTTATTAAAATAATTAAAATTATAAAAATAGACTTAAATTTGCAACAAGTTACAATAACTATTCTATACAAGTTACTTTATAATCTCAAGCTTAATAAATAAATACTTAAATATATCTATTGTTAAAATAATATTAATTAGATAATTTACTATATTATTTATGCAAAAACAAAAATCGAATATATAATTAATTAAAAATAGAAAATTAAGACAAACTTTATTGCTAAGATATTTAAAACAATAAGTACAATAGAGAGTCGAAGAAGCAAAAATACTAATAAAATTAATAGTACAACAAATATATTTATCGAATTACAAAAGAAGTTAGAAATCTAAGAAAGATAGAAATTAATTTAGAATAAAGTAAATATATTCTCTTTAACTTAAACAATAATAATCGATTTTATTAATTGTGCTTAAGATTTTTATTTTAAACTTTCTTTGTTTACAATATAATTGTAAACAAAATCTACTATTAAATGTTACGTTTTAAATATATTTATAAAGTAAATTATATTATTAAAATTGTATTAAATTAGCAAAAAAAGATTCGAATATAACTTAGCAAAATAGTTCTAGAAACTAGATATTAAAGTTTTATTACTTAAATAGTAGTTTTAACAATAGAAAATGCAATTTCTTTAATATTTAAAATTAATCTTTTTTGATTTTTAAAAATTTATATTTATAATGTGTTTTTCGAAATTCGAATATATAATTTTCGAGTATCTATAGATATTTAAATTTATATATTGTTTTAACAATTTTAATTAAGTTTTTCAAAAAGTCTAGATTTGCTATTTAAATTAATATTATTTTATAAATATTTTTTATTTGTAATTAAGATTTAAATTAAATTTAAATCAAATTTTAGTTAATTTAATTTCGATTATTTATTTTGTATTCTAGCGCGTTAGAGTACTTTTATAAATATATTTTTGTCTTAATTTGCTATTTAAATATTTTCTATAATTTAATTTTTTAGTATCTAATATCTATTTCGAAATCTTTATTATTTGCGTTAATTCTAAGAAAACTTATAATAAATAACAAGTTTCTTAATATTGTTATTTTGCTAATATTTAATATTATGCAACAAATTAATATTTAGATTTTAAATTGCTATTTTTATATTAATTCTAATATATATATATTTTGTTTTAATAAATTTACAATTATTTAATTATAATTTTAATATTTATAGTCTATTTATACTTTTCTTGTTATTATCTTTTTTGAGATATTATTTATTAACAACTTACTATAATATTATTTGTAACAATTCTTAACTTTGTTAACAAAAATATAATATATATTTGAATTAAAATATTTGTTAAACAAGTTTATTTTTAATTTTATAAATATATTGTTAAACAATCTCTTATTTAAGTATTAAAGCTTGTTTAACAAAACAATATTTTTTAAAATATAGAGAGACAATACTTATCTTAAAATAATATCCTAATTAAAATATATAAATTTTGTTTGTATTTTACAACAAAAATTTTAGAACTTTAGAAAAATTTCTAAATATTTTAGTAAAAATATAATTATTTATATCGATAATTTCGATATTAAAATTATAATAAAAGAAGAACTTGCAAAGAGAATAAAAAGATAAAATTACAATACTAATTTTTGAAAATATTGTCTATTAATAGATTTCTCTTTCATTTCTCTTAACTCTTTTTTTTTTGCTTTCTCTTTATTACTTTGTCTTCAAGTTTTTATTAAACAAGTTTGCAATTAATTGTGTTTTACTTCGAATAAAACTATCTATACTTTTGTGCAAACTTAGAATTGAACAACTTTTTATCATTATATTTAAGTTTTATTTGCAATTTAGCAACTTTTGTTTAAGTTCTTTTTAAACTCGATTTCGAATATACAATATTTTTTGCAAAAAAATTAATCAAGTTTTGAGATATTATATATTAAATAATTTTATTGTTCTATTTAAGAGCAACAATTTGCGCAACAAAACTATTACATTTAATATATATATCGAAATTATATTAAAGTTTAATATTAATTACAAGACAATACAAGTAAATTAATCTCTTGCTTTTGTATTGTAATCTACTCGGAAAATAAAAAAATAAAAAAACATTTAATTAATATTAACTCTAAGAATAATTTATTCGATCTTTTTTCTTTTAATATTTTTAGACTAACAAAAATTCTATTATATTGTTTAGCAAAATTATTGCAAAAAATCAATAAAACTAATTAGTATATTACATTTTTTTTATCTTATATCCTTACAACTAATATTGTATTACTCAACTATTGTCAAATATATTGTTGCTTATTTTATTAATAATATTCGATTATCTAATTTATAACTAAAATATATATAAAGATTTAAGATCTTTGTAATATTTTTGTAAAAGACAAAATAGATTTGAAAAAAATAATATATATTAATTTAATTAATAATATAAAGACTAACAATATTTATCTATAGATAGTTGAAACAATTGCGATTGTTGTTCTTCAAATCTATCTATAGTATCGATTGAAAAATATTTTATTTAAGTAAAAAGCAAAGTTTGCTATTTATTGCTACTATTTCTACTAAATATTTAAGATTTTTACTTGTTTTTTTACTAATATTTCTAATATTCGATTAAAGATCTATTTGTGCAAATTCGATTTCGATTATTATAATTATTGTTTTATTAAAAAATTAATTCTATTTGTAGTCTCGAACGTTAATACTAACAATTAATATCGAACTATTATCAAAATTATTAGTCTAGCAAAACTAAATATTATACTTTTATATCTTTATAAATTGTTTAAAAAATCTAAAATAGAATTTTTTAATTAAATTAAAAAATCGACTTTGAATAATTCGAGATTTTTATATTTTTATTTATTTAAAAGTTTAGCAATTAATTATCTTAAGTAAAAAGAGATTTTAATCTCGACAAATACTATAATATAATTGCCGATATTACTAGAGCTTTTGAAAATTTTATATCTACAACAAGACTATTAATATTTACAGCTACTTCTTATAAAAAAATATAAAAAAACAAGAAAAACACAATAGATTAATTGTTTTCTCTAGGATTTTTTCAATATTAATAAATTCTACAATATTAAGATTTCGAAAAAAGAATTTAAAAAGTTTAATAATAAATAAAAAACAACAAATGTAAGTTTCGATTTTAATAGATATTTCTATTTAAAATTAATTAATATTGGGTTTCTACTATTATTGCTAACTATAATCTTAAGCGTACTAAAGTCTTAAAATATTTGTATTGTATTTTTTAGCTAATTATAATAGAAGCAATAAAGAAAACTATTAAAAAATATCAAATAACTATGAATAAGAGAATCAAAAAAAATTTAATTGATTTTTTGCAAAAATTGTGCTTTGTATTATTAATTAATATTACAAAAAAGTTGTTAGTTTAAGAATTACTTAATCGAGCTTAAAATTGTATCGAAAATTATTTTTGTTTTATTCTCGAATAATCTTGTATTAATTATAGATAATTAATAATTAAATAAAAAAATCTATATTTACAATAGCTTAAAGAATTGCAATTTATTTAAAATTAAAATTGTTATAAACAAATCTATTTTTAACAATATCTAAAGAAATTAACAATATTAGAGTTCGAAAAAGTCTATAAAGAAATTAGTTTACTTTATATTTATAGCAATATATTGTTTGTAATCGAATACAATATTAACTTTCTTAAACAAAAAATAAAATAGACAAATACTAAAATAGAGAATATATATATAAACTCGACTATTAATCGAACAAAAAAATTAAATTTTTAATAAATTTTTATTTTTATTTTATTTAGAATATCTCGAAATTAAAAATTATCGAACTATTTTTTAAACTATATTTCGACACTTTAATATTTATTATATTTTTGTTTCTCAAAATAATACTAATAGTAAAATATATAAGTTGATACTTTAACTTAGTTCTTTTATCTATAAGAATTAAAATATTTGTTATTTTATAAATTAAGTATAGCGCTCGATATATTTTGTAATTAACAAATACTAATTTTTTCTATATAGTTTCTCTACAAATATCTTATATTAAGTCGATATATATAAATAAGTTATAGTAGTTAAGTAAAGTGCAATATAATAGTCGATATATTTATATTTAAAAAAAATATAAAAATTGACAGTATTCTAGTTTATAATTAATTAAATACTTTTATTGATATAATAAGTCTTATAGAAACAATATTAAATTTTTAACAAACAATAATTGTTGTTGTATTTAAATTTATTATTAACTTGAAATTGAACAAATAGATTTTTAAACTTGTTTATTATTAAGACAATATTAATAGAATATTCTACTATATATTTTATGCAATAGCGAGAATTGAATATATAATAAACAAGAAATAGAAAATAAAGTTCGACTTTATTGTTGATATATTCGAGATTGTAAGTATTAAGAAAAAATAGAAAATTAAGGTTGCTAAATAAAATAATACTTCTATAAATACATTTATTAATATTAAGAATATATAAGAAATCTAATAATAATAAAAATAAAAATATATTTATAATAAAATAGCACAAAACTTTTATAGTTAAGCGCAATAGAATTATTATTAAATATCTTCTAATTTATATATCTATTTTGTAATTTTATAGTCTAGAGTAAATCTCGATTAGATCTTGATTAAATATAACAAATTTAACTCTAAATATAAGTTTGTATTTGTTTAATATTTTCTCTTTTTTTAATTTATAGTATAGTCTTGTATCTAAGTTAAAGCTTTATCAAATTTTAATTAAATCTAATAAATCTAATTTTGAATATAAATTTGTATTTGTTTAAAAAAAAATCTTTTTCTAATTTATAGTATAATTTTGTATCTAAATTAAATCTCATTTAAATCTCGATTGTATCTAACAAATTTAATTCTAAATATAAATTTGTATATATTTAATATTTTCTCTTCTTCTAATTTATAGTATAATTTTGTATCTAAATTAAATCTCGATTAGATTTTAATTAGATCTAACAAATCTAACTTTAAATATAAATTTGTATTTGCTTAATATTTCTTCTTTTTTTAATTTATAGTATAATTTTGTAATTTAAATTAGATTTAAGCTATTTAATTTAAAGAACTTAATATCTATAAATATTAAATATTGAGCAATAGCAAAGCGCATTTTGTTATTTCAATATTAATTTCTTGTTAATATTGAGAGTTGCTCTAGAATCTAGAATACAAATAATTGTTTCGAATGTGTTTAAACTCAAGTACTAACATATATAAAAACAATATTATTGTTAGAAAGAGACAATTATTAATAATAGAAATTATATTTTATATAATTAATTAGATATTGTCTAATTAATATTTTGATAAATAATAAATTACAATAATTTAATTGTTAGATTCAATTTACATAAGAATATTATAATAACAACTATTGATATTTGTCTTAATATTTAATTAAACATAAATAAAAATTAGTATCTCTCTTATATTATAAGTAAAGCAGTAAGATAAATATATCTTATATCTTCTTTTATATTACGAGTCTTCTTGTTTCTTTTTAAAATATTAATTTGTATACATTGCTATTAATTGCAGTTTTGTAAAATTAACAATACTTTTTCTCTATAAGATTTAACGTTAAACATGAGATTTTGTAACACAATTTGTTATTTTTGTTTGCAATTATTAATATATAATATATAGATTATTTTGAAATATTTTTCTTCTTGCTATATTAAGAATTTATATATAGTCGAAAGCATTATCAAAACTAACAATTAAAGTACTATATTATATAATTGCAATACTTGCAACTTCGAGCCAAAAAACAACAATAAACTAACGCAATATCTTAACAAATATTTAATAATTCGAGAAAAAAAATATTGAAAAGAATCTAGATCTAAAATAAAAATAGAAAATAAATTAAAAAACAAAAAGCTATATTAATTACGCAATAGTTTTCTTAAACTTAGACAAATTGCAACAAAGACTAAGATATTAAATTTATTGAATAAAATAATATATAACAAAGTTCTACAATTTTTCGAATTAAGTTAGAATTAAAAAAACTATTGTAACGCGCATTTTACAAAAATTACAATTTGCTATTTTGCAATTCTATAACAAGACAATATTACTAATTAAGATTAGACTTTCAAAATATTTAATAGTTTAATAGAAAATAACTAAAATTAATAAAAAGCTAGAAAATTTGTTATTAAAAATTGATTTAAGTATTTTAATTTTATAGAGATTTTAGCAATATTTATTTAAGAAAAACGCAAAAAAAATACAATATTGCTAATTCGAATATTTGAGAACAAAATTTGTTCTAAACAAAGAATTGTTTTGTTAAAATTTACAAATCTTTAATATATTAAAAACAAAATAGAAAAAATTATATTGATCTAGATCGATTGCAAAAGAATATAATTCGATATATTTTTTATTAATATAATAGAAATAATTGATAAAAAGATTGTATATAGATATAAATTAAATAATTAAATAAGAAATATTAGCGCAAATGTATTCAATATTATAATATAAATTAAACAAATTATACAAGAAATTGCAATACTATTATATATATAAGTTGCCATAGAATAAGAGTCTAAGTAGTTATAAATATTAGAGACGTTATACTTTCTATAATTTATATTGTAAATATAGATTAAAATATCGCGAAATAAATTAAAAGAAATATTATAATCTATAGCAATATTGTTTTGCGAAAGTAGATATTTTGATTCGAGATAGATTCTAAAACAATTCTATATAACTAATATAACTTTAGAACTAAGGTATTGACATAACAATTCCAAGAGCTCCAAATCGCTAATAGAATCTCTAGAGAGTTATCCCAAATTGTCGATATCGACAACAATAACAAACAAGTTAGAATAATACCTAAATAAGTCTTTTATCTATATCGATAGCTTCAATATTATTTAGTAATAAAAGAGTTAAAGATTATATCTATCGATATTTACACGAATAACTATAAATACATTCTCTATTTCAACGATATTATTTGAATCGAAACGTGTTTTTTCTTCTATAAAGCATATTCTTAGTAACAAAAGAGTATAATTAAAATCTTATACAATAGAGACTTTGAAATACGTCAAGTATTAAATACAACAAAGTTTATATACAAACGCAGATTTAATTGTTATTATAACTACAAAAATAATAGAGAAAAATAATTAAATGCACGACAATAAGATAACAAAGAGACGATAAAGAGATAAATACATTCACGAAATCAAATCTCTATTGCATTACTAAAGATCTAAACTAGCGTACACTATCGATTTAAATTGTGCAGTTTGATTTAAGACCTAAAACGCACGGTTTAGAGCGACGACAGGCAGTTCAGTTTGGTTTAAGGTCTAAAACGCACGGTTTGAACGGTTGCGACCCTTGACTGCAATAGCCTTGTTAAGAATGGCAATGAACGCATCGCCACTGACAGAGCCGTCGCCGCCGCTGTCATTGACAAATCCATCTGCGCTCTCCCATGCTGCGCGGAAACATTTCAACTCAGAGTTGATGCGACAGGGGAGTGTGAAAGGAATATGGTATGGCTGTGAGGGATCAATCTGTGTGATGTCGTAGGCCATCTCGCCTTGCCAAGTAGAGCCTGGCTGGGTGCAGTAGGGTCTAGGACGGGACCATTGCGTTTGGCGAGCTTTGAGGTTGGTGGGCCGAGGACGAGAGGTAGGACTGGAAGGAGCTTGAAGAGGTAAGAAGGGTGCATCTTGGCGTCGCAGAGGAGCTTGCTAGATTCTTCTGGGCAGGAGATGTAGGCAAATAGGGTAGTAGCGATTACTGATGTGCTGTCCTGTGAGTGGGAATGCTTCTTCTTCTTCTAAGGGGCAAGAGAAGCTTTCTATATACGTTATCGACGCCCATGCTCCTAGCCCCTTTCATAATACTACAGGTCCCTTTTTGCACTGACGGCTAGGCGTCCGTCAAGAAGGCACAGTCGAAGAAGCAGAAAAAGATTCCCCCTAGCCCATGGCAGCATCTTCCAGCTGGGCCGACTTTGCTGGGCGAGACAGTGCCACACATAGAGAGGCGGTGTGTCAATGGTCTTTATGCTCGTGATATATGCTCTGCATGTTGTTCTGTTCATGGAGGCTGCTTTCTTTGTCGAAATCGATATGCTGGCAAGCTGCTGGTTCCATGCCTCGACTCAGGAAAGGGTTATTGCTGGGACATCAGCTTTTTTGGTAAAGAGCACTCCCACTCTTGGTAAATGGCACCCCCAGTGGGAGAATCTAATATTTCGGGTATAAACCTACCTGATTCAAAGGGCCTTCTCTTCCGTGCCTGGATCTTCAAAATTCGCAAAGATCTCGCATGATACATGATTGGCTATAGTCAAAAGCAAGTTCTATGCGAAGTGCTCATGATTAGCTGTTGTTGTTGAGGCAGAGAAGTCTCAATTGTAAGGTATTTCTCCCACCCTTTGGAATAGAAAGAGTAATCATATTTTGGGAAGCATCGTGAGCGATCAGTGAGACCGGGTGCTATTGCCAGAAAGATAAATTATTATCTTAAAGAGCAGAGGATCTGCTAAAAGTCCTGTGGAGCAACATATTGACTCAATGGTCATTTCGCGTTTTGAACAATCGCGGGTTAGTCCACTCCATGAGAGCCGGCGCAACAAACCACAAAAAGGTTATTTTTGCATTGAAACCTGGTCCATGGTGGCCTGTCCTTGGATATATGCCAGAGACCATCGTTCATAGCATGCGAACACGGATCGTATTCATGAGTCACACCTCCTATCGATGGTGTTTGCTTAGAGAACCAACGAGTTATAGCCGCGAGACAGCCTCGAATCATTGACTGAAGTACGGGCGCAACTATTCTTTACACATCAGCATCATCAAACAACCAGTCCAGCTGCGATCAGAACTTGAATGAACAGTCTACAGCAAGGACTGAAGCTCGACCGTGGATTTGGGGTATCCAGTTCTATCAGCAGACAGCGCTTGCAGGATAACATGAAAGGTTACGAAAAGCAACGAGCGATGGAATACCATGGCTCTAGTGCCATGAGAATCGACTTGTAATTGATCGAGTATATCTCACAGGAAGATATATATATGGGACATAGAGGTTAGACAGACTCTAACCATCACCGCTCTACCTGCTAAGCTAAGAAAAACATGAATGAAAGCTGTAGTGACAGCCAAAGAGGCAGAAATTCCACAACGACAGATGAAAGGCGCAAACAGTAACTGTAAAGACAGGTAGTGAAGGCAAGTCGTGATCTTGCCGAAAGAGTACGCAGACTGCAGCTTCTGCGCAAAAGAACGTAAAGGAAAGATTCCCACCACATATCCTCCCTGCCAGGCTGTTTCATTCTCTTATATCGTACATCAACGATACCCATCTTCGCTACCAAATCTCTAGCAAGCCCACCCACAATCCATTTGCCTGTTGTTGCCGTCCCAACCTCCCACCTTGCACCTGTCATCTGCACTGCTCCAGCTATCAGCACCATATGCGAAATACAGATTCCAATCTTTAGCACCACCTTCGGTAACGACAAGGACATAAGGAAGCTGGCTGTCAATGTTGATGGGGTTGTTATTAAAATTGGTGCGGAGCAGATTGCCTATAGAACTGCCTTCATTATCCTTTATGATCACGTCGATGCCGTAAGGATCCGCGCCATATTGGGTGATATGGAGCCCGCAGCGGCCGGGGGCATAGCGTTTCTCGAGATCGTTCTCGACTTCACGTGCGCCAACGACGGTCCCGGAGGTTTGGATGGTTGCGTCTCTGGGGATGAGGGTGACATGCTTGGTAGGCTTGCCAGATGCTGAGGTTGGAGCGGGACTAGCAGTCGCGAGGTTGAGGAAAGCTGGAATGAGGGTCGACAAAACGGCGGCGCTGAAAGGCTGCATCTTAGTCTCTTTTGCTTGAGATAAGTATATGGGTTTTGTTGACAGTTCGGTGAGGTTGATGTTGTTGAGTAACTTTTGAAAGTGGGGCTCGCTGTCGATGACTCTTAGTGATGAAGACTCTCAGTAACTTGTGAATGATGACTCGAGACAGTCTGGGAGACTGAGCTCCTTTATATTGTTTGAGCGCCTCTCAACCGTTGGCTTTTTTTCTGCCAAACGTCTAGCACCCAATCGTTCCAACACATCACGAGGCTTGTAACCTACCGGGTGACGAAGCACGTAGGCTGAGCGTCGTCCTGTGAGCCTTCTCTTGATAACACACAACCAACAAGGTCTGGTGCCTGGTAACCATCCGAGTCAGACCGCTCTTTTTATGAACAAGATGCATAGTATCTGCTTCCCACAGGATGTGATGACATTTTGGCTGGTCCTATAGGCCGGAAGAGATCCAACACCTTCAGACAGGCTTCAGCGGTGAAAGAAGCCTAGCAAGCTCAAAGTCGGGCTGAGGCTGCGATCCTTCGTTTCTGGGTCCTATCTCAACCTACGTGCTCAGTTCATACCCTGTTACCAACAGTACATAGATCGGGAGAAATATGCCTTGGCTATTACATAGCTTGATTATAATCCTTGGAGTTTGATCCTTGACACCCCAGGCCTCCATTTTCTTGGAAATAATAATGGTATATTGAAGCGAGTCGGACAATTGGAGACACACGCTTATAGCCAGCAGACCATCTGTCTTCATAATCATGTTACGCGACCACGGATGGCTTTCAAGTCTTATCGCTGAGTCTCAAAAGGTTCACATGCGGTCCTGTGCAAATGTGATAATGCTTGCCATCACTGGCTTGGATGCTAGAATAAAGTCTCTGGGGCCGTTTTCTCAAGGAAAGAGGATCAAGATATTCGACTAAGCGATTGAAGCTGCTCAAGTAACATAAGCGTGAAAAAGAATTCGAGCATGCCAGATGATGATTTTAATCCTTCACAGCCACTTACAGTTTTGTCTCAAGATCAGCTTATCGAATCTGTTCATGTTGTATGTTGACCATTTGATTACGTAGAGTCAGAGAGGGCCGTCAGCCCTAAAGGATTTGAATCCTCTGGTGGCAGTGCGTACAAGGCTGCACACATTAGCGTCTTGGCTATGTAATCACTGTGCGTAGCGTCTACCATCCAGCACTAGCAGAGAACTCAGCTGCCTTCGAGTGTCCTGTTCAAATGCGGGTTTGAGCCTTCAGCCACCAAGCTGTGATTCCCTACGTTGGTTGGTAGATTCTTGTTCGTGATTCCTGAAGGATTTTGGGGGCCGGGTTCTTCTGTCAGTCTTCCTGATCCTCATTCAGCACAGTATTGTGTATCGGAAATTTTGACTGGCTATGTCCCGCATTTGGCTCGCATGCTCATACGAAGGGGAGGAATGATAACTCCGACCAAAGCACCTGCAGTGCAAGACTTCTGAGACCCAACTTGTGGAATAACAGCAATCGTGATGCGTTCCTCAGGATTGGAGAGTGTCTCGGTTGTCTCTCCCCTGAAATGATCCAACACTTTACCATTGACAAGTTCCGCCACCAGCTCATGGGCTTCCCAAATCTCACCGAAATGGTACTAGTATGGTATCGTTTGCGGCGATGATTTCGAGTGCCCTGAAGTCATGTTGAAGGCACTCCGCGCCCAAAAGGAAATGAGGCCCTTTCGTCCTTCCAGTCGACTTCTCACACACTCATGCGTAATTCCCTCTTGGTGAAAGGTGGATTATCGAAGCTATAGAAACGGTCGGCAGTGTACAAAATCCCAGGGTGGGACAAATCTGCCTCGCTTTCAACTGACTATTCAATAATCATATGAACCGTTGAAAGCATAAAGCGTATAAAGCGAGAAGTCAATTGTCGCGCCGCGAGAGTTATTGGGAGATTACGTGCTAGCGCGTCTATCTCGTAATGTACTTGTTATAACCTGGCAATGCAACTGACCGGGCAATGCATCGCGCTAGTAGGAAGCTTAGGGTTCGATTTTTAGGGTTGCAAAGGCTTTTTTTTCTTCACTAGACTTTCTATATTCTTATTTATTGGATCAATAGCATTCAAAAAATTATACTAGTTTGTTGTTACGCTGGTACTTCCGTAAGGGGTATCAGAGCGGGTTATGCTATTGGAGAGGTCTGTAGGCGTCTTCAGGCAATGCAAGCAATCACTTGGTAACAAGGGGTTGCAGCTATAGGCAGTCTTATGTTCAATGAACCTTCACAAGTGGTTCAATGAACCAGAGTAACAATAAGTAAAGACTTAAGATGAGTTGAACACGATCCATAAGGGAGTCGCGTTCGAAAGCTATATACTTTTCCATCATTTGGGGTCCAAGGTGTCCAAGGTGTTCAAGGCCTTGATTACCTTGATCACCTTGATCCGAAATCCAAGGTGCTCAAGGGCCAAGCCATCTTGATCATCTTGATCCTGTCGGCAGACCTTCCCTTTCTAATTACCTTGTGAAGAGCGATGCGCGGCGAATAGTATCTATTAGCACGCGACTCGTAACATTTGTCTTCTATTAAATTCTATATATCTTTTACTATTGTTAAATATAAACTTGTTTTTGTTGCTATTAGTATACTACAAAGATAATTTAGACATATTTCTTTATAATTAATATAGATTTATTGTTGAGAGAATTAGTTTTATCGAGATATTTGCTCAAATATATTTTAAAACAATGTCGAAAAGCAATATTTACAATATCTAGAAAGTTACAAGCCTATTTTATTATTATTTTAAGATAGTATTAAGTCGAATTTTTAAAAATACAAGATAAAATATATTTGTAGAAGATATTGTTACTATTATTGACTTCAAAGATTTATCGATAACTATATATATATTATTAGAAAAGATAAAAATAGTTAACAAAATGTGCAATATCTAAATAATACTTCTAATTGCAAAGCAACAATAATACTAGTTGTGCAAGCTAGTTAAGCAATTGCTAATTATTATATATATAGAAGAGTTAATAAGAATTTTGTTGAGATAATTAGATTAAAAAAGAAACGCAAGAGTTAACAAAAAAAAATTAAATAACAAAGCAAAAATATTAAACAAGTAAATACGCAACAAGAAATATATAATAGCTCTAATAGAGAACGTTTTAAAAATATTATATAGTATCTATTTAGATATCTTTAAATACTTAATCATTACATAAAACATTATTAATTAAGTTAGTTAACAAGTTGTTAGAAAGATTGCAAAGAAAACAACAAAATACTTTCAATATTAAGATAGCAAATAGCGAAAAATCTTAATAATATCTATAAAGTCTTTAGAAATCTAGCAGATATTAATATATATTCTTTAAGCTTTAAAGCTTTCAAGCTAGTCTTAGAAAGAGCTTAAAGAATATTACTATTTATATTTTTATTAGCTTGCAATTGTCTTCTAACTCTTCTTTACAAATATTGTTTATTAGAATATTCTTAATAGTTTTATTAGCCTTTTTGTTATTAACTTTGCTATTTTTATTATCTATACAATTTTAAGTTAGACAACAACAAGCTTTGTATATAAGAAAAACAAAAACAATAAAAACTTTAATTAAAGAGAAGAAAATTGCTATAAAATTATAACTTAGTTCAATAGTTATTGTTTAAATTAGATTCTTGTAGCAATAATAGACTAATCGCGAGAAACCGAAAATATCACGTGAGAGCGTCAAGATTCGGTTCCTCGATTTTTTTTGAAATCAAATTGCTTAAAATAGTAACTTTTCGATTACATACTTTGTTATCTCTTAAGCTTTCAAATACGAATTTTTTATTCGAAGCATTTATCAAATTCTTGTTATTGTTTTATTGATTACGTCGCTTCGATAAGCACTTAAATATCAATTTATTAGTATTTAAATTCGAGAGAGACTTTCGAAGAGAAATATACAAAATCTTGTTGTTGTTAGATTTGCTAATAGCTTTTTTGTTGCAAAATACAATCTTTTGTTGCAATTTTCGTGTGCATTTCTCTCTTTGTATTACAAATTAATTGTCTTATCTTTATTGTATTTTCTTATAAATATTTGTTAATATACTATAAGTATAAAGATCGCAATTGTTAATAGAGTAAAGTACATATTTTCGATATATTGTTTTTCGAAATAAATAGATATTTATATCTTGTGTTTAAACTTCTCGATATAATAACAAATTATGATTTTTATTATTTTAATTGTCTCTAAAATTATAGAATTAAACATGTATTTAATTAAAGAATTAATTTTAAAACTTTTTTAATTGTTGTTAAAAAACAAAGATATAAAAATCTTAATTATTATTAAGTTTGCAAATAGTTTGAATTAAATACTCGAATAAATTAATAAAATATTATATCTAAAATAGCGTAAACTTGTGAAAAATTAAGAGATTAATAAAAAGCGAAAAGATAGAATTGTATTAAGAAGAAAAACAAACAAAAAAACTATTGTAATATATCGAGATATATTAGTCTTAAATTTAGACTATATTTGATTAAGATCTAGTTAAGATTTAACTTAAATCTTAATTAGATCTTGACAATTTTTACTTAAGCAAAGAAGATAATATTTATTGTTATTCGAAAATACTTTGCTTTTGTTTATTTGTCGAAGTCTTCTTTATATCTTTTACAATCTTATTTAATATTATCAATCTAGATAATTACACACAATTTAATAATTTTAAGTCTAATTGTATGCAACTCGATAATAGTAGCAATGCAAATAATTTTTATAGTAGCGTCGACAGTAGCAATTTAAGTAGTAATAAAACGATTGTTACAAATATTGAACTAAACAATAACAATAATAACAATAGCAAGAAAGATAATAACAATTAGAAGAAGACTAACATAGAAATCGAATTAAATAATAACAATAATAACAACAACAAAGAAAGTAGAAATTAAGAAGATAAAAACAAACAAGAGAGTATTAAAAAAGAAAATTATATAATTACAAACAATAAATCTTAGTATCTTAATATTGATTTACTTGTAATAAATTATAACAAAATATTACTTATTGTCTCTAATAATATTAATATATCTATTAAGAATAATTCAAGTTTTGTTAATTTAATTAAGATTTATCTTGTTGCTTCGACTATTATAAAGATATATCTTATATTAATAAAAACTAACTTTTGAATATCAAATTATCGAAAGACTAATTTTGTGTTTTTTTTACAATTATTGTTCTTTATTCTAAATTGTTGTTCTCTTATAAGATTAATTAAATCTTATTGTTAAAGTAAAAATAAAATTGTAAGTAGTAAGCATAAGTTCGACAAACTTGACACTTATAAATTACGTTCAATTATTAAATTTATAACAATTAAGAATATTCGCATATATTATATATTTAATTAACATTAAAAGATATTGTTAAATACATTTTTATGTTTAAGAATACAAGAAAGATATTAAATTCGATATCTTTAATCTCTTAATACAATTGATAAGCTAAGCAATATTCTTATTACTTATATAAAGTTGTCGTTTCTATTATCTACAATACTAGACAACTAGATCGAGATATTGTTTGCATAATTAATAAATAATAATATAGAATTGTTGTTCTTGTTACTTAAACTAGTTGTCGTTTTTTTGTATTTTAAAAATTTTGTATTATATATTATTGACAATAATTTATTTGTTAAATAACAATCTCGATTGTCGACTTATTTGTTGTTTTCTTCTTCATCTATAACAATAATAAAAAAAGCACAAGTAGAGTTGTTATTGTCTCTTTCTCGTATATAAAGCAAAGCAACATTCTATAATTCGATTTTATTATTTTTGTCTTCGTCTTCTATGCACGAAAATTCTATTTTAAATAAATAGTATGCAAAAGAATAAAATAAAAAGAAATAAATATTAAGTTAATTATTGTTATATAGTTTGATAAATAAGACTTTGATTAAGTTGCTCTCTTAAGAATTCGATAACAACAACACAACATTAAATAAGATTAAGTTGTAAAATAACATTATTGTTAACAACAATATATCTAGATTGTTATATTTTATAAGAGAAATTTAATTGCATATCAAAACAAGCAATAATATTAATTTCGACAATAACAAAATTAATAATTTGTTGATTTTTGTGTTCGAATATTCGCATTATATTATAATTAACTCTTTTTTTTAGTTTTGTCAAAATATATATATTTAAATCTCTTTATTATTTTCTTCTTATTTAAGATTGTTATCTTTTGAGTTTTGTAATACTTGAGCAAATTGTTGTTGTTACAAATTGCGTAAATAATTAAAATACGAAATTACAAAAGTCTCTAAAAAGAAATGTAAATTTTGAGAAATATATATTAATGTTATTTGACAAATATCTAGTCTCGCTTATTGTTTTCTCGATTAATTATTTTATAATTGTCTTGTTTAAATCTTGATTAAATTTCAAACTTTTAAAGATTATAAATTTTTGAAATTAAGAAATCGATTAATTCTAAAACTTTGTTACTTTGTAAAAATCTTTTTATTAATATAAGTAAAACTCGCGTCTTTGCTCTTGTTTTTAATGTTTGTACTAAGTATTCTATTATTAATGCAATTAAGAATGTTAAATGTATTTCAACTTATATTAATTTCTTTGTTGTAAACAAAGATAATAATGATCAAAAAGAAGTAATCTCTTTTTGCGTAATCGCTCTTATAATTAATATTATTAAGAAGTATAAAGATTGCATTTCAAATTTCGCGTTTTAAGAATTTGTCTTCTTTTCTAGTTTAAACGCTAGCAATATTAATTAAGATCTTGCATAGAGTAGATGTTTTTAAAAACAAAATTTCTAATATCTAGCTCGAATTTAATTTAGAATAGATATTCTCAAAGATTAGACTTTCGATATTTAAAAATTAAGATAACTTAAATCTAAATTAGATCTAATTTTCTAATAAAAAGGATCTTAATATTTGAAGATTAATTTAATTTAAATTAGAATTAGATTTAACGTAGAAACAATTGCTTTTTAGACAAAAGATCTTTAATATTTAAAGAACAATCTAATTCAAATTTAAGTTACGTAGAATAGTTGTTTTTTAGAGAAAAGATTTTTAATATTTGAAGAACAATCTAACTTAGATTTGATTTCGATTTAGTTTAGAACAATTGCTTCTTAAAGAAAAGAACGTTAATATTTAGAATTTAATCTAGCTCAAATTTGAATTAGATTTGACGTAGAATAGTTGCTTCTTAAACAAAAGATCTTTAATATTTAAAGAACAATCTAATTCAAATTTGAGTTACATAGAATAATTGTTTGTTAAAAAAAGACTCTTAATATTTGAAGAACAATTTGACTTAGATTTAATTTAGATTTAACTTAAAATAATTGCTTCTTAAAGAAAAGACTTTTAATACTTAAAGAACAATCCAATTTAAGACAATTGCTTTTCAAAAAAAAGATTATTAATATTTAAAGATTAATCTAATTTAAATCTAAGTTAAATCTAACGTAAAATAGTTGCTTCTTAGATAAAAGATCTTTAATATTTGAAGAACAATCTAGTTTAGATTTGAATTACGTAGAATAATTGTTTCTTAAAGAAAAGATTCTTAATATTCGAAGAACAATCTAGTTCAAAATAGTTGCTTCTTAAAGAAAAGATTGTTAATATTCGAAAATTAATTTAACTTAGATTTAAGTTAGATTTGATATAGAACAATTGCTTCTTAGAGAAAAAATTCTTAATATTTAAAGATTAAGTTAATTTAGATTTAAACGTTTAGATAACAATAATATAATAGTCTTTTTGTCGATATTAATAACAATTGATTAAGAATTATTCTAGTTTTTACTTTGTTATTTTCGAATATTTGTTAAGTTCGCGAACTAGTTCAAGTAATTTAATATAAGACGTTTCAATTCTTTGCTTTTGTTTGTTCGATAAATAGTATTAAAAAGATGCTTTAATTGTGTCTTTACTTTCTTTATCTTAATAATAGAAAGAACTATTTTCTTAATACGTTGTGTGTTGTAATATTCGACAATAAGCTAAAAGTCGCACTTGAAGAATTTTTTAATATTTAATATTTGTTGTTTTTGTCGATAATTTCGCTAGTCTTTTTAAATAACTTCTAAAAATTTGTCAAGAAATTTTACTAAAAGACAAGATTTTTGATATTATAAATAGAAAGTTAGCATAACGTTAAAAAGATTAATTATTTTCTTTGTCTTTAAAGTCATAGTTGCAAATATCTTGTTGTAATATATTCTAACGCTAATTAATAAAGACTTGTAAAAAGATAAAAAGACAACATTATTATATTCGAGAATAACTTATTTCTTTGTTTTATTGTCTTTGATTTAACAAAATCTTTCTTTTATTAATATTTCTTTTTCTTATTTTCGACTTCTTGATCTTATATAATATTCTTGTTATTTACTCTTTATTTTATTCTTTTTTTGACAAGAATTAACTTAGATTAAGTGCGATTTAAATTAGCAATTGCGTCTTCGAATCTCGTTTTATATTTAGTAATGTCTTATATATTTGTTTGCAATTCGAATTTTCTTAGTCTTAAATTAAGAATTATATATTTTATTGTATTAATCTTAGTTAATAAAATTGTTAATATAGTACTTTTTGTACTCTTGATTTGTTAATACAAGATGCATGTTGCGAATAATATATAATATATTATAGAAACGTCAAGATTGCAAATATTTAAAATTCTTATTTATATTTTATATATTTTGTAAATAACTTTTTTGTTAACTTAGCGCTTTAACTTAACAAACGCTTTTATATATCTTTGTAATTGCTTATTACACTTCAATTTCTTGTAATCAAGTATAAAAATAATAAGTTGCACGCTTTTTACACATCTATTACTATCTATTGCTAATTCGTTGTTTCGATATTTCTTATTTAACTCTTTATCTTGCATTTATACGCAATCTCTTTGTTAATTGCTTCTATTGCGTCAATAAAAGACGTATTAAATTATATTCTTTTGTAGTTAATCTAAATTAATATAATCTTTTTTGCTTTATTTTTAATATATTAAAGACTTATAAACTTTAACAAAGTAATTCTTTATTTAAAACAAATTTTGTTTTTGAATATTCGAATTAGCAATATTGTATCTTCTCTTGCGTTTTTTTTAAATAAATATTGCTAAAGTCTCTATAAAGTTAGAGCACTTAAATTAATTTTCGATAACAAGTCTTTTAGCTTTTTGTTAATATTAGTTGTTTTAAATTTAAATCGATAAATTGTGTATTATTGTAATTGTTAAAATCAAATATTATTAACAAATTCATTAAATTTTGACTCGATATTGTAATATTATTTTTAACTTTTGTTTTGCAACAAATGTTGCTTAAGTTTTCAAATATAATATTACATCTTTTATAACAATAATATTAATATGTCAAATATTATATATTAATATCTACGTATTTTAACTCTTTGTCTTGTTTGTTTTTATAAATAATTATTTTTACAAAAACTTATATATTGCTTTCTTGTAAAAGATATTAGAATTTTGAGTATTATTAAACAATCGAATAAAAGTTATATAGTATATTAAGATATAAAGCTTAAAAATGTTAAAATAAGTTTTATTTTTGTTGTTCTTGTTATGCGTAATATTTTGCAATTAATTTTTGACAAAAATTATTTTTAAATTGTTATTTAATATAGTATCTACTTTAAGTAATTTAATATATTTTTGTTATATAAAATATATTAAGCGAATATAACGAAGTTTATAATTGTTCGAACATAATATATTGTTATATCTTGCTTTTCTAATAATATAGATATTATTGCAGAAATTAGTTGCAATATTATTGTTTTTTGTTTGATTTTGCTTTATTATTAAATCTTGTTAAAAATTTTAAATTTCTTTAAGTTAACAAATTTAGAAATTTAACAAAAGCGTTTGTTAAATTAAATCGAATCTATCGATTCGATAATTGTTTTTCTCTTTTTTTTGTACTTTGCTAATCTCTTAAGATAAGTATAAGAAATAATATTGTTAATTAAAGCAACAAATTAATCGATCAATTTTATAATTATATTCTTGAGTAATTAATAAAAAATATTTAGATTTATTAAAATATAAACGTTGCAATATTTGTAATTTTATATTCAATTCTTTACAAAGTAAATCTTTATATTTGTTTTATTTTTTTTCGAGTTAAAATTTTGTTTAACAAGCTTAATTTAAGTATATTTAAAAGTTTAGTATTTTTATTTTTTTGTAAGATTTTCTTGTTTGTTAGAAGAGACTTTGCAAATACTATAATGCTTGTTTTTCTTAATATTAATAATAAGTACTTGCTCTTTGTAATTCATTATTATTTTTTTAATAATTAAATAATAACTTCTTGTAAAGTTATTTGTATATTAAACATTTATATCGAATTTTTTAAGTTTTTCGAAATCTTTATTAAATTAATACGAAAAACATATATATTATAATTACAATATATACGTTTAAAGATTATTTTTATAATTTAATAATATACTTTTGTTTGTAAATATAATTAATATTTCTTCTTAATCTTTACAATTAAATTTAATTTTACTAATATTATTTTTAATCGAGTTTAATTTTGTCTAGTTGTATAATTAAAATTGTTAATAATAAAATAAATCGATTACAAGCTTTAATTGTTATAATAATATATTATTTGCGTCTTGTTTATAAATATAAGAATTAAAACGATAATTGCTTTTGTTAATACTTAATTTTGTATACTTTATTATTAATTTCTTGTATATATCTTTGTATAAACGCATATATTGTTTGTTGTTTTAATTTAAATAGACGCGTATATTAGATTTTCTTAAAACAATTTGTGTTCTAGTAGAAAGCACATTACATTTTTTACATTTCAATAATATATAATATACTTAACAATAGCAAGATTATTTAATATACTCTTAACAATAAAGTTCTTATTTATTTAATTGTTATTTCGAATTTCGTATAATATTTAATGTATTTGCGCATATTATTCTTTAATATTATATATATTGTTTGCGCACGTATTCGAAATTCGCATTTCGAAAAAGAGCGTCAATAGTATTTTTTGTAATTTTGTAATTTATTGATTATTATATAAACTTCTAGTTTGTAATATCTCGAAAAGACTTATATATTATACAAGAAACTTTAAAATATATTGTTATACTTTCTTTAAATTAACAAAGACAATTTTTTTTTTAGCTATAAACTTGTTAAATTTCTTAGTTCTCTTCTCTTTATTATACAGTATCCGGACAAAAGTTTTCGCGAAAACGCGGAAATTCGCGTCACGCATTAAATTTCCCTTTCAAACCACCTACTTTCTTCAACTATTATACGATGATTCGCAATTCATTAGGTCCAATTTCTTCAAATCGTGTTCACAAACAAGAATATATTCTTTATCAAAAAGAACTAATTCATGGGACCATTAGTGATAATTTGACGCCATCAAAGATTCAACGTCTTCATGAAATTCTAGAAAGCTTCGTTCGAGACATTTGCAACGTCGTCGTTTGACAACATCACGATTAATCTAAATCTCGTTTAGAACGTCCTAAAAAGCTTTCATTACGTGATGAACGTCATGTCATTAGAATTGTGCGTTTAGATTCAAAGATTATCTACAAAAATCTTTTTACAAAGACAAGAATCAACGTTTTCACTAAAATCATCTATCGCATACTAAAAGAGAAGAGTATTATCAATTGGCTATGCAAAAAAAGATCTCTATTGACGCTTAAGATTGCGAACAAACGTTACGCATGGGCGTTAACTCACGAACATTGAACTTTTGACGATTGAACGAAGGTTATATGGAGCGACGAATGTTTCGTCGAAAGAAACATGCGCAAACGACGTCAATGATGCTTTCGTACGTCTTCACAAAAGTGAAATAAAGTTATGATTCAATTATACAAAAAAGAATACGACTTTAGCATTATGATGTGAGCTTGTTTTTGAGATTTAGAACGCTTAAATCTCTATGCTTTAGAGCGTGACTTTGAGGCGAAAAAGCATGAATACTTCGCCAAGTCCTATCTTAATATACTTGACGATAATCTTCTTAATGTCTATCAACCAAGTCTTATTTTCATGCAAGATAACGCCCCTATACACATAGCAAAAGCGATGGCGTTGTAATTTCGCGAACATAGTATAAACGTCATGGAATGGCCACTCTATAGTCTAGATATGAACCCAATTGAGCACCTTTAATTTCTACTCAAAGAACACGTCTATAAAGTTAACCCCCATATAAACGACGTGGTTGGCAATGAGAATAGGATCAAAGAGGCCTTATTTGATGCATTATATAAGGCGTGGGAGGCGTTAGATAAGGACTACTTGCATGATCTAGTGTGAAGTATGAAAAGAAGAGTTAAAGCACTTATTGCGTTCGAGGGATGATATATCAAGTATAGACTGATCGCGTCGGGTCGGGTCATCGAGTTCGAGCCAGGTTCTTGGCCCGCCAAGACCTAGGTCGGGTCAAGATTTTGATATCGAAAAGTCGATTTGGGTCACGATGTTGATATCGAGTATTTGGGTCGAGTTAAAGGGTAGATATGAAGTACTTAGCGTATAACCTGGTTCGACTCGCCAAGACTCGAAAAATTTAGATTATTTTTGAAAAAGTGCATTAATCAACTTAATCAAGTTGATTAATTTAATTAATTTGTTTATAATATTATATAGTAATGCATTTAGGTAATGCATTTGTACGTTATTTGTGCGTTATTATTTTTAAACTATTTTTAGTAATTCAAATAATGCGAATTTTTTTAAAAATAGAAAATCTTGGCATTTTGACGTCATTTTCGATTGCTTGGCGAGTCGATCGAGTCGAGTCAAGAAATCGTTGACTCGAGTCGATTCCAAGTTGGGTCACGATGTTGGTACCAAGTATTTGGGCCGGGTCAGAAAGTTGGTATCGAGTATTCGGGCCAGGTTAGAAAGTTGATATCGATTCCTGGCCCAACGATCAGTCTAATCAAGTATTAGAACTAAGAAATTTTGGGATGATACTTGTCAATTGAGTGCAAATCACTATCTAAATTATGTAGCTTCCTAGTTCTTTGCGTGGTATACAATGGATGCAAATGGGAAGATGTTTTTTAGATAAGAGCGAGATTCGCGAATACTTTTGTCCTAGTATTGTACTTCTTTATTATTAGAGAGAAGACAATAGATTGTAGCAAAATCGCTTTTTATCAAATTATTAAATATTTTAAGAATTTAATCTTAATTAATAATATTGTTTTATTATAAAATTGCAAGATAGCAAATTGTAATCTTTGTAAGATATGCACTAAAAAATTCATTTAATTTTGATTTAACTCGAAAGATTGTAAAGCTTTGTTATATATTTTTTTATTTAACAAATTTAATATCTTAGTTTTCGCTACAATTTGCTTAAGTTTAAGAAGACTATTGCGTAATTAATATTATTTATTTGTTCTTTAATTTATTTTAGATTTTTATTTTAGATTTAAATTCTTTTCGACGCTTTTTTTTTGAGTTATTAAGTATTTGTTAAGATATTATATTAATTTATTGTTATTTTTTGCTTTAAAGTTGCAAGTATTACAAATATATAATATAATACTTTAATTGCTAGTTTTAATAATACTTTCGACTATATATAAATTATTGATGTAGCAAAAAAAGACATCTTAAAATAATTTGCATATTATATATCGATAATTGCGAACAAAAATAACAAATTTCATTACAAAATCTCGTGTTTAACGCTAAATCTTATAGAGAAAAAGTATTGTTAATTTTACAAAATTGCAATTAATAGCAATGTATACAAATTAATATTTTAAAAAGAAACAAAAAGACTCGTAATATAAAAGAAGATATAAGATATATTTATCTTATTGCTTTACTTATAATATAAGAGAAATACTAATTCTTATTTATGTTTAATTAAATATTAAGACAAATATTAATAGTTATTATTACAATGTTCTTATATAAATTGAGTTTAACAATTAGATTATTGTAATTTATAATTAATTAAAGTGCTAATTAAACAATATCTAATTAATTGTATAAGATATAATCTTTGTTATTAATAATTGTTTCTTTCTAATAGTAGTATTGTTTTTATATGTATTAGTACTTAAGTTTAAGCGCATTCGAAAGAATTATTTGTATTTTGAATTTTAGAGCAACTCTTAATATTAACAAGAAATTAATATTAAAGTAAGAAAATGCGCTTTGTTATTGCTTAATATTTAATATTTATAAATATCAAGTTCTCTAAATTAAATAATTTAGATCTAATTTAAATTACAAGATTATACTCTAAATTAGAAAAAGAGAAGATATTAAGCAAGCACAAACTTATATTTAGAATTAGATTTGTCAAATTTAGCTAAAATTTAATTGAGATTTAACTCAATATAAAATTATACTATAAATTAGAAGAATAAAAGACATTAAACAAGCAAAAACTTATATTTAGAATTAGATTTGTTAAATTTAGTCGAGATTTAGTTAAGATTTAATTTAAATACAAGATTATATTATAAATTAGAAGAAAAGATATTAAGCAAACACAAACTTATGTTTAGAATTAAATTTATTAAATTTGATTAAGATTTGATCGAGATTTGATTTAGATATAAAATTATACTATAAATTAAAAGAAGAAAAGATATTAAACAAATACAAACTTATATTTAGAATTAGATTTGCTAAATTTAATCAAAATTTAATTAAGATGTATCTTAGATTACAAGATTTTGAAATAAGCGTATAAGTTAAAAGAAGCTTAATAACAATTTTATTGCGTTTGATTGTAAGAACTTTGTGCTACTTTATTCTAAACATACTTTTATTATTATTAGATTTCTTGCATATTCTTAATATTAATAAATGCATTTATAGAAGTATTATTTTATTTAATAACTTCGATTCTTTGTTTTTTCTTAATACTTATAATCTCGAATGCAATAACAATAAAGTCGAATTTTATCTTTTATTTTTTGTTTATTATACGTTCAATTCTCGCTATCGCATAAAATATATAATAGAATATTTTATTAATATTGTTTTAATAATAAGCAAGTTTGAAAATCTATTTATTTAACTTTAAGTTAATAATAAATTTAAATACAATAACAATTGTTATTTGCTAAAGATTTAATATTGTTCTTATAAGACTTATTATATTAATAAGAATATTTGATTAATTATAAACTAGAATATTGTTAATTTTTACATTCTTCTTAAGCATAAACGTGTCAACTATTACGTCGCGCTTTGTTTGACTATCGTAAGTTATTTATGTACGTCGACTTAATATAAGACGCTTGCAAAGAAATTATATAGAAGAAGTTAATATTTGTTAATTACAAAGTGTATCGAACGTTATACTTAATTTATAAGATAACAAATACTTCGATTCTTGTAAATAAAAGAGTTAAATTAGAATATCAATTTACGCGTTCTATTATTAATATTATTTTAAGAAACAAAAATATAATAGATACTAAAATGTCAAGATGCAATTTAAGAAATAGTTTAATAACTTTTAATTTCGAGATATTTTAAATAAGACGTAAATAAAAGTTTGCTAAGAAGTAATAAGTTCTTGTTCGATCAATAATTAAGTCTATATATATATTCTTTACTTTAGCGTTTATTATTTTATTTTTTATTTAAAAGAGTTAATGTTATATTCGATTACAAACAATATATTGTTGCAAACATAAAATAAGCTAGCTTCTTTATAAACTCTTTTGAACTTTAATATTGTTAACTTTTTTGAATATTGTTAAGAGTAAATTTGTTTGTAACAATTTTAATTTTAGATAAATTGCAATTTTTTAAGCTATTGTAAGCGCATACTCTTTTACTTGATTATTAATTATTTATAATTAATAATAAGATTATTCGAAAATAAAGTAAGAACAATTTTTGATACAAGCTTTTAAACTCGATTAAATAATTCTCGAATTAACAATTCTTTTTGTAATATTAAATAATAATGCAAAGCACAATTTTCGCAAAAAGTTAACTAAATATATTTGTCTTTTTTTTAGTTTTTTTGTTAATAATTACTTGATAATTTTTAATAGTCTTCTTTATTGCTTCTATTATAATTAGCTGAGAAACGTAATACAAATATTTCGAGACTCTAGTGCACTTAAGAGCTCGCAATATTATTATAATTAGCAACAACAATAGAAACAAAATATTAATTAATTTTGAACAAAATTGTTTATTAAAATCGAAACTTCGATTTGTTGTTTTTTATTTGTTGTTAAATTTTTTAAATTCTCTTTTCGAAATTTCGACGTTATAGAATTTATTAATATTAAAGAAGTCGCAAAGAAGATAATTAATTTATTATATTTTTCTTGTTCTTTTTGTATTTTTCTACAAGAAGTAACTATAAGTATCGATAATCTTGTTGTAAATATAAAATCTCTAGAAGCTCTAAATAATTTATTGTTATAACATAGTATCGACAATTATATTATAATATTTATTGAGATTAAAACCTTTTTTTGTTTAAGATAATTAATTGCTAAGCTTTTAAATAAATAAATATAAAAATCTCGAATTATTTAAAGTCGATTTCTTAAGTTGATTAAAGATTTTATTTTAGATTTCTTGAATAAGTTATAAAGATGTAGAACCGTAATATCTAGCTTTGCTAAATCGATAATTTTAATAATAACTTGATATTAATTGCCAATATTAATGCTTAAAATTACAAATAAGATTGATTTTTTAATAAAACAATAATTATAATAATTAAAATCGAATTTGCACAAATAGACGTCTAATTAAATATCGAAAGTATCAATTAAAGAACAAGTAAAGATCTTACATACTTAATAAAAATAGTAACAATAAACAACAAATTTCGCTTTTTATTTAAATAGATTATTTTTCAATCGACGTTATAGATAAATTTAAAGAACAATAACAACAATTGCTTCAATTATTTGTAAATAAATATTGTTAATTTTTATATTATTAATTAAATTAATATATATTATTTTCTCTAAATTTATTTTGTCTCTTATAAAAATGTTACAAAGATCTTGAATGCTTATATATACTCTAATTATAAATTAAATAATCGAATATTGTTAATAAAAATAAGCAACAATATATTTGACAATAATTATATAACTTTTTTATCAATTTTTGCAAAAATTGATTTTATAAAATATGTAACGCGCTCTTATATATTGTTAACAAAATATTTATAAAGTTGACAAATTTGCGTTGTCTTAACTCTAATAATTAAGTTAATCTTAATACGCAAGCAAAGAAATAATATTTTAATTTAATATATAAATCTTTGTTTTGCGCTTTATTGTTCTTGTCTTTTTTGATTTTTTTAATATTTGCGTTCTTTTATTTTGTGTTTAACGTGACAATAAGAACAATCTTTATTTCTCTTTTATTAATCTTGATTGCAATTTTGAACTTAAATTAATTGTTATTTCGATTGTTCGAAATATTGTTAACAATGTTTCTTAATATATTTTTTGCTTAGCTTTCTTAAATAGAGACAAAGTAATTATTAATTATTTGTTGTTTAAAAGTTTAAAAATTTAAAAATTTAAAAATAAACAACTTCGAGTCTAAAGCAATACAACATTAATTTTAAAGACGTAAAATAAAAAGAATATATTAATATATTAATTAATTTTATTGATTTTTTGCAACAACTTTGCTAAACAATATAATAAGATTTTCGTTAATTCGAAGACATTAAGAAAAAAAAGATCGAACAAATTATTTTTAGAATTAATATTAATTAAATATTTTTGCATTTCTTTTGTTCTTCGAGTAGATTATAATATAAAAGCAAGAGATTAATTTACTTATATTGTTTTATAATTAATATTGAACTTCAATATAATTTCGATATATACATTAACTGTAACAATCTTGTTTCGCAAATTGTTGTTCTTAAATAGAGCAATAAAATTGTTTAATATATAATATCTTAAAACTTAATTAATTTTGTCGCAAAAAAAATTGCGCATTTAAAGTCGAACTTAAAGAATGTTTAAACAAAAGTTGTTAAATTACGAACAATTTCTAAATATAATTGTAAAGAACTATTCAATTTTAAGTTTGCACAAAAGTATAGATAATTTTATTCGAAGTAAAATACAACTAATTGCAAATTCGTTTAATATAAACTTAAAGACAAACTAATAAAAAGAGAGCAAAATAAAGAAGAAAACTAAGACGAAAAAAGAGCTAAAAAAAGCAAAAAAGAAATCTATTAATAAAAAATGCTTTTAAAGATTAGTATTGTAATTTTATCTTTTTAATTTCTTTGTAAACTTTTCTTTTATTACAACTTTAATATTAAAATTATCGATATAAGTAATTGAATTTTTATTAAAACATTTAATATATATAAAATGCTTAAGGATTTTTGTAAAATTCTAAGATTTTTGTTATAAAATAAAAACAAAATTTACGCATTTTAACTCGAATACTATTTTGAGATAAGCGTTGTCTCTTTAAATTTTAAAAGAATATTGTTTTGTTAAACAAGCTTTAATACTTAAATAAGAGATTGCTTAACAGTATACTTGTAAAAAAAACTTGCTTGACAAATACTTTAATTCAAATACATATATTATTTTTAGTAATAAAATCAAGAATTATTAAAAGTAATATTATAATAAATTGTTAATAAATAATATCTCAAAAAAGATAATAACAAGAAAAGTATAAATAGACTATAAATAACAAAATAATAATTAAATAATTGTAAACTTATTAAGATAAAATATATGCGCGTTAGAATCAATACAAAAATAGTAGTTTATAATTTAAGTATTAACTTGTTGCAAAATATCGAATATTAACAAAATAACAATATTGAAAAATTTATTATTTATTATAAGTCTTCTTAGAATTGACGCAAATAATAAAGACTTCGAAATAGATATTAGATATTAAGAAGTCGAATTATAAAGAACATTTAAATAGTAAATTAAGACAAGAATGTATTTACAAGAGTACTCTAATGCGCTAGAATGCAAAATAAATAATCGAAGTTAAATTAATCAAGATTTAATTTAAATTTAACTCAAATTTTGATTACAAATAAGAAATACTTACAAGATAATATTAATTCGAATAATAAATTTGGGCTTTTTAAAGAACTTAATTAGAGTTGTTAAAACAATATATAAATTTAAGTATTTATAGATATTCGAAAATCGTATATTCGAATTTCGAAAAACGCGCTATAAATATAATTCTCTTTGAAATCGAAAAAAAATTAATTTTAAATATTAAAGAAATTGCATGTTTTATTATTAAAATTATTATTTAAGTAATAAAACTTTAATATCTAGTTTTTAGAATTATTTTGTTAAGTTGTATTTAAACTTCTTTTTGCTAATTTAACGTAATTTTAATAATATAATCTATCTTATAAATATATTTAAAATATAACATTTAATAGTAAGTTTTGTTTACAATTATATTGTAAATAAAGAAAGCTTAAAGTAATAATATCGAATACAATTAATAAAATCGATTATTATTATATAAGTTAAAGAGAATACATTTACTTTATTTTAAATTAATTTTCATTTTTTTTAGATTCTTAACTTTTTTTGTAAATTGATAGACGTATTTGTTGTATTATTAATCTTATTAATATTTTTACTTTTTCGACTCTTTATTGTATTTATTGTTTTGAACGTTTTAACAATAAAGTTTGTCTTAGCTTTCTATTTTTGATTAATTACGTGTTTGATTCTTGTTTTCGCATAAATAATATAATAAGTTATCTTGTTAATATTATTTTAATAATAAATATATTTAAGTATTTATTTGTTAAGCTTAAGATTGTAAAGTAACTTGTATAAAATAATTATTATAACTTGTTATAAATTCAAGTTTGTTCTCATAATTCTAGTTATCTTAATAAGAATATTTGATAAATTTTGATTTAGAAGCTTCTCAATTTTTACGTCTTTCTTTAGCAGAAAGAAAATTTATTATTAATTTGCGCTTCGATAAATTGTTGTAATATATTTAAGATTTGCAATTTAATATGCGATATTTACAAACATACTATGCAAGAGAAATTAATATTCGTTAATTACAAAGTATATTAAACAATATACTTAATATATAAAATAAAGAAGACTTCTATTTTAAGAAATAAAGAAATTAAAATAAAATATCGATTTACGCATTTTATTACAAGAGTTATTTTAAAGAAAGAAAATATTATAAGATTTAAAGTATTAAAATATCTTTTAAGAAACATTTTAATTGCATTGAATTTTAATGCATTACAAATAATTTGTAAATAGAAGTTTGTTAAAGAATACTTATTTTTTAATCGATTAATAATTGAATTTATGCAAATTCTCTTGATATTTATATTAATTTACTTTATTATATTTTTAAAAACAATAAAGACAACAAAGATTAAATATAAAGATTGCTATAAATGCGAAAAAGATAAATTGCGTTAAAAATATTCTTAATTTTTAACAATTTTAATTTAGTCAAATATTATTGAAGATAAAATTAAATATATTAATTTTACTTTTATTTAATTTGCAAGTTTTCGAATTATTTTATTTTTGTTTTAGATTAAGAATTGATTAATAAATTATATATTATAAGATGCTCTTTTAAAAAAATTGTAATAATTAACAATTATATAAGATTTTTAAAATCTACAAGACGTTTTTGTTTTAAAAACTCTTATTATAATATCGAATTAAAATATAAAATAAAAGCTTTGCAAAAACTTAAATTACTTTATTTGCTTTTTTTATTAACTTCTTCGTCTTAATATTTTGATATTTTTTAATATTTTTCTTTATAAATTGTAAATCGATTAATCGAAAATTATAATAAAAATATTCGAAAAAATTTCAAGACTTAAAGTTTGCAATTTTAAAAAAAGTTGCGATATTAATAGAATTAAAATTAATAATTGTTTTTAACAAAGTTACAAATCAAAATTAATATATTAATTTAATATTCTTTATAAAATCGATTATTTTTTATAATTTTTTCGAAGATTCTTTATATTATGCGATTTGTTAATTATAAAAAATTTACAATATAAACAAATAATCTTCTTTGTCTTTATAATTTTCTTTATCTTTTTTTAGAAGTTGTGTATATATAATTTTATAAATTTATTTTTTAGACGCGACTTTTATAAGTTTTAGATTGTTAACAATCAAATAGAAATATATATTAAGAATAAAGTTTTATATTAATTTGATTAATTAGTAAATATTTGTTTTAATAGCTTAATATTAAGATTTCGAATAATCTTAAATTTATTTTTAATATTTGCGATAATTGCATATTAAAATTCTTGAAAAGTTTGTAAAGTTTTATAAATATAATATCGAGACTTTTAAGATGAACAAACTTGATTATAGTTCGATATTAATTATTAATATTAATTCTCGAAATAAAAAAGACAATGAAATTGTTAATAAGACAAACTTTATAAAATTCGAAATTTAATTAATAAAAATATACGTCTAATTAAGAATAAAAAATATTTACTAAAAAACAAAGAAAGAACTTCGATACTTTGAAAAAACAATAAAGATAAATAGCAAACTCTTGCTTTTACTTATTTCGAATCTTTTATTATCGAAATTATAACTAATATTAAAAGACAATAGCAACAATAATCTCTATAGTTTGCACGTAAGCATTGTTAGTTTTCAAGTTGTTTATTAGATTAACAAAAATTATTTTTCTTAAACTTATTTTGTCTTCTACAAGTTCTTTATATAGATTATCTTTATTTGGGTTAATTATCGCAATAAAAAAAGCAATTAATTATTGTTAATAAAACATAAGTAATAGTATATTTAGCAAATAATACTTGATTTTATTGTTAATTGCAATTAAAATTATAGACACAAATTAAATAATGCGTAATTAAATATTATTAATTAAATGCTCGCATAACTAAGAATCTTAAGTTGCTTTAAATCTAAGATTTGCGTTGGTCTTTATACACAAACAAAAAAATAATATATTAACTTAACGTTTATATTTTTAAGTTAATTATTGTCTTTTTCGATATTCTTGTCTTGCAAGTTCTTATTATTCGATTTCAATTTTTTAATATTAACAATTTTTACTTTTGTATTAATTTCTTTAATTGAAGACTTAAATTTAAATAATTAATTCTTCTTCTTATCTAAAATATTATTAATTATTTTTCTTTTTACTTTGTTTTTCTTAATTTTCTTCGATAACGATAAAGAAATTGTTAACTTCTTATTGTCAAGTTTTAGATGTTTAAATATAAAGCGCTTCGAATCTAGAGCGATGCAATGTTAATTCTAAGAATGTAAAATATAAAGAATATTGTAATATATTAACTAGCTTTATTGATTTTCTTCGACAATTTTGCTAAATAATATAATAGAATTTTTGTTAGTTTAAAAATATTAAAAGAAAAAAAATCGAAAAAATTATTTTTAGAAATAATATTAATAAAAAGTCTTTGTGTTTCTTTTGTTCTCTAATTAGATTACAATACAAAAGCGAGAAATTAATTTATTTATATTGTCTTGTATTTAAACTAGAATTCGAAAATAATTATTTTTTATTTATTAAATTTGACAAACTTTATTGCGCAAGTTATTGTCTTTAACTAGCTTATATAATTTCTTTAATATAGTATACATTAAAAGTTAATTTATTTTGTCTATAAAAATACTACGCGTTTGTAGTCGAACAACAAGAAAATTTAAGAAGAAGTTGTTAAGTTGCAAGTTAATATTGAAGACAATTATAAAAAGCTATTTAATTGTAAATTTGTATAAAAGTATAAATATCTTTATTTAAGACAAAATGCAATTGAATTCGAACTTGCTTAACACAAGTTATAAAACAAGCTAATAGAAAGAAAACAAAACAAAGAAGAGTAAAAAAGCAAAAAGAAAATTAAGAGAAGCAAAAAAGAAATCTATTAACGAAAGAAACTTTCAGAGATTAGCATTGTAATTTTATCTTCTTACTCTCTTTGTAAGCTCTTTTTTTATTACAACTTTAATATCGAAATTATCAATGTAAATAATTGTATCTTTACTAAGATATTCGATAAATATAAAATAATCAACAATTTTTATTAAGTTTCGAAATTTCTTTTGCAAAATACAATTAATCTTTATTCGCTTTTAAATAAATATTGTTCTAAAATAAAAATGCGCTTAATATGCTTTTGAAGTAATATTGTGTTAACAAACAAATTATAAGACTTTGTCGAAAAAGTTTTTAATAACGTTTGAATAATTGAAAGAATACGTTTTGTTCGCATATATTTGCGTTTAAGCTTTTGAAATTTTGTTATAATTAAAATTAAAAACAAGTAAATAAAATATTATTGTAAGTTCTTGATAAATAAGTTCTTAATAATTGAATTAACAAAAAAATAATAAGAAAGAAAGAAGCAAACAATAACATTCAAGATTATTATTAAAAATTCAAAAGCTTACTAACGCAAAATGCATGCGCGTTGAATTTAATTTAATAATAGTAATTTACGATGCGCTATTATATAATTTATATATCTAGACAAGATCTCGATCAAATTTAAATTAAATCTAAATCAATTTTTTAAATAGGGACAAAAAAAGATCGAGTTGTCAAATTACAATATTTATATTAGCAAAGAGATTGTTATATATATATAGATAAAGTTTAAGCAAGTTAAATTACGTAAAGCAGAGTCTAGAATAAACTAATTATTGATTCAATATTTGATTTCAACTTTGAAATCGAATCAAATTGTTAAGAAATCGAATCAAATTGTTAAGAAATCGAATCGCTTAAAGAAGCTAGCTTATTACTATAATAAGTTTAGTTTAGTCGAAAAGTTGCTATTTTAAGCAATTCGATTTAAAAAAAAATCGAGGAATCGAATTTTGGCGCTCTCACGTGATATTTTCGATTTTTCGCGATTAGTTTAGTCTAGAAAGCAATAAGTTAAATTGTCGAATTACAAATTTGTTTATTTGCGAAAAATATGTTAGAATATATATATAAGTTAAATCTAAGTTAATTTGAGCTAATATAAGCAAGTTTTGATTTAAGAATAATTTATAGACAATATATATTTATAAAGAAATGTCTAAGATGCGCGCAATAATAGTTAAATAAAACAATTAGAATTGCAATATTTATTACTAGAGTTATAACAAAAATTACATTTCGTAATATTAAATATATATTTTAACAAAATAAAGTAAATATAAACTATAAAGTTGTTAATAAAAGAATATCGCTATTGTGATTAAGAACTAGCTATTAATTGATCTCGAATTATAATAGCAATATTTGCATCTTAAAGTTGACGAATCGCTTTCTTGAATTGCCAATATTCTATATATAAATAAAATGTATTTAATTGTTTGCAACGCTTGTTTATATTAATAACACTTTGTTTCGATATTAGATACTCTTTATCGAAATAGCAATAGCTAATTTACAAGGTCGACATTTTGCTCTTTAGATTTTTACTATAGTTTTTATCTCTAATTTGTCGATACTATTGTTTGCTCTTAATTTAAGACTATTTATCGACAAAGAACTTTATGCTTTCGACGAAAACAAACTATTAGTATCTATATTAATTGTTATTTACTTTTTAAGCATATCTTTTGCAAGATCTAGATATACAATATTGCTTTAACTTGATTTCTACTTTGTTTTAAACTCTTAATATAATAGTCAAATTCTTGCAACTCTCGATATATTAATATACGCATATTGTTTTTTGAGTTATACAAATAGTCTTATTTAGCTCAAACAATTAATAGTAACTATTATTGCATATTACGTTCTATATAATTTATTTACTTCGCGTTATTATTAGATCTTTTTTAGTTTGATCAACTATGTTTTGCAAAAACTACTATAATATTGTTCTAATTAGCGACAATATTATAGTGTTTCTATTTTATTAATCAAAGTACGCGATGTTCGAGTTTAGATATATATATTCGCTCTTAGCCAATAATTGCGAAGAAAGACTTGAATTTTCAAGAGACATAAATTCGAAGATCGATTGTACTTCAAGAGTATTCTATTTAGTAGCTAGTAGACTGACATATTTATTAATAAAGATTAACTTCGACTATTGCGCGAAACAAGACAAAGTTGAAGTAAGTATTAGACTATAAGAACTTAACTTGCTTCGAGTTGAATTTATTTCAAATTAAAGCGAATTTTGCGCAAGTTAAATCAAGTTATTCACGAGCTATATTTAGATTTAATAATGTATTAACTAAGAAGTTTATTATTGAAGACTAACTCTAGATAGTAAGTTAAGCGAATTAAATATATATAGATTTTTAGCAATCTTTCTATTTATTACTCTTGTATAATACAAAGATAAATATACAATTAGCAACAATAAATTTAAATTTAATAACTTAGAAATTGCAATTATCAAAAAGAGAATATAATATATTTACTAGACTTGAAATTATAATTTAATCGAATTTTGCTTTTTTCTCTATTTCTAGCAATCTTTTTGTATATTGCTTTCTTACTCTACAAATATAATATAAAGAAATAATACTCGAAATATATTTTATTATTATACATATTCTTAATTTTTAGTTTTGCGAAAAAGTGTCGATTGCGAACAAAATGCGTAGAAAGTATATTACAATATCTTAAAGTAAAGAATCGATAAATTTCTCAATCGTCTATATACAACTAAAGTAGAGATAAAAAATGCGAAAGAATTTTTTTTGTTATAGATACAAGTGCTCGAATTAGCTTTCTAAAGATTTTATTAAAAAGCTTATAAGATTTAAGAGAAAGCTTTGAATTTGCGTTAACTCTAATTAAAAAATTAATATTATTATTGTTTTAAATATTCGATTTGTTTTTTTTAATTAAAAAATAGAGTGCAAGAATTTGCGATATACTTAAAACAATATTCACAATATTTAAAATGCAAAAAAAATTTAAAAGCTTGTTGCGTTGCTTTGATCGAACAAAAGCGTAATATAACAATATTATTTAAGTTTATTAATATATACTTAATTGCGTTAATTTTAATAATAAAGTTAATCTCTAAATTGTCTTGTAGCGTAAACAACAAAATATTGCATAAAAAGTCTTGAATCTCTAAACAATATATATAATATTTTTTTAAATTGCTCGCTTTAAAACAAGAGACAAGAGTTATAATAAAGTCGATATTAGATTAACAATAACTTTCTTATTATCAATTTCGTAAAGATAATTATTTAGATACTTAACACACGTTATAGTAAAATATTTTTTCAAAAATAAGATAATAATCGATTTGATTTCTATAATATTAATTGTATTTACTAGAATTGTTTCGACAATTAAATTATTACAAATTCGTTTAAGAACTTAATTTAATAAATACTATAACTTTAGATCAAAAATAACAACTTTGCTATATAGATCTTAAATTGTTAAGTTAAACTTGTATTAAACTTATAAAATTAAAGAACTACTAGAAGAATGCAAAGTTATAAAACAATTATTGTATAAAGTTGTTCTTATCTTACGATTATTAATAGTATAATTATTAATATTAATATTAATGCTTTCTTGCGAATTTGTTTAAAATAAACTTTTATTTTGTTGCTAATAACTAGACTAATTGCGTCGATTTGAGAAATCGAGTTTAATTTAGAAAATTGAATCGAATCGAAAGTCTTAACAATTCAATTTCTAAAGTTGAAATTAACAATTCGATTTAACTTCAAACTTAAAATCGAAAATCAAATCGAAAAATTAGATCGAATTGTCAAGACTATTTTTAGTAAATTTTATTATTTTTAGTAATAATTTAATTATTTTTAGTAACAATTAATTAACAAATATATTAGAAATTTCTTTTTATAAATGTATTACTACTAAATATTATCTAGTAATTAATAAGAAATCTAAATTTAAACTTAATTTATACTATTTTTAGTATTCTTAACATTCTTAATAATTTAATTTGATTTCAATTTTTGAAATCGAAAATCGACTCGATTTAATTCGATTCGATTTCAAAATAATTAAAATCGAATTAATTTTCGATTCTATTTCTAAAGTTGAATTGTTGATTTAAGTCGATTTCAAAAGTTGAAATCCACAATCTAATCGACAATTAGTTTACTAATAACTTAAAATAATATGTAAATTTTAAAATTACATTTAAGCTTTCTCTTTATAATAACATCGAAATTAAAGAGTTACAATAAAATTAATATTATATTAAGTACTTCGCCTAGAGTAGATATATTTAATAGATATAATTTGTTTTATTTCTAGTAATCTTTTTAATTGTTATGAGTTGCAATATTATGCAAGATATCTATGCAACATTTTCTAACTATTATTAAGATACAAGATAAAAAAATAATTAATATATGTATTTTAAAAAGAATTCGAACTTTTGTTATTTAGATATTATCTCAACATATTAAAAGTTAGTTTCTCGTAATACTTGTAAAAATATCTAGATTGCTCCAATTACTAAGCTATCAAAACAAATACCTAATATATTGCGCAATAATTATTAAGTATTAAAAAACAATTTTGTTCTAGAAGAAATTTAAATTTTTATTTTCGCTAAAGGGCGTTTCTTCTTAATTCGAGTTGTATTTCAAATAAATATTTTACTTCAAATATAACTTGTAAAGTTTTAATTAATACGTTAAGATAATATTTAAAATATTTTAATTCTTAAATTACTAAAACGTATTATAAGAATATTAGCTTTAATACTATTTTATAAGTATTATTTTAACTTAATTACAAGCTAAACTATTGTTCGAATTTAAAATTATTCGTAAATCTAAAAATATAATTAAAACTAAAAAAATTAAAGATGACAATATTTGCAATTTTATATTTATCGTTTTATTAGTTTTGATAATTTTAATTTTTTATTAAATATTAATAGTAGTTTATACTTTCTAGCAAACAATAACAAAAAATTCTTTTAACTTTATTATTTAACAATTTCTTTATAACTTGTTTATACAATTTGTAAACAAATTATAATATATTCTAATACAAAGTTAATTTGCAATTAAAATATATTCTTTTCTTTAACTTAATTTTTGTTTGTACTTGTATTAATATTGTAATATTAATAGTATTTCTTAATTTATTTTTGCACGCGTTCGCAATTGCATATCTTGCTTCTCTTTTTCTTTCTTTCTTTCTTTTTTGTTGCTACTAATATAGATCAATTAAGTTATAATAATTGCAATTTGTATTTTGTAGTTTATTTTAAGCTTCTTTAAAAAAGCTTTGTTCTTAAGATTTAAATATAGATATTAAAGTTTATTCTTTTTAGAATTGTATTGTTTAACAATTATAATTGCTTATATAGTTGTTAAATCGAATAACTTGTGCAATTTATATATATAAGAAAATATTAAGAACAATTGTCTGCAAAAGATAGCAACAAATATAATTATAAAAATATTTTACATTAATTGCGATATTATTAACAACTAAGAATTTAATTATTGTTATTGCACAAAAATATTAATTTTAGATAAAAATTTATATAATACTAGAAGTTTAATATAATTAATTAATATTTGCGAAAGTATAATTTGAACGCAATAAACTCGCGAAATATATAAGTATAAAAATAAATCAAAAATGCAAACTTTATATAATATTGTTTTTGTATTATTTAAATTTATAGATTTAATATCAAATAAATTTGCAATCTCTTTAATATCTAGTATATTTTTTAAGATTTAAAATTTACAATTAGATCGAAAAGTTTGTGCGTTTATTAATATTTCATTTTCGTAAAATATTTTGTACGCGTTATAGTATATTTTGAGTGCATTTTAATAAACATTTTTTTAAGCAAGTTAATCGAGTTTTGTTTTTTAAAAAACTTTCTCAAATATTGCGTCGCTATTTATTAGATAAAGTAAAATAATTTTATTATAAAGATAATCTAGCGCATTCTAAGTCTTGCTATAGTAGTTTAAAAGCTTAACTTCGATTACTTTAATTACTTTTAATATATTCTTATTTTATTTTATATTTAGATTGATTGTTGAATTGAATTTCGATTTCAACTTTAGAAATTAATTCGATTTGTCGATTTCAATATTAGAATTCGATTCGAAATTCGATTTAATTTCTATTATTTTGAAATTAATTCAATTTGATTTGAGTCGATTTTTGATTTTAATATTAGAAATTGAATCGAATTGTCAAGGATGTCAAAAATACTAAAAATAATATAAATTTAGATTTAGATTTAGATTTTTTTATCTATTTTCTAGATAACGTACATTAGTAATATATAATATAAAAATAGTCTAATATATTTATTAATTAATTTAAATAGATTAACTATTTCTATTAAATTATTAATTAATTGTTACTATAAATAATAAAATTTACTACAAATAGTAGTCTTAACAATTTGAGTCGAATTTTCGAGTCGAATTTCGATTTTAAGTATAGAAATTGATTCGAATTATTGATTTCAATTTTAGAAATCGAATTATTAAGACTTTCGAATTGAGTTAATAGAAATTGTTAAGATTCGAATTGAGTACTCGATTCGAACTCGATAATTCGATTCAATACAATTAGTCTAATAGAGAAAGAAGCGCAACAATTTAAATAATAAATTTTGTTTATAAGAGAAACAAATATGCAATATTATATTGTTTTAACAATACGTTATATTTTACAACGTTAATCGAATATTTTTTTCTCGCAAACATAAGCGCATTCTTGTTTGTACTTATACTTTAATATATTAAGATTTATTTCTTTGTTATATTTAAGTTGCAATTATTTTACTCTTCGAAATTGTAAATCTATAGATATATTTTTAGCATAAGATATTGCTTTCGAAGATAATGCGCTAAAATAAATAAATAAATTGCTACAAATATTATATCTTGCTAAATCTTTAAATCGAATTTTTTTTATATTAAATTATTGTTGTTATATAGAATTAATTGTTTGTTATAATTGATTTTTTTATTTTATGCTAGCTTTGCAACGTCTTGATTTTTAAAAACTTTATTAATTGTAAACTCAATAAATGTTTAAATATATTTAATTGTTTCGAAAGTTTATTTTATAATCTTTTAATTTTTTGTTATGCAATTAATTATTTCGATACGCTTAGCGTTATTAATTTGTATATAGATAATAATAGTCTTTAGTTTGCGTATATAATAATCTAGATTTGTAATATCGATCTTTTTAACTTGTTTTATTAGTATTTTACTTAAAGTAAATTTAATTTTGTTGTTTATTAATAAGATTTTCGACTATAAATATTATTACTTAACTTTTTTATTCGTTTGCGCTTTGTTTATAAATTGCGAAAATACTTAACAAACTTGCAATTAAATATAATTTTCGACAAAATAATTGTAGAATTAAGAAAAACTATTTGCGATTAATTATAAATATTATTTTAGAAATATTTTACGCAAGAAAATATATTATTATTGCTATTTAATAAGATATTAGTTATTATTATAAAGATATTATAAATTACGCATAAAAAAAAATAAAAAACGAAAAAGTAAAAGAAAGAAAAATAAAATGCAATCGAATATTAACAATTTGAGAAACTAACTCTCTAAATTTAAGATGCTAAGATAACTCGAATAACTTAAAATTAATCTTAAGAGCGTTCGAGAAACAACAAGAAGCTTGCATTTAAGAAATTAAAAAAGATTTAACAAAAAGTATAATTTTGATATTCGAGATATGCAAAAACTTTTGCAATACTTCGATTAAATTTTTACTTATTACTCGTCTATATTATAGTAATTTGTATAATAGAATTAGTGTGATCGTCGAATTGGGTTTCAACTCGATTAGATTAACTCGCCCAATTTTGACCCTAGAATTAGGCAAATTTCCTAGCTCAACAAGATGAGGCGAACGAAGAATGCGCGTCGAATGTTCAATTCGACTTATTCGATTACATAACGTTACGTAACGCGCTAATTATATGTGATTAGCGTGAATCTTGCGCTAGCTCAATCGAATTAGCGCATAGATAAAATAAGATAAGATAAGCGAATACTAACGCGACGAAGTTAGCTTAAGTTCTTGACATTGACTCGACGAAACTCGACTCTAAGATTGAATTTGCGCCTTGATCTTGACTCAACTCTACGAGACCCAAGAGAATAAATTGGATTGAAAAATAAGTGTTCGATTCGACTTAACGATCACACTAAATAGAATCGAACAATTTGTAAGATTTCTACGCGAGAATAATGTACAAGCAAAAGCATTTTCTACAATTACGCAATTTTGCGCGTAATTAATTGCGCATAATAGATAGTGTTCGCAGATTGTGTTCGACAAGTCTTGACAATATAAATAATATTCGAATAACGCTTAATATATCTCTCAAATTTTTGACAATGCTTGAGATTAGCTCGAGATTAATTAAATCTACTAATGTAGCTTTAGAGCTAAGATATTTACACAACAACTTCAAGAGTCTCGAGTCGCTAATAGAATCTCTAGAGAGTTACTTCGAATTGTCGATAAATACGTAACTTTAATAAAAATTAGTTCTACTTGTATTTTCTCGCTTTTAGTATCGATCTTATTAAAATCGAATTTAATAAATAAATTATTACAATAATTACTAAAAATATTACGAAATTTGTTTTAATAATATTTAAAAAATAATATAATATATACGCGTTTAATAATAGTTTAAAATTTAGAAATTTATTATAAAGTACTAGCGTCTTGCAAACTAAGATAAAGTTAAATCAATACTTTATTAAAAAAGTAATTAATGCAAGCACACAATTAGATATAAGATTGTTTTAAGTTGTTAGAGCTTAATAGTAATAAATAACTAAAATATGCTATAAGTATAACACGACAAATATTCTAAGAATCTAGTAGCTTAACGTATAATATAGCAATTTATTAGATTTTTAATCGAAAAGATTTGTTATAAGTATTCGCGAATTTAGTAGTATTAATATTAAAAAAATGTGTCTACAAAAGTCTTAGTTAAATAAGCAAATACTCTTCTATAGAATAAGATTATACTTAAGTATTAATTTCTTCAAGTAGTTGCTCTTATTTTTTAGCACAATTGTTGTTAATATTAACTTTTTAAATATAGAGCTTTTGCATTGCTTTCTTTAACTTCTTTATTTAATTTGTTACAATTAAATTAGCGCTATTGTTGTTAAGAATCTTTCTTTTACGCAACTTTTGTATTTCGATTTTTAAGCTTTGTATATTTGCAATTATATTTGTAAAGTTAATATGCAACTTGTTCTTAATATCTTTAGCAATTAGTATTGCTACTTAAACTTTCTTAAAGATATGTTAATTAATAGTCTTAATGGTATTAATTATTGTTTGTATCTCTTCTTACGCGCATTTGTAATATACTTGTTGATTCTTCTTAATATTCTCTAGTTGCTTTTTGCTTTCTTAATAAAGTTAATCTAAAAGTTTATTTATAATTTTGATTTAGTTTTAGAAGCTCTCGATTATTTATATACGTCTTTATATATTTTGCAAATTGTAACCGATTCTTTTTTATACAAAAAGAGATTAAAAGAGCGAGTAAAATTTAATTTAACTTAATTAAGAATATCTTAATATTAGCTTGTTAGTTAATTATAAAACAATCGATATTTTTATTTAAGATTGTTAGGTTTTTATTGTTGTCAATAGTAGTTTAATACAAATTTGATTAGTTATAAGTTTCGACAAATATAAGTAAGACTCTTATCTTACTTTAATTTGTTACTTATCTTATATATAATATATTGTCTTAATATATTTATTAATACCTTGCGCATAGTTGCTCTAGAATAGAAATATTAAAGTTGTTAATTATATATTTCTTAATTGCTAACAATTTAAGATACTTGTATTGTTGTTTGTTAAGTTTAAATACAATATAGTTTCTAGAATCTCGAGTAATTCCAATATTATTATGCGAATCTCTATTAATAATAAGCTCTTGTTAATTAGATATTCTTGCAACAATCAAAATATTAAATAATAAATCTTAGTTTTTTGATAAAGACAATATATATAAGAAATTGTACTTTGATTAAGTTATTATTGTGCTTAGAGATTTCTATTTCTTTGTGTATATATCGCAATATCTTAGAAATTTGCATTTAATTGCTAGCTTTATTGCTTCAATCTTTTCTCAAAAATATTTTATTTAATTTCTTTTTATCTTCTATATATTTATTTAAATATAGATATATTTTATATCTAGTAAATTTGTTTGTTTATATTATTTATACAATTACAAGAAGCTTATTGCGCTTGCAAGACAAAAATATAAATTTAAAAAAACAAGTCTTTAAATAGTTTATCGAGACAAATATATTAAACTATATCGCAAAAAGAGTTGTAAAAGCTTGCAAGAAGAAGTTTCAAAGATAGTTAAAAACAAGGTAAATAACGCAAAATATAAGCAATATAAGCAATCTTTAAAGATTAAATCAACTAATTGTCGCAAATTTATTACTAGACAAAAAGACTAAAATTGACAAAATTAAACAAAATTAAGAAAAAATCTACTAATAAGCTACTAGATACGAAGAACGCTTGCAAAGAATACAATCTACAAAGTATTTCTATTGCTCTTTAGAAAACTACGCAAAACATCGATAATCTTAATTTACAACAAAGACAACTCTAGATAATTAATATAAGTTAGAAAACTAAGTAGAGCTTCTTAATACAAAATTAGTCTAGAGAGTTAATCTCTCTAATTAGTCTTTTCTCTTCGAACAGTTTAGTTAACAAAAACAATCGACGCGTCTATAACCTGTTAATAGAAGAGTAAAGTATAATCTCAAAAACTATAAGCGACAAGAACAACAAATTGAACAAGAATTTGCGCAATTTAATTTCTTTAGCAAGAACGCGCTCTTCTATTAACAATACAACATTTCTTATAAAAATCAAAAGTTAAAAAAGATATTACTTAAAAAATAGATTAACAAATATAGAATTACTTAATCTTGTTGTAGCTTAATTCTTTGTCAATTCTCGATCTTTAGTTAATATTAATCGATCAACAATACTAGATACCGAGATTTTATTGCGTCTAGTTGTTAGAAAAGCTAGTTCTTGTATAGAAATTATATTGTTGTTGTATTGCAAAAGTTATAAGTCGCAAAATCTTATAGTTGTATAATTAATATTTGCGATAGTATCTTTAAATCTTATATTACGCAATTTCTTAATAAAAGTAATTTATTGTATTATAATTGCTCAATAGTTGATTTTAAAGTTCTTGCTAATTTGTAAAGAAGTTCTCGATAATAATCTTGCTAAAGTACAACTTATTTTTCGATCTTTAATCTAGATCTAGTTGTTGTTGTTGTCTCTTATTGTTAATTTGTTCTCTACTTTTATTTTTGTAAGTTTTATTATTGTTTTAACTTGTTTTGCAATCTAGTTAGTAAGAAAATATATTATTGCAATAAACTTCTTTATAGAAATAGCTTATTAAGCGTCTTGAGTAAAAGCAATATGCTCGTACAATTGTTAGAAATTCTTTTAGCTCGCTTTCTACATATTTTCTTGTATATACTTTTGTTACTTTTTTCGAGACAATTATGCGAGGCAATTTCTTTGAAAGAAATCAACTAACTTTTCTAATAATATAATTAATATCTCGATGTATCTAGATATCTATAAAGCAAGCTACTACTACTATAAAGAGAACTTCTTTTCGATTTAACAAGATCTTGCAATTTTAGAAGAGAAGAAGAATAAACTTGCAATATTGTACAACAAGATTTGCTTATATATAAGAAACATATTAAACAAATTATTGTTCTATTATAATTATGTAGCTATCTTCTTCGAGTCTTTTATCTAGTAAGTTAATCTTACTCGAATGTATATTTAAAGCATATTAACCAATTAAATCTTTCAAGATTTTAAGATTTTCTTGTAAAGCAAAAGATAATTATTGCAAATATTTAGAGTATTATCTTCAAATAACAACAAAGATACAAATTTCTCGAGATTCTTAACATATAAATATTAGAGACAATTAAAGAAGCACGTGCAAAGATTGCTAGATTGCTTGATCGCTTAAGAATTGACAAAAAAAATTATAAGAGCTAAAAAGAATATTATCAAGAAATAAAATCTATTGCAACGTGTTAATCGAGCTATAAAAATACTATATTTAAAGTCTAAGAAACTTTATAACTTCAACAATGCTTTTGAGATTCTAGATAAATAAACAATTGAGACAAGATTTTTAGAGAGCTTGTTTGCTTTAATTTCTAGCAACGTAACAAAAGTTAATAGACATTTTAGATACTTAATATTAACTAGATTTTTCGCAAATATACAATTTCAAATAAATTTAAAAGATTTGCTCGATCTAAGCTTCTATATAATAAGAGTAAGATCTAAGACTTAAGATATATATAATATTGTACAAAGTATTTGCGAAATTAGAAAGTAGATCTTTTCGAAATAAGCAAATGTTAAAGCTTCTTAATTATAACAATATTATATCTCTTATATCATTATAGAATTTTTAAAGATATAAAATAGTTGCTTTATATATATGCACACTCGAGTATAATTTAGCTCGTAATAAATGTCTCTTGTTATGTAATCGAAAATATAATAACTCTTGAAAGAATAATATTGTAATACAAATAAAAGAGAGTTATATATAAGACAAATAAAAGCAAAGATAAAATAGAGTATTGCGAAGTTATATTTACTTTTCTTTATAGTAGAATAAAGAAAGTAACAATTAATTATATATTTTTTCTTTTAATTTGTTTTATAAATTTAATTATTAAAGTAAAGATAGAATTTTGTTTTGTAGTAGACTTGTAATTCTTTTATTTCTTGTTTGCTATCTTGTTATACTTTTTATTGATTAATAATAATTTTGAAGATTTGCAACTTAATAAGTTTTATACGTCTAAGTAATATATGCATACAATTTAAGAACTACAAAAGTAACAAACAATTGCGATAAATAAGAAATTTAAAGATCTATATATAAATGCTAGTGCTTTGCTATTTAAGTAAAAACAAGACATTTGTATTAATAACAACAACAATAAATAGAAATATATAGATAATAGTATAGATATTAAAGCAACTAATACAATAGTACAATAAAATTAAAGAAAAAGAATAAGATAAAACAAAGTAGTCTTTCAAAAATATACTCTCTTTTTACTATTCTCTTTTTAAAAATATTCTATCTTTTCGCTTCTTAAAGTCTAGTATATTGTTTCGATCAAAATTATTTCTCGAAAATCTTCAATATATTGTATATTAATAATACTTCGATATATGTCTAAAAAGTCTTATTGTTATTGTTGTTATTCAAATAATTAAGAATTCGATTTATTTAATTTAACAATAGAAGTAAGTATTAATATAATTCTCGTTGCTTTAATTGTAGTTGCTCTTGTATAAAACAATAACACTTCAAATTATACTTCTTCAAGATTTGCTAAACTTCGAGATAAAAAAAATTGTAAATTTCAACTATATTAAGAAGCTAGTCTCTATTCTTCTTTGTGTCTTTTGTCGCAATTCTAACAAGTTGATAGAGCACTATTATTATATATATAAGTTTATTATAGATTTGCGAATATATATAAATAGTTGTACTTATTAATAGAATTCGATATTGTCTATTATCTTTTTCAACTTCTTTTCAAGACACTTTCTTGCTCTTTTGATTGCTAGCGAATATTTCGCGTAATTTATATATTAAGCAAGTATAATATACATAAACTGTCTAACTAGTAATATGTTAATTTCAACGCTAAACAAGATCTTTAACAAAGTTGTTGCTTAATTATAAAGTAGATTTGAGAAAAACTATTTCTAACAAATTAATAAAAGAAATAACTTTCGTCGAATACTAAAATTAGTTTGTATATTTAAGATATTTAAAGACGTATATAATATATCTTTTAAGAGACTTATACATAAAAACATATATAATTAAAAGTTACTTTAATAAATAATATACAATATTAAAGTTATTTTGTCTTTGTTAAATTATTTACAAACATAATTAAAATAATACAAAGAAATAAAATTATATCTATTGTATATTATATTCAAATATACGAAAGTACGCAAGAGATAACTTACAAGAGTTGATAAAACTATTGATATAATATATTTAGATTACAACAAGTTTAAGTAAAAGTATATAATAAATTCGAAGCAATAATAATTTAGTAATAGTAAGTTAAGTATATTGTAATTAAATTACACTTTAATAATATTGTATCAATATTAACAATAACAAAATTTAAAAATTCTTTTATTTAAACTAATTGTGGATTGGATTTCGATTTTAATTTTAGAAATTAATTCGACTTGTCGATTTCAATATTAGAAATCGATTCGAAATTTAATTTAATTTCTATGATTTTGAAACCGATTTAATTCAATTTAAGTCGATTTTCGATTTTAATATTAGAAATCGAATCGAATTGTCAAGAATATTAAGAATACTAAAAATAGTATAAATTTAATTTAAATTTAGATTTTTTAATTATTTTCTAGATAATATACATTAGTAAGTAATATATAATATAAAAATAGTCTAATATACTTATTAATTAATTTGAATAAATTAAATATTTCTATTTAATTATTAATTAACTGTTACTAAAAAATAATAAAATTTACTAAAAATAATAGTCTTGATAATTCGAATTAATTTTTCGAGTTAAATTTCAATTTTAAGTATAGAAATCGATTCGAATTGTCGATTTCAATTTTAGAAATCGAATTGTTAAAACTTTCGAATTAAGTTAATACAAATTGTTAAGATTCGAGTCGAAACCTCGATTAAAACTAGATAATACAATCCGACGCAATTATCTACTTTTATTGTGTCTTGTATATCTTATTTGTTAATATTTAAAAATGTATTGCAATTTAGAAACAAAGCAAGTTTTAACAATAAGTTTAAATAACATTTATATTAACTCTACACTAGTTGCTTTAAATCTATATTAACAATCTTAAAAGTAAAATATCAAATATTCTTTTGTCAATCATCGACTTAGATTTGATTATACTCTTAATACAATTGTATTAACTATATTAATAATAAGAGAATCTCTTTATTATAATTTATTATACAATATTAATATATTAAACAAACAACTCTTCTATTTAATATAACGTGTTCTATTAATATATTAATCTTTAGAATTAAAATATAAATCTTTTATAGTAGATTGCAAGAAAATTTAAGACAACGCGTTTTGCAACAAATTAGATAAATTAATTACTTTGTAGCTTTTTTTAGACAAAGAACTTAATACAGTTTAACTTTGTCTTATATATATATTTAAGAGCTCTTTTTCTTATTTTCTTATATAACTCGATAAACATCTTTATATAGCTTGATAGACTATTCGACAGTAATAAAGTAGTTGCAATTATGCTCAAATAAATAGTTAAACAAGCATTATTCTCTCGAACTATTATTGCAAACAACCTGTCTTGTTTTTCTTTATTAAATATTTTATTACAACAAATATAATATAAAAGAAACTCAAAGTTGTTTATGTAAGAAATAAAAACTTATTATAAAGAATTTACAACTTAAGTCTTAAGAGTATGTTAAATACTTTAAACGCAACAATTCTCTTGTTTAAATTAAGAATATTTTACAAAATTACAATAATATTATTATAGAAGACGCAATTTACTATCGATTGTACTTATCAAGAAATTTGTTACCAAAGTAACTTGCTTTGTTAAAATTGTACAATACTATACTTAACAATAGTATGCAATATTTATTCTCTACAATATAAGTACTTTGCAAAAATGCGTATCTTCTTTTTTTAGATACAAATTTAAATATATAGAATTACAAGTATTGAAAAAGATTTCTATTGTATTGTAAGATTGCTATATTTGTTATATTCGCAAATAATTAATCTTATTAAAAATTCTTTTTTTGCGTTGTACAACAAGTTAATTGTCTTCGAAGTTAAAGTATAAAATCTTAATTATATTGCATATAAGATTTGCATCTATATAATATATATAATATTATAATAGAATCTTACTTTATCGAGTACTTTAAACAAATTATTTTAAGACTTTATACATTGTCTTATATCTACAATAATATTGTCTTCTTCTTTGTAAAAAAGATTATTGCATAAAACAAGACAAATCGATTTAAATTTAACTCGAACTTAACTTGTAATAAGTTAAGCTTTAAATAAGTTTTAAAATCTTTAATTTAATTTGTTAAATATAAGTTGAATCAAATTAAAGATAAATTAAACTTATAAATTATTATTGTTCCTAAATATAACTAATTATAGATTAAAATATATACAAATTTTAATTATTTTTCTATTTATTTTTAAGCGCATCTTAAAGAAGTTTTTATATAAATTAATAATAAAATTCTATGTAAAATAAAGTATAGCTTAAGTATAATAATAATGTAAAAAAAAAATTTTAAGATTTTGAATACATTTTTTCAATTAATTGTTATTGCTTATTATATATTATTTAAGTTATTCTTGTTATTTTTAATATTCTCTTAATTGTTAACATTGTTTTTTAAGATTAATTCGAATACTTTTAATCTTTTAAGTTGTAAAATAAAGACAAAAATTATCGAAATTGTTAATTTCATTTAAAATTAAAAACGTTTGTTAATATAATATCTTTTATTAAAGTAAATATAATAAGAGATTTAATTATAAAGAATATTTCTATTATTGTTTGTAATTAATATAAAGTTTATATTAATTAGCAAATATCTTAAATTAATATATAAATATTTATTATTAGAAATTGCGAGTTATTGTGTTAAAGCTAGATTTCCAAATATATTAAACATTAATTGTACAAATATTGCGTATAGAGTACACTCTATAACAACAATTAATATAAAGATAAATAAATTAAAAAATTACTAAAACAAGTTATTTATTTTTAAAAATTTACATAAACTTTATTTTTATTGCTTTTTGTAATATATTTATAGCTAAATATTGCTAATAAAAGTTAACAATATAATTTTAGGTTTGTAATTATATTCTTATTAATAATATTTAAAATAACAAAATTAAATAACGACTCTTTTTCGAACTTTTAAATATTCTTTATTATTTAATTAAAGCTAATTTTAAGAATTAAAAGATTAGTCTTGCTTCGAATTGCTCTTGTTTATTGGAAAAAAAACAATTATTTAACAGTCAGTAGTAAATAACTAGAAAGATTGCTAAAATCAATTATTTTTAACTTTATCGACATTTCGGGTAACCGGCTTCTCAATTTTAAGATGCTAAGATAATTCAAGTAACTCGAAATTAGTCTCGAGAGCGTTCGAAAGACAACAAGAAGCTTGCATTTAAAAAATCAAAAAAGATTTAACAAAAAGTATAATTTTGATATTCGAGATGCGCACGAACTCTCGCGACGCTTCAATTACGTCTTTATTTGTTACTCGTTCATATTATAGTAGTTTAAGTAGTAGAATCGAACAATTCGTAAGATTTCTACGCGAGAGCGACGTGCATCTTGAGAGAACTCTTTCTACATAACTAATTGCGCGTAATTAAATGCGCAATAATTGCGTTCGTGAATTGTGCTCGCGAGTCTTAGCAACGTGCAAGTAGTGCTCTTAACATTGCACGAGTAGTGTGTCTTAATCTACTTCCCAAATTTTGACTCTATTAACTTGAGATCAACTAAATCTGCTATGTAGCTTTAGAGCTAAGATATTGGCACAACGATTCTAGAAGTCTTGGGTCGCTAATAGAACTTCTAGAGAATTATCCCAAATTGTCAATGTTAATAATATTAAAATTTTCGAATTTTCTTGTATTAGAATGTTTGCAAAATAATAATTTTTTTAAGTTAACAATTAAGATATATATTATTAAAAGCGTAAAATTGAGTTAAAAAGAACTTGAAATATATAAATTAATTAAATTTAAGTAGAATTAAAAAGATTAAGAGTCGCAATAAAGTTATAACAATTGTAAAATAAAATAAATAAATAAGATCTAAGTCTTATTATTAATTTTTACTATTTTGAACAACAAATTATATAATAGATTTTAACGCTTCGAATTAAGTTATAATATTTCTACTATTACTTTTAAGTATATATTTTGTGTTCGAATTATAATAATTAATTACAAACAAAATAATAATAATAATATTTATTATTATTATTGTTTGTAAAGATTGCTTTGTTAGTAAACAAAACTATATTATTTCGAACTTTATTCATTTTATATTAAGATTTTTTCTATTTATGTTGTCTTTTGTTTTAGTTTTTATTAAGTTATTATTTACTCTTAAACTTATATTATAGCTACGTTATTGTTTTGATATTAATTAACAAGTTAAAATTATACAATAATTTAAGAAATTTAAGTAGTTATAGATTAATCGCGAAAACGCGAATTTATTACGTAACTTAATTCTATAATATTAGATTTAAATTCTTAACAATTAAGCGAAAGAATTTATTCTAAGCGAGTTAATTAAGTAGCTTAATTTATCAATCTTGACAATTCGACTTTATGCTAAAAATTTAGATCGAATTTCGATTTTAACTTTTGGAATCAAAACTCGATTCAACAATTAATCTAAGTAGTTAACACTAGATTTGTTCAAAAAAACGAAATTAAAAATTATATAATAATTGTTAATAATTAATAGATATATTAAAGTTATTTACAATATTTTATTAAAGCTTTTTTTTTAAAACAAATTTTTTAATTTTTTATAATAATAATATATATTTTTGATTTCTCTAATTACTAGAGAGCTATATACAATTTACGTATAACATATTCGAATAAAATATATTATTACTTTTCTCGAAATAATATTAATTAAAAATATAAAGAGGGATTGTATAAAACGCAAAACAAATATAAAAAAGAAAGCAAATATAATTGCAATTCTTATATATAGAAGTCTTAAAAACAAATATAATTATAAATATTAGTAAAAAAAGAAAATTAATTAAAAAGACGAAAGCAATTGTTATTTATTATAGATTAAAAAAGCTTCGAATTAGTTTAAAGTATTATAATATTAGCAAAACAAAATATAAAAATATAAAAATATTAATATAAAAAAAATTACAAACAAACAATAAATGTTAAAAATTATTTATTTATTTTAAAATCTTTAAGTTAATAATGCGCAATATTTAATAAAACAAATACGCTACTTAGATAGCATAAAAAAAGCGTCAATCTTAATAATAAAATTATTACAATAAATAACAATATTTTTATATATAACAATATTTTTATATATAAAAATATTTTTAATATTAAGACAAAAATAGATATACAATTTATAGTAATTTTTCTATTTATTCTAATGCGTTATCTTCGAAAACAATATTTTATACTAAAATTATATTAATAAATTCTATTTTTGTTAATCTTAAGAATCTAGAGACAAAAATAAATAAAAAAGATAAATTATTAATTATATTAATATTGTTGCTACAATATTATTTCGAAATTAACATACCAAAAATCATTTTGTAACATTGTATAAATCTCTTTTTTACAATATACAAAATATAACAAAGCTTAATTGTTAAATTGTTGCAAAATATTTAATACTTAAGATATTGTATTTCTATTTCTATTTATTAATATTCTTAATATAGTTTTCTGTTATTAATATTAATTAACAAAAAGATACAATAACTTTATTTTAATTTTGTTATTTATTATATTAATACAAGTTATATAGAAGCGTCGCAAATTAATTTATTATTATTGTACAAATACTTTACAAAACAAAAGAGAATTATATAATATAATATAATTACGCATTTTAAGTTCTTCGCAAATATAAACAAAGAAAATTAATATACTTTGTTTAAATTTGCTTAATAATAAGACGAAAATTATAATTTTAAGAAATACAATTAAGATATTAATATTAATATTAATATAATGCAACAAGCTTTTGCGCTAATTATAAAGAGTTTTAAGAATAAAATATCGAACAATTAAGAAAATCTTGCTTCTATCGAGAATTTATTTATTGTTAATTTGATTTAAATAATTAATTCTCTTAATATATAAATATTAACTTTGCATTATCTTTTAATATAATTCGAATACAAATTAGATATTGTAATTATTTCGTAATTGCAATAATTAATAGAGGAATAAATAGAATTTTATTGCCTAGTTATTATTTGTTTAAAAGAATAATAAAATTTCGATATACTATTAATTGTATATAATTAATCTATATCAAGTTATTTGTAACAAAAAGAACAATATCTTATGCGATATAATTTAATTATATTGTATAAAATAAGAGATTACATTTACAAAAAAAATATATATATAAAATTATTTCTTAAATAGCAAAACATTAATTGTTTTAATAATATTAATAATATTTTTCTTATATTAAAAATTAAAGTATTCGAAATATTGTATAACTTTATTGTTTTATTATTCTTATTATTGTAGATATTTTCGAAAGAATTACGCAAGTCTAAGATTGCATATTATATATATTGCAACTATTCTTTCTTTCTCTAGAGCATTGTTTCTACTTTAAGTTTATTAACAATTCTAGAATATTTGCTTAAAAGATGCTAATTGCAAATATTGCTAATTTAATTATTAGTTAACTTAGAATCTATTTAGCAACAAGCATCTTAATATTTGTTTAATAACAATTTAATTTTAATATTCGAAATGCGCATAAACTTTTGCAATGCTTTGTTTACTTCTTTATTTGTTATTTATTTATACTATAGTAATTTGCATAGCAAAATTAAACAATTCGAAAAATTTCTACGCGAGAATAACGCATATATAGAGAGCTCTCTATATACGTAATTAGTTACGTATTAATAATTGCGCGTAATTAATTATATTTGTAGATAATTGCATTTGTAAATCTTAATAATATATTTGTTAATTTTGCTAATTGCAACTAAACTTTGTACTTAGAATTACAAAGCAAATATATTAATACTTTTGCTAAATAGCTATTAGTTACTAATAGCACTATTAATAGAGATTTCTAAATTGTCGATGCTCGAATGCATACGCATTCTAAGACTACTATTATTTACTTCTTTTATTTCTAAGAATAGAGATAAGATAGATCTAGAACTTGCGTTATATTAAAACAAATATTCTAGACACAATACGCAAAATAAATTTAAAGTAAGTCTAATAAATAAATATACTTTAAGATATTTATATATGCAACACTCTTTATAAACTATTGTTGTTGTGTATCTTTAATATTGTCTTTATTCTAAGTTTAACTCTAAGAACTAGCAATTTCGAACAATTGCAAGAAAAAGAGCTATTTGAATATCGACAATTCGGGAACTCCTATTAATAGTGCTATTAGTAGCTAATAGCTATTTAGTAGAATTGTTATTGTATTTGCTTTGCAATTCTAAGCGCAAAGTTTAATTGCAATTAGCAAGATTAGCAAACATATTATTAATATCTAATTTGCGGATTGTTAAGATTTAATCTGTGCGTTGTCAAGATTTACGAACGCAATTGTCTACGAATGCAATCAATTATATGCGATTATCAACACGCAATCAATCGCGCATATAGAGAGCTCTCTATATGCGTATTACTATCGCGTAGAAATCTCTTGAATCGTTCGATTCTACTATACAAATTACTATAGTGTAAACAAGTAACAAGTAGAGAATTAAGCGAAGCATTGCGAGAGTTCGTGCGTATCTCGAACATTAAAATTGAATTCCTGTTAAGCAAACGCCAAGATGCTTGCTGCTAAATGAACCCTAAGCTAGCTAATAGCCAAATTAGCAGCATTCGCAACTAGCACTTTTTGAGCAGAGATCCCGGAATTGCCGATGGGGGCACGGGGTCACTCCGAAGAAATGAGATTACTCCGAAGGAACAGGCGCAAATCGAAAGAACAGAATTAGAGGATGATGCCTTCGTCGATTGACGAAGGTGCAAAATCGGTTGCCGAAGATGCTAAAGCGCAAAACTGTTACTCTTCCTTGAAGGAGAAAATGGTAATTAGAACAGTATATTGAGATCCCGTTCTATATATCCAAAAGCTACAATGCATGCAAGTAAACTTTGTCCAGAATGAAATCTCCAATCCTGTCGAACATTGACCTTCCTCCCCTTGAATCACTACTTAGATGCGGACAACGCGATCGCGTCGAGCAAAAGCGACCTTCCCCTCGACACACTTGGTCCCTCCTGCGACTGGTCCCATGACGGCCGAGCCGGTGGGGCCGCACTCACCGATCTGCAAGCCATCAGGCGAGCAGACGATTTGGCCTGGTGTGCAACCACCTGAGCTTGATCCCGCAGCGGGTGCTGGAGCGGGGGCGGGGGCAGGTGCTGCAGGAGGTGCCACTGAAGGAGCGGCAGCTGGAGCGGCAGATGGGGATGGGGAGGCAAGGATGGTCGCTGTACCCGGAGAAGCAGGGGCCGGGGCCGCAGGTGCGGGCGCAGGTGCAGCAGCTGAAGGAGCCGCAGCTGGAGCGGCGCCTGAGCCGGATGACGAAGAGCCAGAAGAACCGGCAGCACCGCACTTGGGCCCGGTCGGGGGCTTAAGGCTCTGGCTGGTCTTGACGAGTGATTGGCCTGGGTCAGGAAATTGTACGTCTGATCCCTCGGTGGTGGTGCAGTCGGTGGCCGGGACGTTGGCGACGAACATATCCGGGAAAGTCGCATCGGCGCGGGAGACGAGGTTGAAGTCTTGGGCTTGGGTGCCGTTGAGGCTGGCCTCGAGCTCTGCGGTTGTGATCTCTCGGATCACGTTACGAGCCTTCTTTCCACCGCCGGTGACAACGATGGGCGCGCAGTTCATGTACATTTCCCGATTGCCTTTGAAGTTGAACCAGGTCCAGGCGAGTGCATAGTCTCCGGGAGCGATACCATCAGGGATGGTATACTCGAAGGTCGTAGGATCCATCGCGGCTGCGTCTTCGCCGAAATTGCCCGGGGCGGCGTTTGGGCACCCACCCTCGATCGAGTGGATAACCATCCATTTGCTGCTCTTGGTGGGCTTTAAATCTTTGGTGAGAGAGATTTGGCAAGATCCGCCCCCATGGGTAGCCCCGCCCTGGAGCTGCAGGGTCTGCTTAGCACCGACGGGCATGGTCGCGGTAGATTTAGGTGGGTCGTAGCCGCCAGGGCGGATTTTGCAGGGGAAGTCCGCACCGGAAGCGTCAAGGGGAAAGTTGTTGAGGGAGGCAGCGCCGTAAGGGGCCGGGTTGGCCATCTTCATGTGGGCAGAGGCCGAGGCCGCAAGGGCCGCTGCTAGTAGGATGGTCTTGTTGAAAGACATGGCTGTTGATGATTTGGTTATCCTGTCTGAGGATGTGGATTTCGTGCCTGACGGAATTGCGAAAAGATTCAGGTTCTGGATGTGCGTTGAAAGTGGGTTGAAGTGAGATCTGTACTTTTTGTGAGTTGGATGCGATCAACGCTTATGTATTGGTGTGGAGGATGTTGGTGGTAATGAAGAAAGAGGGTGGAAGACGGTGGTGGCATGGCGTTAAATACAAAGCGGATTGGAGAGTCTGGAACACAGGCATGGAATGGTGAATGGGTAGAGGACAAGGGGCTCGAGGGACAATGGCATTGTAGGACTTGCTATTGGGGAGCACAATGGCTTGTTGTGTTGAAGATGGGCAGGAGAACAAAGAAATAGGAATTTGTCAGGGAACAACGCAACGGGAACTGTGGCTTACCTATTCGAATATGGACAAAGCAAGCGGACAATGACAGTTTGGGTTCTTCGCCACAGGCGTGATAACGATGTACAAAGAAGGGAAGGGGTAACAGATCCAGCTGTGTGTAGAGAATGCAGTCACTTATCGATAAAGAAGAAAGTATGGCGGGAGTGGTGGGTTTTATGTGCCAAGCTCCAAAGGCATGATCTGATCCAAGGTAGTGGTGAATCACGTTGGGACTGTTGAGCTTGCAACTCAAAATTCACCCAAATTCACATTTTCAGGGGTACAGACCGACTACTGGTAGAGCGACCGTGAGGACATAATGAAACACTTTGGAGCGCGTAACATGCTCCGCAAGGAAATGACCGACATCGGTCCATATGATGCACGAGTTACGGAACGCGCGACTCGAAGCCAAAGAGAACGTCGCGGAACCGCCGAAGGTGAAGCAGCTCTTGGGGAAGCAATGGCGGGGAGGACCTGGATGTAAAAGGCCATGACCAGGCTTGGCATCCTGAGTGGCCTGCATGGCCATGGGATGTGAAACAACCTTGATCGTCATCCGGTCCAGAATCATCTTTACTGTCTTCACAAGCTATCAACGATCGAGGAGCGCGAAGTGGTGATAGAAGGGGATGTCGTTTCGTCTAGGCCAATCACGGTCACTTGCAAGGATTTATTCGATGCCTCGATGCCAAGTCACCAGCCCGGACCTACTTAACGCCGACGCCTTGATTGGCCGTGATAATACCCCCTGATAAGGCTGAGACACGAGTCTAGGAGATTCAGCGTCAAACCACGATCTGGATTGAATCAACGACAGGCGTAGAATACGTCTTCACGATATCAGCACTAGCGACCCTCACTTCTCCTCTGATGAGCGAGACCTTGGAAAAAGACGACTTCTCTGATCGGGAGCTTCTATAATGCAGGCGTTTTCTAAAATATAATACTGCGCAATAATTATTCCTCCCCACCAAATTAGGTGACACTGCCACCTTAATTTCCAAGGAACAAGAGCTGATCTTATTATCGCAATTTGCATCTTATTGTTGTTATCTTATTGTTGTCAAATGTACATCTTGTTGTTATCGCGATTGCTTTCGAAGAATATCTGTTTACTTTTATCGAATTTTGATAGCAATGTTATCAAATAATTTAAGAAGCAAAAAAGCATCTTATTGTCGTTATTATATATAGTAGTCTAGAGTAGTATAGCTACTAAATTTATATTTAGCTCTTCTTCTTTTTATTATTCTTAAATTTACGTCTTTATTTGCAAAAAAGTCTCTCGACAATATTATCTATCTTGTTGACAAGTTTTTATAAAGTTATATTTATTTCTCTCTTTCTAATAGAATTTATAAGATATATTAACTATTCTATTTATTTAATAATAATTGACGTATGCTTTTCTTTTGCTTAATTTGTTATTTGTTTTACAATCTTATAATAACAATTCTTAATTAAATTAAGAATTTTACGTATTTTTAACAAATACTTCTTAAAAGCTTTAATAGTCTTATATATATTCTTAATAATATTTTTTTTGTAGTTAATTTATAGACTTCGAATCTATTGTTCTTAAATATAAATGCTTATTAATTTCAAATATATAAGATAAAGATGTTGTAAATTAAATAATATTGTTATATATACTTGTAGAGCAATTAATATTAACAATAGAATATACAATTTATTAAGCAAATTATATTGTTATTTAGTTTCTTTGTTAGAGAGATCTTTGTATTGATATTTGTTTGCTTTGTTAGTTTTAACTAATTTAGAAGAGAACTTTAAATAGAATCGAGAAACTTAACAAAATTAAAATAAATTATATACTTAACAAATTATATAATATATTAGTTTTCTTTTTCTTTTTTTGCTCTATTATATTATTGATTATCGATATATATAACGTAAGTTGCGCAATTCTAAAGAATAAACTTTTGTATTGTTGCTTTTTCTATTAAATAGTTAGTTTCTACTATATAAATAAACGAAGAACTTTAGTTATAATATATATCTTTTGTATACTTTTTTAGAAATATATATTAAAACTTTGTTATATTAGTAGTTATATATTGCAATAATAGATAACTATACTATCTTGCATATAATATTTATATTACTTGTATCTTTTATTATTCTTATTTAATATAGTCTTGCTTTTTTTTATTAGAAACAATATTTATAGTTTGTTTAATATTATTCTTGCAATTAAGATCGATTTTGCGATAGTAAAAAGTTGTATATAGATATTTGTACAACTTTTTGCATTAAAAGTTAACAAGCTTTTGCTTTAGCATTTATTCTAAATATATTTTATATAGAAAATAAGAAATCTCTTACTTATTTATCTTGAGATTGCAAAAGAATATATATATAGCTTGTTATTTTGCAACAAAATTGTTAATAATAATATATATATATTGTTAAACTCTAATCTATGTCTTAACTTGTCTTAAAAAGATCTTAACTATATTGTCATTTTTATTACTAAGTGATAGATAAGTTGCAAGAACTTATTAATTGTGTTCGAAATATATTATAATAGTAAATAATTTTTATTGCAAAATATTAGAATTGTAGATAACATTTAGCAATATTAGATAATTGCGTCTAATAAGAATGCAAATATATTCTATAAAAAAATTGTTTACAAAATAGCGTTCTTTCAATATTATAATTTTAACAAATTAACAATATCTTTGACTTGTTTTGCAAATACAATTTAAAAACTTTTATTTAACTTTCTCTTATTATTATTTTCGATCTCTTTGTCTCTCTTTTCGACTATTAGCTTTTTAGATAGTATATTTAATTTAAGAGCTTACAAATTCTTGAGACAACTATTTAATTAAAGCTTTTATAACTCTCGAGAGTCTTGTATACAAGAATCAAGATATTTTATCGAAAAAAATTCTAATTAATGTTGTAAATAATCTTTAAATTAATATTCTAATTGTCGATTTAACAAAGAGCAATATTATTAGTACTTTATTTAGTACTTTGCAACAATCTATTAATATTAATAGAAATATAATCTTTAATAATCTTCTTAACAACAATCTTCTTAATTGTATTATTAATTTTGACAAAATTAAAGTACTTTAAGATATAATTGTGCTTTGTTATACAATTACTATAATATTGTATACTTGCAAACTTTATTCTATTAAAGAGTTTATATTTTTTAATAATTTTGAGTCTTATATTGCAAGAAAAAATAGCGCATATTTGTGTTAATTGTTCTAATAGATTTTGCGTTTTAGTTGTTAACTATCTTTAAAAACAACAATATTAATAGATTGTTTATGTGTTCTTCTTTGTTCAAAAATGCGTTTAATCAAATTTTTAAATATTAGAAACAAAAGATTATAAACAATTGTAATTCTTCTCTTCTAGTATTTGAAAATCGCTATTGAAAACGCGTTAATAAGTCTCTTCTAGATTAAAAGAAACGCGAAAAAGAATAAAATCGATAGAAAAGAAGAGAGTTGAAGGCATTAGAATTGCAAACGATGCTCAATTAATTGTCGATATCGAGATTCGAGATATCGATAATCTAACTATTCAATTGACTATTTAATTCAGCGACAATAAGAGTAGCAAAAGAAAGAGAAGAGAAAGAACTCATGACGACAATACTATAGATAGAAGAAATAATTTTAATAGTATTTAATAGCAACAACAAAATCAAAATGCGAATAGAAAATCGCGACGACAAGATCAAAATGTAAACAAAAAATAACGACAAAGATGTTGTTTACTTCTCACGAAATTACTGTGGCAATGCCACCAAATTTGATAAGGAGGTGGCTGCATCCTCCTGCAGAAACTAGTAAATAGTAAAAATATAGAACGCCTGCATTATAGAAGCTCCCCTCGGGTCCACCATCTGAACTGCCCAACAGAATCTACCGCCTTCACTGCGAATTCGATTGTGCTTTCTGTCCTGCCCTCTGACGGCCAATTCACGTAGACGAGTGAATATACCGGAAGGGCAATTTCTTTGTTGCTCATTTGCCGGATGTTCCACGATGAAGTTACCGCCGGTCTGTATGGGGAGAACATGTTCGCCTCCATATCTCCAGGCTCTTCGATGGCCCCAACGCGTTCATCGAGCATGTATGTACTCAGCACGCAGTCCAAATTCTGCAGAACAAAGTCCTTTCACCATGCGCCGACAATTGGCCGTCTGAATTGCATTGCTTAAGCAAGCCTGGCCGGCGAGGGTCAATGTCGAGATTGGTGTTGAGATGGTCGAAGCGGACCACGTTTCGCAGGATGACATCGGTCTCTGTAGTTTGCCCAGGAACCCCCCGAAAAGTTCGCCGGCTGCAGTAAGCCATTCGGAGAGGCTATTATTCGATCAGTCAATGTAAGATGGTCTGGCGAAATTGTTCCGACGATTACGTTGGCAGGATCACGCACGTATGTTAGACCAGATCGGCTAGAATAGAGATCTCGACCTAACTTGGAACACCTTCAGTCAATTCCGAAAAGATGCGCATTGAGAGGTCTAATCGAGGGGACCATGTGCTCATATTCAAGTCCCCTGATAGAAGATGCAATCTATGCTCTAACCGACAATTGGCCCACTCCAAGAACCCCTATGTCGTCCCATCCCATAAATGCTATGCGTGACATATCATTACCGAAGAAAGTGTACCCGGAAGTGAATCTATGCTAGGAGATGGGAGAGGTCAAAAAACAGCGGCTGGGCGCTCATAGGTGTTACGTTGGGGGCTTTGCGAGTTTGGGCGCCGGCGTGAAGGGTGTGCGGATTCTTTGGACCATCTATTCGGTGTCAGCTTCGGGGGTTCAAGAGGTAGGGCGCGAGAGAGGGAGGGAGGAGTCCACATACATTCTGACAGTTCTATCGTCGCCCGCGCTCGCGAACATGCACGAATCGGCAGGATTCCAAGCCACGGCGTTGACGCAGCCTGCTCTATGACCTTCGAGTGTCTCGATGAGGTTGCCGTTTTCTTTGTGCCATATATAAACTTTGGCATCTGTTCTCTTATATTAGCTCTTTGATCACGCACGGTTCGCTGCTTTGGAGATGTAACATAGGGAAGGAACATGGGAGGGTTGGAGGGCAAGTGCTTTACCTTCACTTCCGCTAATGATCAGATTCTCATCTGCACCGCCAAAGGAAGACCGAATGACGTATTCCCTTTGCTTCTGGCCGAGGAATCTTCTCGTGATTTCCGCCGTCTCGATCTCAATCAACTGTACCTCTCCGTCCGCCATGTTGACAAGCATATACCTACTATCCTTGCTAATGCTTACACATGTCATCTTCGTTTTCAGCACAATGCAGTAAAGCTGCTCCTTGGTAGGATAATTGTATACGAAGATCTGGCGCTCGGACGAGATGGTGACGAGGCGTTGGCCGTTGGGTGATATGGCACAGTCTTGAATTCGGTAGTCGGTCGGCCAGCTGTAAAGCTGGTTGCCTTTCAGACTCCAGAGACAGAGTTGGGTCGAGCGGTCGAGCGAGCCTGTGACGAAGTCTGTCCCGTTAGGAGCCCAGGATGCGGTCGTCACCGGTTGAGCATGATGATCTATAGTGAGAATGCATTGGCCGGACTATGTAAGGAAAGTCAGCAACTGGAAAGGTGGAACACAAGGATCACATACGGCAAGGTCCCAGACTTTGGCTTTATGGTCGTGAGAGCATGTTATCAGCTTTGAATCGTCTGGACTCCATACCAGAAACGGGACGTGGTCGGTGTGATCTCTCAAAGTATGCCGGACCTGAAAATTCTGCAGGTCGTAGATGACTACTACTGCTCCCTCCCCACTCGTTGCTAAGTATCTGCCATTATGCGAGAATTCGAGAGACCAGACTTCGCCAGGATTATTGTTCAATTCGAGAATGGTCTGGAGAGGGAATTGACTTCGGTCGCAAATGTGGTCTGCGAACAGTGAATGGGAGGTGGACGGGTTGTGGTAAATACACTTCAAGATCTGATTTTGCTTGACTTGGGTCAACAATACTGCCAGGCGGTGCTCGGGTATCATGGCTGACGGCGATATAGACTCTGAACACGGAATGAACGTTAGCGATTGCATTCTGCAGAGATAAGAGACATACTCGACAGTTCCTCGAGTAGATGATGCCGTGACGCTCCCAAAGCACCGTCCCATCGCGCTTGTGCCCTCAGGTCTTCAGCGGATTCGCATACGATTAGACTACATTTGATGTCAGTATTATCGTCCATGGCCAGCCCTTCGCCGACGAAGGGATGTTCCCACCTCGACAGCTCATGCAGCTTCGATGTATCCTGATTCAAGGGTTTGAGCTCCTGCCGCAAAACCATCAAAGCGCCGCCCAAGTCCCGCTCCTCTAGCATCTCTAGATACTTCTGCTCTCGCATCCGGAACTTGAGCTCATCTTTGTCTGCGTTTTCCGCGAATCTTAAGCCTTCGTGATGACGTGAATCTCCGTTGCTGATGCTCACTCCGCCACCATCTTGTGCTCCGTCCGAACCTAACAGCAGGGCTTCCGCTTCTGCCCATTCGCCTTGAAGAACAGCGTATCGGAAGGCCGCTACCGAGGGTGTTTCCACTTCATAGCCACTTTCCCTGCTCAGACTGTGGGCAGCGTCACGATAGCCCAGATCTCCCAGTCCTTGTATGAGGAGTCGCGTCACCTCTTCTCTGTCATGCCCGTAATAGGTGGATGGTTTTGCTCTTGCCATCGTCCCATTCTTGTGCGGTGACGACGTTCCGTTCGTCGATGAATGGCCATTTGCAGTATATGAATGTCCGGCCTTACGTGCGGGTGAAAGCGAAGAACCGTTAGACTGATGCCGAGCGCCGTTGGAAGTAGAGCTGTCGGGATCCAGCCTCATAGTCTTATTCTCGAGGCGTCGTCGCTTGGTCGAAGGTTTCTCACGAAGTCGTTGCCTATTACCAGGCACAACCTCGCTCCTAAGACCGTCCTCAACGACTGTGTGCTTGGGCTCCTCCTCTTCGGCCCTAATCGCTTGTTCCTGTTCGTCTGGCGAAGGGCTTCGTCGTCTACGTCGAGGATTGAGGACCCGAGCAGATGTTGTAGACGCTGTTGCTGAGGTGGTAAGCTGTTGAGATGGTAATTGCTGTTGTGTAGTAGATATAGAGGGTGCTGAGATTCTTTGGGTAGTAGAAGAGGTGGGAGGGATCGAAATGGCTGGGTGGTCGGGGGCGATTGGGGTTAGTTGGTTGTTGGGGGATTCGTCTGCCAGGACGATGACCGATGCCTCCACGGGTCGTGAAAGCGTCCTTTGCGGCCGAGTGACGCCCCTGGTACTGTTTAACCCTCGGTGAGAGCACTCAGCTTTCCCCTCCTAGGACCTGTCCCTCTGATATAGCCAGGTATGGACCGGTCGGTGCTTGGAGTAATTCAGTCCCACGTCGAATGCGTAACACGTCCTTCAAGCTCCGATATAGCTACCGACGAGCCAGGGTGAAATAATGAAGCGGTCAAGAGACTATTGGCCTTGACTTAGCAGGATCAGGCCAGGCAGTCACCGATGTCTAGATGCTGACATAGGGTAGCCGAGGGGAGAGGAGCTTAGGTACTTAAGCTCTTGGGAAGCTCTGAGCTAGGTGCCAAGCAGTAACGATAAGGCTTGTATTGACGTGAATCGAATAGTAGGGATAACCGTTGTCACGGTGGGATATGGCAGTGGTGGTACGAAGCATCAGCAGGGATGGAGTGAAGATGCAGGTGCCTGTGGCTGTAGACACGGAGAACGGCGATTGGCTGGCCGAGTCGAGGGGTATCGACTCTACTTTACTCCGTACTAATAGCGTCACCAGGAGGATCATCTCTGTCAATGCCCAGCTGATCATTCTACACCGCCACCATTGCTTAAGGTATCTATCAAACGTCGACCACGATGAGCAATTTCCCTGACTTGTGTTCCTTCCTCAACCTAGGCCCTGAATGTAATGACGGATCATACACCTTCATTTGGGCCGTGCTCACGGGGCCAAGACATGCGCGGCACGATCCCGCAGTATGAATGAAACCCAGGTGCACAGCGACTCGCGCCCCATTGCTTGAACAAATCAATCGGAGGAGAATGACCTATCCGATCAAGCACATGGGCTTGGAATATGATGGTCTTCGTCCCGTATTTGGTCTCATAGCCAACTGCTGCCCCATTATCTCTTGTGATTCCTGCCATGAGTCCCGTGCCTGCAATACTCGACCTCCGGCCATGAGGGTCAAATGAGCAAGGCGACAAACATCGAGTTTCGTTACATACCCACACCTCTTGTCGCTGCTCTATGTCCGTACCACTCGCCTGGCAGAATTCTCAAGTCGCAGCCTCCAGCAGGCTAGCTACCAGCCTGGAACGGTTACATGGATGCAACGTCTCAAAAAAGGTCAATGAATGCAATAGACTCAACTTCTCGCGGGCGGCTTGAGTAGTTTTCTACCTCTACCACCCTCCTGGTCGAATCTCGGATTACGGAGTCTCTGTACATTGTCATCAGGGATTGATGCGATTAGCTGATGGCGTCAGGGCTCCGAGCTTCGATGATCAAGGCGAGTTCTATGCCTACCTCCTACAGCTCCTCACCTCTGTCGTACTCTTCCTTTTTCCACAATTGGCGATAGCAATCATGAGTTCTGAGAATGCGACTTTGCATTGTTTCAAAAAGAAGCTCTGACGAGCTGTTTGCACTTAGACGGCCTTGTGGACGCCAGAATGCCTCTTTCTTCCCACCAACGAGAACATCTTAGACACTACTGACTTTCTTCTATACCCTTGTTTACGTCATCTTCAAATCTGATATATTTGCTTCGTTGATTGAACGCGCCCACTTCTTTTCAAGGTGGTTCAAATGTCATACATCCTATGTATGCCATAGTTTCTGCTGTCCTCGCCCGCTCCTTATCCGATCCCGCTGCGCATGATGACCGCTCGTGCTGCAAATGCGAAAGCTATCTACTTCATGACCAACGACTCCGCCGGCAGTCCAATCATTGCCATGAAGGTTGAGGCTGATGGCACGCTTTCGCATAGCTCCCTCACCTCCACCGGTGGCTAAGGCATGAGCGGCATCGACATCATAACGAACCAGTCCGCCGGCCTCGACGTACGTTTCAGCAGTCAGCCCTCAGAGTCGACGGTAATACTATAATCGCCTCGATCCGGCCTCCAACACTGTCATCATGATGACCATCAACGCCGCCGACTCTTGCCACAACTAATAGCCCTGCAAATACATTAGGCAAATTCCCGGTCACCGCCGCCATCAGCCCAGAGACTAAAGTTGCCTGCGTCGCCAGTTCGGGCGCCAAACCGCGCTCGCAGGTTTCGCCATGAATGCCTAGAAATTTCTCTATTTACCAACGCAACAGCAAATCCAATTTTTCCCAAACGGTCCATGCCTCCCGTTGACTCCCAAAAACACCGTCTTACAAGTCCTCTTCAACGCCGAAGAATTCATGCTTATGACCACCGTCAAAAGCGACCCCACCAAAACCAACGCCGGCTTCCTCTCCGTGCTTCCTGTCAACGGCGGCTGCCCCGCCGCGCAGGTTACGCGTCTTTCACCCCCATACACCGCCGTGTTGTTCGGCACCGCGCTCGTGCCAGGCACATGCAGCATCCTTGCGACGGACGCCTCCTTCGCGATAATCTCGGCTACCGGCGGCGGAAAGTCCTCTTAGAAGCGACCATCGGCAACCAGAAGGCCAAATGCTAGGCGGCTATCTCTTCAATCACCAACACAGCCTTCGTAACGGAACGGGCAGATCAAGCAGAGCTCAGGCCTGCCGAACGCGAATCCGGGGATGATTGATTCCGTGGCCCATGGAAAGATTGTACATGTGCTGAGTCCGGGGGATGGGAAGACGGTGAAGACGGCGAAGACGGCGGTAGTGGTTATGAGTGTGAGTCAGAGGCCGGAGGTGCAGAATTTCGAGCCAGCAAGGGGAGAGGGTCTCAGCCAGGGGTTGACGTTGGTGGTCTGAGGTGGGCAGAGGCTATGGTCATTGAGCCTGTCATTGGTCTTCGGTGCTCTCGGTGAAGTTGTAGTAGTGACCGCATATCATTAATCTCCATGAGCGACTCATGCTGATTTTTTGAAATCCTAACTAACAATATCTACCAGCGACTTCTGAGTCTTACTTTCCCAGACACGGACTTAACCTATCAAGCATAATCCGTATTCATACCACAATATCAGCTCTTAGCAATTTCTCTCCTTTCCCTGAATACTTCCACCAGGTATGACCCATCGCTCTCCAAACATAAAAGCTATATAATCCGTACAGATCACGCTCAATCTCCGGTCCCCCTCTTCCTTACAAACCACCAGCAAGCATCTAACAAATTCTTCGCCGATCTACAAAGTCCCCAGCTCGTCAAAGACATCTCCGGCTCCACGACTTAGTCCATCCTCAGCATCGCGATTCCTACCCCAAGAACCCTCTTCAACAGCTCCATCATGCCAACAATCAAGTCCCCCAGACTCCGCTCCGCAGCCCTCGCCTCCCTCGCCGCCGCCACCTTCATCCACTCCCCAGTCGCAGGCGCGCCTGTCAACGCACCCAACGGCTTCGGCCTCAGCACACAAGGCGCCCCCGACCCCTACAACGCCACCGGCTGGCCCCTCTACCAAGAGCCGACCTTCTCCCCCGAGCAAATCTCCACCAGCGGCCCCCCCAACGCCATCCTCCTCACCGGCACCGACTTCCTGCCGCTGCCCACCGAATGGCTCCCGTTCCACAACACGACCGACCGCATGCTGCCCGCCAGCTGCTACAACTGCAATCCCAAGGGGTGCATGTGCTCGCCCGCGTCGCTGAAGGCGGCGGTTGGGGACAACGGCACGGACACGGGGGCGCTGATCAATCGGTGCGAGGTCTGTAGGGATTCGCCGATGGGGATGGTGTGCTATTGTTCTGAGAGCCAGTTGACGGCGAATGTGGTGTGTGGGGAGCCGGTTGATCCGAAAAGTGTGGATCCGAAGGTGGGGGGTATATGTCGGTTGAACAAGCAGCCGGCGGGGGATACGGTGATTGATGTAGTAGGTGGGGGGCCGAATATGTCGGAGAATATGCTGGTGAACTCGGGGGGGTCGAAGAAGGGGGCGAGAGCTGTGGCTGCAGCAGCTGGTGTGGCGTTGGGAACTGCGGCGGCTATCTTTCTTTGAACGATTGTGTGTGGATTGCATAGTTGTGAGTGCTTGCTTTGATACTAGCTGATTATGGCTTATTTTGGTGAGCGAGATTAAGAGCATACGACAATACGTGAATCTTTATGAAGACTTGGGTTTTTTCATGCACATGTGATATCTGGTAGACCTGTCCTGGGTGGTCCTTGAGGAGAAAACAAATGTCTTGAAGAAACCAAAGACATCTGGTGATTATCCCACCGTGGCCCAGAATAGAAGAGGGGCAGCGCTTTTCTTGATATCGGAGTCGAGTGAGTGACTTTGGAGAACACGATGCGGAAAGAGTAAACATTCGGCTATATCGAACATCCCTTGGAAAGTAAATTATGTCAGTGCATGGGATAGGTTTTCAATGCCAAAGGCGAACGCTATGCGATTAACGAATGTAAATCCTTACCTGTTGCACTTTGCATGATTTATCAAGACACGCGTGGCGACGAAACTACCGCATTGACTTGTGGAGGCATGGAAACATAATTATTACAGAAATCATCTGAAAACCCTGACCATGTCCTAGTTGAGACAGTAGGTTCTCCCAAACTATTGTTGATTTGAAGCACCTGTGCTCGAGTTTCACTCCTGAGGCGCACAGCAGGTGTATTTAGTAGCTGACCAATGTCAATGGAATATCAACGGTGTCGTGAGTAAGCTCCAATCTAGCCTCAATTTTTCAACGAAATTGTTAACCCTAGCAACGTTGGTGCATCGCAGCGCGGTCTTGCAGCGTTTGTCGTCGTCAGAACTTGCTCTGGGGCCTGGCCCGAGTGGTAAATCGAACGTCCCTATTGACGTTGTTGTCCATAGCTTGTATAATTGAAGAATACGAGAGCTCGAGACCAATGAGCCAAAGCGTAGTATTTGGTCTGTTCTCCCTCACCATCATCGCAGCATCCATAGGCATCCTTTGATTTCCCTCATTGATCTTTCTCGACCGTGTTTCTAAACATAAGGCAGGCGGTATAGAATCTGGTATGGCTCCGCAAAGGTATGTTGTAACTGCGAAGATTCGTAATTTGACCACTTGATGTGCGAAGGTATTCGTCAACACATCGACAGTTCGACCTTGCACATTCCGGTGGATTGGCATGGATTCGAAGCCACAAACGTGATCAATCCCACAATTCGGTCGGCGTCCTGGGCGGAAACGGTAAGACTGCGTCAGCTCGAGGTGATAATCGCACAGGGGAGTGAACAGTCCGCCATAACGGTACCAGAGATGTTAGGCCACTTTCGGTTGACGGACTGGTCTGGCGCAGTACTCGAACATGAATCGATCGATTGTAGCTTCTTGCTGGACCCTAGTTCGACAGCTGAGACACGCCCGCACAACCCATGGGAATAGGGACCTGCTGTTAGCCAGAGGGTTATGACTTCTTGGGTCATCCGTTGATACGAATCATCGACGAGGCGGAGGATAGATGTCTAATGGCTCTCGACAATTCTGACATTCGCCTGAGGCCTGAAGCGTAGGAAATGAACCTTAAAGAATGAGGACGAGGACCAAAAGTAGGATCAGCACCAGTATAAGAACACCAATGCAACAACTTGACCAAGTCTCTACGTGTCAATTAGCCACTCGTTTCCCCGATTTTGTTGGTCTGAGAAGCTGGAGCATGCACAAACCTTCGTTTTTCTTGATAACCCATCCGACTCTCTCCAGGCCATGTTGCAACTTTCCACCCACTCGGTCAGCTAGATTCTCGACTTCCTCCAGGTCTTCTCTCTGCTCTTCCAGCTCTCTCCCCATGTCAATGCCCTGTTGCCTCAGATTGCCTACAGTCTTGAAAACGTCGTCTAGGGCCTCATCCTGCTCATGCATCATCTCCACCTGCTTCTGCTGCTCGAATGCCCCAAAATCATCCCTCTCCTCTGGCGGCGGGGAATCCAGTCCGAATGTGTCCGGTGGTGGTAACGCCAAGCCATTTTGCGCTGGGCTCTTCCCTTTCGTGGTACTCTTGAGCTCCTTTCTCATATCCTCGACTTCGTTCCCAACATCCTCGACCAGCTTGCGCCTTCGTCCGACCTCATCGATATCAATGCCATATCGAAACGAGTCCCGTTCGACGGCACGAACGCTGTCAACAAGGTCCTGGAGGTCTGAGCTGAGGTCCTGGACTGTAGTCTCGAGTTCTTTGCGGGCCTGCGTGAGTTCGGGAGAGGTAGCTGATGATGCGAGAGAGCGGATGCGGATATAGGAGGAGAAGAGGGAACGGGTGATGTTAAGAGTCGAGAGGACGTCGCTACTGAAGTGTTAACTGGGAAAACAAAGATCACAGCTATGGCTTACGCTTGAGCTTCGAGAAAAGGGTCGTCGTTGGTGGAGGACATCATTTTGCGGGCTTAGGGTCAGACACTCGCGACGACCCTTCATCACAAGGGATTCGAGGTTCGAGGGTGGTGTGGAAGGCTACAGCATTGTGCCCTTACAGTAGTCTCAGTCAGGTTCACAGACGTGTATGCCAGCGCCCTGTCAGGCTGTCTCGCGCGGCCTCGCCAGCTGCTTGTTAGGGCTCAGGCGGGCCGTCAGCCCGTTGGGCTTGGCGGCACTTTTCGAAGAACGCTTCTTCCTCCATAGGTAGCTTCGTTAATGTGTCCGCAAGGTTGACGTTGGGTCTGCTGAGTTACACGTTTGGTTTCTTCGGCACTGGATCTTGTTGGCGCCTCCCAGCTGTACATCTTGAATGTGTAGCTTGTCCCTAATACAAGCCAGGCCCTGATACAACGGCGAAGCAACGCCATCAAGTTTGCTGTCGAATTGCTCGATATGTCATGCAGTGCATGATTTGATGCCAAGGTCATGCCAACATATTTCAAGTGCTGTACGCGGACATGAAGTCACTTCCGCTACCTCAAGCTTTTTCCGATGACGAGACTTACGTCGAGTCATTACTGGAACTTGTGACCTCTCATGAGCTCTTCCAGCAGCTTTGTGGCGGTGTGCATATACTGGACTTCCTTACGCAGGAGCCTGATCTTTACTCGATCCTAGTACCAGAGGATTGGCGAGAATGGTTCAAGATTCATCGAATCTCAGATATTCTCGACCTTCTAATGAGAGAAGACCTGTCATTCCTTAGTGGACATTCCGACCATGCTACGAGTACTGGAAATTGCCGAGCTACTACGTCTTACACTTGCGACGACGATTTCGAGTGGCGTGGTGGTCCGAGTCCTCCCTCAAGCTTAGTACAGTATGTTCTGGCCGTACGCAACCATACGCTTGACAGGCAAGTCCGCTCCGCTCGCAAGGGCGGTCTCTTTGATCCCAGCAAGCATCATTTGGCGAAGCATGTGAGCGTGGGCATGAAACCGAAGAAAATGCACGAGGTAGAACATTTTGTGAAGTACATTGATGAGCTAATCGCACATATCAAGTCTTCTACTGAGCGTGAGATCTCGCATGTTGTTGACTTCGGATCAGGTCAGAACTATTTGGGAAGAGCCTTGGCCTCTCCGCCTTTTTGTAAGGATATTATCGCCCTCGAAAGCAAGCAGCACAATATTGGTGGCGCTAAGACAATGGACGTCTTTGCGAACCTAGCGGAAAAAGAGAGGATCATGAGAAACAAGAAAACATACCGAATGGGCAGAGAAGGCCCACTGCAGGGAACATCCAGCAATGTTGGAAACTCTTTGCTATCTAAACCCAGCCATAAGGGATGCGGTAGGATGACAACGCCACAAGTCACCAGTGTAAAGCCAGAGCGGACCCACGGCAGCCTGCAGTATATTGAGACCATGATCCATGATGGCGATCTCTCTGCCATCGTTCCCCAGGTCAGCATTCGGACTGTTTTGGGCGAAGAAAAGCCGGACCCGAATCTCCTTGTCATCTCGCTCCATTCTTGCGGTAATCTACTCCATCACGGTGTCCGCTCTCTCATGCTCAATCCATCAGTCAGGGCCGTTGCCATGGTTGGATGCTGTTATAACTTAATGACCGAAAGACTACGCCCAGCAACTTTTAAGCTTCCCTCTCTTCGCGGCCACAATGAGCGCCTCGATAGCACATCCTGTGCATGCGACCCTCACGGTTTCCCTATGTCTGAGCGCCTAGTAGGTTACAAGCACCAGCAGGGAGAAGGTATTCGCATGAACATCACTGCTAGAATGATGGCAGTGCAAGCTCCTCAGAATTGGACGCCCAAGGATAGTGATGACTTCTTCACTCGACATTTCTTTAGGGCTCTACTTCAGAAAATCCTCGTCGACAGAGGTATCTTGGGTAAGCCAGCTGCCGATGCAAGCCCAGATGGTGCTGGGAGTCCTCAGGGCTGGAGCGGGCCTGGACAAGCCGTGATCCTTGGGCCTCTGCGAAAGAGTTACTACTGTTCATTTATCGCCTATGTGCGTGGAGCTTTTGCTAAGTTACGGCATGATCCGGTTCATGGCAGAGCAATCACGACACTGGAGGATGAGCTTACAGATGAAGAAATCAGCCAATATGAAGAAACCTACAAAGACAAGAAGAAAGAGCTCAGCATTGTTTGGAGCTTGATGGCTTTCAGTGCAGGTGTCGTTGAATCTACCATAGTCGTAGATAGGTGGCTCTACCTCCAAGAACAGAAAGAAGTAAAAGAGTGCTGGGTGGAGGCAATCTTTGATTACGCAATCAGCCCCAGGAATCTTGCCGTTGTCGGCATTAAAGCATGAGTCAACATGTTCTAGTCGGCACGCATTCGCGATCCTAGTCGTCCCTACTTTGGCTTTATATTCGCTGCCTTCGACGGAGACGCAAGCGTCATCCGGTACGAAGTGCAAGTCGATGAAGCATTTAGCTGTGGTGGAGTCGTCCGGGACCCAATGAAACCCGCCGCCGCTGTAGGTACTTGCAATCCAGCTGGAGCCTTCTGTGGCGGTGAGGAAGCCATTGTCCACTCCGGCTTGCGAGGGTCCTCGCCGGTTCCGAGAATGCTGAACTTAGCTGCGGTGTAACGATATGCGTCGAGCAAGCCGGCGTTGTTGTGCCATTCGATGGAGCTATGGCGCTGTTCGAGTAATGGAGAGGCTAGAAAGACAGGCATAGGGGTGGCGCTCTAACCGTCTATCACTACCCTGGGTCGTGTAGGCCACTGAGCGAATATGGCAAATCGGCGAGCTCTTTCCTCTGGGATCATGACTGCAAAGCGATGTGATCTGAGGAATGCATGATCCTTTTCTATTCCGAAGTGTCTTCTCCTCCATCACTCGCCGTCCGAAGGCGAAGCAAGCATACTCAGTATAGACCACTTTGATAACTAACCGTACTCGCCACTGAAGGAACAGACTGCACTACCAAGCACCCTTCTCGATACTGGTTGACCAGGTCTCCAGGCTCGGTGACTCGGAATTTGAGTCACCGAACGGCTAGTATACTCTGACTGCCTCGTGCGCACAGAACCAGTTCGGCATTGTTTCATTCAATCGGCCTTCGGTTACCCCGTGTACAGCTTTATAGGGCTCTTTCATCCAATTATTATTTGATCTGCTCATCCTGTTTATTTGTTTTCCCATGAGCTGGAAGGGTGCAAATCCTAAGGGCTGGCTGGATCAAGAATCAATATTTCCGCACTCTAAACCAGCTTACTGACGAAATAGCAATGGACTATGTGATCAATAATAGACCTTTACCAAAGCACCAAAACATTAAAGAATTCCTGTGATCTAGGCAGAGGGGCTTAAAGCAACATTTGGAGAAATTTTCTCACAAGGGTTGCGAAGGAGATTACACCTACTTGTATCACCGCATGGAATATTGCCGCCTATATCTGATTTTTCGAATACGCTTTGTGCAGGATATGAATATCATGTCGTAGACAGTCATGTAAGGCGATGTCAGGATCGCTCATGAATGATTCCAGCATGTAGGATGGTTGTTTGCCCGCGAACCGCTTGCTCAAGGCAAACCTAAGGGGTGAACATGAGCTGAGCAATCTCGATTTACTTGATCTATCGTACTGAAAGCTAGCAGGTCCAGGTCTACCTAGCCCAGCTGTAAGGAATCGCTCTGTTTTCAGATCTTCATGGTCTATCCCAATATATCTATATATATACGTTTCGCTAATAGTCCTCAGTTCTTGATATTCGAGCTTTATTCGCTTTTGCTCAGTGAAGAGCGTCGCAAGATCTCAGTATTCTAAATTGGATTATGCGCCAGAATGTTAATCGCAGTTGCTCGAAGAACATATCTCAGAACGCGTTTCTCTTTACTTAGGGTGTCAGGGAATCCCCAGTAATCTTCTGGCCCTGGCCCTACCGCTGCATTCACCACACCACAATGAGGTTATGAGACAGTCTCACTGGTACAGCATTGTCTTTGGGATGAAGGGAAGTGCGGCAACACTTCCCGGGCGCGAACTCTTTGTGTTATTCACACAAAGTGACATTGATCTCTGAAGAAATCCACACTGATCGCTAGTCTATCACCTGAGCTACAACATCACTGCGTGGTCATATCACATATGTTTATATAGTTTTGACAACTTCGTTTGCATGCATCTTACATTTCAATTCATCCTTCAGGAAGAATTGTCTCCCCCCAAGGTTGAATTGATCACACATTAATCATTAATACCGTCTGTTGGATGAAGAGCGCTATTAACGCCTTCATCAATCATGAGTAAGCTTAGTCGTCTTAGCATCCGACAACATCCACGGAGATTAGCTGACGAATTCCTACAGATCCACTTGAAGGGCTCGGCGGTAGTGCTGGTGTCGCACACCAGCCCGAAATGTAAGCCGTTCCTCGATGATCAAGGCGATATTTCAGGCTAACAGAAACAGCTCTTTTAACTCCGCTATCTTCACCCTTCTGGCCGGTTCCGAAAAGACGCCTTTTTTGGTGCATGCATCGGTTCTGCAGCAGTCACCAGTGTTCCAATCCATGACTCAGCATCCGTTCAAAGAAAAAGCATCTCAAACAATTGAGTTGCCCGAAGCTCTTCCGATTTATGTCGACTGTCTAGTGCGCTTTCTCTACTCCGGGCATTACGTGTCCCCGAAAGAGCTGAAATACCACCGGCTAGACCAGGACGCCGCGCGTGCCGACGAAAGCTCGAACTCGTCGTACGACTGTTTGGAGAATACGCATATCAATGCCTGGGAGACCAACGCCTGGGAAGCCGAGGACAATGCGGACGATGTGTTCGAAAACGCAAAAGACTCGGATGATCTCACAGCCAGCGCAGGAGATGACGACGACGTGGACGACGTGGACGACATGGACACAGAGGACTTAGACGGACTCAGTTCGCGCGAATTAGAGATTGGTGAAGATCTCGTCCAAATGTACATCTTCGGCGACATGTACCAGCTGCCGAGTTTGAGGACACTCACTCTGAAGAAATTGAGGGACTCCATTAATACATATGCAAATCCGATTGGGTTCTTCCTTCTGTTGAGCTTGCTCCGGTCGTCCGTCCCTGAATCCGACAAGGAACTCGACCGATGGGTACAAGATGAATGGCCAGTCGCGAGTTCTCAAGTGGTACACAAAGGAGACGAAGGGCAAGAAGTATTCGCGGAATACATGTCCCGTTACGGCCCACCTAGACCGCTTGGTCCTCAAGCTGTCGAACGAACCCAGGAGGAAGTCGGACCAGGTGGTTGGGACGTTATTAATTCGGGCTACGCATCACTTTATCGCAGATGCGCGAGTTGTAGCAAGCCCCTGGACGAAGATATAATCTGGTGAACGGAAATGGGTAGGCAGGCGCGACAAACAATGTTCTATTTCAAGCAAATCGCATGCTGATCTTGAACTTAGAGTGTTGTGCGAACGGTGCGCCATTCGACGATAAGTATGGATGAACGAGGATAGAGACTATATCCCGGAAGAAGACACCAAACAAAGTGCGCGCAAGGCAATTCTACTCGAAAGATCACCTTTAGCATTCAGCAATTTTGTAAAGTTAAGGTAGGCACGGAACCAGTGTCATTATAGATCCCTCAGCTTCTTGGAGGGTATCCAGACCTAGCATTGAACGGGTTGCAATGCTTATATCTGATAGCATAACTAGACTACTCCTTGTAGCCATTGATGATTTTTCCGTTCAGACAAAATGGAATTAGTATCTGCGAACAGAGTACCTTAGTCTATGGAGATAGTACAAGACTGGGCGAGCTGATACAAAAACCTTAAACATCCATAGATCCTGGAGTTTTTTGAGATACACCAGCGATATTGAATACATCAAGCCGTGATACTTGCACCTTGACGGTTATAATCGTTCCAAAGACACGTTCGTTGATACGACAATGAGTATGTTCGAATCTTAAAGTATTTGCCCACGCTAGCAGCGGCCAAAGCGGAACGGTGGCCCGATCGGTCCCAGCCACCTTATTTTCAGCCCTATCAAGAAATAATAGGGAGGTTGGCGAAGTATGAATGACATGATGTCTCAAGAATTGTTGGGCTTTGTTCACGATGTCGCAACCTCACACATACCATTACTTTCCATTTCAACAGAGCATTGCCCGCACAGCTTTTTATCGTTGCTATGGCCTGGGTACGCCCCAAACATCAACCCAAACGTAAACAGGAGCCTGTCGATCCTGCCGAATCTCTCGTCCCCCTTCTCAACTTCTTTAGCGGCCGACGTAGCAGTTCTCCTACAAAACCTAAGCCCAAGCCATTAGATTCTCGTGCGGTCTGTCACGATCCAATCCTATTGAGCTTACAGCATGCGCAAGCCAACAGCCAAGAACGACCCACCACGAGCCACAGTCACAAGACAGCGAAGCCTCAGGTCCAGGAATTGGTTCCTCACCCTCAAGAAATTGTCTATGTTCGGGAGGATCGCTCCCATCCAGTACTACCGCGGAAAGCGCCACGATACGAATGCGATTCGTCGCCATCGCCGCCACCTTCACCGTCGAGAAGATCTAAAAACAGAGACACATCCTACGAGCGGCCAATGCCCAGAGCTGTAGCGCAAGCACGGCATGTACCCCGTCACCAGCCTTTCCATCATTACGAGGAGGAAGAGCCCTATTGGGCCGTCTCATCGAAGTTCGCAAGGGCCACGGCACCTCTAAATTGCCGATGCGAACGTTGACAGCAACTCAATATACTAGGACCAAGTCGGATAGGCTCGAAGAAATACAGGAACTCGATGTGTGCGGAAATTCTTGATGGACTCTCATTGGCCACGTACTGAAGGGGTGCCTAGTTTCGCTATGGCCATCATGTCAGGAGGGAAGACGGGACCAAGATGACCAAAAGAGCGCTCAGCTGTCGCATTCAGGATAGCCTTTTCGATCAGGGTATCCCAAAAGGACAATGAGGAAAAGGAAGGTAAGGATCCGACCACTATCTAAGCTGATTACGCCAACAACCACCCGTCGTAGCCGGCGCATGGAACATGAGGGTGTAGGCTACGGAAAATTCTTGTGACGGACAAAGGACTTGACTTGTGTCCAGTTTACCCGGTGTGCCAATATTTGGAGCCTTTCAAGAATCAAAAAGAGATGTCTTCCCTCAGAGATGTCCAGTACTGCGGTGTAGCAGGTGGGAGCAGTGACGCAGTTTCCTATGGCGTTCAATCCGCTGGCAGGCCGCGATTTTCATGGAAAACAAACGAGCATCAATGCCTCGGCCTCGGAAATTATGTTGATGGGATGATGACAACTTGATGCGACCAGCGAGGACCCATAGCCAAGGAGGCAAACATCGTGTACCCTTCACGACATCCATGGAAGGCCCTTGGATAGGTGGTCAGATAGGCACGATGGTAATCTTGCCTGAATTCAGTACCCCTATACTTGTCGGCGCATGGGACACCTGCCTGCATCAGAACAGATCGGACACGATGGTCGAGAGATGGCTTGTACATTAATCCGATGTCGTCAGTTCTGTACTAACACAACCAGGATAGGCATCTTTGCAACCTGGAATTAAGAACGGTCCATTACCCTTACAAGTCTTAGTACCCTCAAGATCTTCTATCGTGCAAATGCAGATGACGCCGCTCGAGGAGGTAATTCATTATCTGGACCCACGAGTGAACTTCATATGACCTTCTCACCTGTTGGACTCATGATAATCGTGCCTGAAGCAACAGGCAATAGGCAAAAAAACCATTCTACTGTCTGATGCTGTTGGAACGCTCTAACACTGTGGCTTATAAGCGCATGTTCACGCAGTCTATACATCGAGCACATCATTCAGCTTTCTCCTAGGCGCTTTGCAAGATATCTACAACGCAGCGCTGCGATAGACACTATTGTACGAGAATAGACATTGTACAGTCCCATCCTGCATCTTCCTGTCCTGACTGCAAAGCATTATGGTAGCTCATGGTTTCATTGCCTTAGTCTCGTCTTTCTTATTGCGGTGCCGACCTCTCAAACAAACGTCGAGCATAGTTTCTATTGCGGTACTGCCACGTGAAGGAATTTTCATCCGGGGCAAATGCTGTCGTGTAATGCGACTCTTCTACAGAGACGGGACCGCCATCCAATCTCCTGAGTATTCCGATTATCCTTGGCGCGTGGAGATCAGTAATATGTATGCAACGGAATGGCAGCAGTTGGGAAGCTCGGGGTAGTGTAGGAGGCTGCTCTGGAACGCCTGTTAGGGCCATGGTCACTCTTCCTAGCACAATCAAGAGCTACGACTTTTGGGGCTGGGATGCACCAGACGACTTATGGAACTTTGCGGCACTCAGGAGGTATTGATATACGAAGCTATGTTCGTCTGCCAGAAACACTTCCTACCGAGGGTGCATCGTCGTTGTGGCTAAATGCGGAGGCGCTGCTGGGCCTAGTATGCGCAGGTGGGAGTTGGTTTTCCTCACGAGCACATTTGGCAGGCCTCTCCAATGGCAAGCGTCCCTGATGGCAAGCACAACAGCAGAAGAAGTATTGTTTGGAGCGGGCATGGTACTGCATACTGTGCGCCGTCGTCGCAATGGATGTATGCTGACCTTGTTACTGTGAATTGGGCGATTCTCGACGAATGTATCAGCGCTCGACGACTATGATGCCGATGGGCAAGCGGTGATTTTTGACGGAATTCAACTCGCAATGACCTTGAGGAATAGTTTCAAGCCTGCTACACGCAGGTTTCATTGGCCTCCGCCCTCTATTCTCCGCGCTGGCAGCATTTCGTGTTATGGGCTTGGCAACCCTATGGAAAACCATTTCTCTCATTGCTCCCTTGAGTCGTTCGATTTTAGGACTGATCTGCTTTGACGTTGTTTAAGAGTGCAAAGTATTGAATTCATGGTCCGGCCAACTTTGGAATCAACACCCTGCCACCGCAAGGGATACCAGCGCCAACTGCAACTAAACCTTATTGTCGCAGAATTCGCTTCCAGCATCACCAGCTCATCGACCCTTGAATCATGTCGCCGCATGCTTCAATCTCGTCTGGTCTTTCAAGCTTCTCCTTCCCTTGATCTAGCCCTAATGCTACACGCAGCGGCATCTCAATAATCGTTTCATAATCTATCTAGATCTGGCTTTTCGTCGTTCAAGCAGCTCTTCAGCATTATCCTGTATACCAGGGAACCCCCCATGAACCATATCCCCACTCGCAGCAAGTAGTACAATTCATGGCTTGACTGGGCCTACTGCGTCTGGGTATCGATGAGTCTTGTACGACCTCTTACTTATCCAAGAGCTTTTCATTTGCAGTCGACTCCGGCAGCGTTTGCTGGACTAGTATCATAGCAGATGCAGGGGCTAGCGATTACGGTCGACCTACGCCATTGCAGCCCATATTACTCACTGCAATCATGAGATATGGTTCGACGTTCACGGATCCGCCCATCGAGTTGACGCTTGGAATGCCATCTTCATAGGCGAATATTGGTCGGTTGAAGCCAGGATGAGCGCTTGGACGACGACGTTCGTCGTCGCCAAGAAACAGGCTTGTCAGATACCTACGGTGTCTACGATACATTCCTAAGTAGATCTGCCTCGCCCTCACCGATTGTGGGCAACATCGGCTGGTGCAAGGCCATTCGGTAACATTTTGCATCTCTCCGAACCTCTTCTTGAAGGGTTTTAGTCGACCAAGGAAAATGCTTCGATACATTTGGCTTTTCGGATTCGAATCTACGTCGCTCAATCAATACATTAACCCATCCCTAAGCCGTCGAAGCATTCTCCCACAAGGTGCCAAGAAATAGTGCATGTTTTTTTGCCACTGGCTAATAGAGTAGGAGCGACCTCGTCAATAACATCAAAGGTTATGATAACGGACACAATATTCGTAGTTGCCTACGGGAAACTGGAAGAATCTGTGAGAAGCATTCACTTGTCAAAAGGCTACTCCTGGCTTTGACTGCAACTTCACCTGCCACTTGTGGACTCAAGCTGCGGTATGATAATCCTCGATTGGATGTTTAAGCCACTCTGCATACGGTGGGTATACATCTCAACTTCCAAATTGACATCAGCATTAACACAAGTTTAGATAAATGGTAACACGATGACGCTGTGTTAGTCAATGCCATCCCACGTATTCACAAGCCCCTATTTGCTACCAACACTTCGGCCGCTCGCCAAGGACCTTCGGCTTGCCACAAATTGCCTCGATCAACCATTCTCGTGCTGCAACGGGCATTGGGCCCTCCTCCAGAATCGTTTACTGTGAATTCGACTATCAAATGCCTGTGTGTCTCGGAGACATTTAAACTTCCAAGCAACAGGCAATTCCTCTAATACGACCTTAGCCTTCGATGAATACAGGTCGACAGCAACACTATACCGCCATGGCTCACAACGGAGCGTGAGTGGTTGAAGACCGATTAAGGAATACATAGCTGACGTCAGTAGGGCCTACGCGTCTGACGTCTTTAACATCATTGCCGGTCCGACCCCGGAGCAGCTCCTGGTTCACGAAGCGATCCTGGGCCAGTCCCCAGTCTTCCGTGCAAGGACGCAACTCCCATTCATAGAAAAGCAAGAGCGGACGATCCGACTGCCAGACGACCAAGCATCACATCTACGGTGCTTGGTCGCTTTTTTGTACACTTCGGACTTTACTACGGAATCGGAACCCAATTACGAGCCTCGAGATCAAGAGAGCGGCGACGACGGCAGTAGACGTGAGTTTAAAGAATCAGAAGAAGCAGAAGCAGAAGCAGAAACGGGCGGCTATGGTCGGCATGCAATCACGCGAGACGGCTCATCCCTTCCAGCTTGTATCGCGGTGAGTTATTATTCTCAAGGATTCTTACCTCTAAATTGGTGTGCAATAGAGCTCTGAAGGGTTTCCAAGCAGCATTCGCCCGAAAGACACGACTCTTCGCTTGCTACATGAATTCAACAACGGACTGCTGACTTCAAAAACATATAGGTCGAGACTCGAGATTCTAAGAAGCGGAAGCTTGACGACGTGGAATTCTTGACTGGGGACGAAGCCGTCGCGCAAGAGCTTGCGCAAATTTACGTTCTCGGCGTCAAATATCAGCTGCCAGAGCTAAAACGCCGCACGCTCGAGAAGCTAGACGACCTTGTTTCGTTCCAGGGCTATCCCTTGCAATTTCTTAATTTCCTCACAATCTTCATCGGATCTGTACCGGACCCAGATGACCACTCTTGGTTCTTCGTGCAGCGCGGCCTACAAGAAGCGGCAACTGTCGCAGAGCAGAGGGAAACGAAGGGCGAAATGGTTGATTCGATGATAGAGTGCGGCTATCTCCGGCAGGGCGGAATGCTTGCGGAAGTGATTCTGAAAGCCTTCGCTCCATGCAGCAGAAAACACTATGATGGATGGTGAGACTTCTGATAGATTGGATCCGGGAGTAGATGATGCGCCCCATAGAGGCTTTCAATACCTAATACGACAAGTTTCTCTATGGAATCCAAGCCTTGCATACCAATTACCGCCGAGGATAGGGTTTGACGTGTTACCAGATGCCAGAAATGCTTCCGCACGGCGCAGATTGCAACCCCGGCTTTTCTTTAAACCATTCTATCTCAACACTTGGAAGGCTTCCAGATTGGGAGCCACTCTTGAATTTACTTACCAGTACCCACTCAATATAAAGCGGTCAACCCAAGATGTTCACTGAATCGAGCTTCATCCTAAGCATGGTGAGGGCAAGAGTTGATAAAATCTCGTGCTTTCGAAAACACCTATGGCCTGGACCAATCGACCTTCCAAAGTCAACGGCCTAAGACTCCATGATCATGCTCGCAAACCCACAAACGGCCAGAAAACCTGACGCTCCATCTTCAGGCAGGCCACCTCACACCATATCCCAATCAGCGAACACACCTCTTCACAACAACCATGCCATCACCACCACTCCCACCATCCCCACTCTCCCCGTCATCCCATTCACCCCTCCCCGCCGCCCCCTCCACACGCTCACACTCCCTCCAAAGCACCCACCCAAAATCCCCCCCATTCGCAACAATCCCACTCAACCACCCCCTCCCCTCCTTCCCCCTCCTCTCCAATCCACGTATACACCTCTCCAGATACGGCCTCAACACTTCCGCGCCCCCCGGAACCTCGCTATACACCATCGACACCTGCCACAGGAACCCATCCGGATAGATCCCGGGATCGATATACAGCGCCAGCTTCTTCAGCGCCAGGGTTTGCACTTCCGCGAATTGGTATTTTAGACCGAGGGAATAGACCTGCGCGAGATGATTACACGCGATGTGGGTTCGGCGGAGGGAGTCGTCTGGGGGCTCTTCTCCATTGGCTGCTGCGGCGGCGGCGGCGGTCGGGGGAGTGAAGACGTTCCAAGGCTGCATCGTCATGTCGATTCTGACTACCAGGTCCTTGTGGTAGAAGCAACCAAGCACGTCGGAGAACAGCAGGGCGTTTTCGGTGGGGAGACGGATGATATACGGTTCTTCGGGGTCGTGGTCTGTGCCGCAGCATGTTTGGGTTAGGAGGGGGGAGAGGTGGATGATGTGTGCGGGGACGTGGAAAGCGGATTCGAAGCGGCCGATGAGGAGGGTGATGGTTTCGGGGTGGGGATCGCTGGGCGGTGGGATTAGTGAGGATGTGGGATTGGAGTGGGTAACGGGACGAACCTGGGGGGAGGGAAGACGGGAGAGGTTGGTGATGGGTATGAGGATGCCATTGTTTGTTTTTTGGGCAGTGCGGACGCGAAGGGACGGTCGTGTGAGGGAGGGGAAAAGGCATTGAGATGTGGTGTTGTTGGGCGGTTCTAAGAATTGAAAATGTTTCACTTGAAAAGTATTCATCACTGTGTGCCGATTGACATTCACGGAGGTGATGAAGATTTGTTGGGAATGTGAATTCATCAGGGTGCAGTGGAACTTGGGTACCAACGAAATCAATGGCAGATTCGATTCTCGATCCTCGAACTGCCGGCAGTTACCGCGAGAGAGTGCCTACCATGTATGCAGAGATGGCGCTGAAGATCTCGAGAGACTGAGATGAGGAAAGTCAGTCACCTGATACGGAGATTGTAAATCACTCCAGGACTTGTTCCGGTGTGCAGTCTCTTGAATGTCGTTAGGATTGGTAAAGACTTTGGAAGCATTCAGTTCCACGGTCGTGAGGACCAATGTCCGGTAAACAGGTCTCATGATGACGGAATCCGGTTCTTGATCCCCATCGTCTTCGATCGTCCAGGTATCCATACCCTTCTTGCCGTCTGTTCTATTCTGCTGTCTGCTGGTCTTGAAACAGAGCATTATTCAGTGGAATTCCACCTGACTTTGGGACATTATGGATTGAGGCTTGATCTGAAGAAGTGTAATCGATTCAAAGTCGACAAACAAAGCGACAAGAAGCAAACGATGACAAAAGAAGCAGGACAAAGATGAGAATTGCTCAAGACCTCACCTTTGCTACGAAGTGTGTTGTTTATCGGGTCAAGGGTCTGACGTTACTTCCATTGCAATAGCTGCGCAGTTTGTTTTTGATAATGGCGTACCTATATCTGAGCTACCCAAGCGATCCTCGACATCTCAGATGTCACAACCTATTTCGGACAATGTTTTTACAATTCATGGCGCATCATACGTCTACCAGTAAGATGAGCTTATCCTTGATATATTCTTGGAGCATTCTGTTGTGCTCTCTCTTGCCTATTGGACTCTTCAGGACCCACGCTGTTAGAATCGTACCGATCGGTGCGAACAATCCCGCCAGCCCACTGGGGTCGATTATCGATCGGATCAATGAGGCTCTCGTCGCTGGATTCTCGCGAGGGCTTCTTCGCAGGGGCTCTTCCTTCTTCCGCCATTTCAATACCCTTCACCTCCTGCGATGGCTTCTTTGACCGATTGGATTTGCCCGTGGTAGAACGGAAACTGAAGATTGAACGAAGCGAAGTGGGCAATAGCGAAGGAATGCGGCGTAGTAGTGGTTGGAGAACAGGCTTGGGTAACATAAGTAGTGTCCGACCAATTTTAGGAGGAACAGGGTAAACTCACTAGGCAACCGGTAATGATACCGATGTTCAATTCCAGGGAGCTGATGGTGATTAGATCTGTAGTGGTGATATAAGGATGGGACTGCACTTACAACCAAACATAGTTGGGTATTTCTGTCCAAGTCGCGTCAGCTTCCTTGACACCACTGGCGTTATTCTTATACAGGATGGCTTGGCGGATGACGGATATGGCGCAGACACTGGTTCAGTCAACCACCAGTTCGACAAAACCCCAAGTCTTCGCGGAAAGCACTTACACTCCTCCAGTGGCGAAAACAACCGCCACCCCAATTTTTTTTCGCCACGAGAGATGCATCCCCCAAAGTATCGGCATTGGCAGCAAGATCAGAATGAAATCGCTGATGATATTATACCAACCAAAAACGGTGACGAGTTTGATCCTGTCCAGACATTTGGAACCGTGGGGATGGGCCCAATTATACTGCAAACTCCATCCAGCAATAATTGGCCGGCATCGAAAAATACTCATGACGGCGGATATGAAGGACCACAAGAAGATGATGGGTCCCAGGACGAAGCAGACCCATCGGAGTCGTGAATCAATACCGAAGATACGAAATAGAAGGATCAGGACAGCAAGCTTGGCGAATAATATCCCGATTATATAACAGATATGATCGATACCGATAGACTGGGGGGCTATTAATGATTTCCTGGCACGGAAGCGGATGGCATACGATATTGTTGGTATTGATCTTACTATATGGCACGTCCCAGACATGGCGTCCGTATCCGGAATCGACGACTTCCTCTATGAGCCGACAAGACCTCCTAAAAGCTGTAGGTATTGACACTTACGGTGGAATGCCAAGCCTAACCTTGCGATACCAAAGCACAGCGCAAGGACCGAACAAACTGAAGAGCCTATTAGCAGAAATTGAGGCTGATCACGTCGATGACATCTCACCATCGTCCCATCCTGGTGCGCGAGTGATTCGAAACTTGGTAAAGATTCGAAGCCCAACGCAAACCGCGGCGAAGACGAGGGATGTGAGGGCGGCATCGGTAGCCTGGTAGCCTCTGGACACCGGGTTGACATAGTTGGGGATAACACCGGGGGGAATGAATGAGGCTGACATGGGGGGTTATCGTTACTCGATGAAGGCGCTTGGATGAGGGCCTTTACTGTGGAAGGTTGCCGAAGAACCTGAGAAGATGTCGAAAAAGCGAACCAGAGGGTTGTCATATATACGTGGCCGCCAGTACCTTACCTTATAGGTCTTTCGGAAGTTTGAATAATCTAAAGTAGTTTTCCAGTCGTATAGGATAGGACTGCCCTAACCAAGCCATAGACAAGGACCGCGTTGTTAGTTCTAGACGGCCTACAGTCCGAGCGTCGAGCGCGGTCCGGAATACTGACGCGTAGATGGCCGACGGGTTCATCAGCATGTCATTGGCAGATATATCAGATGGCCCATGGGGAGGGAGATAGGACCCCACAGCAGCACTCGTTGGTCCCTGCGTATGCTTCGTAACGTAGCGAAACAAGCAGCAGGGGAAGCCATCGCACAGACGAAAAGATTCCCGAGATCTGCTAAATCTCTGACCACGAGGCGCATTCTGAGAAATTGCCGACCGTCTTGCGTTAGTGGTGGCTTCCGCCTAGAAATATCTTCTTGGCTCTGAGCAGCGAATAACAGAACGCAGCGACGTGTAGCTCGACAAGCGAAAGTGACCAATTGCCATAGCGTGGCGCTAAGAATCCTGGGTCGACACGCCGTCGCGTCGTTGAGAGCGAGGCCACTAATGCTGATGCGGTCTTCTCCAGTCTCTCAACTCTCGAAGCGAGACCAGCCGCTATTGATACAATTACGAGAGTGCTTGAGCTACTGCTGACCGTCCGATGGCATGGACACCACGCTCCGGCCCTGTGTGGTCTGGTCGAAGCGTGGGATTGGGCAGACATGATCCGAAAAGCGGTGTTGTGTGGCACTGTTGAAGGCTGCAGCTATGGCCGATTATCAAGATCCTTTCCAGTTCCAACCCGTGATAAGCAGTAGGGACAATCGCGGTCATGTCGAAACCGAGGACGGCGTGGCCCGTGCGTTAAGGATGCGGAGTCTAGAGTGAACTACTTAGTCTACTCTGCACCTAACGAGGGTCCAGTGCAGAAGCACGGGATGGGAGCCTGACTTTAAGGTTTCAGGGGCCTCCCGCTGTAAGCGCGCCAATGATAGGCTTGACAGCGCCGTCCGCACTTATGCCGGCTAGTCCCCGTTGGAATCTCCGATCGGCGCACTGATCACATGGCGTACTTGTACCTGAACTTCTAGCGAGCGATCTAGAAGTCCCACGCGTCTGGAGCCCCTAGACTCGAACACCGGAAATACTCTAGTGTGATGCGCAGTATGGGGACTGGGGGCCACTAATGCAGTGCGGAGAGAATGTGTGTCAGCTGTCGGCATCGCTTCATTTAGGCGCTCGAATCTTCTTGTTTCCTGCTTAGTTCGGTCTCCGTGCACAATGCACATCTACCCCAGCTTTGGAATTAGAAGCATTATTGTGCACTATGCCAAGATGTGGCTTCTAACTTCATAAAGACACAGCTGAAAATCCCAGAAACCTCCGGCCTCTCTAGGAGGTTGGGAACATCGTGCGAAGAACCTCCGCAATCGTAACTAGAGTTACCAAGGATTCCATACATCTAGTACTAGCACTCGAATGCTCATCCCATAGTGCGCGCTAATCTGCAATCAAAGCAGAACGATCCTACGCTTTACCTGCTCTTACTACTTAGACTCGGGCGCAGCGCAGAGGCTTCTAGATTGCTCGAAAGAACGATATGTCAAGGTAGGTCAGGGGAATCCTGAAGAGCCCTTACAGATGACGTTATAAATCGGACCGACACAGATCCTTTCGCACACGGAGTTGCAACGAGGGTCTTGCATGGTAGAATCCTATTGTGACCCTGGCGGATGAATTTCCTATCCCGTCACACGGATGCTGGTTGATATCTCGCAGTAGAACGCCATGTTCTTGATTAGGGGTATCACTGGGTTCGAATTCTTGTTAGGACTCTGCTATACATGCTCTTGCTATGATCGCTGTAGCTGTCGCTGTGGCTGCCACACATACAGCCATGACTCGCTCTCTGATTCGAGGAGTCTCATTCTAGGAGACTGTCTCAGCCCGAGATCGACGCAGAAGTAATATTCCTTGCCATACGGATAAAAGTCATCAATGTGACAGAACTCATCAAACTGCACTGCCCGCTGGTTGTGTAACAAGCGCTTAGTCCCTCGGAAGTTATCAAGGAGAAAAGTGTGTTGCGGATGTAACCATGCGGCGTAGATTGGCTTATGGCGAAGATTTCTGATACACCATCGCACCACGTCTCTAATGGTTAGTAGAGCCAGGCACTGCTCAACCGTGAACCTCGGTTCTTTATGCTCCTGTAATGCCTGGTGATATGCCGGGATCGCCGATATTAAATGCGACCTTCGAGCCTCGTTGTCTGTGGTATTGACCTCGACAAAGGATGCTGGCATAAAAATATCGGCGTTACGGTTTTCGAGCTTTTTGATGGTAAAGGAGGTGAATATCTTCTCTCAATTCACGGCATAGGCAGCGAATAGGCTGGTGAGGCATGCACGAGGGCGGAAAGAGTGGTAATATCGGGTAGGTAGTGGAAGATCATCAATCTCAGTTCAACAGGGAGGTCCTTCGAGGGACATGATAAGGTAGCTGGTATGTGAGATCTATGCAATATCAAAATTCTCTGGTTTGAAGCTTTGTGGTAAGCTGGTTGAATTCGATACTTCTGTCGGGTCCATTTAAAAGACAGCAATATATGCCGACTCCAGGTAAGTTCGCTCTCGTGTTTGGGTATATCCAAGGTGGCGCTCCGAGGGGCCGCGATTCTGTGTTGGCAAGAGAACTCTGACTTGAGGAGTCAGCTCGTGGTCACTTTCCGCTAAAGTTATTCATTTCAGATGGATATGTGAGGCAGTCGAAGCTCCTTCATCGGCTGACTCCCCAAGGGAGCAATCGATGTCCCAACCTCATGCCAATGTCTCATATACACTCTTCCTCCACCAACGGTATTTCCAATTGACTGGAAACCGCGTTTGAAAAAACTAATTTGGGGCTTAAACCATTTGCACCGTAGGCGCCTTAGCTGTATCTGGTGGGATAATTCTAGTCCGAAAATCAAGAAGTCTTCATTTCTATGGAATTGTCGTTGTCTTCTGATTGGGACTCTTGCTGAGGCAGTATTGCCAAGTCCGGTGGGAAATGAAGCTTGCTAGGCTTAGAGCCTTCGGCAGCTTAACAAAGTCTGAAGGCGCGTTATTGCCGGCAATTGCAGAGTTTGTTTGTTGTTTGTGAGCTCGCTTTTCGTTCTCCAAGGGCTACCTAGGTGTTTGTTTGCCATTCTTTGCTTGTCCTTCCATGGACAGTTTGATACAAGAAGAGCTCGATGATTGATTTATATATACCTCCGAAACCCAGGTGAGCAATGTTAAGCAGTAAAAGGCTTTTTTCTATGCTATGCTATGTCTCTATTTCTGAACTCGGTCCAGTATGGCTACACCCACTATCTGCGAGATTTGGATAAGTATACTATATGGTCGGTCCTGCATGATCATGAATATAAGTCCAGGGCTCTTTGTCTCGGGCATGTTAGCCCCCTTGAGCATTTGATCTCGTACACCGGACGCCCCCAAGAATTGTGTCGAAGTCGCCTTGGCTGTCAACTTGTGATATGGACTCTATCACACAAGACCAGAACACAGTGTGCGATCTCATAACACCAGCACGGACTATATCACGACAGGTACAAATAGCAGAAGAAGGACTCACTATAAGTTGTTCAGCATCCTCTTCTCCACACTCGCCATTCATTACAGAGAAATTCCAACTTGCCGTCTAGCAAACTATCGAAAAAATATAACAACCCAGACAAACATCAACTCTTTGTCTTCTCTCACAAACATAGAAGATAATTTCTCCAGACGGTTCTACAAAGCTATGCAGTTTTCACTAGGATTGGGATCACCTAAGGAGGCAGCGAAGTCTGAGCCGGAGATCCATAAGGTGTAAGTTTGGAACAGAGGTTGTCTGTGTGGAAGCTAATCTGACCGTGTCTTCCCAAGACGATACGCTTCGAAGATGTTCACCTTGTTGGTTGGTCCGGACGAGGAGGAAATGGTCGTACACGGAACCCATCTGGCAAAGTCACCCGCTCTCGCACGAATGTGTGATGGGGGCTTCGCAGAATCCAGCTCAAGAATCATAAGAATGCCGGAAGACGACCCCACGTGCATGGGTTGTGTAATCCGGTACTTCTACAAAGACGACTTCGAGGTCGTATCCCAACCCAACAGTAAGCAAGAGACTGTGCCTGTGCTAGAGATCGGATGGTCGGCAGGGGAAACCACGGATTACCCTTGGTCGGCGGAGACCGAGAGCATGAAAGAGGCTGACAAAAAGCCATCTTCGGATCCAGTGGCTCTCGAGATCCTAGCAGGCGTATACACCATGGCGGAGAAGTATCAAATCACGGACCTCCTCGACCTGTGTCTGAATAAGATGGGACCATTCATCGACCTGACCTCCGACCCAGAAAGCTTTCTTCGGATTGCTCGGATCATCTACGACAAGACCCTCGCAAGTGACAGGATATTCCGGCCATACTTCCGTGATCATTGCCCAGCCATGCTAATGGGTTTTGACAAAGACAAGAAGAATGGGTACCGGATCGTCAATGAATATATCAGCGAAGGGGGCGACCTAGCTGTAGATGTTTTCGAAGCGTATCAGGACCTCTACCGTATACAGGAGATCCTGGAACCGGATAATGGAGCCATCTGGTTCCCGCCCGGCACGACCGATCCTGCAAGGGTTTCGGAGATAATCGAGAACCATGTTGAGACCCTGAAAAAGAAAGCTCATCGCTTGGAGTTCGAGCACGCAGTGCACCATCCGCGCTGCAAGTCTCATCTGGATGACAGCTGTAAGTATCCTTTACCGATTATGCAACAAGCGGGAGATAACAAGCTATAGATGGCAAACACCTGTTGGACTGTGGGGTGGATGCCCATGGCCGTAATACAGAGACCGATCTGTACCCCGTATACTCGTTGGGACAGTACGAGAAGCTCTCACGATGGCAGAAGTTCAAGAAGTACAGCCGGGCTTTAAGGGTTTTCGGACACTCTTAAGTCACACCGCCATAGCATGACGACTGCAGAAAATCTTATAAGATTTGGGTACCAGATTCAGGTGGGAAGAGAAAGAGAGATATTTACCTCGTATGCTAGCTATGATTGGGTCTTTTGCAAACGAATTCCTTGATCTCATAAAGTGCCGTCGTAACCTACATCTTCTCGCCTTGGACTGTAGCCAGCACCTTTCTCCTCTGTTTGCCATCTCTGAACTCTAGAAACCATATACCCTGCCATGTGCCTGTTGCGAGTTTGCCATTCGAAATGGGAACGCTGACACTGGCCCCAATAAGAGCGGACTTGATATGTGCCTATCGACACCCACGGTCAGCCTACGCCGTGACTCGATACACACCTCTGTAAGCTAAGTACCCCCAATGCACGTAACATTCTACACGAACGTCCTTCACCACCTGTACACGCTCATGCAGTTGGTGTACAATGCCAAGCAGGGACACTCACAGGCATATCATCCGTCCCCTCAGCATCATGTCTGTATAGTTCCTGCCCCTTCTTGTCCTCTGGCGCAATTCTATCCAGCGCATCGCTCATGTCCGCTCTGACATCGCTATCCCAATTCTCATTCATGCTCAAGGCGCAGCTTGTGTGTTGCAAGAATAGGTGGAGAAGTCCGCATTTGATAGTCTTGATATCTGGCACCGAGGAGGTGATATGAGGTGTTATGAGATGCGAGCCGCGGCTGAGAAGTGGGAGGGTGACATGCGTTTGGGTGTAGATGGTGGACATGGCCGGCACACAGGTGGGTGGTGTCAGGTAGGCGATAGACTTCTGAGCTGGGCTGCTGAAGAAGCTGTAGTAGAAAAAGGGGAGCGTGAATAGTGCTAGGAGTCCAAGGAAGAGACAGAAATCGTTATGCGGCTTTGGCATTGGTTTCTAAGGTAGTATGACAAGGTTGACTAGCAGAGGTAAAGTAAGATGGAGGGAGAGCAGGGGCAGCGATGACGTCAAGTCACTAAATCACTTCCCAGGGCATTGAGAGCTTGTTTCGAGGAATGATAATCAAAAAAATTTACAGCCGAGCGACGGTTGAGCTATCGGTCACTGCATGATGTAGGGTTGGGTCATTGATGCCAATGCTACAGATAGGTGCTTCTGTATCTTTATCAGTCGGCTAGCTCAGCACACAGGCAAGCTTGAGATGACCGTTTGGCAATACCGATTTCGCACCCTAAACGCAATCATATCGCATGCTCCATAACCATATCCACAGCCGCCAAGAACGAATGCCACCTTGTCCGACTCGGATGTCCCATACCGTGTTGTCGTGAGAGCGTTTCCATGTCCGAGTCGACGCCGAGGGGTAAACCCTACCTGTACAGCGTCAGCGACGTAAATTCCATAGAACATCAAAAGCAAGCCTCTAACACTCACTTTGGCCCCTGCCGGTAAAAGACCGGCCATCCAGAGGTCTCGTGCGTTTGCCAAAATATTGGTTGACAGTTCTTCATGATATCTGACAATGTACGTAACTGCCAGGATCCATCCAACTCGCGGCAATAGAACTCAGTGTTCGGGTTGCCGAATGGGCTGGGGCCAGGATCGGCCTTCTTCTCCTCGATCTTGGCAGGGGCAGGAGCAGGCTGATACAACATCTGATGTCCAACATAGGCGTTCGGCTGAGCGACGTACTGCATGGTCGGCGGAGGTGCGTAAACCGGTTGCTGCGAAGTATCAGCGCTCTGCCCTACGAAGTCTTGCACAAAGTGATGGAGGACGCCGTAGCAATAGTAGTAACCGGGAGCTGGAGGAGCTGGCACAGGATAATGCCCGGTAGTGGGTTGAGGGACGGCTTGTCCAACCGACTGAGATGGCACTGGCTCGAAACCCGGAATCTCGGCGGTGCGAGCTGCTTCAGCCTGTGCGTCAGCCAGCAGCTGCCAAGCACTCTTGGGCTGTGCTGCCTGAGGCGCTTCGCCATACGGATAGTTGTAGTACTGAACCATCTTGCTTGACGCAGTGGGCGTAGATGAAGTGAGTAATCTGCTGTTGTCGAAGGAGTCACAAGTTCTGGGATTCAGATAGTTGTGGTGCGTAAGGTAAGTGAGTGTGAACGTTGGACTCGGGCCGGAGCGAGATTCATGTTCGGAAATTTAAAACGCACATGACTTACCGGAGCTGCCACGGGGGCTTCAGCGGGCTTTGGGAGGTCAGATGACATCAAGACATATTCATGAGTGTCCTTTTTCTCCGCCTTAGGAGGAGGTGGATCTTCAAGGTAAACGTCTTCGTAACCCCAGCAGCACATCTTCACGGTTTTGGTGATATGTGTACTGGAATTGGGATGATGCGGACTTCGCTCAGGGTAATAAGGTGTTTGCTCCATGTGAACCTCGGCTTTTGCATCAGCACGGGTACGAGCATGCAATTGAACAGTATTCACTGAGCTATTTCCCGATGTCATGTGAAGTTGACCCGAAGGCAGGAAGCGGACATTGGACGTTTTCGAAGAAAGGCTCCACCATACTCCTTGGTCTTGTTTTCTAATATCCATCATGAGGATTCAACGACCATAAGTGTACGTCAAGCGTGAGGACTCATTCACCACAATGGGTACAGCAAAATGAGCAAAATAGACAAGGAGACACCAGGCTTATCGTCGTATAGCGTGAATGCGTCCATCGCCCTGTTCCCTTATGCGTGTGACAACAGAAAAAGGGCATGATTATGGGCCAGCATAGCTTTCTTCGAAGACGGCGCTGCTGGGGACAATTCTGCATGCCGAGGACGGGGTGGTCCCGATCTTGATACCCGTCCACTTACCAATCCACAAGTTCTACCGCGAGATTCCGTAGTGTAATGTTCGATATCATGCGGCGACTGGTGTTACTTTCCAGGGAGCTACAGAAGCACTTTCGGCCATCCGTCCTCCAACTTTGTTATGACCACCCCAATTCATTCCGACGGATTGACGATGGACTTATTCAATAAGAGGCCACTTCCGGTGGGGCGAATAAGATTATTGATCACATCTCCATGTCCCAAGGGGGGCGCTGGAAGGAAAAGTAGCGAGACTAGCCAGTTTTCAGCATCGATTAGGATCTCACCATAATAATTGTAGCACTGCTGACCCGCGTACGAGTCAGTATGACTTCAATGGACTAAAGTGCAGGCAGGATTAACATGTTGGTCGGTTTGGGCCTCGCAGTGCCTTGTATCGTGCCAAGCAAGTTTCTGTGCCGCAAGCGAAAAAGTGATCATCCATTTGACCCGCGAAAACACATCCAAAATTCCACTCTGCAGGTCTATCACCAACGCAATTGACTATTAGACAGCGTCAAAATTTTGACGACAACACGACTTTATATGCTCTACAACTTGTGCGTAATTTCAAGATATAAAATTCAAGCGTGCGTTGTAGCATTGAGAATCCTAAAATGTTGCTCAAAGTGCTTTTTGGCACACAACCCTAACAACCCTAAGGAATTTTTTTGCAATTTTTTTTTTTAAAAAAACGTGTCGGGTTGAACAGCATCTCAAATCGCATCTTTAGAACTTACATCAACACACATTTACACATCTCAAAATCACGCAAAAGCTATAGAGCATATCAAGTTATGTTGACATCATTGTTCTGACGTCGTATAGTAATCAACTGCGTTGGTGGTAGACCTGTAGAGTGGGATTTTGGGTGTTTTTTCGCGGGCCAAATGGATAATCACTTTTTCGCTTGCGACACAGAAACTTGCTTGGCACGATAGTCAAGTCCGGGATCTCGGTCCGATGACCCAAGCCGCTAGTGCAACTCAAACCACGGTAGTGACAATATCAATACAAGACTTCCATTGCAGCCATATCTGCAAATTTCAGCTGATGAAGACTTCCAGCAATGGAGCTAACAACCGAATCTCCCCTATGCTAACCGTTATTTGATCTTTAGTGACAGTCAGGGGACTGTTATTATGGAAAGGACCACCGTACATCCATTGTCAAATCAGCGAACAATTTCATTGCAATTGCAGACCAGGACGAAGCGGACTTGGCGCCCGAGGCACAGTCCGATGCTCAACAGCCCTGACGCGGTGTTATAAAGGACGGCTATACAAGCTGTAATTGAAGATAGCAGGTCTCGAAAAGGCTGCGTGAAGCAGGTTTGGTACAAGGGCTCCCAGGGCGACGAATCTATATCGCAGCATGAATTCATCAAGTGAATTAACATTGATCCCGTCACGAACGAAGTGACTCACTCCGCCGCTGTCGTGGATGCCGCACAAGCGAGCCAAATGTGGAGCCAGTACTATCCAGCCTGTTGACCGTCAAGATATTCCACCTCTTCTACTGGAGGGAAGTCTTCAAGTATAACGCCGGTACTAGTGAAAGTAACACGCAATTCTGATGGCTTGGTGACAAACCCGAGAACTTATTCTTCGCCCTCGGATCGACACACCAATGAAAGTCCGTTAAATGAAAGGTTCCGGACCGCCAAGTATCGACACCAGACATCCCTATCTAACACATGCCCGGCCATGGGTAACACAGGAGAAGTACCACAATGACCTGCGGCTATCAAGTTGCGTTGTAATCGCTCTTGACGTACGTCATCGGCACGATGACGATGACCATTCATGGTAAGCACAAGCGTTGTTGTAAGATCTGCGATCCAATGCGTGATACCTCTTCTGGGTATCTCTTTTATACATGTTCAATATTCTAAGTAACCCGCCTGCAATTTCCAGCTCCGTATCGGCAAGAAAGATCCTTTGATGCACAGCCGCCATGGTGAACAAGGAAGAACGTGCTTGAGCCGGATTTGCAGCGCTTGGGATTTGCTAATAAAGTTACAAACGACCTGTTAGAGACTAGGAGTGGTTCCAATTTATGTATGGTAGGAGTTACACAAACTGCAGCTTCAGCGTCCGTCAAGCCGATTTGGCCTGCTGCCACCGAATCGGAGTCGACGAGGCCATGGCCATGACTCACCGGCGCGTCAGCGTGGCCAGCACTACCGAGGAGGCGCACCAAGCATTCTGAATACTATGCACCTATATTCAGCCGAAGCCAGCCACAACGTGCCCAACCTACGAAGAATAGCCGTAATGTGCCCAGAGGCCGTAACGGCCGAGAAGGTGGAGACGTCAAGGTTTTCATCTCCGGCACCGCTAAGCCATCGTACGAAGGGCTCACGGGCTTGAGGGTTTGCCTCTGTAGCATGTGGACGGAAAAAAGGCCGATTCAAGCGCTGAAGATAGGTCACTGGAGCACAGGCATGCTGGAAGAGAAGGTAGAGAAATGGGACAACGGGGTCCGGTTGCGGGCTTCAGCGTTTGATATACATGTCTTTACCTTGTGGCACATGGCCTCTCATGGAAGACTATGTCAGGAGGTCTTCGTGCTTTGAGTGGCAACAGCATGTAGACGTCGTAGGTAGCACGAGCTTGGCTGGGGTCTGGCTATGTGGCACAGCAGAAGAAAATTGTCGGAAGGGCAGCGTCGAAGGCATTTTAGTACTGGAGAAAAGCCCGCACCCAGACATTTTTGACTGCATGAGCTGATGAAAATGATGCGTTGATCTATCGCTAATTGTGACTTTCTACGAGGCTGAGTCGAAGTACTTTTGGCCACGCAGTGGCGGAGATGTGGCTGAGCATCATGGTTCTAAGGACTTTCAACCCTTCGAGACACACGCTCCGTAAACGCCGCCTCCAACCGAGAGCCGAGGTGCAGGAACAAGTTCAACGGTGAATATGGAGTCGCCCTAGTCCTCAGCTTTGAGAAGATGTCGAGGAAGAGTAAGAACTACTTACGACCAGATGGTTCGTAGAGGGTGGTCAGCCCAGCGCTTAGTGTCCATCATTCTTCAATAGACAGGTTGCGCAGCTTTATTCAATACAATTATTCAATTGAACATTGCCCGATCTAGTTAGCGTGATTCTAATGGGGTAAGCAGATCTGACGGCTTGGCGATCCCAATTGAATCACTATTCAATTATTGAATACTCATTCAATTGATTTATCATCTTATTCAATTGCTTCAATTACTCGTCTAGACGTAGCTTGTAAAGATTATAATTATCTTCTCTATTATCGTCGTCGTCGTCGTCGTCGTTATGTCTAGAAATATATTTAAAAGTCATTTTCACGTTCTTGATTTGAATATTTTTGCGCGACAATTGAAGTCTTTGTAGTTATTGTCGTCTTTGCAATTCTCGCAATTATTGTTATCTTTGTAGATCTCGCAATCTTCGAAGAACACACAACGATTGTCTCGTAAACGAAAGAAGACGATCTAATTCGAATTAAAGCTATTTTAATGATTGTTATAAAAGAGAAAAAAACAAATTGATAAAAGATATCAAAAAACAATTATATAGAAATTGAAAACAGAGAATGTCGAATTAGATGCAAATAATAATATTGATTTCGACTTTTATACTTAAAATATTATTAGTCGACGTTGTGCTTCTAACACTTCTAGTGCTTCTTCGTCGTCGAAAATCTCTACTTCTTCTATCTTTTACAAGCGAAAAAAAAATCGACAACTAAATTAAAAGCTCAATTACGATCAACAACTTACAAAGAAAAACGATATTATTTTTGTCAATATGTGCGTAACTAGATTTACGAAGTACGACATCGAAATTATACAACGTTTTTGAAATAAAATTAGAAAAAGATTTAAGATAGCAATAAATCGTAAATATGTTAACGTTAATAGACGAATAAAGCACTTAATAAGTAAAAGAAAAGCAAATTTTAAAATTTTACACAAATCTAATTATGTAGTACGAGACAACAATTGAACTTAAGTTATCAATAAATAAATATTTACATTCGCAACATATTAAAAGACGAAAAATCAAAAAAGTTCTTTGCGAAAAAAAAGATAAAAAAGAATGCAAAATACGAAAAAAGAAGAAACAAACTTAGTTAACAACTAAAGAATAAATCGAATTACAAAGTCTTCTTTTTCTTCTTTTTCGTCGTCTTCGTTAATAATAAAAAGAGCTTCAAGAATTAAAGCAATTTCAAAGATAATAGCTCTAGTATATTCTTTGACGCAAAGAAGAATGCAAAGAAATCGAAACTTGTAATAGAAACAAGCTCTTTATCTAATAACGATGCAACGATAACAAAAGATTTAAATTACGAAAAAGACATAAATAATAATTAATATATAAGAGTGTAAATCTTATCTAAAGACGACGACAATTATTCGTTTCTATTTTCTAAATCTTTATTAAATGAATTTATATTGTCAAAGTTTATAGAATCTTAAAAAAGAAAGATTGCAAAATAGTTTCAAAATAATAGAAAGATCTTGAAAAGATTTAAACAAACGTGTGTCAACGTAATAAACAACAAAGACTTAGACGTTTTACAAGATATATTAATCGATTACTTCAAAGATCGAACGTTATCGACGAAATATTTATTAAGACAAGAATTTTTGCTAAAGAAAATAGAGAATACGTTTGAAAGATATTTAATAAAACACATTGCGAAAGTTTTGAAATTTAGACGTTATTTCAAGAAATTGTTGCATAAGTATTATAAAAAACATGTTTATTTTTGATAAAATAATTTGTTTAAAGATTTGACTAAACTTAGCGAGAATATGGAGCAACTAAAAAAATTATATAGAAGTAATAAAGAAAAATTCGTGACAAGTAATGCGAAAAAAAAAAGAAATTTGCGATAGATAATGCGAGCGACAAGAAAATCAAAATAGATAATGCGAACGACAAGAAGATCGTAACTAGACTGGTCGCGTTGACCCAAAAATGTCACGTGCAAATGTCAAGACTCGAGTCAAAAAAAATTCGAAGAATCGAATCGCTCAAAGTAGTTTAGTCGATTACTATAAGTAGTTTAGCGCGCTTCGCGCTAAACTACTTTGAGCGATTCGATTTCAAAAAATCGTCACGACTCAATCTTGGCGTCAAGTCGAATTAGAGAGATAATATTATAACTCGACTCGACAATCAATTTAATCGTAACAAACGATAAGAGAAACAAAACAAAAACGACAAATATTCTAGATTTAAGAGAATAAATCGTAACATTAAATGCGAAAAGAAAACGTTTTTGTGAAATATCTATAATTTAAAGCGAGAAACACTATTATTGCAATTTTTTTTTCGAAGCTTCGCAAACTATTACGCTAGTACTTTCGTAAGAGATATTAGAGCGAGTTATGCTATTGAAGAGATTTGTAAACGTCTTCAAACAATGTAAGCAATCATTTGATAACAAGAATTGCAACTATAGACAATCTTATGTTCAATAAATCTTCATAGATAATTCAATGAATCAAAGTAATAATAAGTAAAGACTTAAGATAAGTTGAACACGATTCATAAGAGAGTCGCGTTCGAAAGCTATATACTTTTTTATCATTTAAGATTTAAGATGTTTAAGATGTTTAAAATCTTAATTATCTTAATTATTTTAATTCGAAATTTAAGATACTTAAGAGTCAAGTTATCTTAATTATTTTAATTTTGTCGACAAATCTTTTCTTTTTTATTATCTTGTGAAGAGCGATGTGCGACGAATAATATCTATTAGCACGCGACTCGTAACACTATCTTCTCTCTTTAAGAATTTTCGTCTTGAAATCATTCATTCTTTCTTATTATGCTAATTAAGTTGATCACTAAACAACGTCGCAATTTCGTTGTTAATTGTCGCTATAAGTACGTTCTTCTTACAATGCGTTCTTGTCGAATTTGTGTCGCATTCGACGTATTTTGTCGAATAAATAAAAAATATTTTAAGTGTAAAAAATGTTATCGAAAGAATTGAAAATGCGATTTGATTTCTAATTATCAAGAAATGAATAAAGCTATTTAAAAGACTAAAAAGCTAAATGATAAAATAATAAAATTGCGTCTAAGAATCGCGCGAAAGACGAAACAAAGAAAACATTGATTTTGTCGTTTAAAAAAATATAAGTGATGCGAAGTCGAAAAATATCTTAAAGATTAAGAAGAACAAAAGAAAAATCAAATGTATTGAAGAGACATTCGAAGTTCTATTCGATACTATTATCGATTTTTCATTGTTCGCTCTTTTGTTCTCTAATGCTTTGTCAACTCTTATAAGTGATTTTGTCGCTAACGAAATCGTCGCAATTTGTTAAAGCACTTCTTCAAGTTTCTAAGTGACTCTTATGTATTTTCGAAGATAAAATATTCTTTTTATTTAATAAGATATTTTTGATATTTTTGTTGTAGAATTTTCTTAATCTTATATTGTTTTTTTTTGTAAGTAAAAATAAAATGTGTTCTATAAAGACGTAATTAAATTCGTTAATTTCAACAATAAGATATAAAATACTAGAAATACTTTGACGTTCTTAAATAAGTCGAGTTCGTAATTAATTTAATCTCTTCGTCTTCTTAACGAGAAACGATTCGACTTTGACATAATTTAATTTCTTGTTTAACTTTCTTGTCTTAAGATTTTTTGTAAAAAGATATATCTTATTTTTTTTTTAATTAAGATGTCGTTTTTCGTTTTTTGTTTTAATACTTAATTGATTTTTCTTGCATTTTCGAGATGTTGTCGTATATCTTTTTTAGTATTGTTACTCTTTCGATGACTAATTAAGCTAATAGATGCTTTCGCTCTTTTTTAAAGAGATTAAATTCTTTATTATAGTTAACGAAAAATAAAGTTATCTTAATAATATTCGAAATCTTTGCATTTAGTGTTAATTAAGTCATAAATAAAAGTAATATTCAATTGCTATAAGTATTGTTGACGTAATGTCTTAGATATTGCTTTAGACTCTAGTTTGTTCGTTTTATTTAATTATTTGTGATCGAATGATAGGCAATGAACATTCTAAATCTCGTTTCTAACATTGATAGAAATGTTTTTTAATAATTAGACGTGAAAAGCTTATCTTTGTTACTAATTAGTTCTTTGAGTATATTGTAATATTGTATAAGTCGATTTAATACAATATATTTTAATTGTTCTACTATGAACTTTTTCTTGCATACGATAATATATAAATACTTGATAAATTTGTTAATTATTATTAATATCAAGTCATATTTGTCTTCAATTGCTAGATTTATTAACTTAAACAACTTAATAATAAAGTTTATCGTAACTTTATTTTATAATAATTTAAATAATTTCTAATATTAAATTTCGTCATAGTTCGCATATGTATCATGTTTGTTTTGCTAATAACTAAGATATCATTTAACGTATGTCTTGACAACTTGTCTTATTTAGAAAAACTAACAATATTGATGTAAAAGCTAAAGAATTTTGATCACTTTCAAGTGCTTTTGCAATGATTTATCATAATGTTTCTTTATATATTCGTCGATTTTGTCAATAGATATTTGAAGTTTTCTCTTTTTTATTAAAAACTCTTTCTTATTGTCTCTAAATATTCGTAAGATAACATTTAGCTCGTATTTGTTTATTAATAATAATTCGTTCTTATTGATCTTAAGTATGTTGTAATTAAACGACTTTTTCGTTTTTATATAATTATTTCTTTTGCTAAATGCGTTTGCTTTGTCATTATCTTTGCTTAATATATATTGTATTTTAAACTTGTATTGTTTAAGTCGTTCTAATTATTGCATTTGTCTTTTGTTAAGCTATTTAATAGTAGTAAAGTGTAAAAGATTTTGTGATTTGTAAAAATTGTAAGTTTTGATAATTTTTCGATGTATACTTTTCATGATTTTAGGAAAACTACAATAGCGAGTAGCTTCTTGTCGTAAATATTATAATTTTATTCGATTAACAAAAGTTTTTTTAAAAGATATGTTATTAAGTGTTATATATTTTTATGCTTTTGATTAAAGTATGCATTAATAACTAAATTTAATGCGTTAATTTTAATTCTATTTGACAATCGTAAATTGTACATTTTTAATATTGATTTTTTTAAACATTTTAGCTTAAGATTCTAAAATGATTTTTTTTTGTTAATTTCTATATTTATGACGTTTTCTTTTTCGTAAAATTCGTTAATAATATTGCATCAACGAAGTAATTCTTGATGAATTTCTTGTTGTAATTTATGAAATTTAAAAAGAATTAAACTTTTTTAACATTAATAGATGATTTTCATTCTTTAATTGCTCGTAGTTTCTTAAGATTTATGCGTACTTTATGTCGTTTAACAACAAATTCAAAAAAATTAGTTTCTTTTTGATAAAATTCGCATTTCTTTAATTTAAGATGTAAATTTCTTTTATTTAGACATTTTAGTATTTTGAAAACATAATTCACATGTTCTTTCAAAATATTTAAGTAAATTATAATGTCGTTCAAGTATATTATGACAAATTAATTCAAATATTGTTGTAGTACATTATTGATCATTTTTTGATACATTGTTAAGACGTTCGTAAATTCGAACGACATTATTGTATATTTGTATAGTTTATATCATGTGCGAAAAGTTGTCTTTTATTTTTCTCTTGCTTTTATTCTAATTTAATTGTACGCTTTTCGTAAATTTAATTTGATAAAATACTTTGCTTCAAATAATCGATTTTAAAGTTCGCTAATGTTAAATAATAAATATCGATTTTTTATCGTAATATTGTTTAGCTTTCAATAATTAACACATTAGCGAAAAATTTCGTTCTTCTTAAATACAAAGAGAATCGAATATTCTACTTGTGATTAAAATTTTTTAATAAATTCTTTTTTTTCGTTTTTTGCCAAGTATTTGCGAAGAATTTTTAGCTTCTTTTTAAATAAAGCATATATAAGTTCAAACGTAAATTGCTTGCTTAATTCAAGTTTAATCTTGTAATTTTACGATTAATGTTTAAATAAAGTTTCGATCGTTTTCTTTTTCTAAAATAAATGCTCTTAATTGTTGTATATTCGTAATATGTGCTTTAGCAATTTTCTCGCTATACTAGATAATTTAGAGCTCTTAAAAGATTCGCAATTTTTTTCACTTATTTTAACTCTATGATTTAGTTAATCTTTATCGATGTTTATTGAATCGAACTTTATTAAATCGTTTTTTTGCAAAAATGCAATTTCGTTACTTGCGATTAAATTTCGACTTAATCTTTATCTATTATTGAACGCTATCGATGCGTAAATTAAATGTGAATTGCGTGATCACATCGCGCGAATTTAAATACTTGTATATTTTAGTTAACTTTTAGATTGTGTTGCTTCAATCAAGACATTTCTAAAACAATATTATAAATAATTATTTTCACTATATTAAAAATTAGTTTCTCGTAATGTTGCTAAATAGTTATCGATAATAACTTCGTTTCTTTGCTCATTCTTTTATTCTTTACGAGTAATAAGTTTTTATCTATAATTATTAGACTATAAGCGTCAAGCTTCTTTTAAGTAAATTTTTTTTTTCTCTTTATAAGAGCTTTAGTTATAAAATTACTTATCGCATTAAAATTAATTATTGTTGTGAATTAACGATCGTTAATCTTAATTAATGTAATAAAACATTGTACGTGCGTTGTTAAGTTTAGTTGCTATTGTTAAGCTAATATATTGCATTTCTCTAATATGCTTTTTATTAAAAAAATTGAACTTTTTCTTGCTTCTATGTTGTGACTTTTGCTTTAAACGTTTGTTTACGCTAAGCTTTCTTTTGTTGCTAGATTGTTAACTTTGACTTTCTAAAAAACTAGTTAACTTCATTCTTTTCTTTTAGATAAGTCTAACATAAGTTGTCGTAACAAGTTGTTCAATTAAGATCTACGTATATTGTAGAGTTCAATTGTTTTATTATAATGTCAAATATGTTCTTTTTCGTAATAACATTGCTTTTTAGCTTCTTTTCGCATTCGTTTACGATCTTCGATAAGCTAACTAAAGTCTCGAAATGATTCGTAATGTTTTTTATGCATTCGTAAAAATTCTTTCAATTATATTCTTCGTTTAAGTCGATAACTAAGCTATAAAATTTAATAGTCTTCTAAAGTGCTTAATTGACTTTTTGCATAAATGCGAATGCCTTGCCTAATAATGTTTTATCTAAAACTTTCTATAACTAATTTAAATTCTTTATCAAATAATAATTGTCGTTTGATCTAATTTTAAGAGTGTTCGTCTTTGTGTCAATTTGCTTTCTAATGTCGTTCTAACTATTAAGTATTTCTCTTAACATAACATTGATTTGTCGACGATTTATTAAGTTTTATAATTGACAATCTCTTGCGAAGTGATTTGATTTGTCACATAAATAGCACGTTTTCTAGAATTTATTATTTTGCTTTTTTCTAAAGTTTTTTTTTTGCGTTATTAAATAAAATCTAATTTTATAGATGCAAGTTTACGATAGTTTAAATTACTATATCTTTGATTAGAACAAAATTCTTTCTAATAATATTCGATTATTAATTCAAAGAAGATTCTTGCTCCTTCGTAAAGTTAATTGTATTGCTTTTTTATAATTTTTTTATATAACTTGTCGTCGAAATCGATAACTACTTCGATGAGATCAAACATGTCGTTGATGAATTTGCCATCGCACATAATTTCGTTCTTAAGATTGTTTTTAAGATTTCGTCGAAACATTATTATAAGTGCGACATCGTTTCACTTGATAAAATTGACATATTTTTAGAATTTTGCTACGTAGTCTATTGCAAAGATTCGTTAAGTTAAGTGCTAAATTACTCTTTTCGCAATTTGTTTCTCGTTAAATGTTTCGAAAATTCTTCGAAACTTCCTTTTGAAATTATCGAAATTCGTGAACATCGCACGAGAGTTTTCGTCATAATTTTTCAAATATTTGCGTAAGTTTAACTTGAGTCAATGCTAAGCTCTTTCTTTAAGAAATGTAAATGCAAAAATTGTCTTTTTGTTCATTAAAATAAAATAGAAGATAAAGTAAATATTTATTTGTATAAGTTAATTCTTTAAGCCAATACGATCTTCATGATAGACGTCAAGCTTGTTGATTTTTATCTTGTCGTCTTTATTAACAAAGAATCGACATAATGCTATTAAGCTATTACTTGAGATAGAGACGCGTTGACTTAATACAAACATTCTTAAAGTGTTCAAAGTATTACGTTAGTACTTTTGTAAAAATTATTAAAGCAAATTATGTTATTAAAGAGATTTGTAGACGTCTTTAGACAATGTAAGCAATCATTTGATAACAAAGATTGCAACTATAGACAATCTTATATTCAATAAATTTTCACAAATGATTCAATGAATCAAAGTAACAATAAGTAAAGACTTAAGATAGGTTGAACACGATTCATAAGAGAATCGCATTCGAAAGTTATATACTTTTTTATCATTTAAGATTTAAGATGTTTAAGATGTTTAAAATCTTAATTATCTTAATTATCTTAATTCGAAATTCAAGATGCTTAAGAGTTAAGTCATCTTAATTATTTTAATTCTATTAATAGATCTTTTCTTTTTGATTATCTTGTGAAGAGCGATGTGCGACAAATAGTATCTATTAGCATGCGACTTGTAACACAAACTTCATTTGAAAAGAAAAAAAATAACAAGATATTTAATTATTAGACTTTCGTATACAATATTGTCTTTTTCGAGAATGTTAAACATATATTAAAGAAATGTAATACGCAAGTTGCAATATAAACAAATGTAAATTGCACTTATTTTGTCGACGACTTAAAATTTTATCTTCGAACAAAAAAAAACAATAATTTAACGTTTAATCGCATTTGCGTTAATAATGTCTTTAAAAAATTCTTAGAGCAAACAAATAAAATTTAGATCGAAAAGTATTTATATCGACGACATTATTTACAATTACAATTCTTTGTCGAATTAATTAAAGATTTCTAATTATTAAAGATATATAAATAATTATGTTATTGCGACAATTTAATGCGATAATAATAAGAAATAACAAAAAAGAAGAAAGAAAACAACAACCGTCTTCGAAAATCTAATTTAAGATTCTTCTCTATATTTTAATAATTAAATAACGATAACAAAATTTAGAACAACAAGTATTAAAGATTAGCACTAGAAAACTTTATCGAAGCTAAATATATATATAAACACAAAAAAAAGATCTAATACTCTTATAATATAGAGCTTTCAAAATCGTTAAAAACTCTATTAACTTGCAAATATTTCGAAAGATTAAAAGATCGCATTGCAAAGCGAGATTCTATTTGATTGTCTTATAAATAGATTGATCGTCGAGTTAAGTTATGATATCATCTCTCTAACTTGATCTAACGCCAAGATTGGGTCGTGACGATTTTTTGAAATCGAATCGCTCAAAGTAGTTTAGCGCGAAGCGCGCTAAACTACTTATAGTAATCGACTAAACTACTTTGAGCGATTCGATTCTTCGAATTTTTTTGACCCAAGTCTTGGCATTTGCACGTGACAT